>ERZ1370068.4572-contig-3637_pt1 | contig 53690 bp, 83 predicted proteins | sample MGYA00561227_ERZ1370068 | MGnify/ENA primary metagenome ERZ1370068 (study PRJEB38410, sample SAMEA6850437) | metagenome | study: Metagenomic assessment of the ecological functions of the soil: analysis of the soil microbiota associated with the... | reverse complement strand
TTGTACTTCGTTCCAGTTGTGTGCTGTGCAGCGCTGTCAGGTGACGGCTGCCATTCCGGCACCTGTTTCCTCCAATGACGGCGGTAAGACCTGGTGCTGCACGGCCACCGATCCGAGCCACCTCGGCACGCTGATTCCGGGCGTGGAGCGGCTCACCGGCGGGCAGCACGACGCCGGGCGGCGACCCCGCCGTCGCCTTCGACAGCCGAGGAAATGTCTATTACGCCGGCCTGGGCTTCAACCGGGAAAGCGCCGCCGAACACGGTAAACCGTCAGCCGCGGCACGTTCGCCAGCAACGGTGCGCTGAGCTGGTCAGCGCCGACGTTCATCAACCAAACGACATCACCGTCGACGCTCAACGACAAGGAATGGATCGCCGTCAACCTACGAATCCGACGAGCCTTCCGCGACCTGGGTCTACCGTCACCTGGACCCGGTTCATCTTCAACCCCAGCAACGGCCGAGTACGCAGTCCTCCTATCGCGTTCGTCTCCATCAAGCGACGGCGGGCGGTCGTTCACCGCACCTGAAGATGATCTCTGGCAGCGCGCACTACGGTCAGGGTTCTGCGTCCGGGTCGTCGGACTCCGACGGCTCGCTGTACGTCTTCTGGGACGGATCGACCCGCCTCGCGGCAACGAATTCGACGTACGTAGTCGGAGTCCACTGATGGCGGCGCGCGACCTGACCGCACCGAAGGCGATCGCGCCGGTGGCCGACATCGCCCGCTGCGCGACACCGCCTTCCGCGTGAACAGTTATCCCGCCGCGGCGGCAGCCGCCAACGGCGACCTGTACGCTACCCGGGACACCGAGACCGTCGATGGGACTGGTGGCCGTGTACACAGCAAGTCCACGGATCGGCGGTGCGAACTGGTCGGCACCAGCGCGGGTATTCGCGGCGCGCGACGCGCAGCCCGGTTCGGCTACCCGGTCACTCAACCGTCCGGTGGAACGCCCGACGCACCCACGCCGCCCGGTCCGGTCGAGGACGTGTTCCCGTAGCCACCGGCCAACGGGCATGTGTACCTGTCGGCCATACCGCGGCGACGTAGTCTCGCCCTGGCAGACCTGTGCATCTCGCCCCGCCGGCACCGGTCGGCCGGATCGAATGCGACGCCCTCGGCGACTACATCCACAAACACCCGCCTCAACTATGTTCGTCACCGATCTGGCCCACCCACGCGGACGCAGACCGTGAGCACTCATCCGATCAACACCCAGAACGGCTTCGGCGGCGGATTCTTCGGTGACTACACCGACATGAGCCGTAGGCTCGGACGGAACCTTCCACGCCTTCTGGACCGACAGCAACAACAGGCGAGACCGCGTCGTGTGGTTCTACGGTGCGGAGTTCGTGCCCACGCCTATCAACCAGGAAGACGTCGTCACCGCCACCGGCAACTTCTAACGAGGGAAGGGGCTAACGGGCCTGAACGAGCGGCCGCTCCCCGCCCGCTGGCGAGGGGCGGCTGCTTCTGTGTTGCGGCAGCGAATAAGGCCTCTGTGGGGCCGCCACCGTGGCGGCCCCCACGTTGCACAGGATGCCCACGCCGCTGATCACCACCGGGCTGTGTATCGTGTAGTCCAGCTCGTCGGACTGGGTGACGCCAGACGGGCGTGAGCACGTCCATCGGCCTTCGGCACCGTGGCCGGATCGACGGTGCAGTGCGGGTCGGAGCTGGCCGTGGCACACACGCCGAACTGGAAGTGCTGCGGAGTCGGCTGGAAGCCGCGGGCCTGGTCCGAGCTGAACCCGTCTTGGCCGGTCAGCACCACCGTGAAGGCCCAGCCGGACGCCGGTGTGCCGCCGAGTGCCGCCTTGTCCACGGAGAACGTGATGTAGCGCGAGATCTGGTTGGCGCTGATCGTGATGGTGCCCACCGTGTTCGTATTGGTGGCATCGACGAACCGCTGGCCGAAGCCCTGTACCTCGAGCAGCCGGCTCCATGCGCCGCCCGGCGCGATCGCGTAGTTGCGTTGCGGGAAGCGACGCCGCTGTCGACGTCGGCGACGCACCCGGCTGCGTGCACGTAGACGTCGACGAGCTGCGCGCCGAGCGGGCTGCCGAAGGTCGGCGTCAGGTCGCGGGTCTGGACCCGGAAGGTCACCGGTCGTGCCGGTGTCGTAGACCTGGAAATCGGTCAGGTCGTACGCGCCCGGCGTGGAAGTCCGACGACGTCGGGATAGGCGTAGTTGCCGGGCCCGTTGTCGTCGCCGGTCGGGGTCCGTGCTGTCGAAGAGCAGCGTGCCCTGGACGACGTCGTTGACGACCGTCCGAACGGCCTGGGCCGTACCGCCGTTCGAGCGCCGTGCTGGTGACCACGAGGACGTTGTTGCCGATCGAGCGGCGGCGATGTCGAAGCTGAACGACCCATCGGCGGCAGCGGTGCCGCTGGCGTGCGTCGTCGTGCTCGTACCGACGTCCGGCGACATCGATGGTCGCGCCGGGCACCGCCGTTCCAGCGACATGAATCGGGTTGGTGGCCGCCGTCTGGTCAGGCGGCGACGGTCACCGGTGAGCGTGGTCGGCCAGCTGGGTGTGGGTGATGTAGCGGTCGACGGTCTGTGCGCGGCTGCTCGAGCCAAGCGTCCCGCGGTCGAGATCGGCCGTCAGCCGAACCTGCGAGCCGGCACCCCAGGTCAGCGGTGCAGCCGAGCCGTCGGGCTTGCCGTTGACGAAGCCGATCGACGCGAGTCGTCGGATCAGTGCCGAAGGGCGACGCGGCAACGTTCGGCGCGTCCCAGACCTGCTCGGGAACCAGACCGACGCCAGAGGACATCGCGATCCATCGCCGCGAGCAGCTGGCCCGCCGATGCCGCCTGCCCGGTGACCAGATCCTGCTCGCCGCGCTCGGCGGAGAGCACCGGCCAGGGGTGCCCGGTGCCCATGTTCGACGGCGCCCACGGCCGACCTTCGAGCGGGCAGTGTGGTCCGGCAGGATATGGCAGTCGCCGTAGCCGTCGCCGTTGTAGCGCAACCAGCCCGGGCCGCTGGCGGTTTGCTTCTCGATGGTCTTGTCCACCACGGTCAGCGAGTTCAGGACGTCGGGTCGGTGGCCGACAGCTCGCCGAGGCGGACCAGCTCGAGGAAGCCGGCGTCGATGACCGCGCGCTGGTCGAGCGTCGGGCCGCCGTTGCCGACGTTGTAGCTGATCGCCGCATTCGGATCACCGGTCTTGGACAGCCGGATGAAGTACGGCTGGCTCGACAGCGGGCCGTTCGTGGTGACGCGTCCAGCCCTTGATCGAGCGCTGGTACTGGTCGGCGGTGGCGAGCCAGATCCGGGCGTCGGCAGGAGACGCGTGCTGCTGGGCGATCGTTGCGGCCGCGACCAGCCCGGCGATCTCGGCCGCGATTGTCGAGGGCGAGTATCCGCTCTGCTCCTCCCAACGCTCCGGGCCGAACGACGGCCCGTGCGCGATCAGATAGTTCGCCGCCGGCCTGTACGTGCGGCCACAGTCCGGCGTCGCCGGCCGAGGCCGGACTGCAGCACCATCAGGATCGGGTAGGCAACCTCATCCAGCTGGGTGTTGAAGGAGTCCGGCGCAAGCTTGCCGTTGACGAGCGAGTTGCGCGGCAGCGACCCGTCGGGGAGCTGCTGCTTCTCGAGCAGGAACCGCGTGGCGGCGCGCGCGGTGGCCAGGTCGCCGTCGGTGAACAGCGCCGTCCATGCCTCGTACAGGTCCCGGGAGAAGACCTCCCGGTACGAGCCGAAGTAGGTGTTGGCCGGGTCGCCGGCCGAGACCGCCTGCCCCCACGGCGAGGCGATCGAGGCCACGATTGCGCCCGGGAATGTCTTGTCCTCGCTCGCCTTGACCACGTTGGCGGACACGTAGTACGCATTCACTGCGGCCGACTGCTGGGCCTTCGTCAGACCGGGAAGACTTCGCGGATGGGGCATTGAGCGCGTCGTCGTACGACAGCCACCCGGACCGGTACTGGCCGCGCAGCGACCCGAAGGTCCGGCCGACCGTGGCGCTGGCCGTGGCGACGGCGTCGGCCTGGGTGGTGCCGAAACCGAGGGCGAGCAGTCGCGTCGCCGTGCTTGTCGAACCGCACCTGTGCCGTCTGCTCCACGTTGCCGCCGAGCGCCGAGTCGGTCGGCGTCAGGTGATGCGCGCGAGTCGAGCTGGGCGAGTCCGATCCGACGGGGTGCCGACGAAGCCGCTGCTCACTGCGCCGAACGGTTGGTCGGCCCGCAGGGCCAGGAAGCTCGGCACGGCGTAGTCGCGATTGGCGGCGTTGGTCTGCGGTGTTCGTGTCGTAGGAGACCGGCACCGGCGAACCAGTCGTCGGTGTCGATGACCGCGTTGTCGGCACCGCCGTTGCCGCTGCCGCCGCCACCGTTGCCGCCGACTGTCGCGTCCAGCCGGACGTAGACCCGGTAGCTGGCCGCGGCCGGCGTCAGCGGCGTGTAGCTGGTCTGGAGCACGACGCTCGGGCGGGCCGGGTCGGTGAGGTACGTCGTGGTGAGCCGGTAGGCACCGGACTTAGCCGTGGACGTGACCGTGCAGACCATTCCGGTCGAGTCAGCCGAGACCGTGTAGGTCGTGTCGCGTGATCTGCAGGTCGGTGAACGAGGAGCCGTCGGTGACGAGGTACTGCATCGTCTCGACGTTCGTCGTGTCGATCGTCGGGGCATAGACGTCCGACAGCACGCCGCCGGCGCACCGTGTACCAGATCTTCGACGTCGTGTTGCGGGCAGTGCCCAGACAGTCCTTGCGGGCGAGGTCGAAGTGACTCAGTGCGCCCGGGCCGTCCAGTGGCGGGACTGGGGGCGGCAACGGCCGCCGGCGCGGCGGCCGCGAGCGAGCCGGCGACCACTGCGCCGACCACCAGGAATGATGGACAACGGTCGTGCGCGCATCAGCTCCTCGCCCTCTGCCGAAAGCCGCAATGTGCTCGCCCTACACAGGCAAGCGCATCGGCCGGGTGCGGTCAAGAGATCGTCGCCGTCGCAGTCCTCGGATAATCCGGAGTCGACGTCTGACGAGTTTCCTGCGAGCCGGAGAGCCTGGGAACGCTGGACGAGCTGGTCACTGCTCGGAGGCGTTGCTAATTTTAGTCAATGAACAGTTACTCCGGACGCGACGACGCAGGCTGAGCTGCCGACCGTGTGGCTGCTGCCGACAAGCGCTGTATGTCCTTGAGCCAGAGGCAACCGCCCTGCTCGATCAGGTCAACCAACGGGTCTGGGCAACCGTTGATCCAGCTCTGCTCGAGATCATCCGGCTCCGGATCGCTTGGCTACTCGGAAACACCGCGGGAATGCGGGCTCGCAGTTCCCTGGCCCGCATCCCGGAGCAGAAGGTCGCGGAGTTGCCGGCATACGCCACGTCACCGTTGTTCTCTGCGCTCGACCGTGACGGCGTCGCGTTCGCTGAAGCAGTTCGTCATGGACGTCAGCGGAACCAGCCAGGAATTGCTCGACGCGCTGCGCGGTCAGCTGGGCTCGGACCGCCTTCGGGATTTCGTCACGTCGGTCTACCTCGTCGAGTTCACCCAGCGGCTGCAGCTGGTGGCGCAGGTTTTGCTGCCGCCGGTGCCCGACCTGTCCAGACGCCGGCAGACCGGGCAGCGCCCAAGGCCGTCGCTGCGCGAGCTGCTCGGGTCATATCAGGACGCGGTGGTCCGTTCCACCGCCCTCGACCCGGTCACCACCGAGCTGGTCCGACTACGGTGCGCTCGCACGCACAACTGCCGGATCTGCCAGACCCTCCGGATGGCCGATGCCCAGGCCGCCGGAGTCGACAGCGAGATGACCTCGAAGATCGACTTCTACGAGACCAGCGACCTTCGGAGCCGCACAAGATAGCGCTGCGGATCACCGACGCGTTCATCATCCGGCCGGATGCGCTGTCAGCGGACATCGTCGGACCAGCCCGCGCCACCTTCAGCCCGGAGCAGCTCGCCGAGCTGTGCCTGGACATCACGAAATGGAGCACCCAGAAGATCCATGTCGCTCTGGGCACGGATGGCGCGGACGGCCTGCCCGTCAACGAGGACGGCGTGGTGTTGTTCGGCTTCCAGGACGACGGGCGGGTCGCCGGATACTGGGCCGATCCCGAACACCCCGTTGTCGTACCGACCGGGCAAGGGCACTAGGCACGCAGCGCGGCCGAGCCGGCCGAAGCGGCAAGAATCCGGACACGCCAGGGCGGCGATTTTGCGTCGGCCGCCGAGTCTGTAGATATAGGGCCAGCGGGTCGCTGGCGCTTGCGCGGTGCGAGTTTGGGGCAGCCGATGACAGTCAGCGAGGATTTCGCCAGTCTCACCGGGCCGATTCCGGGGTGAGTTGCTGGCGCACTGCTACCGGATGCTGGGCTCGGCCGAGGAGGCCGAGGACCTGGTTCAGGAGACGTACCTGCGGGCGTGGCGGTCCTATGACGGGTTCGAGGGCCGTTCGTCGATGCGGACCTGGCTGTACCGGATCGCGACGAACGCGTGCCTGACCGCGATCGAGCGCCGCGGCCGCCGGCCGCTGCCGTCCGGGCTGGGCGGCCCGGCGGAGACTCGGAGGTTCCGCTGGTGGCCGCGCCGGAGGTGCCGTGGCTGCAGCCGTTCGCCCGACGCACTGCTGGCCGGGGAGCGCGAGGATCCGGCCGCGGTGACAGCGTCGCGGGCGGGTATCCGGCTGGCCTTTGTCGCGGCGCTGCAATACCTGTCGGCCCGGCAGCGCGCGGTGCTGATCCTGCGGGATGTGCTGGAGTGGCCGGCCGCTGAGGTGGCCGACCTGCTGGGCACGACGACCACCGCGGTGAACAGCGCGCTGCGGCGGGCCCGGGCCCAGCTCGCCCAGGCGCTGCCCGCCGAGGATGAGCTGGCCGAGCCCGCCGAACCGGAGCGCCGCGCGGTGCTGGACCGGTTCGCCGCGGCCATTGAGAATGCCGATGCCAGCGCGCTGGCCGAGTTGCTGACGCGAGGATGCCGTCCTGGAGATGCCCCCGTACTGGCCTGGTTCGCTGGCCGCCGGGTCGTGACGCGCGTCACCGAGTCGAACCTGCTCACGGCGCCCGGACGGTTGCGGCTGGTTCGGGTCATGGCGAACGGCCAGCCGGCTCTGGCGATCTACCAGCTCGAACCAGACGGGACGTATCACGCCACACGCCGTGCTGCGTGCCCACCGTCACCCGGACAGGGATCGCCCGGATGGTCAGCCTTCGTCAACCCGGACCTGTTCGGGTTGTTCGGCCTGCCGCAGACGTACCGGGCCGTGGAGCTGATGCCGGCACAGGACCGGCGGATATCCCCGTGGGCCGGCTGAGCGAGGGAACGGGAGCTGCTTGAATCAGCCGTGAGTTACGCGCTCACCGAAGCCGCGCTTGTCACTCCGCAGCTCCTGTCGAGTCCCACCCCGTGCCCCGGCTGGGACCTGGAGACGTTGCTGGACCATGTCGTTGACTCGATCCGAGTGCTGCACGAGGCGATAGCCACCGGAGGCGTCAGCGCCTCTGCGGCGCCGGGTGCCGCTCGGCCAGGCCCGACCCGGTGGCGCGGCTGCGCAGCCACACAGCCGGGCTGCTCGCCGCCGACGCCGCTCCCGGATCGGCGGAGCGCGCGGTTGTCCATCGGTGATCGTGAGCTGACCGCGAGCCTGGTCGCGATCGCCGGAGCTACTGAGATCGCCGTGCACGGCTGGGACATCTCGGTCGCATGCGGCGCCGCCCGGGTGATTCCGTCCGGCCTGGCGGCACTGTTACTGCCGATCGCTCCGCTACTCATCACCGCGGAAACCCGACCTGGGCTGTTCGCCGACCCGGTTCGGCTGCCTGGTCCGGCCTGCCCCGGTGACGAGCTCGTCGCCTTTCTCGGCCGCCAGCCGCGCCTCCTGGCTCCGCCCGAACCCCGCGGCGGCTAGCCCGGTTGTCCGGTTCCGGCCGGCCCGCGACGATTTCCGGGAATCCGGCTGGTCTATATCACCAGGCCGCGTAATCAGCAGCGCGGAATTCACCGGACTAGGAGCAGTAGACATGACAATCACCAACAAGGCAGTCCTGATTACTGGGGCCAATCGCGGCATCGGTCAGGCGCTGGTCGAGGAAGCACTCACCCGAGGGCGCGAAGCGGGTATACGCCGGCACCCGCGAGCCCCTGACCCATCCGGACCCGCGCGTCACGCCGGTCACGGTCGACGTGACCAGCGCGGCGCAGATTCAGGCGGCCGTCGATCGCGTCGAATCCCTCGACATCCTCATCAACAACGCCGGCATCGCGCTTTACGACGACCTGAGCGATCGGGCCACGCTCGAACGGCACCTCGCCGTCAACCTTTTCGGCACCTACGGCGTGACCCAGGCCTTCCTGCCGTTGCTGACTCGTTCTCGCGGCGCCATCGTCAACAATGTGTCGGTCACGCGGCCTTAGCCCCCTTGCCGATCACTCCGGCCTACGCGATCTCCAAGGCGGCCGCGTTCTCCCTCACGCAATCGCTGCGTGCTCTTCTCGCCGGGCGCGGCGTGCGGGTTCACGCCGTCCTGACCGGCCCCACAGACACAGACATGACCCGAGGCTTCGACATACCGAAGGCCTCTCCGGCGTCGGTCGCGCGAGCCATCCTCGACGGGGTGAGACAACGGGGAGGATGAGATCTTCCCCGATCCCATGTCGCAGTCCATGGCCGACAGCTGGCGTAACGGGGCGGCCAAGGCGCTCGAGCGTCCAGAGCGCGGCGCTCGTTCTCGCACCGAGTCGCCGCCCAGGGACTGGCGTTGCCCGCCGGATCGAGTCGCAGCTCCTCAGATTGGGAGTTGGCGTCGGCTGGACCAAGCAGCCGTGACGATAAGAGGAGACAATGACTGGGCATAAGACCGGAACCCGGGAAGAGTGGCTTGCGGCCCGGTTGGAGTTGCTCGACGCCGAGAAAGCGCTGACCCGGCGCAGCGACGAACTGGCGCGGCAGCGGCAGGAGCTGCCGTGGGTCCGCATCGACAAGGAGTACCAGTTCGACACCGACGAGGGCCCGGCGTCCCTCGCCGACCTGTTCCGAGGGCGCTCGCAGCTGCTCGTCTATCACTTCATGTTCGGGCCCGACTACACGGCGGGATGTCCGGCCTGCTCGGCGATCGCGGACGGCTTCAACGGGTTCGTCGCCCATCTCGCCAACCATGACGTGATGCTCTGGGCGGTGTCGCGGGCTCCGCTGGCGAAACTGCAGGCGTACAAGCAGCGCATGGGCTGGACGCTTCCCGTGGGCGTCCTCGTTCGGCAGCGACTTCAACTACGACTTCCAGGTCGCCTACAGCGAGGAGCAACGGCAGTCGGGCGTCGGCGAGTACAACTTCCGCACGTTTGACTTCAGCTCGGCCGCGGAGCTCGGCAACCAGAGGCCATTCATCGAGTGGGCCGCCACGACCGGTACGGACTGGGCGACCTACACCGAGGAGTCTCCCGGGATGAGCGCTTTCGCGCTCGACGACGGCGTCGTCTACCACACCTACTCGGCGTACGCGCGCGGTCTGGACGGTCTCTGGGGCATGTACCAATGGCTCGACCGGGCACCGCGAGGGCGCAACGAGCAACGGGCCGCGGACGACCCGCTCAACTTCTTCCGTCGGCACGACGAGTACGACAGCCGAGAGGACGATGAGGATGCGCAAGACCTGACCGCCGCTGCTGCCGCAGCGGCTGCGGAGCTCACTGCAGGTTGGCGACAGCAACGATGTTGTTGGTACTCGTATCGCCCTGCTCGAACGCACAGGTGACTAGGACAATGCCGGTTTGGCTCGGTGCTGTCGGATGCCCACCTCGGCAGCGCGCTCGCGGATTTGGGCGACAGTCCGGTTTGCGCGATCTGATAGGTCAGCACGCCGGTCGGGAGCGTGACTCGAACCAGATCCCCGACCCGTGCGTCCTTGAGCCGGGTGAACGGGCATTGGTGGTAGTGGCACGCGTGACCGTAGATGTAGCTCGTGCCGGCGCTTTGCGCGGAGGGGTAGGCGGATTGCTTCACCCATACGGCGTGTGTTCCATTCCGCGGCGGGTGCTGTGTGGTGGGTCGACCGGCTGGTTGCTGGCGACGCTGATCGAACACGACATTGGCCAGGATCGGGCCGGAGCTCGTGGTGACGGCAAGCGGTGAACGAAATCGCTTGGGCAGGTAGCGGAACCCCGGATCGGGTTGGACCCGTGACGCCGACGCCTGGGGCGAGGCGCCGGAACGAACAGAACTCGATCCGGAGGTGCGGTGACTTGCGCGTGGAGCTAGTTGTCGCCGCCGGTGCGGGCTGAGACGCTTGCGACGACAGCGGGCCTTGCTTGGAAGTGCCTGGTCGCGGTCGTCTGACGCAGCGATTCGGAAGAGTGATGGACGCCGCCATGATGACAGCGGCGCCCACCACGCCAGCGAAAAGAACTCTTACGCATGGCTACCACGACGTCGTAGCACGCCAGCCGATAGCGCCGCCGCGAGGCCGAGATAGACCGAGTCCGGACCCCAGCATGATCGGCCTCAGCGGGAAGCCACCGGGGGCGGGTTGTCACCGGTCTGGCCTGGTCCCGGCACGAACGGCGAAGTAGCTCGGGACGACAGCTGGCGACGAGGCCGCCGACGAACTGCTCGAGTGGCGCCGAGCGACGACTGGTCTCCGGGCCGACGAGCTGCTCTCCGGGCCGACGGCTGCTCTCCGAGGCCGACGAGCTGCTCTCCGGGGCCGACGAGCTGCTCTCCGGAGCCGACGAGCTGCTCTCGCGGAGCCGACGCACTGGTCGGCGGCTTCATCCGAAGCCGACGAACTGCTCTGACGGAGCCGACGAACTGCTCGGCGGGCCGACGAACTGCTCGGCGGTGCTGGTGACGATGCTTGCCGGAGTCGCCGCACGGGACCATGGCTCAGGTTGAACTGGCCGACCGACGCCGCCATAGATCGGTGGCGGTCGCAGAGACGACCGGTGCTGTCCAGGTTGAGGCGTCGTCGTCGTGGTGAGCGGTCTTGCCGGTGAACTGCGTGTCCAGCGGCACGTCGGCCGACTGACCGTTCGCCCACGTGACATGGATCGTCGCCGGGGCGTCACTCTCGTTGTCGATCTGGCGTGATCACGAAGTGCCATTCGCTGGGGTGACGAGGTCGCACTCGTGGATCCGTGAGGGTGTCCGGTTTCACCGAAATGTGCATCGTGGCGGCCGTCGTGGCCGCCGCTACGACCTGTCGCAGCAACGCGGCCGCTCGCCGGACCCGCCACCCAGGAGCACGAGGCCGAAGCCGACCAGGCCGAGTACGCCAGCGAGCGAGTAACCGGTTGACCCCGCGTCGTTCCTCCATCAGGCGCGCTCGGTGACGACCGCGAGATCTCGGAGCACCGCTGTGTTCGGACATGCGTGTCCCGCTCCCATCCGGAATGGACGGATCCACCCCCGTGGGCGGATCCGCCCCATCGCCTCACTACATAAGCGTCGAGTTCCTCATATGCGTCACATCACGCTCCGGGCTGATCGACGGGGTCCACCGCGTCGGATCTCGCGCGCAGCAAGGCGAACGGTGATCCGTCCGCCCGCCAGATGGTCGGTGCTCGATTGCGTGTCTACGGGAAGGCGGGAAGCGGAAAGCGCAGGACGGCTCGCGACGCGATGCGGCGCCAGCTCAGTCTCGACCATCACGTGCTTGACCGTTCCGCCCTCATCGACGACCCGCTCGGTGAGCTCGTCGATGACGTCCGGGGTCTGGCGGGTCTTCGTTCCGGAGATCGGGCAGGCGTCACCGGACTCACCGAGCCAACCGTCTCGGGGACAGACCACACCTGGCGCGGTCACCTCGTCATGTACCAACAATTCCTCGACGGCACCCGTGGTGGCCGCCCACAGGCACTCCCGCAGACCGATCGCGGTTGGTCGCTGCGTCGAGGCTCGCTCGAACAGGTCGTGGACTTTGCGCTTCTCGTCCTCGCGTTCCCAGCCGTCGACGATCGCACCAGCACGATCACGTACCTCCGCGTCGAGGTCCCGTCGCGCATCCACGGTGAACGTTCCGGCTAGCCGGTTACGCAGCCGTTTCGGCAGGTGTGCTTCGAGTCGCGAGAGTTTGTCGTGCTGGCCACCGAGCACCAGCAGTTCATAGCTGGGATCAATGAAGATCTCGTCGAGTAACTCGACGACGCTGAGATAGTGACGTTTCTCCAACTCCTCGGCCTTATTGGTCACGGTGTGCTCCCGGAGGCCATGCCATCCCGCGAAGTTTCGTTTACGCAATGCGCGATGCTCGACATCCCGAAGTCGGTGGAACTCGCCCTGGAACAGCTCCCACACGCGGGCCGAATTGCTGTCTGTGACGAGCACAACCGCGCGGTGAAACTCCTCCAGCACAGCCAGCATCGGCCGGATCCACGGGATTGCATCGGCGACGATCCGGTCGCGGGCGCGTCGCGGAAGCTGACTTCCTCGAGAAAGCTCTGTCCTGAGCAAGAAAAAGACCGCGACAGCAGGTGGTTGCCAGCGTTCCTTCGTATACAGCTCCGTCGATGCGCTCGAGGTCCGTTCGTACCGACAGCCGCGCGTCATGGCCGAGCGTGTGATCCTCGCCGAGCGGACGGACCTGCTCGAGCAGACTCGTCACGTGCGTCTCTGATCCGGCTGCGCTCCCCGCATCGACTGGCACGGTCAGCATACATCGAGATCACCGGAAACTCGCCGGTCTCCGACGTCACGGATCCGCCGGATGGTCGCCGCGGTAATCATCATGCGCGCGCCGGTTCCTCTCTGCGGATCACGCCTCCAGCAGGCAGGCGCACACGGTCTGGCAGGCCCATTGTGACCGGCGGCCAGCGTCGCCGTAAGCGCCATCGGCTATGCACGCCAGCTACTCCATCGGCCTTGCGAGATAACCCACCCGGCCCAGATGATGACCCGCCGGCCGTCCAGGACGAGAATCCCGGTTGGGCACGGGCCGCCAGGAGCAAATATCGACAGCAGCGAGGAACGCGCAGATGACGACACCGACGGCGACACAACCAGCCGACCCCTGGCGCTGCTCCGAACCCGGGGCTACCTGGCGCTGCTGGTGCTCGCGGCGATCCTCGGCGTGCCGATTGCGGCCGTCGCCTTCGGCTTCCTCAAACTCGTCGATGTCATCCAGAAGGCGGTGTTTACCCAACTGCCCAGCGGGCTCGGGTTCGACGGCGAGCCGCTGTGGTGGCCGCTGCTCCCCCTTGCCCTCGCCGGGCTGCTGGTCGCGCTCACCATCCGCTACCTGCCAGGGAAAGGCGGCCATTCACCGGCCGACGGATTCAAGCCTCGAGGAGCCGTTACTCCCGGACCAGATCCCCGGCGTCTTCCTTGCCGCGCTGGCCACCCTGTCGCTGGGCGCCGTGCTCGGCCGGAAGCCCCCTGATCGCCCTCGGCGGCGGGCTGGCCGTCCTGGCACTGCACTTCTCCAAGCGGGATATGCCGGCCCGGACACTGGCCGTGGTCGGCTCGGCCGGAAGCTTCGCCGCGATCGCCACTCTGTTCGGCTCGCCGCTGCCCGCGGCCTTCCTGCTGATGGAGGTGGCCGGTCTGGGCGGAGCCATGCTCGATATCGTCCTACTGCCCGGCCTGCTGGCGGCCGGGATCGGCGCACTGATCTTTGTCGGGCTGGACGCCTGGACCGGGTTCGGCACCTTCTCGCTCGCGATCCCGAACCTGCCGCCGTACTCGAGCCCTGACCTGGCGCCAGTTCGGCTGGGCGCTCGTCATGGCGCCCGCGGCCGCGATCATCGGCACGGCCATCCATCGGCTCGCCCTGGCGGTTCGGCCGCACGTAGAACGGCGCCTCGTTCTGCTCACTCCGATGGCCGGGCTGGCCGTCGCAGGGCTCGCGATCGCGTACGCGGCTGCCACCGGGAAGGACTCATCAGGAGGTCCTCTTCTCTGGGCAGTCGGCCCTTCCTACCTTCGTCGACCAGGCCGCCAGTTATTCCGTCGGGGCGCTGCTGCTGCTGTTCGCCTGCAAGGGGCTCGCTTACAGCGTGTCGCTGAGCAGCTTCCGCGGCGGCCCGGTCTTTCCGGCGATGTTCCTGGGCGCGGTCGGCGGTGTCGCCATGTCCCACCTGCCCGGGCTTCCACTTGTGCCCGCGGTAGCCATGGGCATCGGCGCGATGAGCGTGACCATGCTCCGGCTTCCGCTCACGTCAGTGCTTCTGGCCACCCTGCTACTTGGCGTCCGACGGACTGGCCGTGACACCGCTGGTGATCGTGGCGGTCGTCGTCGCCTACGTCGTCGCCGCGCGAATCGCACCGCCAGCGGCCAAAACACCGGCAGCCGAATCCGCGCCGGCGCGCCGCCCGGGAGACCGCGACGACGCACGAACGCTGCACCGGCGACAGGTACCGTCACGGTGACTGCAGGCTTCTTCTTACCGGCTCTTCCCGGGACTCCTCTGGCCCTCGGTCAACTCCCCGGCGCGCACCTGCGGAGGGCCAGGCGGTGAGACCGGCGCCGGCTGAGCAGCCGGCTCGGGCGCTGGCGCGGCTCCGGTGGCTGCGGCCGGCTGGAAGTCGCTGACGCTGACCCGCTTGCGGAACACGTAGTAGGTCCAGCCCTGGTAGACGAGTACCAGCGGCAGGAAGATGATCACGACCACGGTCATCGCCTTGAGCGAGTACGCCCCGGACGCCGTGTTGTGCACGGTGAGGTTGTAGGCGGAGTTGGTGCTGGAGACCATCACGTTCGGGTACAGGTCAACGAAGATCGCACCGAATGGACGCCGCGATGGTAATCGTGGTGGCGACGAAGGCGAACCCGTCACGGTGCTCGTAGACCAGCCACACGGCCGCAATGACGGCGAGTGCGGCCAGCAGTTCGATCACATTGAGGAAGAAGGTGTCGCTGGCGGTCACGTGGGTCCAGATGATGAAGGCGATGACCGCCGCGCCGGTGAACGGCGCCACCCGGCGCGCCAGGACCGCGGACCGTTCGTACAGTTCGCCGGTGGTCTTCAAGCAGAGGAACGTCGCACCGTGCAGTAGGCAGATCAAGACCAGGGTGATCCCGGTGAACAGGGCGTAGGGCTGCAGCAGGTCCCAGAAGGAGCCGGTGTAATCCTGGCTGGAATTGATAGGTAATCCATGGAGGAGGTCGCCGAGGGCCACGCCGATCAGCAGCGGGGCCAGCAAGCTGCCGACGGTGAGCAGAACATCCCAGGTACGCCGCCAGCGAAGCGTGTCCCGCTTGCCGCGGAATTCGAAGGCCACGCCGCGGACGATCAGCGCGGAGAGCAGCAGCACCATCGCCAGGTACATGCCGGAAGAACATCGTGGCGTACCAGCCGGGAAACGCCGCGAACATGGCGGCCCCGGCCACGACCAGCCAGACCTCGTTGCCGTCCCACAACGGCCCGATTGTGTTGATCACCGCCCGGCGGCTGGGCTCGTCGGTGCCGACCGCCTGGTGCAGCATGCCGACGCCGAAGTCGAACCCCTCGAGGATGAAAAAATTGATCCACAAGATCGCGATGACGATGAACCAGAACGGGACGAGATTCATCACGAGACCTCAGTACTGGACGGCCGGTATTGGTGTGTCTATCTCAGCCTCGGTGCGTTGCGGCGGGAGTTCTTTGCGCGAGTACCGCAACATCAAGATCAGATCCACGGTGCCCAGCGCGCCGTACAGCAAGATGAATGCGACCAGGCTGATCCACAACCACGTGGTGCTGACGTTCGGCGAGATCCCGTCCTTCGTCAACATGATGCCCTGCACGATCCACGGCTGCCGGCCGCTCTCGGTCAGCAACCAGCCCGCGGTGTTCATCAAGAACGGCAGCACCGCGGCCCATACCGCCACCCACAGAAACACCCGGGATGTTTCCAGTCTCTTCCGCCGGATCAGCCACAGCCCCCACAGCCCCATCAGCAGGACCAGGACCGGCAGGTAGGCCATCACCCGCATCGACCAGTACTGGACGAACACGTTCGGCACGTAGTTCCCGGGCCCGTACTGCTGGCTGTACTGGGCCTGCAGCGGGTCTAACCCCACCACCTGGCCGTTCCAGGTGTTCGTGGCCAGCAGCGACAGCAGATGCGGGATCGCGATGATCTCCGTCGGAGTCTGGTCGTTGTTACCGCCGCCGATCTGGAACACCGAGAACGAGCACGGCTGGCAGGTGGTCCACTGCGCCTCGCGGCGGCGATCTTCATCGGCTGGTACTTCGCCTCGATCACCCCGAGCTCGTCGCCCACCAGCATGGCGAACAGGACCGCCGGCACCAAGACGAAGATCCCCAGCCGCGCCGATCGGGTGAACACGTCACGGTCGCCGCCGTGCCGCAGCTGCCAGGCCGAGACCGCCAGCATGACAATCGCACCAGTTGTCAGCGACGCGAACAGCACCTTGGCGTATCCCCAGATGAACACCGGGTTGGTGAACAGAGCCCAGATATCGTTCAGCTGCGGCTTGCCGTTGACCATGGTGTAGCCGACCGGGTGCTGCATCCACGAATTGGCCGCCAGAATGAACAGCGCCGAAAAGCGCTGCCGAACGCGACCGCCCAGATCGTCGCCAGATGCACTCGCCGCGACAGCTTGTCCCAGCCGAACAGCCACAGCCCCAAGAACACCGACTCGAGGAAAAACGCCCCCAGTCCTTCCATCGCCAGCGGCGCGCCGAACACATTGCCGACCAGCCGCGAATACGCCCCCAGTTCATCCCGAACTCGAATTCCTGCACCAGGCCGGTCACCACGCCGATCGCGACGTTGATCACCAGCAGCGTCCCGAAGAACCTCGTCAACCGCAGGTACTGATCATTCTTGCTGCGGTACCACGTCGTCTGCAGCAACGCGGTCAGGAAGGCCAGCCCGATCGTGATCGGGACAAAGAAGAAATGATTGATCGAGGTGAACGCGAACTGAATCCGCGCTCAGATCCTCATTCAAGGTTTACCCTCCGGCAGTCATTTCTCTTCGGTCTGCACGGAGATCCGGCCGAGCCGGTCGTGCGTGAACCCGGCCCAGCTCCAGTCGATCATCGCCTTGGCCCGGTCCTCCCCGGTCGACAGCAGTGCGAGATGGACCGATCCCCACGCCAGGAAGGCGGCTTTGCCCTTCATCGTTCGTCCGTGTGGCCCCTGCATGACTGCGGCACCGCGGCCGATGGTCGCCATCGTGCCCTTGTCGAGAGTACCTGAACGGCTCGGTCTTCTTGCCTTCGACAAGCCGGGCGATGTTCTCGCCCGCGTGGTGCCCGGACTCCAGCGCGACCGATCCGAGCTGCGGCAGGACCGTGTCCGTCTTGGTATCAGTGATCCAGGCGATATCCCCGACCGCGAACACTTCCGGGTGGCCCGCGATGCTGAGATCCGGCCCTACCGGGATCCGGTTGCCCCTCTGCAACTCCAGGCCGAGCGAAGTGGACGACGGGGTTCGCCTGCAGCCCCGCGCCCCACACGAGCGTATGCGCCGGGATCACCCCGCCCGGACTTCAACGTCACCCGGGTTGACGTGACCGACTCGACAACCTCCCCGACCTGCACCTGCACATCCCGTCCAGCCAGCGCTTTCCTCGCGTACGCGCGAAGGCTCGGCTTGAACATGGTGAAGATCTCCGGGCCGGCCTCGACCAGCAGGATCTCCGCCTTCTCCTGAGGGACGTCCGGGTAGTCCTTCACGAACAGCGCTCGGTAGAGCTCGGCGATGGCGCCAGCGTCTCCACGCCGGTCGGCCCGCCGCCGACGATCACGACATTCAGCGCGCCGTCCTCGATCAGGGACGGATCCTTGTCCGCAGCCTCCCAGCGCTCGAGAATGTGCTCCTTGAGACGCACCGCGTCCGCGAGCGTGTACAGCGGATAGGCATGCTCGGCGGCGCCCTCAACACCGAAATAGTTCACCTCAGCGCCGAGGGCCAGCACCAGGTAGTCATAAGTCAGCGGCGCCATCTCAGCGAATCCGACCTCGCGCTTGTCCAGATCTACCGACGTCACGTCAGTCGTATGGATACGGGCGTTCGGCTGGTCGTCGAACAGGTCACGAAGCGGATGCCCGACAGTGAGCGGCGAGAGCAGGTCGGTGGCGACCTGGTAGAGGAGCGGCTGGAACGTGTGATAGTCGTGGCCGTCGACGAGCACCACATCGACGTCCGACTTGCGCAGCTTGCGCGCGGTGCCGATCCCGGCGAACCCTCCGCCGAGGATCAGTACGCGAGGACGTGATTCCGACTTCGGGCCGTGCTCTGCATCGGTCGCGCTCATTGAAGTCCCCTCAGCCATTCGGGCGGCAACGAGCGCTCGCCCACACGTTCACCGTCCAGAGTGCTGAAGCTGGCCGCATCACCCCAGCCGGGTGAATCCAGCAGCCTGCTGCGTCTCCTTCCGCCGGGTGGATGCGGCCCGTTAACTCGCTGATGGGACGTTTGCGGGGCGTCACGTTAACGACGGTCTAGGCGAACGGGCAAGTCCGCCTTTGTTGTTCGAGCTATCACAGAGTTTGCCCTTACACAACCTCCAGGCGGGATGACGTCATTCGGCGACGGTTGCGCGGGTACAAGACAAACTCAAGGCTGCTAGCCCGGCACGGCAGCATGCCAGCATCTCCAGGGCTCCTCCGGTCATAGCCCGGCCAGCTGGCGGCGCTGTGCGGCCTCGGTCGGAGTGAGCGCGGCATCGGGATCGGCTCCCGCGAGGCTGGCCTTCTTCGCGTCGAACGCCCGCGTCCACAGCCCGGCCGCCCATGCCGCGCGGATCTCGTGATCGGTGCAGGATTTCCCGGACGCTTCCTGGTAGGCGGTCAGGAAGTCTTCCGTCTGGGCAATGGAGGCCACCTCACCGGGAGTGCCGGTGCCAGGCCAGATGGCGGCGGCCGCGCCGATGATCGCCGCCTCGGGCTGAGCGACGACGCTGTCCCAGTCATGCACGACGATGTAGGCGGCGGTCGATCCAGCGCAGGTTCTGCGAGTACCAGTCGCCGTGCCCGACAACCGCTGGTTGGAGTAGAGCTCGCAACTGGAAACGTGCTGCTGCGCCGACCTCGTCCAACCACTGATCGCCGCGATGCGCGTTCAGATCGCCCCTTGCGATCATCCGGGCGAGGCCACAGTTCGGCCGCGTCGTGATCCCAAGCAACCCAGGCCGGTGACGGTGCCAGGCTACCGACCGTCGAGACGCTCGGCGCCGTGCGAACCAGGCGCGCCAATCCGTCGGCGAAGCGCGCCGCCGAATCCGGCCGCGCCGGCAACAACTCCCCATCGTGGATCAGTGCTTCGGCGCTTACCGCAAGCTCCCCGACGCGTTTCGGCGGCACCAGCAACCGCGGCGCCGGAAAGCCCCGCTCCCACAGCAAGTGCTGTACCTGCCCGCAGCTAGCGATCGCGTTCTTGCCAGGCACGGACCTTCACCACAACATCGCCGCCGGCGGCTGGGCGCAAGCCCACAACCTGAGATAAGTAGCCAGTTTCGAACAGAATCCTCTCCGGCTCAGCCCCGAGATACTCGCGACACCATTCGGTCAATACGGCTGGTTCCAGACGAGCGTCCGCCACAGCTCCCAAGCGTCCCAGGCTTAGGCCGGGCGCGCGATTAGTCCGACGGCATCAAGATCCAAAGAATTGGGTAGATCAAGAGTTGACTGCCCGGGATGATCATGAGTGACAGAATGAACAGCAGTCGAGCGGGCCACGGTGCGATGCCGAGACGCCGGCCGAGCCCGGCAATCACCCCTCCGAGTACGCGGCCCTCCCTCGGACGGATAAGGCCCTGACGCCGGAAAGTGTCGTGGATGGACTCCATAGTCGTCTTCCTCCATCGTATGAATCCGATACGACAAGCATCCCGACTCCAGCCTCACAACTGCATCGGGGAACGAACCTGCCTCCACCCTGGACTTTGCCGCACCGACTCAGGGTCACCGCCGGCCGTTTCGCGTGCAGACGTGTGCTCAATCCGTCGTTCGACGTAGCGGCCGGCTCTGCCGTCACAGCCTCCACATATGACCCAATGTTCAGATGGGGACGATGTCGCAAGCCACCGAGAGGATCAGGATGCCCGACACCGTCACGCTGAGTTGCCCGAAGTGCGCGGCGTCAATGCGCAGCTACGAACGCAATGGCGTGACGATCGAACAGTGTGTCGAATGCCGCGGAGTGTTCCTCGACCGTGGCGAACTCGACCACCTGATCGACGCCGTAAACGAGCCATTACCGGTCGCGATCGGCCTCGTCACGACCCGACTACGACAAGGCCGCCCACGACGGCAGTCGCGGGTTGGGCGGCCGCAAACGGGAGCGGATTCCTCGGCGAGCTTTTCGAATGATCGTCAGCGCTCAACGCTATGCGCACCGCCATGCGTCCTCACCCGCGCCGACACTGAGTGACGCACCCGAGATCAACAGTTCGCTTGCCTGCTTACGCAGCGCAGGGACGTATGACGGTAGACCGGGACCTCCTCCGTCAGGCCGGACAGCCGGCGGCCGTCCAGCTGCGAAAGAGCTCGATCTGCTCCTCTGGCCAAGCGCCGTCGCAGGGCATCGAGCCACCCGAGAGTCTCTCGAGGATCTTGTCCGCGTTGGCCCGCACATCGCTGTAGGACGAGAGATCGAAAAACCTCCGCATCGCGCCGACGTCCCTCGGGCGAAACAGCGGACGAATATCCCGCTCGTATCCGACTGTCTCTTGAGCCATCTCAACCTCCGGTTGGTGTCGTGCGCTCATCACGAGATGAGCTGCTGGCCGCCGTCGATGTCGTACGTCGCGCCCGTGAGTGCGGTGTTGGCTCATTATGTGAACGGCGAGCGCGGCGACGTCGCCCGGTCCGACGACGCGCCGGATAGGCAGCGTCGCGCGGAGCTCGTCGCGCCGCTTGTCGAGGTCGTCGCCGAGGATTGCCGCCGAGAGGGCGTGTCGACGAAGCCTGCGGCGATCAGGTTGACGCGGATCGGCGCGAGCTCCAGCGCGAGGTTGGCGATGAGGGTGGGAAACGCGACGGTGGCGGTCGACGCGATTGCGAGCCCAACGCGTGGGCGGCGAGCGCCTGTGCCGCCCATGAATACCAGGGAGCCGAGCAGGCCGGACTTTGTCGGCGGCGGCACGGGCCACGTTGAGCGCCAGCAACAGGTGCTCGCTGAGGCCGCGTCGCGCCTCCTCTGGCGCCATCTCGAGGGGAGGCCCGTAGTGGGAGCGCCGGCGGTGACCATCACGTGGTCGATCGGCGTTGGGAGATCCTGGAAGAACGACTGCAGGGAGCCGGGATCGTTGGCGTCGAAGGCCGCGGTGCGCTGGGCGCCGACGTCGAGCGCTGCCCGCTCGAGGCGCTCAGCGATTACGGCCGGTGAGGATCACGCTGGCGCCCTCGGCGCGGGCCTTGCGGGCGGTTTCGAGCCCGATGCCGGCGCTGCCGCCGATCACGACGATGGTCTGTCCGGCGAGTTCCGGTTCGCGCCGCGTGGAAACGGGCGTGGTCACGATTCCTCCCGTGGTGGTGCGGACGACCGTCACGACGGGGTGACATGGGCTACGTACATACGGTCTCTCCTCGCGCGCCCGAACGCAGCGAGGCGAGGCCATCGTGTCAGCGCGTCGCTCCGTAAGCCAGCCGGCGATGGGCGCCCGGCGCGTCGCGGCTGTCGAGAAAAGGCCCTTCCCGTCGCTTCCTGCGCAGCGGTGGTGGAAGAGTCCGTTTGTAGGCGTCTCCAGTGCTAACACGAGTCACATCGATGCGCGAGAGTCGACGTTCTGGACGGCCGGCAAGTGGCAACCTACGGCGGACTGGATCTCGTGGAGCGCGCGGCCGTCGATGGCGTTGCCAGCCAGGAGGAAAACGCGCGAGTCTGCTGCCTACACCAATCAACGGAGGGTGGACATGGCTAGCACCGAGGAAAGCGTCGCTTCGCTCGCCGACCTTCCCGCACGAAACGTCCCTACGCCACGGCAGGTTCGAGGCAGTCGCGCCACCGCACGACTGGTGGGACTGGTACGCGGCGTACATGAACGCTCGTCAGGGCGGGCGTACCCCCAGACGAGGCCTCCGCAGCCGCTGAGCCGCTACATGGCGGAGGTCAAGAACGTCGTCGTCTCGCCCGCTTAGCGCCGCATCTCCCACGTCGCGCCGGCTCGCGTCCTTCGGCCGATCTAGCCGAAGGTGAACGCGTAGGCCTGAACGCCCGGATCGGAGAACGTGATCTCGGACGGTGCGGTCGGCGATGGGACCCTGCTGGCGGATGAGCTGGTGCAGCCGCTGATCGGTGACGGTGCCGTTGCCTTCGGGATCGACGTCGGTCCCATGCGCCGCGCCGGGCGGCTGCCCGTCGATGCGCACGCGGAACCCGACGGACGATCCCGGTGTTGCTGGCCCCAGGACCATGTGAAGATCGCGGGCATGAAAGCGGTAGGCGATCTGCCCGTTGGCGGTATTGAGCGTGGCGGCCTCTTCTTCCATTGTCCAGTCACCCGATAGGGCCCAGTCGTTCAGCCTCAGCTCCGGTGGCAGGGTATAGGCGTGGCGCTGGCCCGGTCTCGCGCCGCCGGGAGATGCGAAGTTCTCGGTTCGCTCGAAGCCGGTATAGGTTTCCGGTGATCTCAGGGTCGCCCAGTCCGCGGGTGCTTCAATTCCGCGGGCGTCGGCAGAAACGAGTTCCGGGCCGATGCCGGCGGATCCGGCCGCGGCGAGCAGATGCTGAATGACCATTTCTGACTGCTGATACTCGCCTTCGCCGAAGTGGTGATGCCGGATACGCCCCTGCGCATCGGCGAAGTAGAGGGCCGGCCAGTAATGGTTCCCGAAGGCGGTCCATATCGCGTAGTCGCTATCGATCGCCACCGGGTAACTGATGGTCATGTCCATCACGGCCCGACGGATGTTCTCGACGTTGCTTTCGAACGTGAACTCCGGGGTATGGACGCCGATCACCACCAGCCCGTGGTTCCGCGTATTTGGCGGCCCAGGCACGGACGTAGGAAGCTGGCGTAACCAGTTGATGCAGGTATAGGTCCAGAAGTTGGCAAGGACGACCCTTCCGCGCAGCTCGGCTGCCGTCAGGGGCGGCGAATTGAGCCACCCGGTCGCGCCGCCGAACGAGGGCAGTTCACCCTCGACAGGTAGCCGGGCCGAGGGCGTGTGCAGCCCAGCAGGCGAGAGCCAGTGTGCGTCCATGACAAGCGCCCTTCTGTGTAGCTGGATCTCCCGGCCGGAGGCCGGCAACGTCACGCCGCGTATGCCCGGAGGCTAGCGGAGCCAGCCGGTTCGGTGCTCGTAGCTACCGCGTCATATGTGGCCGTCGGGCTCGGGTACGGCGATGTCTGGCCCGCCGGTGAGCTGGAGGCTGCGGTTCCAGAGTTCCGCTCGCGCGTTGCGGTCGTAGGCCTGGCGATGCGCCCGGGCGGTGTGGGTCTGGTTGAAGAACTGACCGGTCACCCCGTCCAGTGCAGGATCGCTGACCAGCCGGTAGGTGGCGGCCACGCCGGTGTCGAGGGTGTCGATGCTCGAGCCGGCTTCTGCTAGGACGATCTTGGTGGGCATGTAGGTGGCGGGGTGCAGGCTGTTGACCGTGACCTCGGCGGCCGGGATGCGGCTGGCCAGCTCGAACCCGGACATGATCTGCGCGAGCTTGCTCTGGCCGTAGGCGCGGGTGCCGGTGTAGCCGCGGGTGAGCATGAGATCACTGAAGTCGAGCGGGTGCTGCCCGATGGAAGCAACGTAAACGATGCGGGCCGGCGCGGACGCCCGGAGCAGCGGCAGCAGTTCCAGGGTGAGCAGGAACTCCGGCGAGATAGTTGACGGCAAACCGCAACTCGTATCCGTCAGCGCTAGTGCGGCGGGTCCGCCCGTCAGGCTGTCCGCTGCCAATGCCGGCGTTACTCACGAACACGTCAAGCCGATCCGTAGCCTGGCGCGTTTCGGCCGCAAGCCCCCGGACCTGGGCGAGGTCAGCCAGGTCGGCGCGCAGGGTGTGCGTGCGGCCGGCGCCGTGAGTGTCGCGCGATTTCGGCGGCGGTTCGGTCGAGCTTTCCTTGGTCCCGGCCGTGCAGGAGCACGGTGGCACCGTCGGCGGTGAGCCGGTGCGCAAGCGCTCGGCCCAGCGCCGTCGGTGGCGCCGGTGATGAGGATCGTCCGCGGGCCGGTCATAGTGGCGATCCTCGCTTATCGGCCTCCTGCGCTACCGGCAAGGCCGCACATCTACGCCACCGCCCCGCGCTTCCGACAAGTGTCGTTCAACCGCTTTCAGCAAGGTCTTGTCCGGTTCGAGCCACTGGACGGTAGCCAGCTCATCCATCGTCAGCCATCGGAGGAGATCGTGGGTTGCGCTCGAGGAGGGTTGGCCTTTCGTCAGCGTCGCGGCGTACAGGACCAGTTCGATGTGTTCACTGATCGGTGCGCGGCCCAATCGCCCCTCGACGGCGACTGATATACCGAAGTTCTTCGCGGCACTCACGGGCGACCGCGGCCGGCTCCGGATTCACCGGGTTCCACCTTGCCGCCTGGAAATTCCCATAGTCCCGCGAGGTCAGCGGGCGTCCTGCGGCGGGCGGCTAGCACACCGGCGCTCGCGAACGATCGCTGCGCCGACCACCGTGCGCATGAAGCCTCGGCCCATACCGTCGGATTCTGGTGGTGCAGAGCGGTCTCGACGTGCCGGTTAGACGACAGCCGCGGCATCTCCCGGATCGGGCAACGGCTGGCTCGCCGGGCGGGGACGAGGAGTGCACGACTCGGATGGGATCGCGGCATCACGAGGTACGCGGCGATGTACAGCGCCGCGGCAACGACGAGAAGCGCGTGGTAGCCGTACACGAGCGACAGGTACTCCAGGGCGCCGCCGAGCATCGCGCCGAGCAGGTTGGTGCCGAAGGCGAGTGGCGCGTCGGCGGTCGCGCGGAACCGGCGCGCGAAGATCACGTTCGCGGCGGTGATAGGCAGAAAGCAATGATGATCGCGACGACCGCTCTGGGTGCGAGGGGCAAGGACAGCAGCCAGGACGTCGGCACCAGCCAATTCAGCGCCAACGACCCCAGCAGGATGCCATAGGCGACGGTGAGCGGTGGGGCCCAACCTCGTCGGGTTATTTCCACCGCACCTAGCACGGCGAGCAGAATGCCCGCGAATACCAGGAATTCACCACCCAGGTCGTGCCGAACAGCAGCGCGAAGCCGGTAACGCTTCTGGTCTCCAGCAGCAGAAACGCCGCGCCTAGCAGGAACAGGTCCCGGTAGGACCACATCCCGCGCAGGTCACCCCAACCCGGCGCCAGTTTCGCACGGACCCAGCGTTGCCGAGCAGCACGGCGAGCACCGCGACGACGCTGGTGAGCAAGACGAGCCCGAGCGTCGTGGTATATAGCGAGGGGATCGTGCTGTCCTTGAGATACAGGAACGGCTTGTCGTCTGACGACGGGGCCGGAGTGTCGGCCGGACGTTCCCACGTCGCCGCGCATTGCTGGTCGGCCGGCGTCCGGCCGACCACGAGAACGGCCAAGCTTCGCTTTTGAGAATCGTCGAGAATGCACGGCGGATGGCCGAACACCGTGTCGAGTGTGCCGGCGAGCCGGTCAACCAGCCAGTGCTCGCGGTAATAGTTGTACATGGCGAACGCACCGCCGCGGCGCGAGGTGCGCCCGAGCTGTTTGAACTGCTTGCTCGGTGAAGAGATAGCTCTCCAGCCGCAACGAGCTCGCGCCCGAAACCAGGGTGAGCGAGTCGGGGAGCGCGAACAGGATCAGGTCGTATCGGGTCGTCGTCTGTTGCAGGAACGCCCGTCCGTCGTTGACGTGGGCACTCACCCGCGGATCCTGGTAGGCCCGGTCCAGGCTGTGCTGGCGACCGAACCGCAGCAACGTCGGATCGATCTCCACCGCGTCGACGTGTTGAACGCCCTTTCGCAGCGCGACGGCGACGTCGGTGCCGGTGCCCGCACCGACGATGAGCACGTTGCGCGGGGTTCGCGGGACGCGGTTGTACGGTTCGGTGTAATACCCGTTTTGTCGCTCGCGCACGCGCAGCCGAAACGAGTAACTGATGCGGTACGCCGTTGACCTGGATATCCCAGGCGTGGCCGTTGATCGGGTCGTTGATCGGCGTGGTATCCACCCGGTAGTACGGCGACCAGAACTCACCTTTGTCGTGCCGGAGCGGGTACCCGAACAGCAAGATCATCGCCACGAGCAAGGTGAGCGTGACCGATAGCGCCGGACGCCCCAGCAGCACGAGGAACAACACGGCGACGATCACGAACCACACGAGCGGCGGCGCGTGGGAGAACGCGAGCAGGGTAAAGGCCGCGATGCCGACCAGGCTGCCGAGCAGGTCAAGCCGATAGGCCTCGAGCCGCGGCAGCTGCCGGAAACAGGCGCCGACGAGCTCGCCCGGACCAGCGCAGCACGGCGGCGACCGCGAGGAACACCGCGGGAAGGGTGAGCCAGATCGGTGGCCCGTTCGTACCGAGGCTGGTGAAGAAGATCAATTCTGCGCCCGAACGATCAACCGTCACCGGATACGCACTGACGAATCCCACCAATCCGAGCAGCACCACCGGCGAGTACAGAGGCAGCGGGCGGTCCGGGTGGGTCGGTCCGGCTGCTCGCAGGAATCCCAGGCCGACGCCGAGGAAGGACCCGAGCAACACGAAGTTCGAGAAGTACGACAGGTGCAACACCTCGGCGCCCAACCACCGGATCAGGGCGAGTTCGAGGAACAACATCAGGCGTGCTCGCCGCCAGCAACCGCCAGCGCGTCACCGTGCGGGTCCGGTCGTATCCGACACTCCGGGCAACCGTCGGGACGTCTCCGATATCGACCGGCGCTCTAGATACGTCCATTGTCCCCATGCTCCTGACCGTAAACCGGCAGATCGGGCTCAAACTGTACGCACCGCCGTGGGAGGACGACGATGGCAGAGTGGCCGGGTCGTCCCCGGGCGACCCGGTCACTGCGTCATCGCGACAGCCAGGGCTCGCCGAACGCGCTGACCGAGTTCTGCGTGAACCGGAAGTATGGCGCGGTCGTATTTCTGGATAGCGCAGGGTGCGGCATAAAGAGCCTCCCTCGAGCGCCACATGGATGAATGGGTGTGATTTGAGATGACCGCTCGCGGCTGGATCGCTGTGCGCACGGTATTGACGGTGATAGTCGCTGCTGGCCTAGCTATAGATGCGTATGTGCACCTTGACCTCGCCTCGACGTACGACGTGGTCAAGACCAGCACTGCTGAGCCAGGGAGACCTGTTCCGAGTGGAGGCGGCCCTCGCGATCGTCGCCGGAGTCGCCCTCTTGGTCCGGCCGCGCCGCTATACCGCGCTGGTTCGCGTTTCTGGTCTCTGCCGGTGGAGTGGCGGCGGTGCTCGTGTACCGCTGGGTCGACGTCGGCAAGGCTGGGACCGCTTCCGAACATGTATGAGCCCTACTGGTACGGGGAGAAGACGCTGAGCCTCGTTGCCGAAGCCATTGCCGCAGTCGCCGCAGCCGTTCTGTTGGTCCTCATGTACATGCGCGCGCGAGCCGTGGCGAAGCCGGCCGTGGCGAACGCTCCATCGGCCGTATGACTCATACCGCGGAGCACATCCCGGACCGGCAGCGGCTCGACGCCGAACGGGATCGCCACCGTTTCTAGGTCGTGACGAAGTCGGTCACGTCGGCGACCACGTCCGGGCTGCTCAGCAAGCGGCGGTGGCCGAGGCCCGAGGTGAGGCGTAGCCGCGATCCGGTCCAGGCTGCCGCAATCGCGGCGCCGTCGCTGGCCGGCGTCGAAGTGTCGTCCTGGTCGTGGATGATCAGGGTCGGTGGTAGTGCGGCGGTACGACCCATGGCGGGTACGTCGAAGTGGTCCATCGGCGCGCCGACGCGACGTTCGACTCGGGCGATCAGCCGCCGGTAGGTCCGGTCACCGAAACCGGAGTGCGGCCGCGAATTGGCGGGCGAACGAGAGCGGGCTGGCCAGCGGGGCGAGCAGCACGACCCGATCGGCGGGAAGCCCGTCGCGCACGGCGGCGGCGGCGGCCGTGCCGCCGAGGAGTGGGCGATGAGGGCGCGCGCCGGCCCCTGGGCCGCGGCGACGGCCGTCAGCGCCGCCGCGAACTCGGGTATCGACGAGGATCGCGGCCCGAAGGCACCGGGGGCGGAGCGCGCCGTGACTCGGTGCGTCGAACGCCACCACGCGGTAGCCGTAGGCCACCAGCGGTGGCACGAACGCCGCGAGCTGGCCCCGGTGGCCGGCCCAGCCGTGGACGAGGTAGACGACCGGCCCGGCGCCCCAGGACTCCCGACGACCCGGTGGCCGCCCACGTGGACGGCGAACGGCGAGACCCGGCGCCAGCTGGGCGATGCGCGGTCCGGCCGGCTCCCGCGGCGCGGAGGGTGAACCAGATGCGCTCGGCCCACCGAGCACCCAGCCCGGGCGCCGTGTGTTCAAGCAGCCGGAACAGGCCACGGACCGATCGCGGAGCCGCAAAGAGACGAACGATCGTGCTTTCTGTGGTTTCGTAGGAGCGATAGCGGTCATCGGAGGAACCCTTCTTTCAGCCCGACGGTTGAGGGCGGGCCGCGGCCAGCAGCGCCTCGACGGCGCGCCGGGCCCGCTGCTCCGCCTGCCCGTCGCCGAGCAACCGGGTGGCATGGTGGGAGGCCAGCATCACGCCGTAGATGTCCTGGGCGAACTGGTCCGGATCGGCGTCCGCGCGGAACTGTCGCTCGGCGATGCCAGTGCGGAAGACCGTGGCGATCATGTCGAACATGTCGCGCTGGTCGCGCACGAGCCGGTCCCGCACCGCGCCGGGCTGGTCATCGAACTCGGTTGCCGCGGCCACGAAGCGGACATCCCCGGGCGCCGCGTCCCACCGCAGCCAGCGATCGACCAGCTCACGCACCCTCGGCTCGCCGCGCGGTGCGCGCAGCGCCGGGCGGGCCACCGCCTCCTCGAAACGTTCCCGAGCCCGTTCCAGCACCTGCAAGCTGCAACGCTTCCTTCGAATGGAAATGGCCGAACAGGCCGCTCTTGGACAGCTGCGCCTGCTCGGCGAGCGTGCCGATGGTCAGTCCGCTCAAGCCCACTCGTCGCGCCACCTCAACCGCCTCGTCGAGCACCGCGAGTCTGGTCTGCTCACCCTTGCCCACCAGCACAGAAAAGCACGACCGTACGGAAAATGCAAACCTGGTTTAGTCGACTGGCTCCGCAGGAGCAAGGGCGGTTCAAGCCGAACGGATGCCGACCCGGGGCGTGGCTGGGTCTAGGTCAGAAGCGACGGTTCGTCTGGGGCGGATAGGCTGAGCACCGCGCCGGCGACCGCGGATGAGGCGCTGATTTTCGCCTCGAGCGCGCGCAGCCGGACAGCCACGTGCGATTCGGTGTCATCGCCGGTCAGGTCGACATCTCCGATGACTGAGACCATCCGCGGACCGACGATCTCCAGCCGCAGATAGGTCACCCGGGCTACCTCGGGCGCGTTCATCAGGGCGCGGATGGTAGCGGCACGCACCCGGGGGTCGGCTTCCTCCCCGACCAGGAACCGCCGATTGAGGTTGATCAACAGGCCGGCGACCCAGGCCAGCAGGAGGCCGATCAGGATCGAACCCACCGCGTCAGGAACCGAGGAACCGGTCACTTGGTGAGCGGCTAGGGCGCTGGCGGCGATGATCAGCCCGACGAGGGCGGCGCTGTCTTCCGCGAACACCGCCCGCAGCGTCGGATCGGAGGTTAGCAAGCACGTGCTCAATGAGATCTCGCTGAAACGGCTCGGCTTCCCTTCGTGCCTGCCGCGTCGACTGCAGAAAGGAAATCCCTCCAACACGAACGAGATCGCCAATACGACATACCCGACGATAAAGTCGGTCGCCGGCTCGGGATGGCGGAGTTCCTGAACTCCATGCGTGACTGATACCGCCGCGCCGGCGACGAACAAGCCCAGCGCCGCGAACAACGACCAAACGTAGGCCTCGCGGCCATGACCGAACGGATGGGCAGCATCCGGTGCGCGGCGGGCCCGCCGGTTGGCCGTGAACAGGAAAATCTCGTTTCCGGCATCCGCCCACGAATGCGCGGCCTCGGCCACCAGCGACGCAGATCCGGTCACCACGGCCGCGGCCGACTTCGCCAACGCGATCAGCACATTAACGCTGAACGCCACCAGCACCGTGACAAGACTCTCGGACCCATCCACCTCCCGCGTACCGAGCACCAACTGGCTCAGATCATCCGACCCGCCGGACACCTCCCCATCCCCGGCAGATGCAGACGCCGGCCCGCCGTCACCGCTGTGCGCCATCCACCGATCCTGGCAGCCCGCGCGTCGATGTTCCGCACCGCGGCGCCGGACGGCGGACGCTCAGCGTCACGATGGCCGCGCGCGGACTAGGGCGTCGCGTCGCGGGCCACGAACGCTGCCACGCCGTCGGGTGGGCGGTCGCCGTGCCGGTGCACGATCCGCCATCCCCGTCCTCGCGCCGGTAGACGTGGGTAACGCGCAGCGTGTAGGTGGTCGGCATGCCCTCGACCTTGACCCGGTTGCGCTCGTAGCCGACGGTGTAGGCGAGGTCGCCGCTGCGCGCCGGCCGCGATGATCTCGAATTCATAGGCTTCCGAGTCGGAGAACCATGACGCGACAGTCTTGAAAAGCGGCTCGACCTCGGCCCAGCCGAAACCGTTCAGGCCGGCGCCGAACACGGTGACCGGATCGTCGCGGGTCCATAGAGCCAGGCGCGGCTCGGGATCGCCGTTGTGGATCGCCTCCTCGGCAGCCCGCTGCTTGGGCAGCATCTCGGCGAGAAACGCCTCGGTTTCGGTCCCCATCATGGCCTCCGGTACAGCTACACTGTTTTCAATACAGTGAGGATGTATCGAATGACACCGACTGTCAAGAGGCGCTACGACTCGACTCGGCGCGACGAACAGGCACGCGAGACGCGGGAGCGGATCATCCGCGGGGCTCTCGATCTGTTCGTCGCGCAGGGCTACGGGCGCACGACAATCGCCGACGTTGCCCGGGCCGCGGGCGTCTCCCCGAAACCGTCTACGCAACGTTCGGCAACAAGGCGACCCTGTTGCGCCAGGCCTGGTTCCTGAACTTCCGAGGTGACGAGACGGAGATGCCGCTTTACGACCGGCCGCAGATGCAGGAGATCCTGGCCATCGCCGACCTGGTCGAGCGCACTCGCGCGCACGCTGCCTTCGTCACCGCGAACAACCGGCGCAGCTCGCCACTCCTCCGCGCCATGGAAGGCGCGGCCGCCAGCGAACCGGGAGCCGCCGACATGCTCGCCGAATGGGCGCAGCGGCGGCTCGACGTCGCCACCAAGTACGCACACGCCGCGGCCGAGACCGGGCAACTTGCCGTTACCGAACACGAATGCCGTGACATTCTCTACGCCACCATGGATGGCGCGCTGCTGGCAGCGCCTCGTCGAGCAACGCGGTTGGTCGGACCAGCGATACGCCACCTGGCTCACCGCGGCCTGGCTGGCGATGTTCGTCCGGAACGGCCCGAGCTGACCACCGCGGCGCACATCCGGTGTGCCAGGCTCGGGACGTGATCGTTCATCTCGTCGATGGGACCTACGAGATCTTCCGGCAGTACTACGCGCCGCGGCCGGGACATCTCGACAGCGCCGGCATCGAGATCGGCGCGACCCGCGATGTCGTCCAGTCCGTGTTCACGATGCTGCAGGACGGCGCAACTCATATCGGGGTCGCAACCGACCACGTCATCGAATCGTTCCGCAACGACATCTGGCCGACCTACAAGTCCAGCGCCGGCATGGACCCGCTGCTGCTGGCGCAGTTCGGCTGGCTGGAGGACGCGCTGCGGGCACTCGGCGTCGCGGTTTGGCCGATGGTGGACGTCGAGGCGGACGACGGTCTGGCCAGCGCAGCCGTGGTCGCCGCCGCCGACTCTCGGGTCGAGCAGGTGATCATCTGCTCACCCGACAAGGATCTCGGGCAATGCGTCGGCGGCAAGGTCGTCCAACTGGGATCGCCGTCAGGACAAGCTGGATCGACGCGGACGGAGTGATCGCGAAGTTCGGTGTCCCGGCCGAGTCGATCCCTGATTGGCTGGCACTCGTCGGCGACAGTGCCGACGGTTTCCCAGGCTTGCCCGGGTTCGGCGCGAAGTCCGCCGCGACGCTGCTCAGCCCGGTACGGGCACCTGGAGAACATCCCCGCCGACGCGACCGACTGGGACGTCACGGTACGCGGCGCGGCCACGTTGGCCGCGACGCTCGCGTCCCAGCGTGCGAACGCCGAGACGTTCAAGCGGTTGGCCACGGTGCGCACCGACGCCGTCGTCGGGCACAGTCGACGACTGGGAGTGGACCGGCCCGACCGCGGACTTCCCGGCCTGGTGCGAGCGATTTGGCCGGCCGCGTCTGGCCGACCAGGCCGCCGCCTTGGCCGCCGCGCGCACATCGTGACGCGTGACGGCTCACGCGATGGCAAACGCCGCGGCGGATCCGAAATGGTGCTGGACTTGGCGGCGAGGATCTGGACATGCTTGACCTGGAGGTTGGCGATGGCGCTAACGGATCATCTGCATGTGCGGGTATGTCATCCAAGGCGACAATGACGACGAGCTGTGGAAGAACGCGCAAGAGCACATGGGCGTGCTGCACCCCGAGCTGGTTGGCAATGTGAGCCGGGAAGACATCCTCGCTGCAGGCCGAGCGGCTCTAACCCTCGGTACTCAGCAGCAGTAGCCGTCGGTGGACCGCCTGAACGGTGGGGCTGGGCGCGATCCCGAGCTCGTCTCGGAGCAGGAGTCGAAGCCGCTCGTAGGCGAGCAGCGCTTCGGCAACGTTGCCGCGCCGCTCGAGCGCTTCCATGAGGATGCGGTGCCCGGTCTCGCGATACGGGGCGAGTGTGGTCAGCATCCTGGCGCGTTCCTCCGCCTGCGCCAGTGCCGGGCCGCCGAGGCCGAGGCCGGCGGCCGCAAAGCACTCCAGCCCGCGCAGCCGGACCTCCGCCAACCGGCGCCGCCACTCGTCGATCCAGGGCGCCTCCAACCCGGTGAGGAAGGGCCTGGTGGCGACGTGGTAGGCGATCCCGGCCGGACCCCACGCCTGGGCCCAGCGTCCCGCGGCGATGCAGGACTCGGCCCGGTGGGCGCCCTCCAGGGCGGCCTCGACGTCGACGAAGGTCGCCTGCGGCAGCAGCAGCTCTATCTCCGTCCGCCCCTGGAGCTGGTCGTCGCCTACGGCCGTGCCGCAGCTTCGATAGCAGCACGCTGAGCGCGTTTCTCGCCTCGGCCGGGGCGTCCTGCTCCCCAGCCGGCCATGAGCAGCTCATCACGCGGCAATGCCCGGCCACGGTTGAGCACCAGGTAAGCGAACAGGATTCGCCCTTTGCGCCCGGGCAGGGTGTCTTCGATGCGGGAACCGTCGATGTCGACGACGAAGCGACCGCACAGCTGGATCTTGGCCGTGGCCCATCCGCTCATCAGGCGACCTTGGTCGACGATCGTTGTGCCTTTGGTGACCGCAAGCATACGAAAGGATGGGGAAAGGTCAGCGAAGGGTTCGCGGAAACCGCGGATGCCACGATCTGCTCGCCAATCTCCCATCAATCGATGGTGAGCGCCGCAGAGGAGGAGCCATGGCATCCAGGAACGTCGAGACTCACCGCGCTGGTCACGAGGCCTTCAACCAGAGGGACTTCGAGGCCATGACCAAGCACTACGCCGACAGCATCAGCTGGACCGATCACTCGCAGGGCCGGACATTCAGGACGCCCCAGGGAGTTCAAGGACGACTTCCTGCCCGGGTGGGTCCAGACGTCGTCCGACATCCGAATAACCGGCCCCCACTACATCGACGCTGGTCAGACGGTGGTATGCACCTTCACCGTGGCGGGCACGCACGACGGGCCACTCGGACCGTTCCCCGCCACCGGCAAGCAGTTCGCGCTGCCGCTCTGCGAGATGTGGCACTTCGACTCGAGCGGGCAGGTTGTCGGTGGGGACCTCTACTACGACCAGGTTTCGCTGCTCACCCAGCTCGGGCTGATGCCGCAGCCGTCCAGCGCGTAGCCGGTTTCTCGAGCGTGCGCTGATCGCGGAGGTCCGTGTCGCTAGGCGAGCTGGGCGGAGTTGCGCTCGCGCGGCGAGAACGAGTTCCTCGTTTGTGTTGGCGTGTCCTTGTAGTCCCCATCCACCGTCGGGCGCCTCGGTGAGCAGTACCCAGGTCCGCTCGGACAGGGACGGATCATCGGCATGGTCAGCGATGATCGCGGTGATCCGCGCGACGACGGCGAGTTGCTTATCGCGGCTCAGGGCTCCGGCGTTGGTCAGGACTTGAACGCGGACGTAGTCGTGATCGCCGTCGACGTTGGAAATGCAGTCGTCGGGCAAGTCGTGCACGAAAGCGGCGGTGTTCTTGCGGAACATCGGGATGTCGGGGACTTCCTCGACCGTCATGACTGCCGCCCGCGAGCTCCGCCGCCAGTCGGTGTTTGTCGCGGAACGTTCCGGTCACGGCGTAGACGTCGATCATGGGCATGGCGGCACTCCTCGGATGGTCAGGCTGGGGCAGCGACTGCTTCGGCGGCGCGCCTTGACGAGGTCTGGTGACCTCGGCGGGATGAGAGACCATCGCGACGTGACTGGACGGCGACTTCGACGGTGGTTGCGCCCATCCGGGCGGCGAACTGGCGTTCGGCGTCGGGTGGGATGGCCTCGTCGTCGGTGGCGACGAGGTACCAGGATGGCAGCGACTTCCAGGCCGGTGTTCCCATGACATCGTTGAATGCGGACACGGTCAGCGGCTGCTGCACGGCGTACATCACCTTGGCTTTGGTGGGCTCGACGTCGGCGGCGAAGTGATTGACGAAGTCGTCCTCGGACAGCCAGCCAAAGCCCTGCTCGTCAGTGATCATGTGGGCCAGCGCCGGCGTGACCGGGCCTTGAGATAGCAGCGCGCCGAGCGACTCGTCCTGGTCCAGACCGAACGCGGCAATGTAGACCAGAGCGGAGACGTTGGGCGCGTCGCTCCTGAGTGCGGTCATGATCTGGCCGCCGTACGAGTGCCCGGCCACGACAGTCGGACCGTCCTGGAAGCCGGAGGACCTGCCGCAAGCCGGGCGACATCCGTCATCGAGCGAGGTGAGCGGGAACTGCGGGGCGGTGACGTGGTAGCCGTCGGCCTGCAGCCGTTCGATGACGGCGCTCCAGCAGGAGCCGTCGGCCCATGCGCCGTGTACGAGGACGATGTTCGGGCGAGCCATGGCAATCTCTCTTTCCTGGCTAATTGGTGCCCGGGTACGCGTGGGCACCAGCAGGTACCGAGCGTTGTCCGTGTCGCCCGCACGGCGCATCGTCGAAACGTGCGATGTCTTATCGGCTTGATGGTCAGCGCACTTTGTCGACGGCTACCCGGGTCAGCTCGACCCGGGACCTGACCGCCATCTTGTCGAAGATGTGGCGCAGGTGGGCGTTGACGGTGTTGGGCGAGACGAACAGCTGCTCGGCTATCTCCCGGTTGGTCTTGCCTTCGGTGACGAGCTCCGCCACCTGACGCTCGGCGGGTGTCAGCGCCTCCCAACCGGAGCGTGGCGGGTCGGCCGAGAGGACTCGGCGCCGGATACCCAGCCGGCGCAGGCGACCGCGGATGCGGGCCGCGTCCCAGGAGGCGCCCACTCGACGGCCTGACCCAGCGCCTCGTCGAGCAGGTCAACTCCGGCCTGGGTCGCGCCGTCCTCGATCCGCATCCGGCCAAGGTCTTCCAGGGCGGACGAGAGGGCGAGCGGTCGGACTTGCTCCCGAAGCAGGGTCACGGCGGCATCCAGGTCGGCCGCCGAGTGGGTGGCCGAGTCCACGCACGCGCGGCGCACGCGGCCGCGGACGGCACCTGCGGGTTGAGCTGATGCCGTTGCTCCGCGGTGGCGACCGTGTGTGCGGCGAGTTCTGTCGTCGCCGACGGCCAGCGCGATCCGCATGAGTTCGGGATCGTTGGCGGTGTCGTGCGGAAACAGCAGGAAGATGGACAGACGCTCGGTGTCGCCGAGGGCGCACAACCACCGATGCGCATCCTGGGCATTACCCAGCGCCATGGCATGCGCGGCAAGGTGCCACGCCGCGTGGCGCTGTACGCCGGGCGCGGTCGCCTGCAGCATGACCTCGCTGATCTGGGCGAGTTCGCGGGCCCCCGCTCGTCGCCCAGGTGGATCTTCAACCGACCGAGCCCGGACACGCCGGCCGCGTCGATGATCCCGACCACGAAGGTGCGCGTCGCGACGGCTGAAGCGGCCGTCCAGGGCGACCGCCGCGTTCGCCAGGCGACCGGTCAGCACACCCTGCAGCCCCTTCCACGCTTCGAAGATGTGCAACGCCCAGATCTGCCGATCCCGCTGGGCGGCCGCGATGCCATCGTCGGCTACTGCTGAGGCGTCGCCGAAGCGGTCGAGCGCGACCAGCACCCAGCATCGGAAGTACCAGGCGAGGCGCGCGCGGACGTCTTCTGAGGTACCCCTGCGCGCGGCAGCATCCAACCGTTGCAGTGCCGAGGCGAAGCGGAACAGCTGGTAGTCCAGGCCGGCCTGTGCGAGTTCTACCGCGAAACTGCTCTCGGCGGCCGGGCTGGACTCCGCGGCGGCCCGCGCGGCGGTGGCACCGTCCAGCGCTTCGCCGGTGCGACCGGCCACCACCAGGTTGTGCAGCACGATGGCCTCCAGCCAGGCCCGCAGGTCCTCCGGCAGGCCCGGCAATGCGAGCGCCTGGCGGGCGTTGTCCGCTCGGGCATCCGGTGCGAGGTCGAACATGCTCGCGATGCTCAGCCGAACCTGGGCCTCCTGCGCCGGCGGCAACGCCTGGCGCAGCACCGTATCGGCGAATCTCTTCGCTTCTTCCGCGAGTCCGGCCGCGAACAGCGGAGATCGCGCGCCGGGCGACCAGTGGCCCGCGCCGCGGATGGTGGGCTGAGGTCAGCGCCAGGGCTTGCCGAGCCAGCTCGGCCGAGGCTGCGGGATCAGTAGCGCCGAGGACCTCCGCCGCGTCGGCCAGACACGGCGATGGCGACTTCGTCGCCGGGTTCGGCGCTGGCCGCGAGCTGCGGTAGCCACCTCGACCGGCAGCGCGCCACGAGCCAGCAGCACGTCAGCTCCGCGGCGATCCAACGCTCGCCGGACTGCGGTCGGCACGCTGGCCCGCACCGCATCGCGGATCAGGTCGTGCCCGAAGGCCAGCCGTCCGTCGAACTCCGTGAAGAGGTCAGCCTGCATCAGCGATCTAATCGGCGGCAATAGCTCCGGCACGGACAGCCCGCTTAGCGCGGCCAGGTCTTCGACGGTGAAGCGCCGCCCGAGCGAGGCCGCGGCGGTGGCCACCCGCTCGGCGGGCTCCGGCATCCTCGACAACCGGTCGCGCATCGTGTCGCTGACCCGACTCGGGAGACGGTCGGTCACCAGCCTGGCCCGACCGTCCGTTACGGCGACCAGAGCTTTCCTCGTCGAGTCCCCGAAGAAACTCCACCGAGCAGGAACGGGTTGCCCCGGACCCGTTCGGCCTGACGCCGCAGCTCCGCGTCCGGCTCCGCCTGCAGGATGTCGGCGACGACCTGGGCAACCGCATCCTGCTCCAACGGGCCTAGCCGCAGCAGATCCGCGCCGGTGTCGACCAGCTCGGCCAGTGTCGCGACCAGCTGCGGCGAGCCCTGGCCGGGTCGCGTCGTGACAAGCCACGCCACCGGGCGGCTCGCCAGCCGCCGCGGAAGCAACCGCAGCGCGGCTGCGGTGCCGCTATCAGCCCACTGCATGTCGTCAAGGCAGATCGAGCAGCGGGTTGTCCAGGGCCGCCTGGTCGAGCAAAGTCTCGATATCGCGCAGCAACCAGAACCGCTGCTCCGGCATGGCGTGCACATCTCGCAGTGCACTCCGGTCCACCAACGGTGGGTCAGAACCGAACAACGCTTCCATCAGCGGCGCCAGCTCGACAACGCTCGTCGATCGGATCGGCCATGCCGCGCGCCCGAGCGAAACGCCATGCGCTCGCGCGCTGGTCCACGCCGCCTGAAGCAACCGTGTCTTCGCCCAGACCTGGGCCGCCTTCAATCACCACTACGGAGCCGATGCCGTCGCGCGCCTGCTTCAAGCGCTCGTCGAGCACGGCCAGCTGCGCGTCTCGCCCACGGACCGGCAGCGACGGTAAGGCTGCCATGGCGGGCCTCCATGGTTGCTCGCCACTACGCCGCGGCCGGGGCGGCGACTTAGCGTGACGATATCCGACCGCGTCCAGCCAGTCGATCAGCCGGCCAATGGCCGCGCGGACAGGCCTGTACCTCTCCGGGTCTAGCTGCGCCAACGGTCGACGAGCGGCAGTCACCGAGGATTCAGACAGCTGCGGCCGTTATCTTCGGCGAATCAGAATCCGCCACGGAGGCCAGCGACGTTGCCTCCGATATTCGGCCCGCTGGATCGCTCGACGTCGTAGAGTCCTTGCCGCAGTGCTTGCACTGCAAGTAGACCTCCCGGTCCGGGTTGAGTCGGCGCGTACCCATTTGTGGTGCACGTTGAGCCGGCACAGCAGAGCGCTTGCGGGGCGCGACGACGGGCATGATGAGCTCCAAGGTCGAGGATTGCTGCTCGCGATTGACTGCGGCGCGCAAGACAAGGGATCGACTGAGCAGGTGAGCGGCATGGCGCATCTGCCGGGTGGAGCTCATGCCGTAGAGCTCGGCGAGAAACTCGTGACGGTAGCGATCGCGGGTTGGCCCCGGCGGCAGGGCCCGAACGGCTAGCCGGACGGCTCCGACTCGGGCCACGGCCCAGGTGGCCGAGGCATCCGCGTGTTCATGGCTGATCGGCGATCGGAGAGCCCACTGGTGGCGGCGCTTGGCCTGGTACGCGCTGGCCAGAGCCTGGCGCGCCGCTTCGGCGCCGTCGGCGGTCAGCCGGTAATAGCGACGAGCCGGACGCCCTTCCACGGTCGGATCGATTTCTTCCCACCGCGAGTCGAGCCAGCCCCTGCCCTCCAACCGGGCCAGGATCGGGTGCACGGTACCGCTCGGCAACCCAGCGCCGTCACCGATCTCCACGCCATACAGTTCGCGAGTCGGATCCCTCGAGCAGCAGGCGCAGCACCAGCTGAGTCGGGATCGTCATCCGCGGCGTCCGATCATCCACAGCGGCATGCTCTGCCTCACCCCTAGGCAGAGTGCACGTCAGTTTCGGCCTCCCAACGTCAGCGCCGAGCAGCTCCGCACGGCTCAGACGATCACCGACATCGCCGCCATGACCGTGCACTACAACGTCGCAGTCCGCCTCGACGCTCGCCGTGCGCAGGTCGCCCACGACACCGGGATCGTCTTGTCTCCATGGCATCCGGGCGCCGTCTCCCAGGCACCGACGGTGAGGCCGCTTCCGCTGTGATCGATCCGATGGCCGAGAAGTACGACGCCACCCTCAGCAGATCGTCGCCTCGCCACGCCAGCTGCACCGCAGCGAGCACGCGCTGCCCATCCCCGGCACGACCAGCATTCAGCACCTCAAGGAAAACCTCGCCACCGCTCACTCTCGCTGACCCGGCGACGAGGTCAGGCGTCATCACCGCGCGCTTGCGCGGGAAGACGACTGATAGTCGAGGATCAGGAGCGTTCCGTCCGGCTCAGAGCGCTAAGAACGCGGACGGGAAGGCCCGCGGTGACCGGGTGCGTCGGAGACGATGACCGGCCTTCAACGACTCCCGGCCGTGGTCGGGTAGTCGCTCGCGCGGAAGCACCCATGGACGTGGTCGTTGACCACGCCGACGTTCTGCATGAACGCGTACACACTCGTAGGCCCGACGAAGCGGTATCCCTGCGACTTCAACTGCTTCGCGAACGCCTCCGCCTGCGGGGTCGACTTGGGTAGGTCGGCGAGCGACCGCGGTGCCCGCTTGCGGGTGATCTCGTAGGACTTCGCGAGCGCCACGAGGCTCGGCGACGCGGACATCATCGCGCGGGCGTTGTCGACAGTGGCCTGGATCTTGGCACGGTTTCGGATGATCGAGGCGTCCTGCACCAGCCGGTCGACGTCCCGCGTCGGTCATCGCCGCGACCTTGGCGACGTCGAAGCCCCAGAACGCCTTGCGGAACGCGTCCCGCTTCCCGAACACGATCGACCAGCTCAGCCCGACCTCGAACACGCCCAGGGTGAGCGCCTCGAACATCGCGGACTCGTCGTAGGTGCGGGTGCCCCAGACCTCGTCGTGGTAGCGGACGGAGGCGGTATCGCCGGCGCCGACCCAGCCGCAGCGTGGCTTCCCGTCGTGCCCGATGATCACATCGCTGCTCATCCGGCCCTCCAGCGTCGCGCTCCGAGACATAGCGTCGTCCGTTGATGTCAGGGATGGCATCACCCGAACGAGTGACTTCTCCAGTGGCGCGACCACACGTTTGGTTATGTCGGCGCGGTTGGCGGTCAGCGGATGCGCCGATGCGGTGACGAGATCGAGGCGACTCATGGTCGGCATCACCCAGTCACGACGTCGGGCCGGCAGTAGCAGCGGATCTAGTCAGAGCCACAGCCGCCAGCTGCCGGGCTGCTGGGTGCCGGCCGACCGCGATGGCGCAGATAACCCAGTCGATCGGACGGCCCCGAAGCGGCTACAGTCTCGCAGTCCGCGACGACGCGTCGCGAGTGCTTCTGCGATGAGGACGACGCCGAGTCCGGCCTCGACGAGGTCCAGCGCGGTTCCGCCGTTAACCCTTCCCGTCGAAACGAGTCCGGATCCGGCCAGCCCGGGCGGGTGCCACTCTGGCGGCCGGCTCGTCGGTCACATCTGCGACGTCCGAGGTGTCTTCCCAGTGACCGCGTGACTGAGTGACGGAACACACCATGCACCGATGAGTTTCGAAACGCCTCGTCGTCGTACCTACAACGACGTCGTCGAGTCGTCGCCGGGTTCGGAAGGAGCAAACCAATGACGATCACGCACCAGGCAACCGCAGACCGAACCTACGAGCAGGCGGTTGCCGCGATGGGCAACGCCGCACGCGCGCTGTACAACGCCGAGGTCGCGCTGCACGACGCGCATCAGACACACGTCGACCAGTGGATCGCCGCGGCGCAGGACCACCTGCACCTCGCCGTCGCGGAGCACTCAGCCGCCGTCGCGCGCGTCTCGCGCCTGCGCGATCGGGCGCTCGCCGCGTAGCCGGGCGCCCTGCAAAAGCATCGAGCCGATGACCTCGAAGCACCCAGACAACGTGAGCGTGGCGTCTTGACTAACAACCTGTTGGAGCAGGACATGAACCAGCCCAGCGAGACACGCGCCGGCCGCATGGCCGCCGGGGCGAGCGCCGAACCTGCCGGGCTCACGGACTCGGCGCGCCACCTCGATCCCGCGCCCATGGAGCCGATCGGTGGGCGATCACCACGCGACCTGCCGTGTCACGTGCACGATCCAGACCTCTGGTTCGCCGACTCACCTGCGGACCTCGAACGGGCGAAGGCGCTGTGCGCCACCTGCCCGGTCCGGCTCGAGTGCCTCGCCGGCGCGCTGCGGCGCCGCGAACCGTGCGGGGTGTGGGGTGGCGAGATCGTGCGGCACGGCCAAGTGTTGCCGTTCAAGAGAGGCCGCGGCCGGCCACGGATTCACTTCCCAGCTGCCAGCGACACAGATCGTCCTCGCAAATACGCCTGACCGCACCGACGCCCCGGGACGCCGACGTTGCGCCGCCTCAGCCACCGGTGGCCTCGTGCGGGCCGGCGAACGGTCAGCCACAAACTCTGGGCCTGGAACGGGCGCGACTTCTCCCAAGTCTGACCCTCCATCCTCATGCGAAGGTCACTGAAGTGGCCGTTGCCGACGCCACTGTGCGCGCCCGGGATGTCGTCCATGGGATCTGGACCCGCAACTCTACCGACGACGGTCAATAGACGCCCTCCCACAGCGGCGCCGGGTCCTGCAGAACCAGTCGCTCACTCCCATGCCTTGAGCATCACGTCGGCGTCGGCCAGATCGGCGAAGTCCCGGTTGAATGCACGCAGGTCCAGTATCATCCGCTATGGCGGACGATCAGGAAATGATCAAGTACGAAAATCATGCTACAAAAGGGTATTACGCCTATGAGGATCCGAGCACATGTTCAGGAGCGGGCACGGATTTGAGCAGATGGTTACCAGAATGGCTACCAAGATTTCAATCGTCCGAATACTTTAGACTCGTTCCGATTCCTGCTGGTCTAAACCCATGAGACTCGTAGGTGATACGAAGCGAACGTATCTACCATCGCTGCTCATCAGCGTTGCCAGCTGCCGTCCACAGCGGACGGTACGGCACATTGAGCGTCGGGCGAGCCGGTGCGTCGGTCCGGGCGTCACGAGATCCGCGCCGCTGCATGGTGCGTGTCATGCCCTGCGACCAGAGTCGCGAGGGCTGAATCCCACGAGCTCGCTGGCGATAGACGCTTCAGGTTGCGTCCGGTGGCAGACGCTCGGCAAAGGCCGCCAGCACCTTCAGCGCGATTTCCGGCGTGCGCAGCGAGCACTGAGCGGAAGTTCGCGCCCGTGATCACAAGCACTCTCACCGGCTTGGTCGCAGTGACGGTCGCAGTACGCGGCCGGTCGGAGACGAGCGCTATCTCACCGAAGAACTCACCAGGCCCAATAGTCGCCCGCTTCCTGCCGTTGCGTCGGATCTCCGCCTCGCCGTCGAGCAGAACGAAGAACTCTCGGCCGCGCTCGCCCTGGCGGGTGAGAACCGTCCCCTCCGGCAGGTCAATCCATCCGCAATCGACGCAACCTGCATGAGCTGCGCCTTCGCGAGCGGCGCGAACAGCGGAACCTTCATGATCAGCGCGATCTTGCTGTCTTTGCGCGTCAGGACCGCCATTCCCCGGAGTCTATGCTCGTTGGCGATCTCTGGGCGAGATTGGCGAGATGCCGAGTCAGTCCGTCCGTGGGCGGCCTACCTTGCTCAGCCGTAGGAGCGAGAATCGACACCTGGCCATTTCCTCTATCCCAGGACCCGGGGCGCGATGATATCCGGGCACGGGATAGCGCTGCAGGTGCCGGCACCGCTGTGCCGCCCGCCGGGACTGCGGCGGCAATCGTCGCGCCGATGCAGCACCCGCGCACGCGAGCACGATCCGCGACAGCGGATAGGGACGACGGCAGCTGATCTGGCCGGGCGCGGCAGTGCGGCTCGGGCAGATAGCCCGCCGATATCTGCCGGGTCGACGATCCTCCCCTTCATTCGCCATTCATCCTGACCTGGCACATTTTGCTACTATTCGCCATTGGCGTGAATCAGCTGGAATATCGATTCTCTGTCCCTCCACGGCGAGGACGACCGGCATCGAGGCCGCCAGCTCGCGGGCGAGCGCGTCGGAGCTGCGTATCCGTCCGCACCGGCGAGTGATGGAACAACACCAGCGTGCCGACGTTCGCCTCGTGTGGCCAACGTGATCGCCTCGTCCACGGTCGCGTGGCCGAACAGGTCGGCCGTCGAGGCGCTCGCGCCTCCAGGAACTGGGCGTCGTGCAGCAGCACGTCCACACCGCGGATCATGGCCCGCACCTCATCGCTGCAGCCCTGCACCGGGGCATGATCAGGGAGGTAGGCGAGCGAGCCGGAGAGATCGCTCGACGCGGTATCCGTACGTCCGCCCGCCCTTGTGGGCGACCCGGCAGCCGTCACCGCGAAGCCGCCTATGTCGATGCGCCCGGGCGGCAGGGCGTTGAACGTCCACGAGCCACGCAGCCCTTCGGGCGTGATCGGGAAGGAGGGCGGCGACATCATCTGTGGCCAGCAGGTCGCGTGCCGCTAGGCCGCCCTGCGCCGGCAGGTACAGGTCGACGACGCTCTGGTAGTGATCGCCGGCGACGAAGAACGGGATGCCCTGGACGTGGTCCCAGTGCAGAGTGGCTGAGCAGGATCGCGCCGCGGTAGGCCGGACCCGGAAGCAACGCGGTGAGCGTGCGTAGCCCGGTCCCGGCGTCGAGCACGAGGGTCGGCGCATCGTGGCCGTCGGCCGCGATCGCGACGCAGGACGTGTGCCCGCCGTAGCGGACGGAAATCCGGCCCTGGGGCCGGCGTCGAGCCCCGGACGCCGAGGAGCCACAGCCTCACCGATCGATCACGCGACGAAATGTAGCGGTCGGTAGCCCGTTTCGGCACACCTGCTGGAAAGGCGACAGCGTCAAGCTGCCCGGTCGGCGCCATCGTTGCGGCGCGACGAGCTAGAGCTGACGTTGCTCGCGCTCGGCGATCGCAGCGCGCAGACGCTCTGTGACCTCAGGCGACTCGTTCGGCGATCATTCGCAACTGGTGCGTCGTCAACCTGATCGCCTTCATCGGCGACGTGGCCACCACGCTTGCCGTCCGTCGCCGGTCGGATGCCAATACACCCGATCTCGCCGAAGAAATCCCCTGCGCCTAGGGTCCCGAGCGTCGTCTGGCCGCGCCTAACCTCCGCGCTTCCTCCTCAATCACGTAAAAGTCCCACGCCAGGGCGGCGTCACGCACCAGAGCCTTGCCTTCGGGAACGTCGACCTCGACCGCGTATTGCGCGACCATCTCGAGTTGCTGCGCTGGACAGGCCGTCGAACAGCTGCAGTTCGGCAAGCTTGGCGACGTCCATACGTGATCTCCTCCGCCCAGATCCAGAGATGGTCTCACCCCCGACCTTGACTGGAAAGGCTCCGCGCAGTGACCGGGCAACCGCTCGCCGGTCCGTCGCGCTGCTGCGCCGAGAGGAAGGTGTCGACGAGCTGCGCCACCGCCGGACCGGTGCCTTCGAGGCATGAGCAGGCGCCGGCCGGCCTGTTCGTTTGACTCCAGCACGTTCCCCGGTCGCTTTCGGCATCGCTGGATTGGGTCAACGATCGGTGGTGGGTCCTGGCTCAGGCGTTCGCCACGAGGACTCGGCCGCCACGCCGCTCCTCGCGCTGCTTGCTAGAGCGGCCAAGAACTCCTCTCGGCGAAGCGCGAGCGTATGCAGCCTCGGCGGCGATGATCGTCGCAGTCCGCGGGACATCGCGGAGCAGAGCGATCTCGCCGAAGCAGTCGCCTGGCCCCACGGGCGGTCGCGGCGTGCCCGCACCGTCACACCGACGCTGATCCACTCGCGATGACGTGGAACTCCTCGCCCGGTCGCCCTCCCTCATGGCAGCACGTGCCGGGAGCGAACTGATGCGGCGGAGTTCAGGTTGACAGCAGCTCGATGACCGCCAAGCGGGAGCGGGGCGAACATCGGGAGGCCCCGCAGCAGGTCGACCTCCTGGCCCGGCTGCGGCATGGTTCGATCGATCCGCGCGAAACGCCTGCATGGGCAATCGTCAGGCCGGTCGCTGAGTCCGAGCAGCGCGAGCGTGCCGCGCATGTCGAATGCGCGTCGAGCAGCGATGGGGCCGCGACTGATCCCAGGCCGATCCTCCCAGCGCGGCAAGCTCTAGCACGCCCAGAACCTCGCCGTCATACGCGGGCTCAACAGCCGGGTGAGCAGCGTAAAGGCGCCGACGTCTTCCACGGCGTTGCACGATCCCGATTGCGATAAACGCTAGGTAGGCGACTGCCGGTTCCATCACGAGGGATAGCAGGACAAGCGGCAGGCCCCACAACAGCACGCCAGCGATGAAGCTGCGGCCCAGCCGGGTTACGCGGATGATGGCAGCGGCGACGACACGCACCGACCAGGCCACCTCGCGCCGAGCGCGGCGTTGAGCCAGCTCGACGGCCTGCTCGCCGAGGACCAACACGTCGACCGCGAGCACCGCGATCAGCACGGTCGACGGCGCCTCGGACGAACGTCCTGCGCGACAACGAGGATCGCGACGCCGCCGGGCGGAGCAAGGCCTGCACGAAAGCGCCTTGACCCCGGTCACCATGTCGTGCAGCACTCGCGTCGACTTCGAGGCGGGACGGCGGCTCTCCACGGTCAGCCGAAGCAGCGACAGCCAGGCGAAACCGAAGAAAACGGCTGCCGAGTGCGATCGACGCCGTAGGGTCAGCCAAGGCCAGCAGCACACCTGCCAGGACCGGCCCGATGAGAGCGCCTGTGCTTCCATCATCGAGGCGACGACATTGGCCGCGGTAAGCTCGGCCGGCGTCCGCACGAGCCACGGCAGTGTCGCGGCCTGCAGCGGCCGGTAGGCGCCCTCCAGCCCGGGCTGACCGCGGCCAGCACGACTGACGCCGAGCGCGGGCCCATCGACAGCGGCGGTGACCGTCGCCAGCGTGAGCAGGATGGCCTTCAGAGCGGTCGCGCCGCGCAGCAAGAGCTCGGCTGCGTACCGATCGCCGATGCCTGCGATCGCGAGAGCCACAGTGATGCGCCGGCAAGCATACGGAAGAAGGCCGTCACACCGCAATCAGCGCGGCCCCACCCTCTGCGTACGCGAACACCACGAGGGCCACCGTGCTCGCGGACTCGCCGCACAACGGAGAACCCCCAGCCAAGCTCGATCCGCCGGACGTCCGGCGACCGAAGCGCGTCCCTGAGTGCCCGCGCGGCGATCGGCGCGCCGGAGCTGGGTTCCTGCCACGTGGCTATCCGCTCGTCAACGGCGTCTCCGTGCTGCTCCGCACCTCGGCGACCGGAGCGACATCGAGCATCGGCATGCCGACGACGACGTCGCCCTTGGCGCGGTACGCGGATGATGCCGCCGATGTCTCGGCCGCTGCGCCGTGCGAGATCGCCGGCGGCGGCCAGCACAGCGGCGAGCCCCGCGTGGGCGTAGCCCAGGAGCTCCAGATCGTCGGTGTTCTCGGCCAGCGCCAACGCCGCCCGACCGAGGTCTCCGCTCCCGTGGTGTCGCCCGACCGCGAGCCGGCACGGCAGCCTGGCGTCATCGCACCAGGCATCTGCGAAGCCAGATCGCCGGCAGCGCGGCTTTGCTCCGACTCAACCGTAGAGAGCCTCTGCCTCGGCGTACGCGGCCTTCGGCAACCAGCACGCGGGCCAGATACGCCGCCACCGTGGATAGCGCGGCGCGGTCACCCATGTCGCGCAGAGTCTGGTAGCCCCACCGCAGCTCTGCCTCCGCGGCCTCCTGGTCGCCGATGATAGAGCAGCGCCATCCCAGACAGCACTGTCCAATGGGCACGACTGAAGGTCAGGCCGAAGCTCCTCGTGGCGCCGTCGGCTGCGCTCCAGGTACGTACGGGCGTCCGCCTCTGCACCCGCCATGGCCGACAGGTAGTGCCAGGATCGCGCAGACGGCCGCCGCCTCCACCCGGCCGCGACCCGCGCGTCCGGTCGAGTAGCTCGTGGCAGCGGGCACGCCTTCGCTGGCCGGGGTGGGCCCGAGCGCTAGGCAGGCGGCGAGCCAGACCGTGATCGCCGACTCCTCCCTGACCTCACCCGCATGGTGCGCGTGGTAGAGAGCGCGATCAAGTGCCTCGGTCGTCCCGTCCGTACTGCGCAGGCGATCAATCCAGCTCGCAGCTCGCAGCCGCCAGACCCGGCCAGGCCGATGTCGTTCGCCAGCCTCGCTGAAAGCGCGGTAAGCGTCGTCGGTTGCCCGCCTGACCTCCCTCGAATGCCCGGTCCGGCTGGATCTGCAGTCGGATGAAGTGCCCATCGAAGTGCGGCAAGATCGGCCAGGGCGTGGTCTCGTGCCAGGTGCGCGGATTCGTTCGCCTGATTCAGCGCCCGTTCGGCGTCCTCGAACCGCCCACGTGCGACCAATGCAGTTGCGAGATCCCGCAGAGTGCCGGGCGTTCCGGATCCGCGAGTTGCAGCATCGCGGCGGCTCGTTCGAGACAGATTCGCCGCGGCGGACATGTCGTCGCTGAGCAGCGTGACCGGCGGCCGGCCGCTGACAGCCACCGCCCGGCGCGGGTACCGAGCACGCATGTCACGCCCGTCCAGCCGGCCCAGCTCGCGGAGGTTCCGGACCGCCTGCTCCAGGTGATAACCGATGATCTCCTGTACTCGGTGGACCGCGCGCCGGCCCCGGCCTCGAGCCAGGAGGCGAAACCGCTCGTGCAGATCTGACCCGATCTCCTTGGGAACGCTCGCGTACGCGCGCATCACGCGGTGAGTAGGTGGAAGAAAGCGGTGGGGTCTCCGATCCGCCGAAGCCCCGGCCCACTCGCTCGGACCAGCTGCTTGCCGACCAGCGACCGCAGATCGTCCTCGCAGGCGTGGAAGTGGCGGCGACGCCCACAGATGCTCGAGTGCGTCCCGGTGAAACTCGTGACCCATGACGGCGGCCCGCTGGATCAACGGCAGCTCGAGGGTTCGAGCCGATCCAGCCGGCTGGCGAGGATTGCCGTGACGCTAGGTGGGATCACCAACTCTGTCTGGCCTCGGCCAGTGGCCACCCAGCCGCTCGTCGGTGCGCACGAGGATGCGCGTCGTCGATGAGCATGCGGACAAGTTCCTCGACGAAGAGCGGGTTCCCGTCGGATGCAGTAACGATGCGAGTTCGTAGGCTGTGCAGGCAGCGCATACCGTCGAGGCAAAGCTCGTTGAGCAGGGCATCGACTGTCGGTGGTACCGAGCGGATCCGAGCGCCTGCCGCAGGGCGTCAGGAACCGCGTCTGACCAGCCTGGCGCGACCTCCGCAATCTCCGGCCTCGCACGTACGATAGATGGCAAGGACGTCCGGACGTCAGCATCGCGACATGCTCGATCAGGCTCGAGCAGATTGCGGGCTCGGCCCGCATTGGATGTCATCGATCACCACAACGAGTGGGCCGCCGGTCAGCGCGGTTGTCTCGAGCAGGCGGCGCACGCGCCCACGCGATCTCGGTGGCTCTTCCGCTGTCGAGCTGCAGAGGCCGACGGCCCCTGCGACGTACCTCGGCGACATGTCCGGCGTCGGCCTCAGTGGTGATAACCGCCCGCGGCCCCCGTTGCCTGCACGAGGGTGAGGATGCGGGCCCAGCGCCTGCTCGAAGTCGTCGGTCGGGCAAACCCAGCAAGATCCTGACCAGCTCCGCGATAAGACCAGTAGGTCACCCCTCGCCATACGGCAGACAGTGACCATCGAGTCACCCTCGCTCGCCCGGCGAAGTGCGCTGGATGAACTCACCGGACGAGACGCGACTTTCCCAGCCCGGCGGGTGCAACTTGATCGACACCAGTCGGCACGCGGCTGGCAGGCATTGCCGGAACAGGTCGTCGATGCGGCCAGCTCCTCTTCGCGGCCGACTGACTGCGGTGCGTCCAGACGACGTTGAGCCATGAAGCGTCCGGAGTGACCTGGCGCAGAACCGCCAAGCGGCCACTCGGAACTCGCCTTACCTTTGACGACGATGGGTACGACAGGATCAGCGACAACGGCGCCCCGTACGAGCCGATAGGTGGTTTCGCCGAGCAAGATCTCACCCGCGGCCGCGTGCTGCTCCAGCCGGGCGGCCACGCTGACTGCGTCTCCGGTAACGAGTCGCTGATCGGCCTGGGCCTCACTGGCATCGACCTCGCCGGTGTGGACGCTGATGCGCGCCGCGATGGTCACCCCCAGGCGCTCCGACCTCCTCCGTTGAGGTCTTGCATGGCGGCGGACATCTTCCTTCGCCGCTCGGACTGCCCGCAGCCGTCGTCCTCGTGCAGCTTGCGGCACGCCGAAAACCGCCATCACCGCAGTCGCCGATGAACTTTTCCACCCGTTCCGCCGTGCCGCTCCACCGCCCGCTGCATCTCGTCGAGGTAGACCGACATTCACCCGGACGGACGGCCTCAGGATCGAGTCTGCTCCCCTGGAGTGCGGTGGACTCGACGACGCGCCGCAAACACGCAGGTGACGGTCTTGCGCACCTCCTGCGCGGCAGCCACGGCACTGGTCGGCCGGCAGCGGGGCGCCGCATTGCCGGCAGAAGCGAGCCGGCTTCGCAAAGCTGTCAGCTCCTTGGCAGCGGTCGCAGCGAGATCGCAGCGCGCGGACCCTGGTCGAGGAATGCCCGAGGATGACCGTAGATGTCCCCTAGTCCGTGGCGGTCACACCGTTCGTCGTGTCCGTGGATCGTATTGTCGGGTGAAGGTCGCGGAGAGTGGGCCACCAGCGTCTGTCCGCGCGGGCACGAGAAGCCGAGTCGGGGGGACATCGCGAACTGGTACGGGACAACGACGCTGCCGGTGATCCTGTCCGTTCCGGTCTGCCGCCAGCCTGGCGAGCTGTCCCTACCGGTGCCGGTGATGGCGGTCTTGTTCGAGGCCGACGGGAAGCCGCCACCGCCGTTCACACAGCCGAATGCGGCGTGGTCGCACGACCGTCCTCGACGCGTGTAGCGTCGACACCGTTGCCGGGGCTGCGCGAGGCCCGGCTTCGGTCCAGGTGAACAACAGGTCGGGCAGCCGCGCCGATGCGCCGGCACTCGACGTCACGCTGCGAGCCAGCGGCCACCGAGCTGCTGGCTCACGCTGACCGACAGCAGTCTTGAAGTGCGGGAAAAAGTCGCGCTACGCGCGGGGACGCTAAGCCGACGATAACCGCCAGGGCGGCGATCGATGCGCCGGCTGATGCCGAGTCGACCTTGCGAGAAGGTCGATTAGGAATCTGATCGCTCATGCGTCCGCCCCCTCGGGACCCGTCTGCTTTCGAAGGCGGCGTCCCCGCTCGTCGCTCGTCGCCCAAGGCTCCGTCATCATTAACCTGAAGCGCGCCACGCCGCATCGATACATGCCCTTAGAGCTGTCCGAGCATCGGCAACATGCGCTGCACACTCATGTTCTCGTCGACGACCTGGATGAGCATGTGGAGAGAACATCAGCGCTCGAGCAACCGGGAGCCGCCAGTGCAGGAGATAGGGGGCGGCCTGGCGCAGGTGGTCACGCAACGCACCCGACGACTACGAGATCGCTCGGCTTCGTGGCGCTCCCCACGCGAGTGACCGGCGCACCCTAACCGCGCGCTTCGACGGGCGTCGAGGATCTGGAGGAGCCGTCTTGTATGGTCACCTGGCGCGTCACCCGCGTCGCGGTTCGTGTCCGTACGCGGCTGCACCGCGTACCGGACAGGTCTCGTCTTCACCGAACCGAAGACCGACCGGAAGCTGCCAGGCACCATCGCCGCGTCAGCCGGGCCCGCTGATCGAGGCACTGCGGAAGCAACGGGCGGAGCGGTAACCCAGGAGCGCCTTCGTCGCCGGCAACTCGAAGTGGCAGGGCTGGGATCTCGTATTCGCTCAGCTGAACGGACTCCCGGCTCGACAAACCCGGACCTCGCAGCGCATTTGTGGATAGCGATCTCCGGTTCGTACGCGCGTCAGCGACGGCTGGCGGCGGTAGGGCGTGATCCGGAACGGCCGAGCTGGCTACCTGTTGAGTCGACGGAATAGCGCCGCGCGCGAGCGTCCTTAATGGCTATTCATTCCCGATATCGCCGTGCGGCGCGCCCCCTTTACACTCCCCGAGCGCGGGCGCCGACGTCGGATGGGGTTCGATGTCGCCATCATCGGCGGTGGGATCGCTGGTGCTGCGGCCGCGTGGGCCCTCGCCCCCCAGCTCCGCGTCGTGGTGCCTCGAGGCCGAGAGCGGGCTCGGTTACCACAGCACAGGACGCTCGGCGGCCATCCTCACAGAAAGCTACGAAGCGGGACCGATTCGCGAGCTCACCGGGAGGTCGCGCACCATTCTGACGACCGAGTTTGCGAGCGTGCCGGGGCTGCTCACCAGACGCGGCCTGCTTGTGGGTGGCCGCGACCGGGCAAGACGCCGCGGTCGAGCGCGCACTCGCCGCGGCGCGAGAATCGCCTGGCAACGGTCGACCTTCTCGATCCCGGGAACCGCGCAGGCACTCGTGTCCGGTGCTGCGCCGGGAGCTCTGCTTTGCCGCGCTGCATGAGCCCGGTGCGATGGCCATCGATGTGGACCTTCTGCAGCAGGAGTACCTGCGGCGCGCCCGATCCCACGGTGCGACCGTGCGCACGAACGCGCGGGTCACCGGAATCCGCCACGACGGACAGTGGCATCTGACCATTGACGGGACGACGGTGCGGTGCTCGCACGTTGTGAACGCGGCCGGGGCGTGGGCGGATGAGGTCGCCATCATGGGCCGGGCTCAGGCCGATCGGGCTTCACCTCGCTGCGACGCACCGCGTTTCTGTTTCCGGCTCCGGTAGGCGCCGGTCACGAGGCGTGGCCGTGCACGATCGGCATTGACGAGGATTGGTACTTCGAGCCACAGGGTCCACTAATGCTTGGCTCCAACGCCGACGAACACCCCGACGTCCCACGCGATGTGCGCGCGGAGGACATCGACGTCGCCGAAGCGATCGAGAAGATCAACACGATCACCACGCTGAGCATCCGGCACGTACTCAAGCAGTGGGCCGGACTACGAACGTTCGCCGCCGACCGCCTGCCCGTCGTCGGGCTGCCGACCGAGCTGAACCCACATTCCACTGGTACGCGGGTCTCGGTGGGTTCGGCATCATGACATCGCCCGCTCTCGGCCAGGCCCTCGCGGGACAGGGTGCTGGCGCGACCGGGTCCCACTCACGATGCGTACGGATCGAAGTGCGCCGACGACGTTCTCGTAGCGCGGTAGTGCTCCCGTGCGTGGTCGTCGCACGAGGTTAGAGCGCTGCAGCGCCCTATTGATTGGGGATCCAGGCTTGCGAGCTAAGCGTGGCTAGATCGTTGACCATCAGCCCACCGTCGGAGACGGTCCACAGATCGGTGCCGATGATCAACGATCGGGTGATTCCGGCCTGCCCTGCGTCGGGGGTGTTGTCGGCTGGGTGATGGTGCCGTGTTCGGTGATCTGGTTGTGGGCGACGTTGAGCACGAGCGCGCCGGCGTTCACCTGCCCGTTCGTCCACGAGTTCACCGGTAGTACCGCGGTGCCGGTCTGTGGCCAGTAGAGGAACGCGTGTGGGTCCGATTCGGCGCTGGATTGGACGTTGGTTTTGACGAGGTGGGCGAGCCGCCGCGGATCGGCCGGGTTGCTTACGTCGAACAGTGAGATCTGCGTGCCGAGTGGCCGACCCTGTGCGGTGGCCTCTTGGCCGATCGCCGATCAGCGTCCGATCGGCGGCCGGGTGCAGGTAGGCCGAGTAGCCGGTGAGCTCGAGTGTGCCTGCGATGCGGGGGCGGCCGGATCGCGTAGGTCGAGCGTGCAGCGGATCCATCTGCTGGAACGTGACCACGTATCCGAGCGGGCCGATGAACCGGACCGCGTAGATCCGTTGCCGCTTGCCCAGGCCGTCGAGCTCACCTGATCTTCGTGAGGGTGTCCGCACGCAGCACGTACACCGAGCTGGACGACGTGCTGGACGCGTTGCCGTTCCCCGGCTCGTCGGCGAGCGCGTCGCCGGTGGTGGTGGCGACCCGCAGGTACCCGGCGTAGTCGGACAGGGAGTACTGGTTCAGCAGCCGACCGGACACGCCGCCCGAGGCGACGTACCGCGGCGGCCCCGCCTGGAGATGTCGAAGCGGTGGATCTGGGTCGTGCTGTGGTGGCATCAGCGGCCGGACCTGCGGCGCGAGGCGTGGAGAGCCGCCAGGTTCGGCACGACCATCGGCAGGCGCCTCGGCGCGTACCACCATTGTGGGTTGCTGGCTGATGTAGAGGCTGCTCGTCGTGGCGTAGACGGTGTCCCCGTCAGCGGCCAGGCTGACCGTCGAAACGCTGTCCAGGCCGGCGGCCAGGTCGATGCTGTAGATGGTGAGGAGGGAGCGTGCCGGTGTAGTCGGCCGGATGGCTCACGCTTCGGCACGACACGGTGCGCGACGAGACCGCCCCGTCCGCATTGCTCAGTTGGTATTTCGGTAGCCAAGCGGTGATCGGTGCCCGTCGCACCGCAGCGCTGACCTGCGCGAGTTGCTGCGTGTCGTTGCCGGCACCGCCCGGCTGCGGAATTGCGAGGTTCGGCTGGCTGCGCACCACGAGCCGCACCGTCGAGCCGACCAGTCGCGCGTCCAGACGTAGAAGCAATACGTAATCGAACGAAGTAATACC
>ERZ1370068.2643-contig-1781_pt1 | contig 53703 bp, 78 predicted proteins | sample MGYA00561227_ERZ1370068 | MGnify/ENA primary metagenome ERZ1370068 (study PRJEB38410, sample SAMEA6850437) | metagenome | study: Metagenomic assessment of the ecological functions of the soil: analysis of the soil microbiota associated with the... | reverse complement strand
ATATACTTGTTTCAGTTACGTATTGCTATGTGCGGTCGCCCAGCCTTCCCCGACTCGTAGGCGAAGCGGTGTGGGTTCGACCATAGCGCCGGCGGCAGCGCGCGCCAAGCGCCGCGATCAACGGCAGCGACAGCGCCGACGCGCCGGCGGCGTCGCCAGCGCGTGCGCGCGGCGTCCATGCAATCGGCACTGGAGAGTCCACGCCACCAGAGAAATGGCATGCGCGAAGCAGGCTCCATGATCGAGGCCAGTCGGGGGTGAAGATCGCCTGATGCGCGATGACGAGTGGCGTGCAGCACGAGCGCCGCCGGAAGGAGCCACACGGCGAAAGCGCGGGCCGCGGTCGCCGCTGGAATCGCGGTCTCGCGCGGCCAGCCGCTGCCCAGGCCGCGAAATCGCGTAGAGCGCCGCCGCGATCGCGTGCGGTAAAATCATCGCTGGAGTGCCTGCTTGCCGCGGTGCTCCGAAGTTCTTCGCCGCGGGTTCGGGCGTCCCGTCGGGGACGGTGAAGTTTACGCATGCATCGCGCGGCGCCAATGACGGACGCGTCCCGCGGACGAAGGATCGATCACCGATGACTCGACAATCTCACCACGCGCGCGCCTGTCGGCGCGTTGTAAAAACGCTACGCGGCGAGGCGCGCCTCGCCGTCTGCCAATCTCCGGGGCCGCGCTCCGCCGTGATTGCGTCTGGCGTTGCTCGAAAGCCGACGATCTGGCGCTTCGCGGTGGTCAAAGGACTTCATCGCGGCGATCCGCGACGAGGCGATCGGCGAGGAGGTTATCGCGGATTGCGCTGACGCCGGACAGGCGCTGGTCGGCGTCGATGCACGGCGTGAAAGGCTTCGCCGCGGCGCGATGGCGGCGCCTGGCTGAGACCGCTCGGTTTGCCGACGCCGCCGCCGGCGGTGATCCCCGCTCGCGATGGGCCTGCAAAGGCGCCGGCAGGAACGACGAGCCGCCGGCGAGAACCTCGGCCCGGCTGCTACAGCAAAGACGAGCACAAGAAAAAAGTGTTGCTCGTTTTCCGCGGACGGCATATCGGCGCCGGCGATCGACACGGTACGCACGCATCGCGCGCGCAAGTGAAAGGTCGGCGACAACCTTCCCGCGTCAGCCGGAGGCGCCGGTCGGCGATCAGCGCTGCCGCACTCGAGCTGGGCGCGCCGCCGGTAGCCGCGATCTGCTGATCGTCGACACTGAAGCCGGACGACTTTCCGATCGGCGCGGCGATGATGAAGGAAGTCGCCATGCGGTTGCATGCGGCGAGTGAGATCCGATCGAGACGCTTTTCCGTCGTCGACGCGTCTGCGGAGCAGGATACCGTCAATCGGCGCAACGCGCGTTCCGCGCGGCGCAGCGCTGCCGCTGACACGGGGTGGTGCTCACGAGAAGCTCGACGGCGATGCGCTTTGCCTGCGCGGCGCATCGCGCTGATCGGTTCGCCACGTCGCCGGTGCGCCGATCCAGAGTTCGCCGGCATTGCGGAAAAGATCGACCACCGGGCTGGAGATGGTACCATCCGGACCGACATGGCGTCGCGAATACTCGTAGCGCCGGGCGACGTGCTGTCGCATGATCGAGGGGAGCCCACCTGGACCGTCGACGTCTGCCGGAGGCTGAAGAAGCTTGCCGAGTCAAAACGGCGCAAGGCTTCGACCTCGGGACCTGCATAGGCCCGAATCGCGCAAATGCGCAAGATCGGAAGCGGCCTCCAGGAGCATGCTCATCGACGTGGCTGCCCGCCGGGTTGCGCGCGAGCGACGCAGGGCGCGCCACGGTTGACTGGAGCGCAAGATTTGCGCGAATCCGAAGAGGCATCATCAATTCCATGACCCGTGAAAGAGCGTGCGCAGCTGCGACGTTGCTCAAGGCGTCGCGCAAACGGCGCATCGCCGCCGGCGCGGGAGTGACCGTCCAGGAGGTCAATCAGACTGCTGAACCAGTTCGAGCAGACGCAAAAGATGATGAAAATGGTCGCCAAGGAGCGGCGTGCAAAAGCTGATGCGGGGCATGAAGGGAATGCTGCCGGGCGCGACGGTGACCGGCCAGTTCAGTTCGGTCGCCTTCAGGAAATTGCCGGTAGCGGCAGTTAGCGGGGAGTTGACAGATTTTGAGTACTTGAGCGTAAATTGGAGGCAGCGGGGCCTTAGGGGGCGATTGGGCGCGTCAGGTGCGAGCGGCTTGTCGTGGGGAGTCGAAATCGGGCGTCTGCGCCGGCCTGCCAGCGCCCCGCGAATCCCACCGAACGCGGGCGCCTGGAATCGGCCCGCCGCTCGCCCTTCATCGGCCGATCAGCTGCGCGCAACGCGTCGGGCTCTCATAGTGGAATCGAGGCCCATTTTTGAGTTAAAATCCAAGGCTTTTCTCCGCCAGATTCGGACACATACCGATGGTCGTCATCAGACTCGCCCGCGGCGGCGCCGAAGCGCCCTTCTACAACGTTGTCGTCGCCGATTCCCGCAATCGTCGCGATGGCCGCTTCATCGAACGCGTCGGGTTTTACAATCCGGTCGCGGCCGCAAAAAGAAGAGGCCTTAGGATCGCGCCAGGATCGCGTCGCCTATTGGACCGAGCGCGGCGCCAAGGTGTCCGATACTGTCGCGATGCTCGTCAAGCGCGCGTGGCGCGCAGCTGCGGCATCGCCGCCCGCCGCCTGACCGCCGATTCCGACGTCGCTGCGCGGAATCGTGATGGGGCGGATCGCCGCTCCATACGGCATTCGCGGCTGGGTGAAGGTCGCGCCCTGGTCAGGATCCGGCGACACTGCTCGCGTATCGCAGTCTGGTAGTTGCGCGAACCGGGCGCCATGGCGAGCCTGGCGCGCGGTGGACGCTGGTGAGCGCACGAACGCATGCGAACGTGCTGGTCGCACAATGTAGCGCAGGTCGCATCGCGCGAAGCGGCCGCGGCGCTGCGCGGCTATGAGATCGAGGTTGCCGCGCGAGGCGCTGTCGGCGCCGGCGCGGAACGAGTACTTCTGGACTGATCTCGAGGGCTGGAGGTCATCAATCGCAACAGCGCGAATTTGGGTCGCGTCATTTGCGGTGACCTCGAACGGCGCGCACGCGATCCTGCCGCGTCGCGCCGGCGAGGACAGGGTGGCCGAGCGATTGATTCCGTTCGTCCCGCGTATATCGATCGCGTCGACGCGGACGGGCGCCGGATCGAAGTGGATTGGGAGCCGGATTTCTAGCCGCAAGGTCAGGCGTAAGGCAACTTCGAAGTGGGAACGGACGAGATGCGCATCGATGTCGTGACGCTGTTCCCGGAAGATGGTCGAGCATGCCGTCGGGTTCGGCGTCACCGGCCGTGCGCGCACGAGCGTGGATTGTGGCAGCTCGGCGTGTGGAATCCGCGCGATTACGCGACGGACAATCATCGGACGGTCGACGATCGGCCCCTACGGTGGCTGGTCCGGGAATGGGTGATGTTGGCGGGCCCGCTCGCGTTGGCGATCGCCGCGGCGCGTTCGGCCCAGCACGCGGCGGGCGTCGCGACGACTGCGGACGATTCACCTGACGCCCCGCAGGTGAAGCCGCTGACGCATGCGCGCGTCGCCGAGCTGGCTCGGCGCGGCGGATGCCGGGTACGTGGTGATCGCCGGACGCTACGAAGGCATCGACGAGCGTCTGGTGGTGCGTGAAGTGGACGACGAGATCGCGATCGGCGAGTTCGTCGTCTCAGGCGGGAGTTGCCGGCGCTGTATGCTGATCGACGCCATCGCGCGCCAGCTGCCAGGTGCGCTGAACGACGCCGAATCCGCCGCGCAGGATTCGTTCGTCGACAGGCTGCTCGATTGTCCGCATTACACGCGGCCCGAGACATTCGAAGGATGCCGGTTCCGCCGGTGCTGTTGTCCGGCAACCATGCGGCGATCGCGCGATGGCGCCGAATGCAGTCTCTGGGCCGGGACGCAGGATCGCCGCCCGGAACTGTTGGAAGCGCGTACGCTTTGCGAAGGATGAGCAGCACGCTGCTGGACGAGTACAGAGGCTCAGAAGTCAGGAATCAGGGATCAGTAACAATCATCAAAGCAGAGCGGGACTTGGAGCTGGTGAGATGGACGTGGGCAAAATGCTGATGCGCTCCCGATACCTGATTCCGAACTCCTGATTCCTGAAACGCGCATCAGGGGCGCCCTGCGCTGCGCGAGAATGGCCCATCGGGCTCTCGACATTTGCCGGAGATACGCCATGCACATCATCGAAACGCTGGAGCAGGAAGAAATTGCGCGCCTGAACAGGACGATTCCCGAATTCGCGCCGGGCGACACCGTGATCGTCAATGTCAACGTGGTCGAAGGCGAGCGGAAGCGCGTGCAGGCGCTACGAGGGCGTCGTTATCGCGAAGCGCAACCGCGGACTCAATTCAGCGTTCACCGTGCGCAAGATTTCGAGCGGCGAAGGCGTCGAGCGGACGTTTCAGACCTACTCGCCGCTGATCGCGTCGATCGAGGTCAAGCGCAAGAGGCGACGTCCGCCCGCGCCAAGCTCTATTACCTCCGAGGCCGATCAGGGCAGTCGGCGCGGAGTTCGCGAAAAGCTGGCCAGCCGGGATACCGCCAAGACGGAGTAGACGCGGGCAATGTGCGTCCGACGGCGGCTTCGGACGTACCGACGAAATGGAGCGGCCCCCAGTGGGCCGCTTTGTCTTTGATGTCTGCAAAGGAAAATGTTCAGATCGACGGCGCGCGAGGCCCGCGGCGCGTGATCTTGCTTTCCCCAAAATGTCCGGGTAGCATGCACCTAGATCCAAAACCAGCGGCATAATTCAAGTTTTCGGCGCGATCAAATGAAGTCCACGCTCTACGAAGCGCTGGGTATCACAAGCCGGCTCCTCCGACGAAGAGGTGCGGGCGGCGCTACGTCGCCTCATTCGCCAAGTATTACGCGAAGACGCGCGATGGCCAGGGAACGTCGAAGAGGCGCTCCGCTTCATCAATCATGCCAGTCGCATATTGGGCGACGCCGATCGGCGACAGCGCTACGACGAGGAGCTCGCGCTTTCGGCCGGCACGGCGGAACAAAAGATCGCGCATGTCGTGAGCAATGCGATCGCGGACGCCGGGCGAGCAGACCGACGTCCACAGCGAACCGCCAGCGCAGGGCCGCCGCAGCTCGAGGATTTCCTCGACACGCAGGCCGGAGAAAAAGGCTGCTCGAGGGTAATTTGTCGCACCACCCGGGATTGACCGAGCGCATCGCGTCGTCGGCGCAATCACCGCGCGGTCACGATCGGATTGTGCGCGCTGTTCGGCGCGTTCATCGCTGCCGCGATCGCCTTCGTCACACCGAGCCGACGCGTTGCTGGTCGCGAAGCAGGTGCTGGTCTGGCTCACGCTCGGACTCGGTGCTCCTCACGGTCGTCTACGGCATCGTGCACGGATTGGTCTACAGCCGCGGAACCAGTCCGTCGTCGAAGACTCGGTCTCTCCCCGCAGACCGATCTCGCGATCCTCAATTGGCGGCGCGAAAGAGTGTGTTCCTCGGCGCGAGCCAGCCGGCCGAAGATGCGTCGTGGATTTTCCAGTTGCGGATGGCGGAGCTCGAGCGTGAGAAGTCGGGACGGACGAGCGAGCCGCAGCCGTGGAATCGTCTCGCCGCGCGTCTGTTCGATTACGCGATCTGGGGCCTTGTGCTCGCGTTGCTTCTGTCCGAGCTCCGTCGAGTCGGCATCGTGCCCGCGAGCGTCTCGTATTGGCTCGGCCACCCGCTGTTGGCGCCGATCGTGATCACGGCGACGTGGGTGCCCGTGGAGGCGCTGCTGATCGCCCGGTCTCGGTACGACGCCGGGCAAATGGCTGTTCGGCGTCTATCTGCAGTTCTTCGATCTCAATGCTTACGCGCGGCGCGATGCAGGGCGCAGGTGCGTCGCGGCTTAAGCCGTGCGTTGCGCGTCTGGTGGGGCGGCGTCGGCTGCGGGATCGTGCCTCTGGCGGCCGTGCTGATCGCCGTGGCGTACGAAAAGGTCGCGCACGACCAGGAGACCGAGTGGGACTTCGCCGAGGATTGCCTGGTTACGCATGGCCCCCCGGGCCACTCAACATGGCGACCGGCGTTCTGGGGTTGGCGGCGATGCTTTGGCTCTATGGCGTTGCGTGGCATCAGCCGATGGCCGACTCGTTTTCCTGGGTCCGCGCAGGATTCGCGTCCATCGCACACATGTCGTCCGATTCGTCGGCAAATCTGGTGGCGGGCAGCGGAAAGATCAGTGCTTTTGCCATCGCCGGCGCCTTCGGTCGCGATGCCGACCGTGGCGGTCGGAAACGCGGTGCCGGCACCGGCGTCGTCCGCAATCAGGTCCGCAGGCACCACCTGGCGTCGACCCCGACGTCACCGCGTTGATGGCCGAGCGCCGCGCCAAAGTCAGCGTGTTGAAAGCGGAGGGACCTCGCATGCTCGCCGCAGGCAATTGGCGGCGCGCCGCGGGCTCTGCCGCGACTGGAGCGATCTCGACCTCGGCAACGCGGACGCGTGGCGTTGTTTGGGGCAGGCGCAGCAGGCGCTCGGAAATTACAACGATGCGCTGCACGCATTTCGCCACGCCAAGCAATACGACCCGAACGACCGCACGCTCGACGCGGCGATCGAGCGCGCGCAACGCGGCATCATCTCGGAATTCCTTGCGCGGTATCGGCGCTAGCGTCGCTACGTCACCGCGGCGATCCACAGCGGCAGCGTCGGCGACGCGAGCAGCGTACCGCTCGAAATCAACAGCGCCACCGGCGCGCCCGCCATTCATCTGCACGGCGAGTATGTAAGCCGACGGTGCCATCGGCACGGCCGCCGTGACGACCGCGATCTGACGGCGGAAGCCGCACTGGAAGCATGCGGCGAGACGATCTGATGCGGCAGCCGGAACAACGGTTGCGCGAGCGCCGACAGCAGCATTCCCGCAACGGTGGACGCGACACCGACGATCAGCGAGCCGGCCGGCGTCCGCCGGTGACAACGGGGACAGGGCCAGCGGGCGGAACAATAGCGCGGGGACAGCACGAGATAGACGAGACGCTACGACGCCGGCCCAGAAGCCTGCGTCGAAGAGCGCGCATGCGACGCAACGCGACGCCGAGCGCGATCAGCAGGAAGTCGGCAGCAGGAGCAGCGCGGCGTTCAGCGCAGGCGCGCGCTCAGCGGGCGGTCAGCGGCGACGCAGCACGAACCAGAACGCGCCGTCGGCTTCGCCGTGCTCGACCAACTCGTTGCCGGTCTGACGGCAGAACGCCTGAAAATCGCGGACGCTCGCGGGGTCGGTCGCCGTGATCCGGATGATCTGCCCCGACGTCATGTCGTTCAGCGCTTTTTCGTGCGCAGGATCGGTAGCGGGCAGTTGAGACCGCGGGCGTCGACTTCTCGATCGGCATGCAACATGAACGGACCACGAACAGATGCGAGTCGCGATTATACCTATGCGCTGCCGCAGCGCTAACCGCGGATCCGCCGCACGAGCTCGGTGGTCGACCGAGCAGTAGCGAAACGGTACCGCGACGAAGCGGCCGCCGGCGGCGATGACTTCCGCCGCGCCGACCGTCGTCGCGATGTCGTAGTCGCCGCCCTTGACGAGGATTTCGGGAACGCAGGCGACGATCAACGCGCGCGGCGTGTCGTCGTCGAACGGCACCACCAGGTCGACGGCGCACGAGCGCCGCCAGAACCGCCATCCGGTCCTCGAGCGAATTGAGCGGGCGGTCGCGCCTTTGCCGAGACGGCGCGTCGACGCATCGGTGTTGACGGCGACGATCAGCGAAGCGCCCAGGCGCGCGCCTGCTCCAGGTACGTGACGTGCCCACGATGCAATAGGTCGAAGACGCCGTTCGTGAAGACCCGCGGCCGCGGCAGCGCCGCGATGCGCGCGATCGCATCGGCGGGCGTCGCGATTTTCGCGGGATAGCGCGGCTCCGGCAGCGCTTCGTCAGCCACAGGCGGTGACATGCTCAGTTGAAGTATTCGAACAGCTTGACGACGCGAACGACGCCGGACGTCGTGCTCGCGATCTGTCCGGCGGCATCGCCTTCGTCGTGTCGCGACGATGCCCATCAGGTAGACGATGCCGCGCTCGGTGACCACTTTCACGTGGGTGGCGGAAAACTTGTTCGCCTCGACAAACCGGCTTTTCACCTTCGACGTGATGTACGTGTCGTTGGTGCGCGCGGACATCGGCGTCGGCGGCCCGACCGCGAGCTCGTTGTGCACCGCGCGCACGCGATCGGTCGACCGCGCCGTCCCTCGATCGACGATAGCGTTTCCTGGTCGGAACTCTCGCCCGACAACAGCACGATGCCGTTGTAGCTCGTCGCGTTGACGTGCACTTGGTCGCCGGTATGGTGACGCTGTTGGCGATCTTGAGCTCGATCGACTCGTCGTCGGCCTGCGCGCCGACCGATCGGCGATCGGTCGCGACCAGCGTCGTGCCGGCCGCGCCTGCGACGACGAGCCGGGCACGCAGCCGGTCAACGATGCGGGCCGGCCATGCCGCGGCAAGAAGGACAAGCATGGAGATCGCGGCGGACGGGTCATGCGGCCTCCTTGGGCCAGGCTCGTGTGGAGTTCTGTGGGCGCGAGCTCATTCCTCGTCTCCGAGAAGCGTCGCGTCGATCGCGTCGCACAGGCAGTGGATGATGAGCAGGTGGACTTCCTGGATGCGCATCGTGCGCGCGTGCGGCACGCAGAGATGGACGTCTTGCGCCGCAGAAGTTCACCGGTGCGGCCGCCGCCCTTGCCGGTCAACGCGCACGACGTTCATTTCGCGCTCGTGCGCGGCGACGATCGCGCGCGACGACGTTGGCCGAGTTGCCCGACGTCGAGATCGCGAGCAGCACGTCGCCTTTGGCGCCCAGCGCGCGCACCTGCTTGGCGAAGACGTGCTCGAACGCGTAGTCGTTGGCCACGGCGGTCAGCAGCGACGTGTCGGTGGCGAGCGAGATCGCCGGGCAACTCCGGGCGCTCGCGCTCGAAGCGGCCGACCAGCTCGGCGGCGAAATGCTGCGCGTCGGCCGCCGAGCCGCCGTTGCCGCAGGCGAGAATCTGCCGTCGGCGAACAGGCACTCGGTCATCAGCGTCGGCGGCGCGCGCGATAGCTGGGCGCGAGCGGCTCGGCGGCGGCGAGCTTGAGCTCGGCGCTGTCCGGCGAAGTGGGCGCGAATGCGCTTGACGTGATCGATCATGCCGCGCGGATTCTGCAGCCGCCGCCGGATTCCCTAATCGACCTCGAACACGTCGCGCCGCCATTCGATCGCGCGGCGGCGACGCGCCGTCGATCAGCACCGCGTCGAAGCGGCATGGCGGGCTCCCGCGAAAGCGTCGCCAGATACGCGCCCGCGGCCGCGATCAACCGCGCGCGCTTGGCCGCGGTGATGCTCGCCGCGGCGCCGCCGAACGCGGCGACCGGCGCATGCGCACTTCGACGAACACCAGTGTCGTTCCATCGCGGGCGATGAGGTCGATCTCGCCGCGGCGGGTGCGGAAGTTGCGCGCGACGATCACGAGGCCGCGCGCACCGAGGAACGCGGCAGCCAGCGATTCGGCGCGTGCGCCGGCGTCAGCGCGGCGCGGTGTCGAGCGGGACGAGGCGCCCGTCACGATAAACACGCGAGCCGGCCTTCGCGCACGAATTGATGGCCGGCGTCGAGCTCGATCGTTCCCGTGGCCCCTTCGAGCGTGAAGCGTTCGGGCGGATCGAGCCGAACGCCTCGACACGCGAAACGCGTCGAGGCCGAGCGCATACAGCCGGTCGAGCGCCGCGCTGCCGAAGTCGCGCCGCGGATAATTGGCGAATTGCGGCGCGTCCGGCGTGACGAGCCACGGTATTTCGGCGACTCGCACGTCGTTCAGGTCGCGGACCACCGCGGGGTCCGGACGCTCGAACACGAGGCCGCTCGCATAGGCGGGAAGGGTGCCGACGTACGACTTGACCAGCGCCGCGTGATTGCCGTCGACCGCCAGCAATACGGCGTCGGGCGCGGCGCGCGCAAGATTGCGCCGCAGCTGCGACAACATCTCGGGCGCCGGATCGAAATGGAGGTCGGCCGGCGGCGTGCCGCCGCTCGCGATCCAGTCGCCGGCGAACGTCGTCGCGAGTCGCTTCATGATCGGCGGGTCGCCGGCAATGACGTCGATCGCGTGGACGCCGTCGTAGCGCGCGCGGCGCGCCAGCAGGTGCGCGTCGGCCTCGATCGTCAACGCGAACGAGTACACGGCCGCTGGCATCGGCGCGCGGTCGTCGAGCTGATTGAGCGCGATCGTCCACGGAATCTCCGGATCGGCGAGCACCAGCGTTTTCAGGTCGTCGCGCAACAGCGGTCCGACGATCACCCGCACGCCGCGCTTGCGCGCTTCCTCGAACGCCGCGAGCACGCCGTCCTCCTTGTGCCCGATCACGATGCACTTCGCGCGGTTCGCCGGCGGCGTCGGCCGCGGCAAGGAATCCCGCGCGCACGGCGTCGGCGCGCGCGCGTAGGCCGGCACGTCGAGCGGGAGAATCAGCGCGACCGCGTCGATTGCTCGGCGCAGGCGGTCGTGCCGAACGCGGCTCGAACGGCGCGGTGGGCGGCGTTTCCGGCGCGGTCTCGATGGGAGGCAGAGGCGCGAGTGGCGTTGTCAGCGCCTCCGGCACGGGCGGCGGCGGTTGTGGCGACCGAAGCGGTAGAGGCGCCGGACGCACAGCGTTGCGCTCGACAATCGGCGCCGGTCGGCTTGTAGGGCGCGAGGCGGCGCGCAGGACAATGCGGCGGCCGCGGCGATCGCGATGACGCCGGCGCGGAGGCGCGATGTGAGCGAAACGCATGGTGTCGGCGGACAAGCGCATGGAGGCTTCGCGAGATGTCGGATAGAGGTCGATACGTTCGGATGAAACGGGCGCCGCCGGGACGACGCCAGCCTCGCGCGCAGAGCCGGGAACATTATATGTGGTGGCCACGCCGCTGGGGAACGCGCGCGACTTGACGCTGCGCGCGCTCGACATCCTGCGCGACCGCGACGATCGTCGCCGCCGAAGACACGCGCGTGACGTCGCCCCTGCTGCGCCGCTACGGCATCGTCACGCCGGTCGAGTCGTTGCATGCGCACAACGAGGCGCGCCGCACGCAATCGATCGTCGAAGCGTTGGCCGCCGGCAAGAGCGTTGCGCTCGTGAGCGACGCGGGAACGCCGGCGATCAGCGACCCGGGCGCGCGCCTGCGTACGCGCGGTGCGCGACGCCGGCTATGCGGTGACGCCGATCCCGGGTCCATCGGCGGTGGCCGACGGCGGTTTCGGCGGCGGGACTCGAAGGCGAGCGTTTCATGTTTCTCGGCGTTTCTGCCGTCGGCGCCGAAGGCACGGCGCGCAGTTGCTGGCCGCGGTGGCCGCGCTGCCCTTCGCGCTCTGTTTTCTACGAGGCGCCGCATCGGGTCAAGGCGACGGTGGCCGAGCTGCGCGATACGCTTTCCAGGCCCGCGAACGCTGATCGTCGCGCGCGAGCTCACGAAGGTGTTCGAGACGATCACGCGAGATCGCGCTCGACGCCGCGCCGGCGTGGTTCGATGAGGATCGCCAACCGGCAGCGCGGCGAATTCGTGCTGATCGTCGATGCGCCTCAGCGGATTCGGGTGCGAAGGCGGTGGCGTTGCCGCCGCGACGCCGAACGATGGTTGCAGAGCGCTGCTGGACGAATTGCCGCCCGCGCGCGCCGCACGCATGGCCGCCGCGGTCACCGGTGTCGCGCGCGACGTGCTCTACGCGCGCGCTCTCGCGCTCAGGCGCCGTCGAACCGGCGACCGCGGTGAATTTCCTGTTGGCCAAGTCGAACAGGCTCGTCGCCTCGAGGTCGAGGACCACCGCCGCGACTTGGTTGCGCATGCGCCAGCGCCAGCGCACGATGCCGAGCGTCGGCTTCGACGTCGCGACCCGCCGCTCGAGCATGTCGAGCGTCAGGTACAGCGTATCGCCGGGTCGCACGGGATTCTCCCACTTGAGGTAGGCCAAGCCCGGCGAGCCGTACGATTCCGAGTCGACGAGAATTCGGGAGACGACCATCCGCATCGCGATGCCGCAGGTCTGCCAGCCGCTGGCGATCAGGCCGCGCCACACGCTTCCGCCGCGCGCTCAGGGTCGGTGTGAAACCATTGCGGATCGTAGTTCCGCGCGAAGGCGATGATCTCCGCCTCGGTGATCGTCTCGGGGCCGACGGTGATCGATCGGCCCGGCGTAAGTTCGGCGAATTTCATGGTGGCGGTAGGTTTCCTTGACAATAGAGAGTCCGATCGCAAAGCTACCCGCTTTCGGATTCTCCGCGCAAGTCTTATTCGATCATGCGTATCGGTGTCGCCGGAGCCGGACCTGCGGAGCCTGCTCTTCGCCTACCTCGTCAAGCGCCGCCGCCCGGACGTCGAGCTGCGCGATCGTCGAGCATGAACGCGCGCGACGCGACGTTCGGCTTCGGCGTCGTGTTCTCGCACGGTGCGCTGGAATTCCTCGCGCGTGATGCGGTGCCGGCGATGCACGCGGCGCTTGCGAAGATATTGGAGACATGGCCTATCCAGCGCATCGTTCATCGCGATACGGCCGTCGACATCGACGGGAACGGTTTCTGCGCGATCGGACGGCTCGAGCTCCTGCGGCTGCTTCGAGCCGCAGTGCGAGAAGGTCGGCGCCACGACTCGAATTCGGATTGGCGCTCGACTCGCTTTGCGCTTCGACGACTGCGATCCTCGTCGTCGGCACAGACGGCGTCAACTCGATCGTGAGCGTCGGCACGCCGACGCTTCGGCCCATCCGGTCGAGTCGTTTCGAACGCGCTCATGCCTGAGCGGTCAGTACGTTTCGAGGTGGTACCGACCTCTTCGCGCAGCGAGGGCAACAGCGTTTCCCAATCCATCGCATGCTGACGGCAGACTTCGTGAAACGCTTCCGCAACGCCCGTTTCCATCCCTTCAGCCCGCAAATGTAGATGTAGCAGTTCTCGTCGCCGAGCAGCCGCGCCACGTCCGCGCCGCGCTCGCGGATCAGGTCCTGCACGTACTGCTTTGGTCTTTCCGGGCACGCGCGAGAACGCGAGATTGATGTCGATGAAGTCCTTCGGCAGCTTCATCAGCGGGCCGAAGTACGGCAGCTCGTCCGCGGCAGCGCGCGCCGAAGAACAGCATCAGCGTCGCCGCCCTCCTTGTGCGCGATGCGGCGGCGCCGCCGCTCGGTCATCGCGCGCATCGGCGCCGAGCCGGTGCCGGTGCAGACCATCAGCAGGCTCGAGCCCGGATGGTTGGGCATCAGGAAGCTCGCGCCGATAGGGTCCGACCACCTTGACCTGCGTCGCCCTTCGTCGAGGTCGCACAGGTAATTCGACGCGACGCCGGCGACCGGCGTTGCCGTCGTGGTCCTCGGTGACGCGCTTCACGGTCAGCGCGACGTTGTTGTAGCGCGGCCGCTCGCCGTCGCGCGGGCTCGCGATCGAGTACAGGCGCACGTGGTGCGGCTCGGCCGCTCGCGTCGGTGCCGGGCGGCACGATGCCGATCGTCTGGCCCTCGAGCACCGGGAACGCGAGACGCGCCGAAGTCGAGCACGATGTGCCGGATGTCGCGCCGACGCGCCGTCGCCGGTCAGGCGGAAGTTGCCGCTGACCGTGGCGATCGCGGGCTTCGCGACGCGTAGCAGATTGACGTACGGGATGCGCGGCCGACCACGGCGGCGGCGCGACGCCGCCCTGGCCCGGCGGTCGCGACCGACGTGATCCGCGCGACCTCCGGCGGGCATGTCGGCTCGCGTCGCCTCGGCCGCGACCTCGCGTCTGCGGCGGCAGCGTGTCCCACGCCAAGTTGCTCGACGAGCGTGTACGGCCTCGCGCGCGTCGACTTGCCGCCAGTTGTCGATCGCGCCGGTCGGGCACGGCGAGATGCAGGCGTTGCAGACGTTGCAGATCGCCGGCGTCGACGACGTAGTTGCGCGCGTCGTGCGTGATCGCGTCGACCGGACACGTCTCCTCGCACGTGTTGCAGCGGATGCAGATCTCCGGGTCGATGCAGGTGCTGCCGCAGCACCTCCACCGTTGCTGCGCTCGCCATCCGGCCTTACGCGTCCGCGCCGTCAGTTGAAGCGAACGTACTCGAAGTCGACCGGCTGGTTGTTGATGCCGCGTGCGGGCGGCGCGATCCAGTTCGCGAACTTGCCCGGCTCGACGACGCGCCCCATCAGCGACGCGACGAACGCGCGGTCCGCTCGGGCTCGGCAGCCAGCGGTCGGCACTGCGCTGCCCACTCGGCCGCCGACACGACGTTGCCGTCCGGGATCGACGTTCGCGGCGGCGAGCGGGCCGATCCGGCGGTGGAACGCCTTGTGCGGCACCTTGAGGCGCGAACGGAATGCCCGTGCTTGTCGATGATCTCGGTTCCAGCGCTCGACGCCGCGCGGCCGCATCGCGGATGAAGTCGTCGCGCAGCTTCTCGTTCAGCGCGTTCAGCGCCGGCGCCTCGACGGTCGACGAGCGTGCCGTCGCGCACCTCGAGCACCGGATACGTCGGCACCGTGTCAGCAGGTGATCGTCGTCGATCTTGCGTTTCCTCGAAGCGGCCCTTTGAGTCCGGTCGAGTAGAACGTCGCGGCGTTCGACGACACGTCGGCGCCGAAGAGGTCCATCGTCACGCTGAAGTGGAAGTTGAGGTAACGCTGGATCGTCGGCAGGTCGATGACGCCTGAGCGCGCGCAGCGTCGCCGGATCGTCGGTCTCGAGCTGCGACCATCGACTTCGCAGGTGCGCTGGATCGATGCGCGCCGACGCCCGATTCGCCGACGAACATGTGGTGCGCTTCCTCGGTCAGCATGAAGCGCGTCAGGTGCGCGCGAGCGGATCGAAGCCCGATTCGGCGAGCGAGCAGAGCTGGAACTTGCCGTCGCGGTCGGTGAAGTACGTGAACATGAAGAACGACGAGCCAGTCGGGCGTCGGCTCGTTGAACGCGCCGAGGATGCGCGGGTTGTCGGCGTCGCCCGAGCGGCGCTCGAGCAGCGCCTCGGCCTCCTCGCGGCCGTCGCGGCCGAAGTAGCGCGTGCAGCAGGTACACCATCGCCCACAGGTGGCGGCCTTCCTCGACGTTGACCTGGAACAGGTTGCGCAGGTCGTAGAGCGACGGCGCAGGTGAGCCCGAGATGGCGCTGCTGCTCGACCGACGCGGGCTCGGTGTCGCCCTGCGTGACGATCAGCCGGCGCAGGTTCGCGCGATATTCGCCGGGCACCTCCTGCCACGCCGGCTCGCCCTATGTGCGCGCCGAAGTTGATCTTGCGCTCCGGCTCGGCCGGCGCGAGGAAGATGCCCCAGCGGTAGTCGGGCATCTTCACGTAGTCGAAGTGCGCCCAGCCCTTCGGCTCGACGCCGATCGCGGTGCGCAGGTAGACGTCGATCGTCGCGCGTAGCCCTCGGGCCCCATCTCGCCCCACCAGTCGAGGAACGCCGGCTGCCAGTGCTCGAGCGCGCGCTGCAGCGTGCTGGTCGTCGGCGAGGTCGACGTTGTTCGGGATCTTCTCGCTGTAGTCGATGTTCATCGGCCTGCGTCCTCGTCAAACGCGGTCCCAGTCGAACTGCGCCTTGTTGCCCGGTGCCGAAGACCTTCAGCGCGCCGGCTTCGCCGACCGCGTTCGGTCGGATGAAGATCCAGTTCTGCCATGCCGACAGACGCCCGAAGACGCGCGTCTCCATCGTTTCCGTGCCGGGCCGAAGCGCAGGTTGGCCTCCATGCCGGTCAGCGCGTCGGGCGACAGGCTCGCGCGCTCCTCGAGCGCGATCCGCACCTCGTCGTCCCAGTCGAGCTCGTCCGGGCGCGGCGGTGACGAGGCCGAGCTCGCAGCGCCTCGCTCGGCGTCAAGCGCGCTGCCGACGCGTCGCGCGCGCGGCTGCAGCGGCTCGTCCTCATCGTAGAAGCGCGCGGCGATGCGCGCGACTGCCATGACCATCGGATAGCGCGCCGAAATTCATCGCGCGAAGCGCGATCGCGCGGCGGCGCGCGTCGTCGTCCGGCAGCGCGAGCATGTAGCTGCGATCGGCGGCGAGCGCGAGCTCGAGCAGCGTGCCGGCGAAGCACGAGCCCGGGCTCGATCAGCGCGAACAGCGTGCGCGACGTGACGTCGAGCCGCGCGAGCGTGCGCCGCAGCATGCCGATCGTCTCGCGGACGAACCAGTGACTTCGCATGTCGCAGCGAGCGCCGCGTCGCAGCGCGAGCACGTGCGTCGGCGTCGCCGCGCGTCTTCGAGGATCCACGTGCCGATGTCGAGCTCGATTGGTGCGCAGCATCAGGATCGCGTCGTCGAGCTCGCGCGCCATCGCGAGCGGCCACCACTGACGCGCCGCGCGCGCGACGATCGCGTCGAGGTCCGTCGGGCTCGCGGCGGCAGGCGCGCTGCACCGTGAGCGTCGCGGTGCGCGCGCGCGCGATCGATCGTCGCACGTCGACGTAGTCGTAGCGGTAGCCGTGGTCGTCGATCGTGCGCGCGAGCGGCGGCAGCGCGACGCCCGTCGCGTCGTCGCGGGCCGGTCGCTCTGTCGCGGCGAGCGCCAGCGCGCGCGCTGCTCACTGCGTTCGCGAACTGCTGCGGCTTGGCGTGATCGTCGATCAGCCGCCATTCCTTCGCGCGCTGCGCGCGCACGCCCTCGGTCAGCGTGCAGAAGATGTCGGCGATGGTCGCGGCGCACGTGGCGCTTGTCGGTGAGCGCGCGTCAGGCCGCCGGTGCCGGGCAGCACGCCGAGCAGCGGCACCTCCGGCAGGCTCACCGCCGACGACCGATCGTCGATCAGCAGGATCTCGTCGCAGGCGAGCGCGAGCTCGTAGCCGCCGCCGGCGCGTCGTGCCGTTGCACGGCGGCGACGAACTTGAGGCCCGGAATGGCGGCTCGCGTCCTCGATGCCGTTGCGCGTCTCGTTCGTGAACTTGCAGAAGTTGACCTTCCACGCGTGCGACGACAGGCCGAGCATGAAGATGTTGGCGCCCGAGCAGAAGATGCGGTCCTTGCGCGCTCGTCATGATCACGGCAGCGCACCTCCGGATGCTCGAAGCGGATGCCGCTGCAGCGCGTCGTGCGAGCTCGATGTCGACGCCGAGGTCGTAGCGAGTTGAGCTTGAGCTTGTAGCCGGGACGGATTCCGCCGTCCTCGTCGACGTCCATCGCGAGCGTCGCGAGCGGGCCGTCGAACGCGAGCTTCCAGTGCCGATAACGGTCGGGATGCGCGTCATAGACGACGAGCGGCATCGCGTCCGCTCAATTGGATGGCCGGCTCCCGCCATGATTCCTCCTGTGTTGCGAATGCGGGTCCAGGCGCGCGCGCTGACGGCGACGGTAGCCAGGTCAGCCTGGCGAGGCAGTCATCGAAGCGTGCCGCCCGACGTGTCGATGATCGCGTCCGCCTTGCCGTAGAAGCGGCTCGCGCGCGCGCGAGGATGGCCGCACGAGTCCTGCCATCGCCGCTTCGTGCCCATCCATCGGCCGGAAATCGCCTTGCGGACGATCCACGCGACATGTGCTCTTCGGGCGACGCCTGGATCCACACCGTGTAGCAGCTGACGAGCAGCAGGTTGTACGTTTCCGCTCGGATTGACGATGCCGCCGCCTGCCGCAAGCACCACGGGATCGCTCGTGCGTTCGAGCAAGCGCTCGAGGCAGCGGCGCTCGATGCGCCGATAACCACGCCTGTCCATAGGGCACTGGATATTTCCGAGCAGCGGCAGCGGCGGCCTCGCGCTCGATCTCGCGGTCGAGCTCGACGAACGGGTAGCCGAGGTCACTGGCGAGCGCCGCGCCGAGCGTCGACTTCCCAGCGCCGCGGAAGGCCACCAGCGCGATGCGATTCTTGCGCGCGCGCCTCCTTCCTGTCCGAATTCGGCTGATCGAGGCGCAGGATCACGTCCTCGAGTGCGATTCGCGCGGCGAGCTGTTCGAAGAAGCCGTCGGATCAGACGTTGCTCGACCGGCGTTTCGTTGTTGCCGAGGAGGTCGGCAGGCGGCTGGCGCCGAGGCGAGGCCGCGACGCGGCGCAGCAGCGCGACCGACGCGTTGCCCTCGCCGGCTTCCAGTTGCGCCAGGTAGCGTTCCGAGACCTCCGCTTGCGCTCCGACAACGCGTCGCGGCGACATTGCCCGCGGCGCTCGCGCCGCGCTCACGCGCACGTTCGCCATCCCACGCAGAAAATCGCCGTCGTCCGGTGTGCATTGGACGCCGTTTCCGGTGCGACGTCGTCGAGCGCGCGGCGTTCATGGGCGGGGGCGGTTCCCAGGCACTGGATGGACGAGTGGCAGTACATCTTGCAGTAGAATATGGTGTCAAGCACGTTTATCTCCTACCGACAGGCACTACATTCGACCCGGGTGTCGCGCCGCGACGCGATCGTCGCATTCGACAACGAACCTCTGCAGCGTGGATCCAGTCTGCAGTTTATAGTGCTTGACATCAATGTTCACGTGAAGCAAAGTACCTGCCGCTCGGCGACGCGCAGTCCAGGCGCAGCGAGCGCCACGCTACATGGAAGGGAGGCCATGGACGCGCGATTCGAACTCACGAGTGCCCTGACATGCCCGCGCAGTCATCGGCCGATCGCGGGTCGAGACCGCCGCGCATCGTCATTTCCGCGCCGAGTACAACGCCGCGCACGATCTCATTCAGCGCAACCTCGGTGCCGGCCGCGCCGGCAAGATCGCGCGTCATCGACGATCACGGCGCCTACACGTGCGAAGAGCTCGCCGAGCGCGCGAACCGCTTCGCCAATCGCGCTGATCGACCTCGGCGTGAGATCGAAGAGCAGCGTGCTCCTGTGCCATGCACTGACACGATCGACTTTCCGACCGCGTTCCTAGGCGCCATTACTGGCCGGCATCCGTGCCGATCGCGGCCAACACCGCTGCTCACCGGCCAACGACTACGACTACATGCTGGCGCGACAGCCGCGCCCGAGCGCTCGTCGTGTCGGCGTCAACGCTGCTGCCGGCGATCGCGCCGTCGCTCGGAAAGCTCGACGTCCGCATCCACGTGATCGTCTCGGGCGCGCCGAGACGCGGGCGCGCATCACGCGTTCGACACGCTGCTCGCTCGCGCCGCGATCCGATTTCGACGCGAGTCGCGACGTGTCGCCGACGACGTTGCTTCTGGCTCTATTCGTCGGGCTCGACCGGCGCGCCGAAGGGCACCATCCACGTGCACGCGAGCCTCGATGCAGACGGCCGAGCTGTACGCGCAGCCGGTGCTCGGCATTCGCGAGAGACGACGTCGTGTTCTCCGCGGCGAAGCTGTTCTTCGCCTACGGTCTGGGCAACGCGCTGACGTTTCCGATGGCGGTCGGCGCGACGGCGATCCTGATGGCCGAGCGGCCGACGCCGGCGGCGGTGTTCAAGCGCCTGGCTCGCGAGCATCAGCCGACGATCTTCTACGGCGTGCCGACGCTTTACGCGGCGCTGCTCGCGAGCGCCGACATCTGCCGAAGCAGCGACGACGTCGCGCTGCGCGTTGTGCACGTCGGCCGGCGAGGCGCTGCCGGCCGAACATCGGCAAGCGCTGGACCGAGCGCACTTCGGCGTCGAAATCCTCGACGGCATCGGCTCGACCGAGATGCTGCACATCTTCCTGTCGAACCGGCCCGGCGAGGTTCGCTACGGCACGACCGGCGTGCCGGTGCCCGGCTACGAGCTGCGGCTGCGTCGGACGACGACGGCACAGCCGGTCGCGCCGAGGCGAGGTCGGCGAGCTGCACATCGCAGCGGGCCGACCGGCGCGATCGGCTACTGGAACAACCGCGACAAGAGCCGCGCGCACGTTCCAGGGCGCGCTGGACGCAGCAGCGGCGACAAGTACCGTGTCGACACAGGACGGCATCTACATCTACTACGGCGGCCGCAGCGACGACATGCTCGAAGGTCAGCGGCATCTACGTGTCGCCGGTCGAGGTCGGAGGCGGCGCTGATCACGCATCCGGCCGTGCTCGAAGCGGCGGTGATCGGCGCGCACGACGACGACAGGCTCGATCAAGCCGACGGCCTACGTCGTGCTGAAGCCGGCGGTCAGACCGGCGACGCGCTGGCCGAGGAGCTGCGCGCAGCACGTCAAGACGCAGCTCGCGCCCTACAAGTATCCGCGCTGGATCGAGTTCATCGACGAGCTGCCGAAGACGGCAACGGGTAAAATCCAGCGCTTCAAGCTGCGGGCCGACGGTTAGCGCGGAAGTGAAGCGCGGCGTCGCCGACCGCGCGTCGACGCGGCGCATCGGAAACCACGGAGGAAGCATCGATGGACTCAATTCGCACGACGCTGCGCGCAGCCGGCGCGCTTTGCCGTCGTCGCGACTGACTGCGTTCTCGCGTGCGGCAGCGCCGGCGCTCGGCGCAGCAGAGCAAGATCAAAGGTCGGGCCTGATGCTGCCGTACACCGGCACGCTACGCCGCGCTCGGCGACGGCGATCACCAACGGCTTCAAGCTGTGCGATCAGCGAAGCACGGCGGCAAGCTCGGCGGCCGCGACATCGAGTACTTCACGCGTCGACGACGAATCCGACCCGGCGAAGGCGCCGGACAACGTGAACAAGCTCATCAAGCGCGACAACGTCGACGTGCTGGTCGGCACGGTGCACTCCGGGCGTCGCGCTGGCGATGGCGAAGGTCGGCGCGCGACAACAACACGCTGCTGATCATCCCGAACGCCGGCGCCGACGAGATCACCGGCCCGCTGTGCGCGCCGAACATCTTCCGCACGTCGTTCTCGAACTCGCAGCCCGGCATCGCGATGGGCAAGGTGAGCGGCGGAGCAGAGCGACACAAGACCGCTGTCACGCCTGACCTGGAAGTACGCGGCGGGCGACGAGTCGGTCGGGCGGCTTCAAGGAAGCGTTCGAAGCGAGGCGGCGGCAAGGTCGTCAAGGAGCTGTCGCTCCCGTTCCCGCAGGTCGAGTTCCAGCCGTTCCTGACCGAGATCGCCGCGCTCAAGCCGGACGCGGTCTACGCGTTCTTCGCGGGCGGCGGCGCGGTGAAGTTCGTCAAGGACTACGCCGCGGCCGGGTCTCAAGGACAAGATCCCGCTGTACGGTCCGGGCTTCCTCACCGACGGCACGCTCGAGGCGCAGGGCGACGTCGGCGCGAAGGCCTCTTGACGACGCTGCACTACGCCGACGACGCTCGACAATCCGAAGAACAACGCATTCCGCGCCGCGTACAAGCCGACGGCGTTCACGTCGAGCCCGACGTCTACGCGGTGCAGGGCTACGACGCTGGCGCAGCTGCTGGCCGCCGGCATCGAATGCGGTGAACGGCGACGTCAGCAAGCGCGACGCGCTGATCAAGGCGATGGAAACCGCGAAGATCGACAGCCCGCGCGGGCCGTTCGCGCTCTCGAAGGCCCACAATCCGGTGCAGGACTTCTATCTGCGCAAGGTCGAAGGCAAGGAAAACAAGGCGATCGGCGTCGCGATCAAGGGCCTCGCCGATCCGGCGCGTCGGCTGCAAGATGTAACGACCCGTCGCGCTGCAGCGCGCTTGCCGCACTCCTCAGGATGCGGGGCGCCGGGCCTGCGAGACCCGGCGGCGCTGCCGTTGGTCGCGCGCTCGAGGAAGGTCACCCAAGTCGCGCGCGTGACGGGCATCCACCGCTGAATCCGCCGCGTGGATCTCGCCACCTTTCTCGATCCAGCTCCTGAACGCGCTGCAGTACGGGCTTGCTGCTGTTCCTGGTGGCGAGCGGCCTCACGCTGATCTTCGGCATCATGGGGATCATCAACCTCGCGCACGGCAGCTTCTACATGATCGGCGCGTACATGGCGTTCACGCTGTCGTCGCTGACCGGCAGCCTTGTTCGTCGCGATCGTCGCTGGGCGTGATCCTGTCGGTGCTGCTCGGCGCGTTCCTCGAATGGGCGCTGTTCTCTCATCTCTACAAGCGCGACCACCTCGAGCAGGTGCTGCTCACCTACGGACTCATCCTGATCTTCGAGGAGCTGCGCAGCCTGATCGTCGGCAACGACGTTCACGGCGTGCCGGTGCCCGCGCTGTTCGACGGTTCGATCCCGCTCGGCCACGACGCTGACGTATCCGGTCTACCGCCTTGTTCATGTCCGGCCGTTTGCCTCGCGATCGCCGGCGGGCATGTATGTGCTGATCCAGCGCACGCGCCTCGGCATGATGATCCGCGCCGGCGCATCGAACCGCGAGATGGTGCAGTCGCTAGGGCTCAACATCGAGCTCGTCTATCGGCTGGTGTTCGCGCTCGGCGTCGCGCTCGCCGCGTTCGCCGGCATGCTCGCCGCGCCGGTGTCGTCGGTGTATCCGGGCATGGGCACGCAGGTGCTGATCATCTGCTTCGTCGTCGTCGTGATCGGCGGCATCGGCTCGGTCTGGGGCGCGCTGGCCGCTGCGCTGCTGATCGGCCTCGTCGACACGTTCGGCAAGGTGTTCGTGCCCGAATACGCGGGCGTCGCGATCTATCTGCTGATGGCGGCGATCCTGCTGTGGCGGCCGGAAGGCCTGTTCCGGCGCGGACGTGAGCGCGCGACCGTGCCTTGAGCCGTGCGTCGATCGCAGTCGGCGTGACCGTATTGGCCGCTGCTCGCCGCTGTTTCCATGGGCGGGCGCGACGTTCTACACCGAGCTCGTCACGAAGATCATGATCATGGCGATCTTCGCGCTGTCGCTCGACCTGCTGGTCGGCTACACGGGTCTTGTCAGCTTCGGCCACGCCGCGTTCTTCGGCGTCGGCGCGTACACGCTCGCGCTGCTCGCGCCGAAGGACGTGCCGGCGCAATCTCTGGTCGACGCTGCCTGCCGCCATCGCTGGCCGCCGGCATCGCGGCGCTCGCGGTCGGCGTGTTCGTGCTCCGCACGCGCGGCATCTATTTCATCATGGTGACGCTCGCGTTCGCGCAGATGTTCTATTTCGTGTTCCACGACACCAAGTTCGGCGGCGGCTCGGACGGCCGCTACGTGAACTTCAAGCCGACGGCGTCGATCGGCGCGTTCGCTCCGTTCGATCTCGGCAAGCCGATGCATGCGTCTATTACGTTGTGCTTCGCGTCCTCGTATTGACCTTCGTGTTCCTGCGCCTGCTGCTGCGCTCTCCGTTCGGTCGCGCGCTGCAAGGCATCCGCGCCAACGAGCAGCGGATGCGTTCGCTCGGATTCCCGGTCTCCGCCTACAAGCTCGCCGAGTTTCGCGATCGCCGGCGCGCTCGCGGGACTCGGCAGGCTATCTGTCGGCGGCGCAAGACCGGATTCGTGAGTCCCGAGATTCTGTCGTGGCACCAATCGGGCAACGTCCTGCTGATGGTGATTCTGGGCGGCGTGGCAACGCCTTACGGGCCGATCGCGGGCGCGTTCGTGCTGGTGTCGATGGAAGAAATCCTCTCAGTCGCTGACGAGCCACTGGCAGCTTTGGCTCGGCGTGCGGCGATCGTGCTGCTCGTGTTGTTCTACCCGGCGGCCTCGGCAACGCGATCGCCGCGTGCGCGCTGGAACGTGCTCGCGTGAAGCGTCGATGCGCTGACGCAGTTCTCGACGCACGCGCTCTGACGCGTCGCTTCGGCGGCCTCGTCGCCAACGACGACGTCGTCGCTCGCGCTCCAGCGCGGCAGGACTGCACGCGCTGCTCGGGCCGAACGGCGCCGGCAAGTCGACGCTGATCAACCTGCTGTCGGGCGACCTCGCGCCGACGTCGGGCAGCATCTTCTACCGCGGCGATGAGATATCCCGCATGTCGGCCGATCGCCGCTCGCGGCATCGGCATCGGCCGAAGCTACCAGAAGACGAACATCTTTCCGCGCGTTCACCGCGTTCGAGAACTGCCGGTTGGCCGCGCAATCGCGCGCGCCCGCGCGGTGGTCGATTTTCGCCGACGCCGCAGCGGACATTCCGTCGTGCGACGCGTTCGCAACACGCGCTCACGCTGACGGGTCTCGACGCTCGCGCAGATCGCGTCGCGGGCACGCTGTCGCACGGCGAGCAGCGCCAGCTCGAGATCGCGATGGTGCTCGCCACGGAGCCGGACGTGCTGCTGCTCGACGAGCCGCTCGGCCGGCATGGGGCGCCGAAGAATCCGACGCGCATGGTGGAACTGCTCCGCCGATTGGCCGAGGGTCGCGCGATACTGCTGGTCGAGCACGACATGGACGCGGTGTTCGCGCTCGCCGACCGGATCACCGTGATGGTGAACGGCCAGGTGCTCGAATCGGGCCCGCCGGCGCAGATTCGCGCCAGCGCCGCCGTGCAGCGCGCATATCTCGGCCACGAGGAGGCCGCCGTTGGCTGATCGCCTGCTCGAAGCGCGCGCGCTTGCACACCTATTACGATGCAAGTCACGTGCTGCACGGGATCGACTTTCACGTGAACGTGGGCGAAGCGGTCGGCCTGATGGGGCGCAACGGCATGGGCAAGACGACGCTCATCCAAGAGCATGCTCGGGCTCGTGCCGCCGCAACGCGGCGCGGTATTCGTGCGCGGAACGGAGGCAACGGGGTCGGCGCCATGGCGAATCGCGCGCAATGGGATCGCCTATGTCCCCGAGGGCCGCGGCATCTTCCCCAATCTCGACGTGCGCGAAAATCTGCTGATGGCCGCGCGCTCGGGAACGAATGGGCGCCGCGACTGGACGGAGGAGCGCGTGCTCGCGATATTTCCGAGGCTCGCCGCGCGCCTTCGTCACCGCGGCGATCAGCTGTCGGGCGGCGAGCAGCAGATGCTGACGATCGGCCGCGCGCTCCTGACCAATCCCGACCTGCTGATTCTCGACGAGGCGACCGAAGGATTCGCGCCGCTGATCGCGCGCGAGATCTGGCGGATCATCGCGCGACATTCGCGCGCAGCGGCATGGCGACGATCATCGTCGACAAGAATTACGCGGCGATCACTGCGCTCACCGACCGCAGCGTGGTGCTGGTGAAGGGGCAGGTAGTGCTCGAAGCCGATAGCGCCGCGGTGCGCGCCGATCCCTCCGCGCTGCATCGCTACCTCGGCGTCTGACCGCGCACCGTTCGATGCCATTCGTTGTCGCCGGAGGCCATCGCCTCGAATACACGCGGGCGGGCGCGGAGGGCGGCGATGGCACCACGCTCGTCCTGCTGCACGAGGGACTGGGCTCGGTCGCGATGTGGCGCGATTTTCCGGAGCGACTCGCGGAGGCGACCCGATGTCCGGTCGTCGTCTACTCGCGCTATGGCTACGGGACTTCCGATCGCGCTGGAGCGCGGCGCGGCGTCGGTTACATGCACGACGAAGCGCTGGCTACGCTGCCGCAGCTCCTGGATGCGCTGTCGATCGAGCAGCCGCTCCTCGTCGGGCATAGCGACGGCGGGTCGATCGCGCTGATTTATGCCGGCGGCAGCGGACGCGCGGTGGCCGGCGTCGTCGCCATCGCTGCGCACGTGATCGTGGAAGAACTTTCGATCACGAGCATTGCGCGCCGCGCGCGACGCGTATCGGAGACACCGACTTGCGGTCGAAGCTCGCGCGCTACCATGCCGACGTCGACGGCGCGTTCTGGGGCTGGAACGACATCTGGCTCGATCCCGCTTTTCGCGCGTGGACCATCGAGGAATACCTGCCGCGCATCGCGTGTCCCGTTCTCGCGATCCAAGGCGAGGACGACGAATACGGTACGATGGACCAGCTCGCGCGGATCGCACGCGGCGCGCGCGATGTCGAGCTCGTCCGCCTCGATCGCTGCGGCCACTCGCCGCATCGCGACCAGCCCGACGCGCTGTTGGCGGCGATCGGGCGTTTTGTAGGGCGTATTGCCGTGTCGTGAACGACGACGCCGGAAACATGACCCTCAATCTTCCCGAGCTGATCCAGACCTACGGCTACGCTGCCACGTTCCTGGGCGCGCTGTTCGAGGGCGAAACCGTGCTGACGTTGGCAGGCGTCGCCGTGCATCGCGGACATCTCGAGTGGCCGCTGGTATGGCTCTTGGCGACGGCCGGCGGCTCGCTCGGCGATGTCATCTATTTTGCGCTGGGGCGCAAATATGGAACTGCGCTCCTGTCGCGCTGGCCGTCGTTCACGCCGGCGATCGCACGCGTGCACGATCTGGTGCTTCGGCGTCCTGCGTTGTCGGTGATCGCCGTTCGCTTTCTTTATGGCGTGCGCATTGCAGGACCGATGGTGATCGGCGCGAGCCCGCTCGCATGGCCCCGCTTCCTGCTGCTCAATGTCTGCGGCGCCTTGCTGTGGTCCGCGTGCTGGGTCGGGCTGGGATACCTGGTGGGCGCCACTGCGGAACGGATGGTCGGCAATCTCGCCAAGGTCGAGCGCGAGTTGTTTGTCGCGGTGTTGATCGGTGCGCTTGCCGTGGTCGCGCTTTTAAAGCTTCGCGCACGCGCCGCCGAACTCCGCGCTGATTTCTGCCGTCGCCCCCACCCCTCAGTTCCGAACGCCGAAGAAGAATCACCGAGGCCGCGTGCGGGGCCTCTCGGACCCAATGTCCAAAGCGGTGCAGCGGTGGATTTCGCGCACCGCTTTGGTGGGCCGAAGTTGAATTGTTCCGCGATCGACTCCGCGCATCTGGTCGATTTCCGCTTTCAAATCCTCGCGTTGATTCGAGGTTGCCACCCCTGGCATACCTTGTGCAATGCATCATCCCAGCACCATCGCGACGAGCGTGTCCGCGATTTTGAGCGCGCGCGATCGGGCTTTGTCGATCTCTCCTATCACGCCAAGACACAGTCGGGGGCATCTTATGCAACGTAGAAATTTTCTGAAGCGCATCGCGTTTTCGGCCGCGCTCGCGGGCGCAGGCTTTTCCGTCGGCGCGCTGGCCGCCGACACCGTCAAGGTCGGCGTGCTGCATTCGCTGTCGGGGACGATGGCGATCAGCGAGACCGTTCTCAAGGACGTCGCGCTGATGACGTTCGACGAGATCAACGCCAAGGGCGGCGTCATGGGCAAGAAGATCGAGCCGGTCGTCGTCGATCCCGGCGTCGAACTGGCCGCTGTTCGCCGAAAAGGCGCGGCAGCTCATCACGCAGGACAAGGTCGCGGTCGTGTTCGGCTGCTGGACGTCGGTGTCGCGCAAATCCGTGCTGCCGGTGTTCGAGGAAACGAACGGTCTTGCTGTTCTACCCGGTGCAATACGAAGGCGAAGAGCTGTCGAAGAACGTGTTCTACACCGGCGCGGCGCCCGAACCAGCAGGCGATTCCCGCGGTCGAGTACCTGATGAGCAAGGAAGGCGGCGGCGCCAAGCGCTGGGTCCTGCTCGGCACCGACTACGTCTATCCGCGCACGACCAACAAGATCCTGCGCGCGTTCCTGAAATCGAAAGGCGTCGACGAGAAGGACATCGACGAGAAGTACACGCCGTTCGGGCACTCCGATTACCAAACGATCGTCGCCGACGTCAAGAAGTTCGCCGCGGGCGGCAAGACTGCCGTGATCTCGACGATCAACGGCGACTCCAACGTGCCGTTCTACAAGGAGCTCGGCAACCAGGGCCTCAAGGCCACCGACGTTCCGGTCGTTGCGTTCTCGGTGGGCGAAGAGGAATTGCGCGGCGTCGACACCAAGCCGCTGGTCGGCCACCTGGCGGCATGGAACTACTTCATGTCGCTCAAGAATCCGGAGAACGACGCGTTCAAGAAGAAGTGGGCAGCGTACGCCAAGGCGAAGAAGCTTCCGGGCGCCGACAAGCCGCTCACCAACGATCCGATGGAAGCGACCTACATCGGCATTCACATGTGGAAGCAGGCGGTCGAAAAGGCGAAGAGCTTCGAGCCGGACAAGGTCATCGCCGCGATGGGCGGCCAGTCGTTCAAGGCGCCGAACGGCTTCACGGTGAAGATGGACGAAAAGAACCACCATCTGCACAAGCCGGTGTTCATCGGCGAGGTGAAGGCGGACGGGCAGTTCAACGTCGTGTGGAAGACGAAGGGTCCGATCAAGGCGCAGCCCTGGAGCCCGTTCATCGCCGGCAACGACGATGAAGAAGGATGAGCCCGAGAAGAAATGACATGGCGCCGGCCCCTCACCCCAACCTCTCTCCCCGTGTCGCGCGGGAGAGGGAGCGCGGCGCGAAGCGTCGAGCGGTGAGGGGAGTCCAACGGCGGGCCCTCTTCCCCTCACCGATGATCCTTCGCTCGCTCTCGATACGTCTCCCTATGCGTCGCGTTCGCCGTCCTCGTTCCGGTTTTCTCCGCCATGGCCGCCGCCATCGCGCCCGAGACGATTCGCGATCTCGCGTTCGGCGAGAGCGATGCGCGCACCAAGGCGATCGCCGCGATCGTCGGCAGCGGCGATCCCGGCGCGCTTTCGCTCTTGCAGGCGGTGCAGGACGGCGATGTCAAGACCGCCGGTGACGATCGCGTTCTCGAGGTCAAGGGCGACAAAGTCACCGATCTCCTGACCGGCAAGACGGTCACGCCGGCGCCCGAAAATCTCGACGACCTGGTCGTCAACAACCGTCTGCGGCGTGAGCTCGGCACGGCGATCGCCGCGCTGAAATTGTCGTCGGCGGATCGCGCGACGCGGCTCGCGGCGGCGAAGGAGCTGCAAGGCGCCGCAGACGAAGACACGCTGCCGGCGATCTCGACCGCGCTCGACAAGGAAGCCGATCCGGAGATCAAGGGGTTGCTGGCGTTGACGCGTGCGTCGGTCCAGCTCGCGAGCAGCGACAGGGCCACGCGACTTGCCGCGGTCCGCGCGCTTGCCCAATCCGACAGCGGAAGTACGAAGACGCTGCTCCTCGGCGTGCTCGAGCGGAAGGGCGGCAATTTCGTCGAGCCCGATGCCGAAGTGCGCGCCGAAGCCGAGCGCTCGTTGTCCGCGGTCCAGCAGCGCCTGTCGACCGGCGAAATGATCGGCCGCGTTTTTCAGCGGCATTTCGCTCGGCTCGATCCTCCTTCTGGCAGCGCTGGGCCTCGCGATCACCTACGGCCTGATGGGCGTGATCAACATGGCGCACGGCGAGCTGATCATGATCGGCGCCTACGCCACCTACGTCGTGCAGAACGTGTTCCGCCAGCATTTTCCCGCCGCGTTCGACGTTTATCTGGTCTGCGCGATTCCGGTGGCGTTCGCCGTCTCGGCGGGGTCGGCATGGTGCTCGAGCGCACGGTGATCCGTTTTCTCTACGGCCGCCCGCTGGAGACGTTGCTCGCGACTTGGGGCTGTCGCTGATCCTGATCCAAACGGTGCGGACGATCTTCGGCGCACAGAACGTGCAAGTGGAAAACCCGTCATGGATGTCCGGCGGGATCGAGATCATGACCAACGTCGTGCTGCCGTGGAGCCGCATCGTGATCATCGGCTTCGCCGCGTTTGTCCTCGTGCTGATGTGGCTTTTGCTGTCGCGCACCCGTCTCGGACTCTTCGTGCGCGCGGTGACGCAGAACCGCGCGCATGGCGAGCTCGCTCGGCGTCCCGACGGCGCGGGTCGACATGCTGGCGTTCGGCTGGGTTCGGGCATCGCCGGGCTCGCCGGATGCGCGCTATCGCAGATCGGCAACGTCGGTCCCGACCTCGGACAGAGCTACATCGTCGACTCGTTCATGGTCGTCGTCTTGGGCGGCGTCGGACAGCTCGCCGGCACCGCTTACGCGGCGCTCGGACTCGGGATCGTCAACAAGTTCCTCGAAGCGTGGTCGGGCGCCGTGCTGGCGAAAATCGCGGTGCTCGTGTTCATCATCATCTTCATCCAGAAGCGGCCGCAGGGCCTGTTCGCGCTGAAGGGCCGCACCGTTGAAGCGTGACGACATGACAGCCGCCCTCGCGCCCCTCGTGAGCGCCGTCCGCGCTTCCCGCCCCGCGCGCGCGTCGTCACGCTCGATTGTGGACGGCGATCGGCGTCGCCGCGATCGTGCTGTTCGGCGTGTTCCCCGTGTGCAATCTCGTCGTCCCCGCCGACAGCGCGTTTCATATCTCCGAATACTGGGTCACGCTGCTCGGCAAAATCATGTGCTACGCGATCGTCGCGCTGGCGATGGATCTGATCTGGGGCTACACCGGCATCCTGTCGCTCGGACACGGCGTGTTTTTCGCGCTGGGCGGCTACGCGATGGGGATGTACCTGATGCGCTCGATCGGGCACGAAGGCGTCTATCAGAGCGACCTGCCCGATTTCATGGTCTTCCTCGATTGGAAGGCGTATCCGTGGTACTGGAGCTTCACACAGCACTTCTGGTACGCGGCGCTGCTGGTCGTCCTGGTGCCGGGGTCGATTGCGTTCGTGTTCGGCTACTTCGCGTTCCGCGTCGCGGATCAGGGGCGTCTATTTCTCGATCATCACGCAGGCGCTCACCTATGCGGCGATGCTGTTCTTCTTCCGCAACGACACCGGCTTCGGCGGCAACAACGGCTTCACCGACTTCAAGCGCATCCTCGGTTTCAACGTTCACGGCGCCGTCGACGCGGATGGCGCTGTTCGTCATTACCGGCGGCGACGCTGATCGGATTTCTGCTGCTCGGCCGCGCGATCATGCACTCCAAGCTCGGCCGCGTGCTGACGGCGATCCGCGACGCCGAGACGCGCGTCATGTTCTCCGGCTACAACCCGCTGCTACTTCAAGCTGTTCGTCTGGACGCTGTCGGCGGTGATCTGCGGCATCGCCGGTGCGCTGTACGTGCCGCAGGTCGGCATCATCAATCCGAGCGAAATGTCGCCGGCGAACTCGATCGAGATCGCGATCTGGACTGCAGTAGGCGGACGCGGCACGCTGATCGGCCCGGTGCTCGGCGCCGCGGTCGTCAATCTCGGCAAGAGCTGGTTCACGCAGATCCTGCCCGAATACTGGCTCTTCGTCCTCGGCTTGCTGTTCATTCTCGTGACGCTGTTCCTGCCGCGCGGCATCGCGGGCCTGTGGCTCATGCGAGCGCCAATGACGAACCTGCTCACTGAGCGGCGTCGGAGATCGCACCGGAGGCATCGGCGGCGGCAGAGTCATGCCGCCCGGCGTCGACACGAGCCATCGCGGCATTCTGTATCTCGACGCGATCTCGGTCAGCTTCGACGGCTTCAAGGCGCTTGAACGATCTGTCGCTCGTCATCGACGCCGGCGAGCTCCGCTGCGTGATCGGCCCGAACGGCGCCGGCAAGACGACGATGATGGACGTGATCACCGGCAAGACGCGTCCCGATGCGGGCACCGCGTATTTCGGCCAGACGATCGACCTCACGCGAGCTGACCGAGCCGGAAATCGCCGATCGCGGCATCGGTCGCAAGTTCCAGAAGCCCACGGTGTTCGAGCAGCACACGGTATTCGAGAACCTCGAGCTCGCGCGCAAGGCCGACAAGCGCGTCTGGCCGACGCTCCGCGCGAAGCTCGATTCGACCGCGCACGGCCGCATCCTGGCCATCATCGGACACGATCCAGCTCGCGCACGGAGGCCAAGCGACCCGCCGGTCGGTTGTCGCACGGGCAGAAGCAGTGGCTCGAGATCGGCATGCTGCTGATGCAGGAGCCGCAACTGCTGCTGCTCGACGAGCCGGTCGCCGGCATGACCGACGATGAGACGATGCGCAGCGCCGAGCTCTTCCAGTCGCTCGCGCGGCGATTACACGCTGGTCGTCGTCGAGCACGACATGGATTTTGTCGCCCGGATCGCCGATCGCGTGACGGTGCTGCACGAAGGTCGCGTGCTGGCCGAAGGCTCGATGCAGCACGTGCAGCAGAGACGAAGCAGGTGATCGAAGTCATTCCTCGGCCGAAGATGACGACCCCGACGCTGACTTCTAACAATGCTTTCCGATCACGAATCTCAATCAATACTACGGCGGCAGCCACATCCTGCGTAACGTCGCGTTCGACGTCCCCGACGGCAAGTGCACGACGCTGCTGGGGCGCAACGGCGTCGGCAAGACGACGCTGCTCAAATGCCTGATGGGCCTCTTGCCGATCCGCTCCGGCGACGTCAAGCTGGACAACCGAAGCATCGGCTGCGCTGCCGCCGTACGCGCGCGCGCGCTCGGCATCGGCTACGTGCCGCAGGGGCGCGAAATCTTCCCGCGCCTTACGGTCGGCGAGAATCTGCAGATGGGCCTCGCGACGCAAAAGCGCGGCGCGGGCGTCCCATCGTTCATCTTCGAGATGTTCCCGGTGCTGAAGGACATGCTCGACCGCCGCGGCGGCGATCTCTCCGGCGGCCAGCAGCAGCAACTCGCGATCGGCCGCGCGCTCGCGCTGCGCCCGCGGCTCCTGATTCTCGACGAGCCGACCGAAGGCATCCAGCCGTCGATCATCAAGGACATCGAGCGCGCGATCCGCAAGCTCACCGGCGAGCGGCGAGATGGCGATCCTGCTGGTCGAGCAGTACTACGACTTCGCGAAATCGCTGGCCGACCGCTACGTCGTGATGTCGCGCGGCGAAGTGGTGGCGAAAGGCGACGGCGCGAATATGGACGCCGACAACGTCGCGGTCGTTTCTCGCGGTCTCGAAGGGCCTCGCACGCAGCAGGCGCTCGCGTCACTTGATCTCAGTAGCGCGATGCCGATCGCAGGCGTGCGGATGCATCTCGTCGAAATACGCGCGCAACGCCAGCAGCTCGCAGCGCACATTCTGCTGCGAAACCCTCGGCGGCCGCCGCGGCGATCGATCAGCAATTCGAACATGTAATCGCGAAACGCCGGCGGATCGGTCCAGTCTGCGCCATGACGTTGGCAATGCGGGGTACTGCCGCAGGAGCGCCAGCGGACGAATGGCGCGCGGCAGGCTCGCGATCCACTTGAACGTCGCCGCGAGCGGCTCGTTGGCCGGCGTCGCCCTGAGCTGATCACTGCGCATCGTCGCGAGCAGCGACCGGCAGCGTAATCTCCGGCTGCTGTTACGCCGCGGCGGCGCGGATCGTCGCTGACGTTGATCTCGCTCGGTATGCCTTCGTCCAGAGACCGATAAATAGACATGTGGATTACAAGGGTGCCGTGATGCGGCAGGTCCTAGCGCTTGTCGATAGGTGCCACGAAACGATGCAATTTGCACGCCACCGGGGGCGAACGGCGGTCCGAGTCGACGAGCGGGCGCGGGTCGCGCCGGAACGAAGAATCATGGGTGGGCCCGGCTGGGATCGAACCAGCGACCAAACGATTATGAGTCGTCTGCTCTGACCGACTGAGCTACGGGCCCGCGTGAATTCGCGCCCGTTCGCATGATGCTGACGCGCGGCGCCGACGGCCGCGATCGCGTCGCAGCGCGGCGAAATTATAGCGGACGTGCTGCGGCTGCCAGTCGCCGCCGCGCAGTCGGTAACGCTAGAATTCTCCATGCATCACTACCTGCGCCCGTTGCTCGCCCCGCGATCGGTCGCGCTGGTCGGCGCGTCGCGAGCGCCCGGGCGTCGCTCGGGCGCATCGTGCTTCGAAAACCTGCTGCACGGCGGATTTGCAGGGCGAGCTGTTCGCGGTCAATCCGCATCACCGCAGAGTGCTCGCGCGCGACGCACAACCGATCGCTGGCCGCGATCGGGCGGCCGGTCGACCTCGCGATCATCGCAACGCCGCCGGCGACGGTGGCCGGCATCATCGAGCGAGCGAGCGCGGTGCAGCCTGCCGGGCGGCGATGCTGATGACAGCGCCCGATGCGAGCGACACGGCCGACCGCGCACGCTTGGATGCGCAACAGTCGCGGCGATCGCGTCGAAGCGCGACGTGCGCCTTGTCGGATCCGGGTGCGCTCGGCGTGATCCGCACGGACATCGGCCTTGAACGCGACGTTCTGCGCGCCGGCGGCGCTGCCGGGCGCGGCTCGCGCTGGTCGCGCAATCGGGCGCGGTGAGCGCGGCGATGCTCGATTTCGCGGCGCCGCTTCGCATCGGCTTTCTCGACGGTCATCTCGCTGGGCGGCGGCATCGACGTCGGCTTCGGCGAGCTGCTCGATGCGCTGCGTCATCGATGCCGCGCACCGACGGCATCCTGCTCTACGTCGAGGATCACGGCGACGCGCGCGCGTTCCTGTCGGCGCTGCGCGCCGCGGCGCGCACCAAGCCGGTCGTCGTGCTGAAGGCCGGGCGCTCGCTGGAGATCGCGGACGCGAGCCGACCGCGCGACGCCGTGTTCGACGCCGCGCTGACGCGCGCCGGCACGGTCCGCGTGCAAACCTATGCGCAACTCTTCGCCGCCGCGCGCATTCTGGCGATGGGACGCATTCCGCGCGGCGATCGGCTCGCGATCGTTTCCAACGGCCGCGGACCGGCGCTGCTCGCCGCCGACGAGCGCAGCTGCGAACACGGCGTCACGCTTGCGAAGCTCGCGCCGGAGACCGTCGCCGCGCTCGACGCGATCCTGCCCGCACGAGCAGCGCGCGCGCCAATCCGATCGACGTGCGCGGCAGCGCATCGCCGGCGCGGCTCGCCGGCGCGGTGGGCGCGACCACTTGCGGATCCGCAGCGTCGACGCGGTGATCGCGCTGCACGTCGCCGCGTCCCGCGATCGGCGCGACCGATTCGGCGCGCGCGGTCGCGGACGTCGCGCGCAAATCGACGAAGCCCGTGCTTCGGCGCGTGGCTCGGCGCGCTCGATCGACCGCGAGGTCGACGCCGCGCTCGAAGCGGGCGACGATGGCCAACTTCTTCACGCCGGAGAACGCGGTCGAGGCATTCTCGTTCCTCGCCGCCTATCGGCGCAACCAGGCGTGGCTGCTCGAAGTGCCGCCGCCGCAGCCAGTTGCCGGAAGCGCCCGACTTGGCCCGCGCGAACAGATTCGCGAGCGCGCCGAACCGCATTGCGCCGTCGACGACTCCTCTGCAGCCGACGTAGGTACGCGCTGCTCGCCGCCTTTCGGTATTGACGCGTCCGCCGTTGCGATCGTCAGAAACGCTCGGGGAAGCCGAGTCCGCGGCGAAGCGCCTGCGTTTTCCCGTGACGCTTGCGCTCGATGTGGATGCGCTCGGCGGCGCCGTCGCAACGCGAGGTTCGCTCGCGCAGTGCGTTGGCGAAGGCGTGGGGCGAGCTTCATCTCGCGGCGGCCGAAAGGCGTGCGCACCGTGCGCGGCGCGCATGCGCTCGTTCGACGCGGTCATCACTTCTGGCCGGGGACGGGCGTTTGCGATCGCCGTGGCGCAGGACCGTGATGTTTGGACCTCGTCATCATGTTGCGCCGCTGGCACGAGCCGCCGGCGCTGCACCCGCGTAGGCGCTGATGTTGCCGCCGCTCAATCGTCGACTTGCCGCCGCGGACCTGGTGGCCGAGGCATGCCGATCGACGAAGCGCAGTCGCGACGTCGGCGCGAATGCGTCGGAGTGCGAAGCGCTGCAGCCAGCGCGCGCTGACGTGCGAAATTTCGACGCTGGTATCGCGCGCTGCCCTGGGTGGCTCGCTCCGTGCTGGATCCGGTCGTGGTCAGCGACGAGCTCGTGCTGCAGGCGCAAAGCTGCGCGCATCGTCGTCGATCCGCGCAAAGTGTCCTCGCCGGGCTATCGCATGGCGATCCATCCGCGCCCGGTCGAGCTCATGGCCGCCGTCCCGGCTGGGCGATGGGACGAAGCTCGCCGTCGCGCCCGATACGACCGGAAGACGCCGAGCTCGAGCGCGCGTTCGTGCACGGGCTTTCCGACCAGTCGCGCTTCTTCCGTTTTTCTATCAGCTGCACGAACTGACGCCGGCGATGCTCGCGCGCTTCACGCAAGTCGATTACGACCGCGAGCTTGCGCTCGTCGCGGCGGAACGGATTCCGACGGGACGGAGACGTTCATCGGCGTGGCGCGCTATGCAGCCAATCCGGATCGCGAAAGCGCCGAGTTCATGCCGTCGTCGTCGCCGACGACGTGGCACGGCACCGTGGCGTAGCGCGCTGCCTGATGGAACGGCTCATGGCCGCAGCGAAGCGAAGCGGCCTCACGCGGCTTCTGAAGGCGCGGTGCTGCGCGCGAATCGAAACATGCGCTGCGTTTTACCGCGGCGCTCGTGCGTTCAAGGCGCACGACGATCCCGAGGACCCGGAGCAGGTCGTGGTCGAGCGCGAGCTTCTAGCCCGCTGCCGCAATACGCGATCGGAGGAGAGTGGATTGACGACGCGCCGACTCCTTAACTGGTGCGTTAGCTGTATTGAGACCTGGTTGCAGGTGCATCACTGATTGACACTGGCACCTGAAATGAGTATCATAACGCCACTATGACGACCCAGTTAAGGTGCATCCATGAAGGTTGATCAAAAGTCCGCCATGCCTGGGACACTCGCTCGAGCTTGCTGTCCGACGCCGGCAAACGAGCTGGTCCCGCCGCCGCATCGCACGGCGGCATGACGCAGCTACTGGCGCGCCGAGCGCGCGCGCATCAGCCGCAACACCGTGTCCCGCATCGAAAACGGCGATCCATCCGTCGCCGTGGGCCAAGTCGTTCGTTATCTCGACGCGCTCGAGCACGCCGACGTCATTTCTGCGCGCTCGCCGCTGAAAACGATCCTGCGGTGCGCATGCTCGAGATCCGCGAAAGACGCGACGCGCGCGCGCGCTCACCGCAAAGGAGCTCGAGCGCTATGACTTCTGAGCTCGCCGTCTTCGCCTATCTTCCCGGCGAGACCACCGCGGTGCCCGTGCGGCCTCTGCTCGAAATCGAGGAGGACGGCCCCGAGGTCGTCGGATCGAGCTTCGTCTACGGCACGCGCTGCCTGCAGCGTACGAACCGCATCGAGATCGATCCGGTCAGACCGGGCTTCATGCGCCGCCAGGAAATCTCAGGCGTAGCGGCTCTTTCCGCCGAACGAGCTCACGCTATTTGGCGGAATCACGCGACGCCCGCGCCTGGACGCGTGGGGCCGCGCCGCGTGATCGAGAATCGCTTGGGCGCGCCCGCCAATGGCCTCCCAGAGTCGCAATACTTGCTGCAGGCCGGCGCGAGAATCGCGCCGGTGCGCTCGACATACGTCCGGGACTCGACGCGCGGCCGCGGGGACCGCGCATCGTGGGGACCGTGCAGCGCCTCGAGTATCTGCTGCAGGCGGCCGATGCCATCGAGGAGGGCGCGCCCGTGCCAGCTCGACTGCACGATATTTTCGAGGCGGGAACGTCGTTCGGCGGCATGCGTCCCAAGGCCGCGGTCGTCGATGGCGAGGGCCGGCATTGGCTCGCGAAATTCCCGTCGTTGAGCGATCAGGGCTTTTCGGTACCGATCATCGAGTGCGCGATCCTGAAGCTTGCCGCCGAATGCGGGTTGAATGTTGCCCGCGGTCAAGCTCCTGCACGTCGGCGACGGTCGCCCGGTCGGCCCCTGATCGAGCGGTTCGACCGCGAGCTCTTCACCGCGCGGCCCGACGCGATGCCACTTCGTCACCGCGCTCACAATGCTCGGCGTACACGAGTCGCGCTCGCCCGAAATGGGCTACTCCGGACATCGCCGAGCGACAGGCGCTCTACGGCCGCCGGGCAGCGTGAGGGCGCAGCAGGCCGAGTTGTTCGCGCGCATGATCTTCAACATCCTGGTCAGCAACGACGACGATCATCTGCGCAATCACGGGTTCCTGGCGCGGCGGCGGCTGGGTGCTTTCGCCGCTCTACGACGTCGATGCCGCGGCCGTCGGTCGCCACCGAGCGCAATCTGCATCTCAATATCGGCACCGAGGGACGCAACGCGACGCTGACCAACGCGATGAGCCGGCACGCGATTTTCGGCTTGAATCGCAAGACGGCGCTCGCAGCGCCATCGATGGCGTATGGCGCGTCGTTGCGGCAATGGAAGATGTATTTCGAGCGCTGGAACGTCCGCGCGCGACATCGAGCTCGTTGCCAGAGCGCATTTCGCCACGCCGACGACATCGGCGCACACGAAATCGGTTTGAAAAAAGCGGCGTGACGATCGACGCGCCGCCGCAACGTCACGCGCGCTTGATCAGCCGCGCGATGAAAATGAGGATGATCGCGCCGATCGTCGCGACAATGATGGCGCCGATGAGCCCGCCGCCCGGCCAGATGCCCATCGCGCCAAACAGCCAGCCGCCGAGCAGCGCGCCGATCACACCGACGACGATGTCGCCGACCACGCCGAATCCACCGCCCTTGACCAGTTGACCCGCGAGCCACCCGCAATCAATCCCACGACGATGAACCAGATGAAGCTCATGGTCCGTCTCGCTCCTGTGGTGTCTCTATCCACCGGACGCGACGCACCGAAGATCAACGAACTTCCGCGGGCGACCGCCGATGACGGACTGTCGGGATATTTTATGCAAGTTTAGGGGTACTCGGCGCCACGTGTAGCAGCTCACGCTGGCGTCAGCACCGCCGCGCCGGTCAGCGTGCCGTCGCGCAGCGCCGCGAGCGCTTCGTTGGCGGCGGCAGAGCAGGTGGTGGGCACGACGCGCGTCGGATCGCGGCTCGCTGCGCGCGGGCGATGAAATCCACTGCGTCCGGCGCGTCAGATTCGCCACCGAAACGACCTGCCGCTCGCCCCACAGGAATGAATAGGGGAACGACGGAATGTCGCTCATGTGGATGCCGCGCGCAGAGACCACGGTCCCTCCCTTGCACGACGCGCGCAGCGCCGTTGGGAACGAGGGCGTGCCGACCGGCGCGAAGATCAGCGCCGCGTCGAGCTCCTCGCGGCGCGCGCTCGTCGTCGCAGCCGCCCGGCCCACGCGGCGCCGAGTTCGCGCGCGAAACGCCTGCGCCGCGCTGTCGCCCGGCCGCGTGAACGCGAAGATCTCGCGGCCCTCGAAAGCGCGTGCGACTTGCGCGACGATGTGCGCCGCGGCGCCGAAGCCGTAAATGCCGAGGCGCGCGCGCGTCGCCGGCCATGCTGCAGCGCGCGATAGCCGATCAGCCCGGCGCAGAGCCACGGCGCGAGCTCCGCATCGGCGTAAGCCGTCGGGCGACGCGAACGCAGTAGCGTGCGTCGGCGACGGCGTGATTCCGCGTAGCCGCCGTCGATCGTGGTAGCCGGTGAAGCGCGGCGCGTCGCAGAGGTTTTCGCGTCCGCTCGGCAATAGGCGCACACGTACCGCAGGTGCGGCCGAGCCACGGCACGCCGACGCGCATCGCCGACGCCAAAGCGTGTCACGCCGGCGCCCAGCGCCGCCGACGATACCGACGATCTCGTGGCCGGGCACGAGCGGCAGCTTGGATGCGGCAAGCTCGCCATCGACGACGTGCAGATCGGTGCGGCAGACACCGCAGGCCTGCACCTCGACCGAGGATCTCGCCGGGGCCCGGGCGAAGGCGTGGGCAGCGTCGCCGCTTCGAGCGGCGAGCAGGGTGAGCGAAGAGAATCATCGCGCGCATCGACCCACTCGCGCACTGACGCGAGCCACCCTAAAGGCGAAACGCCCTGCGGTAACAGGGGCGTCTCTCAGGGCATGGCAACGCCCTGCCAAGGCGAGCGACATCACGACGAGCATCGGAAGCGACAGCGCCGGGATCGCGATGCACAAAGTATCTGGCCGGGGAAAGGCCGTGTCAAACCTCGCCGCGACCTCGCGCCTGGCCTTGGCGCGAAGCCCGCTGGAGTCACTCGCCTTCGAGGAAGCTCCGCAGCTTCTCCGAGCGCGACGGATGCCGCAGCTTGCGCAGCGCCTTCGCCTCGATCTGGCGGATGCGCTCGCGCGTGACGTCGAACTGCTTGCCGACTTCTTCCAGCGTGTGGTCGGTGTTCATCTCGATGCCGAAGCGCATCCGCAGCACCTTCGCCTCGCGCGGCGTCAGCGTGTCGAGGATGTCCTTGCATACATCGCGCAACGACGCGTTGACCGCGGCATCGGACGGCGCCACCGTCGACTGATCCTCGATGAAGTCGCCGAGATGCGAATCGTCGTCGTCGCCGATCGGCGTCTCCATCGAGATCGGCTCCTTGCAGATCTTCAGGATCTTGCGGATCTTCTCTTCCGGCATCTCCATCTTCTCGGCGAGCGTCTGCGGATCGGGCTCCTGACCGGTCTCCTGCAGGATCTGGCGCGAGATCCGGTTCATCTTGTTGATCGTCTCGATCATGTGCACCGGGATGCGGATCGTGCGCGCCTGGTCGGCGATCGAGCGCGTGATCGCCTGGCGGATCCACCACGTGGCATACGTCGAGAACTTGTAGCCGCGGCGGTATTCGAACTTGTCGACGGCCTTCATCAGGCCGATGTTGCCTTCCTGGATCAGGTCGAGGAACTGCAGGCCGCGGTTCGTGTACTTCTTGGCGATCGAGATCACGAGGCGCAGGTTGGCCTCGGTCATTTCGCGCTTGGCCTTGCGCGCCTTGGCCTCGCCGGTCGACATCTGCTTGTTGATCTCCTTCAGGTCCTTCAAGGGGATCATCACGCGCGTCTGCAGGTCGAGGAGCTTCTGCTGCTGCTCGACGATCGCCTGCCGGTACTTGGCCGAGCGATTCGCTGTACGAAGTGATGCGCGGCGATCTCGCGGTCGATCCACCGCAAGCTGACGTCTCGTGGCTCGGGAACTTCTTGATGAACTCCGGCCGCGGCATGCCGCCCTTGTTGCACGACCAGGTCCTGGATCTTGCGCTCGATCTGGCGGATGTTATCGACTTCGGTGCGCACGCTGTCGCACAGCTTCTCGACCATGCGCGCCGAGAAGCGGATCTGCATCAGCTCGGCCGAAATCTTCTTCTGCAGGTCGAGATATTTCGGCGCCTTGTGGCCTTCCTTCTGCAGCACCGACAGCATCCGCGTGAAGAGCTTGCGGATCGTGCCGAAGCGCTCCAGCGCCGCGACCTTCAGCCGCTCGAGATTTTCGCTTTCGATGACGCGCCGGATCGGTTTCGTCCTCTTCATCCTCGACGCCGTCGTCGGCGTCTTCCATCGCGGTCAGCTCTTCGTTGAAGTCGAGCAGGCCGTCGACGACGTCGTCGATCTTCAGCTCGTCCTTCTGAAATCTTGTCGGCGAGCTCGAGGATCTGCGCGACCGTCATCGGGCACGCCGAGATTGCGAGGATCATGTGCTTCAGACCCTCCTCGATCCGCTTCGCGATCTCGATTTCGCCTTCGCGCGTCAGGAGTTCGACCGAGCCCATTTCGCGCATGTACATGCGGACCGGGTCGGTCGTGCGGCCAAATTCGGAGTCGAGCGTCGACGCCGCCGCTTCGGCTTCTTCCTCGACGTCCTCGGCTGGCACCGTGGCCGGCGTTTCGGACATCAGCAGCGTCTCGGCGTCGGGAGCCTCGTCGTAGACCTGAATCCCCATGTCGCCGATCATCGAGATGATGCCCTCGATCTGCTCGGCGTCGAGGATGTCGTCCGGCAGGTGATCGTTGATTTCGGCGTACGTCAGATAGCCGCGCTCCTTGCCGAGCACGATCAGCGTTCTTCAGGCGGCGCTTGCGCGCTTCGACGTCGGCCGGCGTCAACTCGCGCGGCGCGATGTCGTTGCTGGCGGCCGTTCTTGCCTTTCTTGTGCGCGGCGTCCTCGGCGCGCTTGCCGGCGATGCTTGGCGGCGATCTCACCGGCCGACGGCTTGTGCCGCGGCGCGGCGGTCTTGGCGGCAGCCGTCGCCGTCGCGGGCGCGCCTTTCGCGCGCCTTTGACCGGCGAGCCGGCGGCGCGGGCATGACCGGCTTGACCGCTTTCGGCGCCGCTTTCGCCTTGGTTTTCACGACGGGCTTTGCCTTCGCCGTGCGGCTTGGCGGCAGACTCTTGCCCTTCGGCGCGGAGACGCTTCGCCGGCGTAGATTTCTTGCTGGCCGGGCGGGATGGCTTCCGCGCGGCCGTTTTCTTGGCGGCGGGTTTGCGCGCCGCCGGCTTCGCCGAAGTTCCCTTGCGCGAAGCCGACTTGCGCTTCGAACGGGCGGGCGATTTGCGGGCGGTTTCGCGGAATTCTTGGCCATGGTCATCCCTGATCGTCACGGCGCGCGCTGGAGCGTTTTGCGCCGTTCGAGCCGAGCCGCTCCCGAAAGGTGGGGGCGGCGCGGGAAAACCTCAAATTATAGCAGCCGGCAGCCTCTTTGGTAGGACCGCGCGCGCATCGAAATGTTCCCCATCATTGATCACTAACCGCTGGCCGGTCCGGCCCGCTTGCCGTCCGGCAGGGCGCTTCGTACCCATTCGAGCTGGCGAAGCCGTTCCGCCTCCTCGGTCGACATGGGGCGCCCTCCGTCGTGGCCGCGCGGTCCGGCCCGACGCGCCCAGAGCCACCAGCGGGCGGCGCCATCTCGAGACGCTCTTCGGCGTGCTCTGCGGTCACGCCTTGGTCGGTTGCGGTCGCCAAGGGCTGCGGCGAGCACCGGCGCGTGCATCGATCCGGCAAAGTGCTCGATCACCGCCGCGGTGGTGTCGGGACCAGCCGTCGCCGAGCACGCGTCGACGAGCGCCGCAAGCGCGTTCCCTCCGGCGTGCCGTCGGCTGGACGCGGTAGGTCCATCGAGCGCACCAAATCCGGTTTGAGCAGGATCGCTTGGATCAGTTCGCGGGCGAGGACGGCGGGCACGGCGCGCCCCGGGGCGGGATCCGGTCGCCGGCGTGCGCGGCGCGCGGAGGGACCTCCGCTGGGATCGCTCGCCAGCAGCGGAGACAGTTCGCCGGCCGAGAGTCCGGAAAGCTCGGCAACCTGTCGGCGGAGGAGCGCGGCCAAGATCGGCGCATTGATCTCGGCAAGCAGCAGGCGCGCCGCCGCAACGAGCGCCGCGCGCCCTTCCGCCGTCGTCGGCGGGTGCTGCGCGGCGAGCGTCGTCATCAGGTATTCGGAGAGCGGCATCGCGCTTTCGAGCGCCCGCTCGAACGCCGCTTTGCCGCGCTTGCGCATATAGTCGTCCGGATCCTCGCCGTCGGGCAGGAAAAGGAACGCGCGCGTTCTTGCCGTCCGCGAGCACCGGCAGCGCGTTCTCGAGCGCGCGCCATGCGGCCTTGCGTCCCGCGCCGTCGCCGTCGAAGCAGAACACGACGGTGTCGGCGAGGCGGAACAGCTTCTGCGCATGCACGGGCGTCGTCGACGTGCCGAGCGTCGCGACCGCGTATTCGACACCGTGCTGCGCCAACGCGACAACGTCCATGTAGCCTTCGACGACGACGACCGTCCGGCCTCGCGGATCGCGTTCCGCGCGAGGTAAAGGCCGTAGAGCTCCCGTCCCTTCGAGAACAACGCCGTTTCGGGCGAGTTCAGGTATTTGGGCTCGCCGTCATCCAGCACGCGACCGCCGAAGCCGATGACCCGGCCGCGGCTGTCGTGGATTGGGAACATCACGCGATCGCGAAAGCGGTCGTAGCGCTTGCCGCCGTCGCCTTCGACGACCAGTCCGGCCTGGACTCGAGCGTTACGTCGTCATAGTTCGGGAACGCCGCTGGCGCGATCTGCCACGCCTCCGGCGCATATCCGATGCCGAAATGCGCCGCGATCGCGCCGGTCAGTCCGCGTCCCTTGAGATAGTCGATGGCGCGCGGCGCGTCCTTCAACTGCGCGCGATAAAACTTGGCCGCCGTAAGCAACGCGGCGGCGATTTCCGCCGTTTCGTCGCGGCGCTCGCTTTCCCCTCGCGCTCGACCTCGCGGCACCTTCGAGCCCGGCTTCGCGCGCCAGCTCCTCGACCGCGTCCGGGAACGACTTGCCGCCGTACTCCATCAGGAAGCCGATCGCCGTGCCGTGCGCGCCGCAGCCGAAGCAGTGATAGAACTGCTTCGTCGGGCTGACGGTGAACGACGGCGTCTTCTCGCTGTGGAACGGGCAGCACGCCTGGTAGTTAGCGCCTGCCTTCTTGAGCGGGACGTAGCGGTCGATGACGTCGACGATATCGACGCGGCCGAGCAGCGTCGAGATGAAATCGTTTGGAATCATCGACTTGGCTGCTGGCCTAGACCAGGCAGCGCCAAGTGCGGCCGGACGTGAGGTCCGACCGCACGGACGCGCGCCACACGGCAGGAACGCTTCGAATTATAGGCGCCGCGCGACTTCAGCGATGGGGCCGCGGACAATTCGGCGCCGATCGTCGGGAGATGACGCCTACGCTCACGGCGTTCGCGGAGGCCGACTCGTCACAGCCGACCCGTGCCGCGGGCGCAGAGCGGTGCCTCTCCCGCGCCACCACCGGAGGGGGCAAGCCCTCCCTGGGGCGGCCCGGTGGGAGGCAGGACTTCGGGCAGCGACTTCGAAATCACGCGCCAATTGCGCTTTGACTTGAGCCGATACGGCGGCCATGTCGGCGCGCCCGGCCAGCTCGGCCTTGAGCTCGGCCATGACCTTGCCCATCGCCGCGGGCCCGTTCGCGCCGGTGCGCGCGATGACGCGCCGCGATCGCGGCCTCGATTTCGGCGTCCGGACAGCTGCTGCGGCATGTATGTTTGCAGCACCGCCGATTTCAGCGCTGCTCGGCGTCGGCCAAGTCCTTGCGGTTGCCGGCCTCAGACTGGTCGATCGAGTCCTTGCCGCTGCTTGACCATCTTGTCGATGATCGGCGAGGACGTCGGCGTCGGTCATGCTCGATTCGCTCGTCGACCTCGCGCTGCTTGATCGCGGCCAGCAGCAGCCGGATCGCCGACAAGCGCGCCGTGTCCTTGCGCGCGCATCGCGGTCTTCATGTCCTCGGTGATCCTGGCTTTGAGCGTCGTAGTGCGTGGTGCGTCCCAAACAAGAAGGGGCGAATCGCTTCGCCCCTTTACGATAATCTTGCGGTGACGCCGCCGGTCAGTAGAGCTTGGGCGGCAGCTGCTGGCTGCGGAGGCGCTTGTAGTGGCGCTTGACCGCGGCGGCCTTCTTGCGCTTGCGCTCGGACGGTCGGCTTTTCGTAGAACTCGCGGGCGCGGAGCTCGGTCAGGAGGCCGGTCTTTCTCGATCGTGCGCTTGAAGCGGCGGAGCGCGGCCTCGAAGGGCTCGTTTTCGCGGACGCGAACGCTGGTCATACGGTATCCGCAGTTAGATAGCTTACGAAATTTGTGCGGGCCATAACTATAGCAGCGACGAGCCCGCCGGTCAAGCCCCAGTACAATCGTCGCCATGCGCGTCCTCGGCACTCGAAACCTCCTGCGACGAGACCGGGGTCGCGCGTCTACGACACCGAACGCGGGCTCCTTGCGCATGCGCTCCATTCGCAAGTCGCGATGCACGAAGCGTACGGCGGCGTCGTGCCCGGAGCTGGCATCGCGCGATCACGTGCGGCGAGTCGTTCCGCTGATGCAGAAGACGCTGGCCGAGGCGCGGCTGCGCGCTCGCGGACCTGGACGGCATCGCTTACACGCAGGGCCGGGCCTGGCGGGCGCGCTGCTCGTCGGCGCGAGCGTCGCGAACGCGCTCGGGCTACGCGCTGGGCAAGCCCGTCATCGGCGTCCATCATCTCGAAGGGCACCTGCTGTCGCCGCTGCTGGCCGACCCGAAGCCGGCGTTTCCGTTCGTCGCGCTGCTGGTCTCGGGCGGGCACACGCAGCTCTTCGATGTCGCCGCCGTCGGCCGCTATCGGCTGCTCGGCGACACGCAGGACGACGCCGCCGGCGAAGCGTTCGACAAGACGGCCAAGCTCCTGGGATCTGCCGTATCCGGGCGGTCCGGCGCTGGCGCCGACTGGCGGAGCGCGGGCGCGCAGGCGCGGTGTCGGCTGCCGCGACCGATGCTCGATTCCGGCGATCTCGATTTCAGCTTTTCGGGGCTCAAGACCGCGGTGCTGACGCTTGCGCGCGCGCGAAGCCGGCGGCGCCGACCGGCCGTCGCTGTCCGATGCGCGCAAGGCGGACATCGCGCGCGAATTCCAGGCGGCGGTCGTCGACGTGCTCGTCGCGAAGTCGATCGCCGCGCTCGACGCGACCGGCGCGCACGCGTCTCGTCGTCGCCGGTGGCGTTGGCGCGAATCGCGAGCTCGCGCGCGCAGCTCGATCGCCGACATCGCACGCCGCGGCGGCGGAGCGTGTACTTTCCCGACCTCGCGTTCTGCACCGACAACGGCGCGATGATCGCGCTCGCCGGCGCGTTGCGCCTCGCGTTCGCGATACCGACGACTACCGCTTCGACGTTCGGCCGCGCTGGCCTGCTCGACGCTCTCGCCGCGCCGAGCGTAGATCGGCGGTCAACGGCCGATCGTGCGTTCGCGGCCGGCGAGCAGCTGCCGGATGTTGGCGCGATGGCGCCAGAACAGAAGCGCCGCGATCGGCACCATCGCCCACGCGATCAGCGAACCGCCGAAGACGTAGAACATGCCGAGCGGCAGCAGCGCCGCGCGGTCACGAGCGCGGCGACCGAGCTGATCTTGAAGCCGAACGCGAGCGTCAGCCAGACGACGGCAAGCACCAGTGCCGAGCGGCCAATGCAATGCGAATACGATTCCGGCCGCAGTGGCGACGCCTTTGCCGCCGGCGAACCTGATGGAACACCGGGTACAAATGGCCGAGGAACACGGCGAGCGCGGCGGCGGCCACCGTCCACTCCGGGGCGCCGGCAAGCGGCGCGAGGTGTTGCGCGGCGAAAACGGCCACGAAGCCCTTGACGCCGTCGCCGAGCAGCGTAAGCAGCGCGGCGGCTTTGTTGCCGGTGCGCAGCACGTTCGTGGCGCCGGGATTGCCCGAGCCCGTATTCGTGCGGGTCGGGCAGGTCGAACTGCGCTCGCTGACGACGACGGCGAACGACACCGAGCCGATCAGATACGCGGCGATGACGATGAGTGCGGACGTAACAGTTGTCGTTTCCCGCGGTCGGGTAGAATCGACCGCGATTCTACGTGACGCCACTTCGACCGCGCAGCCATGAACTCCATCTTTATTCACGATCTGCGCGTCGAGACGAAAATCGGCGTGTACGAATGGGAGCGCGCATCTGCCGCAGACGATCCGCATCGACCTCGAAATCGGACTGCCGTCGGCGCGCCCGTTCGCGTCGGGAGACTTCGCCGACGCCGCTCGACTACGCGGCGGTCGTCAGCGCGGATCAAGGCGTTGGCCGCGAGCAATCCACATCCGCTCGCTCGAACGCTTTGCCGAAAGCATCGCGCAAGCTCGTGCTCGACGAATTCGGCGCGCCGTCGGTCAAGGTGCGCGTGGCAAAGCTCGCGCCGCTGCCTGGCGTACGCGAGCTCGGCGTGCAGATCGAACGCCAGCGCGTTGGGAGCCAGGTCGCCCTGCGCGAGCAGCGCGGCGTTGCCGCCGGCGGCGGCCGTGTTGACGGTCAGCGTGCGCTCGACGGCGAAGCGGAACAGGTAGTGCGGACCGCCCGCCTTGGGCCCGGTGCCCGGACAGACCCTCGCCGCCGAACGGCTGCACGCCGACGACGGCGCCGATCATGTTGCGGTTCACGTAGACGTTGCCGACGCGCGCGCGCGGACGATGCGGTCGATCGTCGCGTCGATGCGGCTGTGGATGCCGAGCGTGAGCCCGTAGCCGAACGCGTTGATCGCGTCGATCGAGCGCGTCGATCGCGTCGGCGCGAAACGTCGCGACACGTGCAGATACCGGGCCGAACACCTCGCGCTTCAGCCGCTCGAGGCTGTCGAGCGACGATCAGCGTCGGCGCGACGAACGTGCCATGCGCGCACGCCGCCGGCAGCGCGACGCGGTGCACGGACGCAGCGCTTCCGCGTGCATCGCGTCGACGTAGCGTCTCGAGCGTCGTCGCGCGTCGTCGTCGATCACCGGGCCGACGTCGGTCGCGAGCATTCGCCGGGATCGCCGATGACGAGCTCGTCCATCGCGCCGTCGATCATGCTCGATGACGCGCGGCGGCGATGTCTTCCTGCAGGCACAGGACGCGCAGCGCCGAGCAGCGCTGGCCGGCGCTGTTGAACGCCGAGATGCACGGCGTCGTCGACGACCTGCTCCGGCAGCGCGGAGCTGTCGACGATCATCGCGTTCTGGCCGCCGGTCTCGGCGATCAGCGGCACGATCGGCGATCGCGCGCGCGAGCGCCCGCGCGATCGCGCTGCCGCGACCTCGGTCGATCCGGTGAACGCGACGCCGGCGACGCGCGCGATCGGCGACGAGCGCGCGCGCCGACGATCTCGCCCGCGCCGGGCAGCAAGTGCGAGCGCGTCGGCGGGAACGCCCGCCTCGAGCAGACAGCGGACCGCGTGCGCGGCGATGAGCGGCGTCTGCTCGGCGGGCTTCGCGACCACGGCGTTGCCCGCGGCGAGCGCCGCGGCGACCTGGCCGCGTGAAGATCGCCAGCGGAAAATTCCACGGCGAGATGCAGGCGAACACGCCGCGGCCGTGGAGCGCGCAGCGTGTTCGCTTCGCCGGTCGGGCGACGGCAGCGCGAGCGGCGCGCGCGAAATGCCGCCGCGCGCCGACGGCATAGTAGCGGCAGAAATCGGCGGCCTCGCGCACCTCGGCGATCGCGTCGCCGCGCGTCTTGCCGGCCTCGCGCGCGAGCAGCGCGACGAAGTCGTCGCGCTGCGCCTCGATCGCGTCGGCGGCGCGATCGAGGATCACGGCGCGCGCTTCGCCGCCGGCCGCGCGTCCCAGCCGTCTGCGCCGTGCGACCAGGCCCGCGCAGCGCGCGGTCGACGGTCGGCGCATCGGCGTCGACGACGGTGCCGATGTGCGCGCGGCGATCCGCGGGATCGAAGCATGACGCGCGCAGTGCCGGTCGCGGACGCCTCTCGGCAGCGACCGGCATCGCGGCCCATCGCGTGTCGGCACGTGTCGCGCGACGGCGCGTCGAGGCGCCGCCATCGCCGGCTGGTCAGCGAGCGACACGCCGGCAGAGTTGCGGCGCTCGTCGCCGAAAGATCGATCGGCAGCGGCAACGCCGGTCGCCGGCGCGAAGTCCCATGCGCGTGCGCGTACGAGCGGATCGGCGACGACGTCGTCGATCGACACGCGACGGATCGGCGATGCGATTGACGAACGACGTGTTGGCGCCGTTCTCCAGCAGCCGCCGCACGAGGTAGGGCAGCAGGTCCTGATGACTGCCGACCGGCGCGTAGACGCGGCACGCGCGGTGCTCGCGCCGGCCGATCACGCCTGCGCGGTACAGCGCCTCGCCCATGCCGTGCAGCCGCTGGAACTCGAATCGCCGCGTGCCGACGCGCGCTTGCGCGCGCGCGCGATCCAGGCGATCGTGTGCGCGTTGTGCGTCGCGAACATCGGATATAGCGCGATCGCCGCGCTTCGAGCATCGCGCGCGGCGCAGGCGAGGTACGAGACGTCGGTGTGCGCCTTGCGCGTGAACACCGGATAGCCGGCGAGGCCCTGCACCTGCGCGCGCTTGATTTCGGTGTCCCAGTACGCGCCCTTGACCGAGGCGCACCGGGAATGCGCGTAGCCGGCGTCGCGCGCGCCAGCGCCATCGGCACAGCCGACGACGGCAGCGCGCGCTTCTGGTACGCCTGCACGGCGAGGCCGAGACCGTCCCAGCCGGCGAGCGTCGGCGATCGCGCGCAGCGCGCGAAGCAGCTCGAGCGACAGCTCCAGGCCGCTCCGCTTCCTCGGCGTCGATCGTCATGCCGATGCTGCCGCGCTCGCGGCGCGCGCGCGAGCGCACGATCAGGCGGGCACGAGCTCGGCCAGCACGCGCTCGCGCTGCGCGATATTCGTAGCGCGGATGCAGCGCCGAGAGCTTGACCGGAAATCGACGGCTGCGCGAGACGACCGGCGTCGATCGGCGACGCGCGCCAGCGCCGATCGCCGCGATCGCGTCGCGTACGCGGCTAAGATAGCGCTGCGGCGTCGGCGGCGGTGAGCGCCGGCCTCGCCGAGCATGTCGTACGAGTGCACGGTAGCGCGCGTTGTCCGCCGTGGCGGCTGCGCGCGAGCGCTTCGCCGATCGTCCGCGCCCAGCGACGAATTGCTCGGCCATCACCTTCATCGCCTGCCGCAGCGCGACGCGGACGACGGGCTCGCCGGCGCGCGCGACGATGCGCTCGTACCACGCATCGTCGGATCGCGCGCGATCGTCTGCTCGATGCGCGTCAGGCTGGCCGGTCAGCATCAGTCCCCACGTCGACGCGTTGACGAGCAGCGAGTCGGACGCGCCGAGGTGCCGCTCCCAGTCGCCGCGCGAGAGCTTGTCGCGGATCAGCGAGATCGGCGGTTTCGGCGTCGGGAATGCGCAGAGCAGCGCCTCGGCGACGCACATCAAGCAGCACGCCTTCCTGCGTCGACGAGGTCGTACTGATGCAGGAACGACTCGACGCCGGCGCTGCCCTGCTGCGCTGCTGCGCACGCGCCTCGACCCATGCCGCGCGCGGACGCGCGCGATCGCGCGCGGCGTATCGCCGCATCGGCCGGCGTGCTCCGCGACGCCGCGCGACCAGCGGCCGTTCGCTCGGCGAGAAACGCGGCGCGGATCGCCGCGCCGTCCGGGCGCGACCGGCAAGCAGCGGCGATCAGAATCGGCTATGCACTCCGGCCGCTTCTTGTCGCGACGACAGTCGATCGATCGCGACGGCGATCGGCGCAGGCCGTCCAGGATGTGTCGATCGTGGTGAGGCGCAGGCGCTGGATTTCGTCGGTGATGCTGGATCATCGGCTCGTTGTTGTCTTCCAGCGTGTCGACGTTGTCGCGCCAGGCGGCAAGCAGACCCATCCGCTTCGGCGGGGCCGGAGCAGTCCGGCGAAGCACCTGCGCCAAGTCGCGAATGTAGCTCATCCGTGCCCCAGCCTTGCGTCGGATCGCCCAGCATCGCGGTCCTTCTTGAAATGGCATACTCGACGACGATCTGCGCTTCGCCGAGATTCTTCAGCGTAACTCGAACGCCGCGACCACGCACGTGTGTGGTTGATCTCGGTCTTCTCGTTGCGGTACGTGCGTTGTAGGCCATCCTCGGTCAGCGCAACGATCACGCCGGTGATCGCGACGATGTTGGCGCGAATCTGGCGACCAAGCGCGATGTTCCGTAGTTCATAGACTCCGGCGGAACGTTCCAGCGCATCGCGCGGTACGCGACCATCGGCACCGACCGACGGCTCAGGGCCAGTGGATGCCGAACGGCAGATAGGGCTCGTCGGCGATCGAGCCGCGCCGAAGCCTGGCGCGGCGAACTGCGCGCTCAGCGCCGCGCGCTGAAAAGGTACTCATCTGAGGTAGTCGCACCGGGTCCTGCCGTGAAAATAAGGTTGTCGTCGCGCGGTCACTGCCGTCGGCGGCATGATTGACGAGCCGAAATCCGCCGTCACGCGGTTCCATACGCAATCGTAGCAGGTCGGCGAAGTGCTCGACGGTCTCGGAACGAGCGAAAACGGCACCGAGAAGATGAGCTTGCCGCCGGGTCGAGCAGGCGATACGCGTTGTCGAACGCAGCGCGCGACCCGCGCCGTCACGTGCTTCGAGCACGTCGCTCGCGATGATGAAGTCGTACCGGCCCGTAGTGTCGATATCGGGCACGACGATGTCGAGCCGCGGCTGCGCGCGCCAAAGAAGGTGATTCGTGTAATCGAGCCGCGTCACGGGCGGAGCGGCGTATGCCGGCATATTCGGACAGCCCAATGCCGCGGACGTCCGCTTCGCGAGCGGGAGGTCGGGCAGCGCGATTCGGCGCGCCGAATACTCTGCATGCGACGAGCCGAGCAATCGCGCGAAAGCGGACCGTTCGACCCGCAGCCGGCGCACGTCGGCTCTCGCGGTCCAGCGCAGAAAGCGTCGCGCGGCATCGGCCGCCGCAGACAGTTGCGGCGGAACATGAATGCTGCAGCAGGATCCAGGCGGCCGGATCAGATTGGCAACGATGGCGCCGGCGAAAGCGCTGCTGAGAGAACGACGCAGGCGGCGCTGACCATCGCCAGCGCGAACGAGCGCGTCGCTGCAATCGGACCGGAGAGATTGGGCAATTGCGCTGACGCGAGAAACGACGCGCATTTTACCCACGGCGCGGGAAGCGCCGCGCCGGCGCTGCTTCAATCCGCGCGGATGATGCCGGCGATGCAGTTGTTTCGAGCGCTCGCGCGCGACGTGTGCAAGATCGTTGTCGTCGTGATGTCCGGCGCGGTCGCAGCAGTTGCACGACGCGCAGGTCCGCCGCGCAGTGAGGCAGGTGCGGCGATGCGTGCCGGAGCATGCGGCGACAGCTCCGCCGAAGCGATCCCGGCACGGACCGCATACGCTTGACGAGCGCCCAGAACCCTTGACGCGTAAGTCGGTCCGCGTCGCTGTGAGAAAAAATGTGCTGTTGCTTCGGATCTCGCGACGAGCAGCGCGCTCGGGCGTTCTTCAGATAGCGGTTGAGCCAGACGACCGACTCCGTCGCCGAGCGGAACCAGCCGTTCCTTGCTGCCCTGGTCATGACGTTGGACGACGCCTTCGGGCGAGTCCGACCTGCGCCAGTTTGAAAGGCCCGACCAGCTCGGTACACGCGCAGCCTGCTCGCCATAGAGCTCTCCAGCATGCGCGATCGCGGAGTCCCAGCATGGTGTCGATATCCGGTGCGGCGAGCAGCGCTCCACCTGCAGTCTCGAAAGATATTTCGGCAGCCGACGCTGGCTTTTCGGCGCGCTCACGAGCGTGGGGTCGTCGCGCAGCCGCCGCGATCCAGTGTGCAGGCGATAGAAGCGGCGCAGCGCCGACAGCCGGCGCGCCACCGATGTGGACCTGCTTTGCCGGCGAACTGATCGGCGAGCCAATGCTCGAGGTCGTCGCCGCGGTCCGCGCGAGCAACGCCTTTGCTGCGGCGCTCGAGCTGAATCGCCCACGCCGACGAGATCAGCGCCGGATAACTCTCCGCCAGGGACGCGCGCGGAGGCGCCGATCCGCAGCCGGACGTGTCGCAAATGCGTCGATCAACGCGTTCGACGTGGTGCGGATCGCGCATCCGGACCGTTCCTCAACGGCCGTTAGCGATAGCCTTCGTGCTCGGAGCAGCCAGCGCTTGATCGACAGCGGATCGCCGCCGTCGGCGTTCATGAGCTCGCCCAGCGCGCCGCGCTGCCGACGACGCGGTGGCAGGAATGATGCGAGCGCGATACGGTTCGCGCCGACAGGCTGGCCCACCGCGCGGGCGCGGTATGAACGGCGCGCGATTTCGCCATACGTGCGCGACTCGGCGAGCGGAATGGCGCGGATCGCCTCCCGCACTCGGCACTGGAACGGTGTCCCCTGCGGCGCGAGCGGCGACACCGTGAACCGGAACGCTGGCGTCGTCGAGATAGCGCTCGATCTCGCCCACGGTGCGTTCGGCCAGCGCATTGCGCGGTGCAAGCACACGTCTCGTCGTTCCGGGCAAACAGCGACAGGCGCAGTACACTGGCGACGCCGTTCGTCCGCAACTCGAGCACCGCAAACGGCGCTCTGATCTTTGCCGCATATTCGTTCATGCCTTCCGATAACCAGCCATGTGCCGCGGCAACAACGTGGACCAAATCCGGAAAATACCAGATCAGGAGGACCGCAACGCACATTAGGTAGAACATCGGCAGCGCTCTGCCGGGCGATCCACGTGATCTCGCTTGTTCGTCATCCCCGCAGCACGAACAGGGTTGAACTGACCGGCGGCGTGGATTTGCGCCATCCTCGACCACGATAGCACGATGAAAATGCCGAACCACAGGAGGTCGATGCCGGTGCCTTCTCGACCGTCGCGCGGAATGACGCCCATCGTGAGCACGACCATCTAGAGATGCCGTCCAGGAAGCAGCCGAGCACGATGTAGAACAGCGCCAGCGCGACGATGAGCGCGAACGGCGACAAATGGAGCGACGCGATCCATTCGGCCAATTCGCGCGGCAGGCCGATGGTACCCCATCGCGAGCGTGAGGAAACGGCGGCGCCCGACAGGATCAGCGCGATCAGCGCAATAGAACGCAAGCGCGGCGCCCAGGATGCTGTCGCGAATGCAACGTCGTCCAGGTGGAGCGCCGCGCTGCGCGGAGTACGATGAGCGAGCCGACGACGCCGAACGCCGCCGCTTCGGCTTGCCGTCGGCGACGCCGGTGCAGATCGAGCCCAGCACCAGCGCGATCAGCAGCACGACCGAATCAGGAAAGCCGCGACACAGAAACTGCGTCGCAAAGGTCGTCCGCTCCAGCAATACGTAACTGAACGAAGC
>ERZ1370068.6710-contig-5678_pt1 | contig 53719 bp, 59 predicted proteins | sample MGYA00561227_ERZ1370068 | MGnify/ENA primary metagenome ERZ1370068 (study PRJEB38410, sample SAMEA6850437) | metagenome | study: Metagenomic assessment of the ecological functions of the soil: analysis of the soil microbiota associated with the... | reverse complement strand
CCATGCATTGCTTACGTCTCGTATCTGCGTGATCGAAGCTCGGCGACCCGCCGCTGATCGAGACCGTGCGCGGCACCGGCTTCCTTGCGATGAGCCGGGCTCGCCCGGCTCCGCTCGGTCGCAGCGGCGACGCTGGGAACCTGCTCGCGGTCGTCGTTGTTGTTGGCGCTGGCGTGGACGTGCTCGTCTCGCGTCATCTCCATCGTGCCTTCGACCGCACGCTGCATCGAGCGTGCGGTCGAGGTGGCGCAGCTGGCCGCTTCGGCCCCGCCGTTTGACCATGCCGCCGGGCGCGCTGGACTCTGCCGCTCGGCGGTACTTAGCTCTCGGTCGAGGTGATCGATCGGCGCGGGCGCATCGTCGCGCGTTCCCTCGCTCGGCGGCGGCGTCTCGCCGCCAAGCGAATGTTGGAGCAGGCGATCACACACGGCGCCAGCTACGCGAGCCTCGAATTGGGCGACGAGGACTGCGCGCCTACATTGCGCCGTTCGCGGAGGTCGGCGGGCCGGCCGCGCGGAGGTGCGGTGATCGTCGCCGGCTCCACGCACGATCTCACGGACACGCTTCGCCAGCCTGCACCCTTCGTGCTCGTCGCCAGCGGTCTGGCTGCGTCTGCTCTGGTGCGCTGGCGGTGGCGATCCTGATGACGCGCGCCCCTGCGCCCCGCTCGAGCTGGCCGAGTCCGCGGCAGACGTCGAGCGCGACTGACGATCCGCGCCGCCGCCTGGCCGGAGCCCGCTGCGCGAGACGAGGTCGGGACGCTTGCCGCGACGCTGAACGAGATGCTGGCGAGCCTCGAGCGGGCGCGCGATAACGAGCGGCGTTTCCTCGCCGACGCATCGCACGAGCTGCGTACTCCGCTGACGGCGTTGCGCGGGAACGTGGCCTACCTGGCGCGCCACGGAGCGACGCCGGAGCTCGTCGCCGAGAGCTCGGGGCCGATGCCGAGAGGCTCGCGAGATTGGCCGACGACCTGCTGGCGCTCTCACGGAGGAGTCCGCTGGCGAGCCAACCGAGGTGATCAGGCTCGACGAGCCCCGCCCGCGCCGCTTCGGGGCCGCGCATCGAGGCCGACACCCTCGAGCCCGTGGCCGTCAAGGGGCGATCGGGCCGCGCCTCGAGCGGGGCTCGAACTCGTCCGGAACGCAGAGCTCTCAACGGGCCGAGGGCGGTCGGATCACGGTCGCTGCGGAACAACAGAACGGCGTTGCCCGCCTGACCGTCGCCGACGAGGGCACCGGCGCTCGCGCCGGAGGAGGCGGAGCAGGCGTTCGCAGCGCTTCTGGCGCGGAGCGGGCGGCAAGCCGAGGCGCTCGCGGGCCTCCGGAGCTCGCGGGATCGATCGCGGGCGACCGCCGAGGCGCCATCGACGGCCTGCGCCTCAGGCGCGGAGTGGCATCGCGCTTTCACGAATCGAGCTGCCGGCTCTTGCTCGCTCAGAGATCTCTCAGAGTCCTGAACATAAAACGCAGAGCACCGTCCGGGAAAGGATCGCTTTGAAGCACCTGCGCACACTCGACTTCTCGCCCTCGTTCTGCTGATCGCCGCTGTCGTTGTGGTTGCCGTCGCCGGGGCTGCGATCGCCGTTGCCGCGAGCGGTGGCAGCGGGTCGACTCCGCCGCCCAGCTGCTGCTGGAGGCGCTGCACGACTCGCTCGCCGACCCGGCGCCCGAGGGCGTCACGGCGCGCGATGCAAGTTCACGAACAAGCTCTTCCCGTCGGCGCGATCACTCGGCCAGGTCGGATCGGCTCTGATGTCGGGCGCGTCTGGACGCTGCTAGGGCGACGAACGACGGACGCGGCCGGCTCGAGCTCCAGTCGGACGCGGGCGACGTCAGGTCGTCTGGAACGACACTCCGAGGTGACGCGTCTACGACGCTTCGTCGAACACTGGTCTACCGAGCGAAATCTCGCTGGCCGATCGCCGCGAGAGCTCGGCCGACCAAACCGGCATTCCCTCGCGTCGCGAAGATCAGCGACTTCCTCTCGCAAGCTCGGCGAGCACGTCTCCTCTCCCCGCAGAGCCGAGCAACGTGGCGGGCCAGGCAGGCCTACACCGTCAGGGTCTCACCGAAGCACGACGGTGGCCTCTAGGCGCCGCCCAGCTCGCGCCTGACGACGCACGCGGCGTGCCGCCGGGCTGGATCTACGCCCAGGGCGCCTCGACGCCCGCGCTCGAGCTGGCCGCGACCGACATCTCGTACGGCTCGGTGGCCGAGTGACGTCGACGTCACGCCGCCCGCCGGGCGAAGATCGTCGATCTCGGCTGCGCTGACGCGAAACGCCACGCGGCCCAGTCAGGTCAGGCTCGGCGTCACGGGGTCTGCAGGCGGTTCAGGCCGCGGCGAGCTTCCCGGTCGTCGCCCCGGACGACGCTCGTCGGCTTGCCGCGCCAGGACGTGCGGCTGGATCGGTAACACCGACTCCAAGGCCGCGGTGGTCGTCTACGGGCACGGTCTCGGCGCGATCATCGTCGCTCGAGCGCCAGGGCCAACGCCGAGCGGCAGTAGCGGCGCGATGGGAAGCCTGCCGCAAGGTCCCGCTCGACGGCGTCACCGCTCACGAGCTCCGCGACGCAGCTCGGAACCGTGCTCGACGTGGAGCGGCAGCGGGACGCCTGACGTCCTGGCCGGCTCGGTGCCGCCCGCAGCAGCGGAGGCCGCAGCGCGCGCGCCTGAAGTGAGCAATGAGCTCCCGGTCAGGCGCACGCGGGCTCGTCAAGCTGTCCACGGCGAGCTCGTCGCCGCCGACGGCTGTCGACCTGACGGTCGAGAAGGGAGACGCGTCTTCGGCTACCTCGGGCCGAACGGCGCCGGCAAGACGACCTCGCTGCGGATGCTGCTCGGCCTGATCAGGCCGACCGAGGGCTCGACTCGAGCTCTTCGGCCGCGATCCGCACGTCGACGGAGCGAAGGCGCTGGACGGCGTCGCCGGCTTCGTCGAGGGCCCGACGCTTCTACCCGTACCTGACTCGCAGCGCCGCAACCTGCGCTGCTCGCCGCGTACGACGACGGCGATACCCCGCTCGCGGATCGAGGATGCTCGAGCTGGTCGAGCTGCAGCGACCGCGGCGAAGGACAAGGTCGGCGGCTACTCACACGGAATGCGGCCAGCGGCTCGGGATTGCCGCAGCGCTCCTGCGCAGATCCGAAGCTGCTTCTCGCTCGACGAGCCGACCACTGGCCTCGACCCGCCGGGATGCGCGACATGCGCGACCTGGTCCGCCGCCCGGGCCGCCGAGGGAATCACGACCGTGCTGCTCTGAGCCATCTGCTGACCGAGGTCGAGGAGCTCTGCAACCGCGTGGCGATCATCCGCAAAGGGCGGATCGTCTACGAAGTGGCGAGCTCAAGAGCTGACTGGCCACCGCAGCGACCAGGCTACGGCTCCGCTCGCCTCGAGCTCGACCGGGCGAAGGCGCCTCCGCCGCCCAGGCCTGGCAGCCGAGGTCACTCCGTCGACGGCGTCGTTGCGCTTTCAGGCCGACGAGGAGGCCGTCGCCGCGCTTTCGATCGCGCTGGGCCAGGCGAGGATCGGCGATCACCGCACTGGTGCCGAGACCGCGCGAGCCTCGAGGAGCTCTTCCTCGGCATGACCAGGCGAGCATGCAGGTCGAGCGCGCGACCGGGCGCGGCGAGTGAAGACGATCGCTGACGCCGCGGTCGCCAGGATCTACGAATGGGAGATCGTGAAGCTGCTCGCCCAGAAGCGCATCACCTCAGGCCTGATCTCCGCAGCGATCCTCGTGCCGATCGTCTCTCGTGTCGGTGCTCGTCCTCCAGACCGGCGGGCCCGAACGACGTGCCGCTCGGCCGCTACATCCGCGACACGCGGGCTCGCGGTCCCGTTCGTCGTCCTCTTCTTCATGTCGATCTGGGGCCTGCCGCTGATCACCGCGCTCGTCGCGGGCGACATCGTCGCGGCCGAGACCACAACGAGACGCTGAAGACGATCCTCACTCGCTCACGCGACCGCGGTCAGGTCTTCGCCGGCAAGGTGCTCGCAGTGCTCACGTACACGTTCGTGGTCGTCTCGCTGATGGGTCTCGTCGGGCTCGCCGCCGGCAGCATCGCCTGGGGCTTCCATCCGCTGACCTCGCTCTCGGGAACGAAGGTCTCGCCGGGCCACGGGCTGGTGCTCGATCGCCAGCCTGGCGGTCTCAGGCTTCCCTGCCGCTCGCTGGGATCGCGGCCTTCGGCCTGCTGCTCTCGACGGTGACGCGGAACAGCGCGGCCTCCGTCGTCGTGGCTCGCTGATGTTGCGCGCTGCTGATGCAGCTGCTCGGCGTACTGCCGGGAACGGAGACCATCCTGCGCCGTACCTGTTCGGGGACGCAGTTCGAGGCTCGGCACGGCTTTCTGCGGACGCCCGCGGACTGGGCGCCGGTGATCCGCGCCGTTCTGGGTCTGCGCGCTCTACATCTCGATCCCCGTCGCCGCCGCGTACCTCGCCTTTCTGCGGCGCGACGTCGCGAGCCAGTAGGCCCCAGCACTGTTCTGGAAACGACGGACGGTACGCTGACGGTGTCGGGCGAAGCGCTCTCTGCGATCAGCGCTGGCGCGACGGGCGGACAGGCCGTCGCGCTAGGCGACCGTCGTCGCGACGCGGCGCTCGGCGCCCCGGCCGCTCGGGTCGAGAAGCTGGCGGTCTCGGAAGCCGGCGAGCTCGCCGGCTCCGTCTCCGGCGGCTGCGTCGAGAGCGACGTCGCAGTCACACGCGCGCGAGGTACTCGAGAGCGGCGAGCCGAGGCTGCTGTCCTACGGAATCCCGGACGAGGACGCCTGGGAGGTAGGCCTCCCGTGCGGAGGCGAGATCGACGTCTTCGTCGAGCGCGGTCGAAGGCGAGCTGCCGATCCCGAGACTCCGCAGATGGTCTCACGGTCGTCGAGGCGACCGCGCCGGCGAGCGCTGGCTCCCGACGGACGGCGAGGTCACCCGACGCAGCTGCTCGACCGCGACGGCGAGCGCGTCTTCGCCGAGGTGCTCGGGCCGCCGCCGCGCCTGCTGATCTGGCGCCGTCGATCTCGCCGAGGAGCTCTCCGCGGCGGCGAAGGCGCCTTGGCTGGCGCAACCGTCGTCGCGGACGCACGCGCTCGGTTCGCCACCGCCGAACGGATCCCCAGCGCGGACGAGCTCCTGCGTCGCCTGGCCCGAGGAAGTGCTGCAGCGGTTCGAGCCCGACGAGCGCACCGCCGTCGTCGTGCTGACCCACGAAGACCGCTGGGACGTGCCGGCGCTGCGCGGGCGCGCTCGCGAGCGATGCCTTCTACGTCGGCGCGCTCGGATCGCGCCGCACCCAGGAGCGCCGGCGCGAGCAGCTGCTCGAGACCGGTATTTCCGAGGAACAGCTCGAGCGGCTCACGGGCCTGCAGGCCTCGACCTCGGGCGCCGGAACGCCCGCCGAGACCGCGGTGCTCGATCCTCGCCGAGATCCTCGCCGTGCGCGCGCGGTCGCGAGTGGCGGTCGCCTGCGCGCTTCGAGCGAGCGGATTCACGCTGACGCGCGTGACCCTGCGCGAGCTGCTCGACGAGCATCAGGGGCGAGGAGCTCGACCTCTACGGCGCGGACGATCAACCCGCAGTTCGTGCGCGTGCTGCGGACGATCGGCTTCGACCGCGCGCTGGGCGCGCGCGGAGGGCGCGTACCTCTACGACGCGGACGGCAATGCGCTATCTCGACCTGCTCGGCGGCTTCGGGATGTACAACGTCGGCCGCAACAACCCGCGGGTGCGCGCGGCGCTCGTCGAGGCGCTCGAGCTCGAGACTGCCGGGATCGGTGCAGCTCGGCGTCGTCGCCGCTGCCGGCGCTGCTCGCCGAGCGCGCTGCTCGAACGCGCGCCGTCGTCGCTCGGGCGCGTGCTGTTCACGAGCTCCGGCACCGAGGCGGTCGAGGCGGCGCTCAAGCTCGGCCGCGCGGCGACCGGGCCGGTCGACGCGTCGTCTCCGCCGAGCACGGCTTCCACGGACTGACGCTCGGCTCGCTCTCGGCGACCGGCGACGCGGCGTTCACCGACGCGCTTCGGGCCGCTGCTGCCCGGGTTCTCGCAGGTCCCATTCGACGATCTCGACGCGCTCGAGGCAGCGCTGCGCGGCGAGGACGTCGCGCGTCTTCATCGTCGAGCCGGTGCAGGGCATGGGCCGTCAACCTCCCGCCGATTCGGCTATCTGACCGGCGCGCAGGAGCTCTGCCGCCGCTACGGGACGCTCTTCTGCGTCGACGAGGTGCAGACCGGCTTCGGCCGAACCGGCCGCATGTTCGCGCTCGATCACTGGGGCCTCGAGCCGGATCTCGTCACCGTGGCGAAGTCGCTCTCGGGCGGCTACGTGCCGGTCGGGCGCTCTGCTGATGTCGACGGCGGTGCTACGAGGCCGTCTTCGACTCGATGTCGAGCACTCGGTGTCGCACGGCTCGACGTTCGCGCCGAACGACCTCGCGATGGCGGCCGGGCTCGCGACGCTGGACGGAGCTCGACGCGCAGGGTCTCGTCGAGCGGGCGGCGCGGCATGGGCGAGCTGCTGCTCGAGCGGACGCGGCCGCTCGTCGAGCGCTACGACGTCGTCGCGGACGTGCGCGGGCTCGGCCTGATCTGGGCGATCGAGTTCGAGGAGCCGCCGCGGCGGCAGCCGCTCGTGGCGGCATGCTCGAGCGCGTGCAGCCGGGTCTCTTCGCGCAGCTCGTCGTCGTGCCGCTGTTCGCTGAGCACAAGATCCTGACCCAGGTGGCCGGCCACGACTCGAAGCGTGATCAAGATCCTGCCGCCGCTCGTTCTCTCCGAGGCAGACGTCGAGCTGGTTCGTCGAGGCTCTCGACGCAACGCTCGCCGAGCGCAGAAGTTGCCCCGCGCGATGGTTCGGTTCGCGCTCAAGGCCGCGCGGGCAAACCGGCCGCGCCGCCGGCTCGCCAAGAGTCTCTAGTGCCGCAGCCTTGGCGCCCGCCTAGGCATAGGATGGTTCGCAGGCCAAGGCACCGCGCCGTCGGGGCTCAACGTCGAGGTGAGGAGTTTCGCATGGCTAAGAACTCTCAGCAGCTCGGTCGCCGCTGCTTTCGTGCTCGCGCTCGCCCTTAACGGCGGGGGCCGCGGCCGCTCCACCGGACCTCGGACCGAACATTGATCGTCTTCCGACTCGGCATGCCGACGAGCCAGATTCAGGCGACCGGTCAACACGATCGCGAGCAAGCAGGTCTCCGAACCAGTTCGAGACGTGACCGGTAGCTGCCCTGCTGTTCAAGCCCGGGCACGTACGGATCCAGCAGCGATCCTCTCAACTTCCAGGTCGGCTACTACACCGCCGTCGCGGGCCTCGGCCAGTCGCCGAGCGACGTCGTCATCAACGGATCGGTCTACGTCCGCAACCAGTGCGTCACCGGCAGCTTGCACGGCGCTCAACAACTTCTGGCGGTCGCTGTCGAACCTGACGATCAACGTGACCACGCCGAACTTCGGCTGCTATCAGCGGCGAGTTCTGGGCCGTCTCGCAGGCGGCGCCGATGCGCCGCGGTCCACGTCAACGGGTTCGCCACCCTGATGGACTACTGCACGCAGCCGTCGTTCGCGAGCGGCGGCTTCATCGCCGATTCGGCGGTTCGACGGCAGCACGATCGTCAACGGCTCGCAGCAGCAGTGGCTCGTCAGGAACAGCAGCCTCGACGGCTGGACCAACGGCGTCTGGAACCAGGTGTTCTCGGGCGTCGTCGGTGCGCCCGCCCAGTGCTTCCCGGCCGGCCGCCTCTTGCGGCGGCCCGTACACCACGCTTCCGACGAGCCCGGTGACGCGCGAGGCGCCGTACCTCTACAGTGACGACTCGGCGGCAACTACAACGTCTTCGTCCCTCAGCGCAGCACGACTCCGTCGGGCAACGACGTGGTCCGGCGGCCAGACGCCTGGCACGTCGATCCCGATCGACGAAGTTCTTCGTCGCCAGCGCCGACGGACAGCGCGGCGACGATCAACACGGCGCTTGCGCACCGGCAGGAACCTCATCCTGACGCCGGGCATCTACCAGCTCGACCAGACCATCTCCGTCACGCGCCCTGACACCGTCGTCCTCGGTCTCGGCTTCCCGACGCTCGTCCCCGACGAACGGGATCGTCGACGATGACGACCGCGAGCGCCAAGGGAATCCTGATCTCGGGATCCTGTTCGACGCGGGCCCGACGAACTCGCCGGCGCTGCTCCAGGTCGGCAAGCGGCCACTCCGCAGCGACAGCGTCGCCCCCGACCCGACGGCGCTGACCGACGTGTTCTTCCGCATCGGCGGCGCGACGCCCGGCAAGGCCACGACCAGCCTCGTCGTGAACAGCAACAACGTCATCCTCGACGACATCTGGGCCTGGCGCGGCCGACCACGGCAACGGCGTCGGCTGGACGGCCAACACCGCCGACACCGGCGTCATCGTCAACGGCGACAACGTGACCGCGTACGGCCTGTTCGTCGAGCACTACCAGAAGTACCGAGACGATCTGGAACGGCGAACGGCGGCACGGTCATCTTCTTCCAGAACGAGATGCCCTACGACCCGCCGAGCCAGGCGGCGTGGATGGAGGCGCCGGGCGTCGACGGCTTGGCCGGCGCTTCAAGGTCGCCGACGGCGTGACCAGCTTCAGCGGCTACGGGATGGGCAGCTACAGCTTCTTCAACCAGGGCGTGGACATCTTCGCCGCGAACGCCTACGAGGTGCCGACCACCCTGCCGCCGGCGAGCCTCCACGACCTGCTGACGATCTTCCTCGACCCGAGCGTCGGAAAGGGCGGCATCCTCAACGTGGTCAACGACACCGGCGGGTCGTCGACGATCGCCAACCCGGACGTCCCGGTCACCGTGGTGAGCTACCCATGACCACCTGACGCAACCGCCGACGAGATCATCGGAAGGCCTGCGTCCCAGCGGACAGCCGGAAAGAAGAGCGCGCCCTGGGCGAAGTTCCACCACCGGAAATTGATGGTGGGGGCTCCTCCCGGATGAGGGGACGCTCGCCCAACCCACGCCTCTGTCGCCTGATTGGCAGCGCCTGAGTAGGTTTGAGCGATCGCGCGAGCCCTGCGCGCGCATCGCGGCCTTGACATCGGCTTCGCCGCGCTGTGTCACTGCGATGGGCGCCCGGTCAGAGGATCCCCGCCCCCGCCATCCCTCGGCGCATCAGGTCGCCTCTGACGCGGCCTGCAGCGGCGGGGATTTCGTCGGCAAGAGGGGGTCGGGTATCCGGTTTCCGAGTCGAAGGAAGCCGGCTCCCGTCAGTGCCAGCGCCAGGGCGCCGCCCCACCAGATGGTGTCGGGTGACGTTCCGAGCAGCACGCCGCCGACCGCGGGGCCGAGAGCCACGCCGACCATGAAGCTGAGCTGGTAGAGCGACATGTAGCGGCCGAGCAGATGCGGCGGCGCGATTTCCGCGACTAGCGGGCCGAGCACGATGAACTGGCCACACTCAGCGATCGCGATCAGGATCGCGACGCCGGCCAAGACGGTGGTAGCGGCGAGCGTCGAGTGCGTGAGCGTTGCGAGCAGGACCGCGAGCAGGCCGACTGCGAATATGGCGCTGGTGGCGAACAAAGCGTGAGTGCGGCGCATCCGCGCCACCACCCGTGTCGCCGGTACCTGCGCTACGACGATGAAGAAGGTGTTGATGAAGACGACGACACCGATCCCAACGGGCCCGACAGGTGTATGCGCCTCCGCAAACGGCGGGAGGATGAAGGAGAAGAACGCGCCGCCGATCATCACAAGCGCGAGGTTGCCCGCGATCAAGGCGAGCAAGAGCCGATCCCGAGCAACAGCTCGGAAACCCTGTGCGCCCTCGCTCGCCGACGGAGCATCCGCGAGGCCAGGATCCGGGATCCAGACGAGCACAACCAGCGCGAAGACGACGAACGTGACTGCGTCGAAGAGGTAGAGGCCCTGGAACGCCTGGAGGTGATGATGGGTGGCCGCGACGATGAAGCCCGCAACCGTCGCGCCGAGGCCGAGACCGAAGTTGCCTGCGACTCGTCGGAGCGCGGTCGATGCGGCGCGCTGCTCCGCCGGGACCAGGGTCAAGGTCAGGACTTGGCCGGCGGTTCCCACGAATCCGAAGCCGGCACCGCCGACGGCCGAGCAGACGAAGCCTTGCCAAGGACGGTCGACAAACGCCAAGCCCCGTAGCCGAGTGCGTTCACAACATTGCCCGCGATCAGGATCCGTTTCGCACTGAAACGATCGAGGAGCGCACCCGAAGGGAGCGTTACCACTGCGGCCGTGCCCATGACCGTCGCCAGCACCAGCCCCGCGGTCGCCGTCGAGAAGCCGCGGACCGCGTGGAGGTAGATGATCTCGAAGGGAAGGATCAGTCCGGTGCCGAAGTAGTTGAGCGCGTTCCCGCCCTGAAGAACGAGGACAGGCCTCGGTAGGCCCGTACGCCAAACGGCGAACACGTGCGAGCGCGCTGCTCACTTTGCGGGCACCCAACGTTGCTTCTGCATCAGCTCATCTCCGATTCGCGGTTGTGCGGACGTCAAAGACACCGCGATGCCGCGAAACGGACTCGCCGGTCCGTTTCCGACGGACCTGGTGTCATTGATGCGATGACCGTCGATCTCGAGCGGGCCAAGGAGGCGACGAGCGCGCGTTCGCGTCGCTGGTCGAGCCGTTCCGGCGCGAGCTTCAGCTGCATTGCTACCGGCTGCTCGGCTCCGTGCAGGACGCCGAGGATCTCGTCCAGGAAACACTGCTCGCCGCCTGGCGCGGGCTCGACGGCTTCGAGGAGCGGGCGTCGCTGCGCTCCTGGCTCTACCGGATCGCAACCAACCGGAGTCTCAACGCGATTCGCGAACGCGGGCGCCGCCCCGCCACGGAGAACACCATGAGACCGTCAAGAACCCGCCGCGCCGTCGAGCCCAGCTGGCTCGAGCCTTACGCGGACAGCGCGCTTCCGGATCCCGCTCCCGGACCTGAAGCACGCTACGAGCAGCGCGAAGCGATCCAGCTCTCGTTCATCGTCGCGCTGCAGCAGCTGCCTGCGAAGCAGCGCGCAGCGCTCGTGCTGCGCGACGTGCTCGGCTTCCACACCGACGAAGCCGCCTCGATCCTCGAGACGACGCCGCAGTCGGTCAAGGCCGCGCTCCAACGCGCACGCGCAACGCTCGACTCGTACACCGTCGAACGCCAGCAGGCGCCGCTGCCCGACTCGCCGACCGAACGGAACCTTCTCGCCACCTTCAGCGACGCCGTCGAAGCCGGCGACACGGCGCGCCTCCTAACTCTGCTGAGCTCCGACGCTCGTGTGACCATGCCGCCGCAGCCGCTCGAGCTCATCGGACACGAAGCGATCGGCGTGTTCCTCGACGACCGCGCCGAGGTTCGCGGGGCCCCGCTACAGCTACGCCCGACCCGCGCCAACGGCCAGCCGGCCTTCGGCTACTACCTGCGCTCGCAGCCTCGGGGCATGATGGTGCTCACCTTGAGCGGCAGCAAGGTCGACGAGATCACCTTCTTCGCCGACCCCGCGCTGCCCGGCCGCTTCGGTCTTCCCGAACACATCTAGCCGACAAGGATGGGTTCGACGTGAAATGGAAGCCGCCGTTCAGGGCCGTCCCCGAACACTGGCCCAGGCAACCGGCTAACCCCCTGGCGCCCCGTTCTCCGGGATTAGGGACGAAGCGATCGCGAACTCGCCACTTGAACAGGATGCACGCGGCAGCGACTCGGGCCATGACCGATCACCAGCCAGCGCGGAACAGACAGATGGAACCCCACGCGGCCGCGGTCGGCACGGCCAGAACACGGCGGGCATCGCGCAGCCGCCTCCGGCAGCAACGTCAAATCCTTCAGACGATCTCCCGCACACGCTTCGGGCCCGAGACATTCCCGAACATCTGGCCCAGCCGAGCCCGCCGCTACGATGACAGCGACGCGAGACAGGACATCTGCTCGCGTAGAGATTCCGCGCTCGGCGCATCGGCCAACACGGCAGCGTCGTATCCGGCGCGGCGACCATGTGCCAAAAAGTAGAGCTTGGCGCTCGGGGATCTTGGACGCCGCTGCGGGTGAAACCCTGGCTGCGCTCCTCGTCCAAGAGCAGCCCTTCCACGTACATAAACGGCTCAGCTGCGTCGTGAGCGATCCCGGCGCTGACTGGGTCGCCCGGAAGAACTCTCGCGAGCATCGCGCGCGCGCTCGTCGCTTACGTCTGGCGGACAAAATTGTCGCGAGCGGGCGGTGCCAGCCAGAGCTGGCGCTGTTCTGCATCTCGTAGTGGACGCGACCGCCGTCCGCATCGGCCGGATCGGGAAGCCGTCCCCAGTCGAGCTGCTCGATGGGCACGTTGGACACCTCGGTGTGGTTTTTCACCGCGTCCGACCAGTAGACGAGCGCCATGGGAACGGCGGGCGTGGCGGAACGAGAAGAGCAGGAACCACCCGGCTGTGAGATTGGGAACAGCGCACGTTGCGCAGCGCGAGGAAACCTGCGTCTGCGCTGGAACCCGGGCAATGAAAGCGTGTGGCGGCGTGGAGATAGCTCGGGCGTCGGCGCCGGATGTGTCGCGTGAAAGACACGCCCAAGGCGATCGTGTTCGGAAACGGATTGGTCGCTGTGAGCTCGGTCCAGGTGCGCGAACCGTTCACCTCGGCCATCACGTATCCAGGACGCCCCGATATAGTGGTGCCGAACCAGCTCCATAGGCTGATGCTAGCTCGTGCCAAGGTGGGCCATCGCTCGGTGACATTCCCGAACGCTGGCCCAGCCGAGCGCGCGTGTCTCAAACCGAGCTCGAGCTGCTTCCCGCCGGGGGTAAACAGTTTCAGTTCCCCTCGGAGACGACTCCTCGACCGCACCGTCGGCCACTTTGACAGCGGTCTGATCGTCGATCGCGTACGTCGGGACTGGTATTTCGGAGGCCCACTTTTCCACGTTGGCCATGGAGGAGTCCTCGAAGCCCTCGCGATCCAGATGTACGCGCAACGCGAAATCGACCAACCCCAGCGCTCTATCGCCTTCCCGCGCCTGATCGCTGCCCGCGGGCACGTACTGAAGGTTGAACTCCGCGTCGCAGTTGTAGGGGTCATTACGATGCTCCCGGCGCTCACTCCCACGTAGACCGACTCGCTCAGCGACGGCAAGAGGTCTGCCAGTCCTGACTGCCGCATCCAGTAACACAGGTAAAGGACATCGCCGCCCCACACCAACAAGGCGTCGGTCTCCCTGACCATCGGGACTCCAGCTCTCCTCTCGATGCTGGGCAGCGCGGTGAGCTCCAGACACCCCCAACGACTTCCAACCCACTTCGCACAACGGGCTCGGGGCCTTACCGCAGATCGCTGTCGCCATGCCCCGGCCGCACCGTCGGGGAAGGGATAGATCGCGGTCGGGATGATGAGGGCGCTGGACTCCGCGATCGGTTTTCCCAGCAGGCCGACGAGCGCGTCGTCGATGCTCGGGTTACTGATGCCAGAGGAAGTGAGAAGAAGCTTCATGCGGCCTCCCGGGTGGTTACTGCTGGCGAGAGCGTTCTACGCGCTTAGGGATCCGTATCCGGTAGAGACTGGCAGACCACCGGAAAACTCATCGGCCCGCCAGATCCAGCCCACGTCCTTCAGGGGACATTCCGGAACACTGGCCCAGCCAGAGCGGATCGACCCTAGAGATCGTCGGACGGCCTGCGGCATCATGGAAGCGTGGACACTCGTCTTGACCACGTTCGGGCCAACGTGGCCGACCTTCGCCGAGCCGTCGAGTGGTACACCACCATGCTCGGGTTCGAGGTCGAGTCGGTCTGGCCGCCCGACCGCCCGAACTACGCGCACTTCAAATCGTCGCAGGCGGGGCGACCTTCGCCGTGATGGAAGCCGAGGGCCGAGGCGCGCGCTTCAACTTCACCGTCGACGACCCAGATGCACTCTGGGTCGAGCTGAGCTGACCGGGTCGCAGTGGTGGAGCCGCTCTTCGATACGCCGTATGGGACTCGAAAGTTCACGATTGCAGACCCGGACGGAAACGAACTCGGCTTCGTGCGGGCCTGAGAACACACCGGCGGCGCTACTCGCTCAGGCGTCATTCGCGAACGCTGGCCCAGGGCGACCTCGATCGCCATGGGCGCGAGCCAGCACAGCCAGTTCGCGCCATTACGGCGTAAGGTCGCTTCGACCGAATGAGCTGACCGCCAGCCTCGCCGCGTCACCGCAGAAACACCACACCGCCCGCGTCGCGGCTGCTTGCCTTTTCTCCTTCCGAGGACGACAATAGAGCTTGGTCGCTACGCAACGGGCCTCACCCCTGATGGACGGAGAGTCCGAGATGTTGCTTGCAACTCACGGTTGGTGGCCCCGGCTGTTGATGTACGCGGTCATCAATCGCCGCCGTCGCGTACGGCATCTACTACTTCATGAAGCGTCGCCGGGCCGCCTAGCTCCGGGTTCGGCCGTCCGATCCGGGTGCAGGTCACCCGACGTTTGCCCGCTCACGAGCACCTCGACTGGGAATCGTCGCCCGGATCTTCAGGCGTCATTCGTGAACACTGGCGCAGCCGACGGTCAGATCGCCTGGCGCTCAGGAACGCGCGGCGACGGGATCACGCCTGCGCGAGGCCGCCGACCGCCTCGTCGAGCGCCGGCTGGCCGACGCCGCCGCCTAGCTAGCTGGTGCAGCTCGAGGTCAGGGTCGGCTTCGAGCCGTCGACCGGCACGCGCCAGGTCGACCAGCACTCTGGCTCCTCGGCACCGAGTTGGCGACCAGCTCGCTCGAGTCCGGCGACCAGGCGGCGCGTCGGCGCGTACTTGAGCTGGAGGAGACTGCGCACCTTCCCCGTCGCGACGTCGACGACGGCCAGTTTGCCGAGCGTTCCCGGTGCCCGTCTCGAAGGCGATGTACTTGCCGTCGGGCGACCAGCCGAACACGTTCTCGACCCTGCGGGGACGAGAGCTCGGCTCTTGCCGCCCCCGGCCGAGATCAGGTGCAGCGCGACGGACTTCCCGGCGAAGGCGACGTAGGCGACCTTCCTGACCTTCGGCGACCACAACGGATGCTGGCCGACTTTCACCAGCCGCCGGAGGTTGCTGCCGTCCGCCTTCGCCGTCCAGATGCCGAACGTCTTCCCAGAGTCGCGTTGGACGCGGTGCGCTCGAAGACGACCTTCGATCCGTCGCGCGCGAGAGACTCGGATCGACGTTGTCGAGCTTCTTCCCGCCGACCTTGCCGACGAGGGCTCCCGACTGGGCGTTGAGGATCGTCACCGGCCCCGAGCAGCTGAGGCACGAGGGCGAGCCACGCCCGACCGCGATACGAGTTCCGGTTGGGTTTGTGACGAAGGAGAAGTCGTTGATTCCCGGGCGATCTTCCGCGGCTTGCTCCCGGGCGCGAACCGGAGGATGTCTCCGTCCCGCAGCACGAGAAGCTGCTTCGACGGCAGCCAGGCGAGCTGGTTGGGCGGGTCGGGGCACTTGCCGGTGCACACCGTGTAGCGGAGAGGCTGGCGCTTCGTCGCCGTCGGCGTTCGCGGTGCAGAGCGCCTGCAGGATGTCGTTCGGGTTGCGGTGGCCGGTCGGCGGAGGCCAGCGCCTTCCGTAGTACGCCGATCTGGGTCCCGTCCGGGGACCAGATCGGTTGGCTCACCTGCCGGCACGGCGAGATGCTCGTGGACGAGGCGCGGCTCGTGGCCGCGACGAACGCCAGAAGGACGACAGACGCTATGAGGACGCGACGGAACATGCTCCCAGGGTACGCTGCCTCGTCTAATGACGCACTACGGGAAGCTACGTATCCCCCGCCATCGCGCGCCGGTTCCGCGACCGCACGCGTAGCGCGATCCCGAGCCGGATCGCGAGGACGATCCCGACGCAGCACGAGGATCCCGATCAGAACCCAGTGCGTGCCGCCGATGCCCGGCGTGCTGCCGTCTGAGCCATGCGAAAAGACGCTTGAAGGTGGTCGTCCCGCTGGCAACCGATGAACGCGGTTCAGGGGTCATTCCAGAACACTGGCCCACGCGGCTGCTCTCGACTCCGTGGGACCTTAGCGCGAGACAATCTCCGACTCGTGCGCTCGGAAGAGCGCCGGAATGTCTGCGCCCGGTCGATGGATAGCTTCGATCAGCGTTGCGATCCTCGGCGTCATCACGAGTAGGTACTCAGCATCGGTATCCCCTGCGTTCCAATACGTGTGTGGGGTGCCGCGGCGGGCGAGCACGCCGCGGAGTTCGGACGAGCCACGAACTCGTCCCTCCCCAGCAAGAACCCGAGCGACCCGCGAAGCACGCACCACGCCTCGTCGTCCTGATGGTGGACGTGCAGCGGAGCGATCCAGTGACCGCCAACCTCAGCGACCCACTTCACGATTACGAAATCATCGCCGCTTCCTCCGAGCGTTGTCTGGCCTACGTCCTCGACATGCTATGGCGCGAGCGTAGCCCAGCCTCGGGGGATCATTCCCGCACGCTGGCCCAGGCGACGGTGCGTACGTCTTGTTTCAGCCGGGGAGCCAGCCGTCCCGGTACCGCGCCTCGCCTTGATGGGCCGAACCGTGCATAGGCGTGCTCGGGATCGTTTCGTCTCTCGCTCGACCCCGGCGTCGTGGCGACGCGCGGCTTCATCCGCCGTGTATGCGCCCCAGTCTGCACCGGTGGAACGGTCACGCGCGCCGACAGCGACGACGACGCACGCCGTCTCTCCGGCTCCAACGATCGTGTGCTCTGTCCCGGGTGGACAGTGGACGAGGTCCCACTGGCGGAGAGACCGTTCCTCTCCTTCCACGATGAGCAAGGCCTCGCCCGCGATCACGAGGAAGTCCTCCTGATCGGCCTCCGCAGTGATACATCGCCATCGGCTCACCGGGCCTCGAACACCGTGAGGTTGATCCCGAGTTGCGAGAGTCCGGCTTGTGTTCCTCGAAACCCTCGAACTCGCAGTAGAAACCACGACCATTGCGTTGGTACCACGGCGCCTCCCGCGCGTTGAGTACGAACCAACCCTTCCCCTGTCGGCACAAGGCCGGTGTTCGGTCGATTCCAATGGCGACTCGGAAAGCAACGAATGGGAGTATGTCGAGACGGGCGCTTCGAGGTCTCAAGCTTCATTCCCGGATACTGGGCCAGGCAAGGGCGCTGACGCTGCGTTGAGGCTCGGCTCGCTTGTGCTAGGAGATCTCCGAGCCGGAGCAGGATCTCGTTGCCGTGGAAATCTCCGGTTCGCTTGAAGCCGTATCGCTCGTAGAACGTGACCGGGCTGCCCTCGCCCTGTCCGACGCTCGTCCACATCGTGACGACGCCCCGGTTCCGGAAGTACTCGACGATCAGGTCGAGCGTGGCTGTACCGAAGCCTCGTCGTTGGTAGCGCTCGTCGATCAGCAGCTTCCAGAGAAAGTGGGCAATGTAGTCGGGGCTGCCGACCTCGTCAGCGATCATCACTTGAACCCCACGGGCGTCTCTTCGTCATAGATCGCCCAGTAGGGGGCCCGAGCGTCCGGCTCCTTCGCCGCCTCGAGAATTGACTCGCGGACACCGCTTCACAAAGCGTCTCTGATCCGGCGTTACGGCAAGCGCCCCGACCGCTTCCCGGTTCGCGCGTCGGTGATCGGCCACAAGCGAAACCACCGCGTGAGACTAGAGCAGCGCCTCATGCGACATTCCTTGGCCCCCAAGGTGGGTGGCTGCGCCGAACGGGACCATGCCCGCGGACATCAACGGTTCCAGGGAAGCTCGGACTCACGCTCTGGCCGGCCCGGGTCGCCAATGTGGAAAAGGCGTATACGCCTGCGTCGGCGATTCAGTCTCCTCTTCGACACCGGCGCTCCCGGGCGAGCGCGAGCGCCGAACGTGGGTACATGAACGTCTTGCCGTCCGGTCGCGCGCCGGCCAGCAGTAGGACGCAGGGACCGTCGCCTGCGCCGACGAACGTGTGGGCCGTCCCGGGCGGGCAGTGGACGAAAGTCCCATTGCTGCAAAGCGCGCTCCTCACCCTCGATGAGCACCAGGCACTCGCCCGCGAGGACGAGGAAGCCCTCCTGCGCGACTCGGCATGGTAGAGGCCACTCGGACGGCCGGGCTGGAGCACCGCAGGTGGTAACCCCGAGTTGCGGGAAGCGCTGCTCCAGTCGAGATCGGGACGCTCGCGCAAGACACGCCCGTCCGACTGGAAGATGCAGGCGGCCCCGAAGACCTCGTGGCGTAGCCCAGTGGCTGCTTCGCTGCACGTTGACGACGAACCAGCCGGGGCTGACCGGAGCGAGGCCGGAGCCAACATCCTCGAGGCGAGCCTCCTCGATCATCTCACCACCTCACCTGCTCGCTCCGGGGCATTCTCGCGAACGAATGGCTGAGGCAACGGACTGACTTGGTGGTCAGGCCGGGCACGAGATCGCCGAGTCGTGCCCCGCTACGGTCTGCTCCCGATGCCCTCGCCCACCCTAGGATCGGCGATGAAGTCCGCCGGCGTCTGACTGCTCGATTCGGAGACGACGTCGGCGCCTGGTTTGACGAGCTGCCGGCCGTTCTGGGGGTTCTTTGCGAAACGTTGGCAGATCGATTTCGGCCCACCTGTCCCGCGCGGGAGCATGTCGGTCGTGATTCGCTGCCAAACAGCTGACGGGCGTCCGGCGGTGCTGAAGATCCAGTCCGACCGGTTGCGGCTGGCGAACGAGGCGACCGCACTCGAGAGCTGGGCGACAGTTCGCACCCTGATCGTCCTCGCCGTTGACGAGAGCGCGGGCGCACTCTTCTCGAGGCGATCGAACCGGAGTCCCACTGGCGGGAGATCCGCGACCACCCCCGGCCGGAGATCGTGGCCGAGTTCGTGACAGCGCTGCATGCGACCCGGAGTCCCCGACCCTTCATACCCGCCGCTGGCGGCGAGCGCATCGCGTACCTCTTCGACTCCGGAACGAAGCCCTACTACGCGCCACCCAGAGCTGATCGAAGTTAGTGCCGCCGGAGTTGCGCTACGAGCCGCGGACGACAGCTGGGCGAGCCGGCTTGTCGAGCGCGTCCTGCCGACGCGCGCTCCTTCACGGCGACCTCACCCCAAGAGAACATCCTCGACGGGGCGGCGAACGGCGGACTCGTCGCGATCGATCCGGCGCCATGCCTCGGCGACGACCTGGCATTCGACGCGATCGACCTCGTGCTCTGGCTGGCAGACGACGTCGACATAATCGCGGCGCGCGCCGAGCAGTTGGCTCCGGCCATCGGCGTGGACGCTCGGCGCCTCCTCGACTGGTGCACGGCGTTCGCAGCGATGACCGCTGCGCAGGCTGTGCGAAGCATCCGACAGTTCACCCGATCGAATCCGAGTTGCCGTGACGCTGGCGAGCCAGGCCCCCGAATGAATCCGTCAGGCTAGTCGCCCGGAGCTCCTCCTTCGGAGCGCGGACACTCCTGGTGCAAACTCGCAGCGTGGCGACGATGGCCGACCTCGACGAGCTCGGCGCTCGCACTGCCTCGAACCACGAAAGAGGTCTCCGACGACGGTCGGCCTTCGTACCTCGTCCACGGGAAGCGCTTTGCCTCCAGCGCAGCCGCCGTCCAGACGCCGTCGACCCTGCGACGGGAGAGCGGCCTCGACGACGTGCTGATGTTTCGAGTCGAAGACCTCGGCGTGAAGGAGCTGATGCTCTCCGACACCCGCGGCGTCTACTTCACGACCCCGCACTTCGACGGATACCCCGCAGTGCTCGTTCGCATCCCCGATCTTGCGAAGCTCGATCGCGACGAGCTATTCGACCTCGTGGCCGGGCGTGGCTAACGCGTGCGCAGAAGCGCGTCGCGAAGGCGTGGCTCGCAGAGCAGGAGGAGGCTGAGGGCTCGCTGATCTCGGCGCGCCGGTCGGCGACGCACGTCGCGCGCCCAGGACTCGGCTGCCTCGACGATCCGCCCGCAAGCACGTCGAGCTTCGTGCTCGTCCGTCGGGGATGTGCTCCGGGTCGATCGTCGATCCGCACCTGGTGCAGCGACGCCTCGGCGTCCTCGCCGATCTCGTGGCGCTCCTCGGCCACGATCGCGACCTCGCCCACCTTGGGCAGGAGCGACCTGCGCCAAGCTCGTCGATCTCAGCCGCGAGTCGCGGCCCGGCCGGCGAAGACCCCGAAGTTGACCCGGACCTCGAGCCCTGGCGGCTCGGGCTAGGCGCTACGCAGAAGCGCGAGCTGAGGCTCAGTACCTCATCGAAACCCGTAATTGCCCGCGTGCGCGAAACCTAACCTTCCTGCGGCTCCCAGCGGAAATGGCGGAGCGCGACGATCGCTCCGAGCGAGCCCCAGGCCGCGATCACGGCCACGTCGCCCGGCCGATTCCAGATCTGCGTGGTTGTGCAGCATCACGATGTCGCGGACGAGCCGGATCATGTAGACGTCAGCGGCAGTACGTTCGCGATCGCCTTCAGCACCGCCGGGAACGAGTGGCGGCGAGAAGAAGGCCCCGCGAGGAACGCGACCGGCAGGTAGATCGCGTTCACGACCGCCGAGGCGCCCTCCGCAGATTTGATCAGAACCGTCAGCGCCAGACCCGAGCGCGCGTGAAGGCCGCCGCGCCGAGCAGCAGCGCGAGCGCGAGCGAGAAGAGGTTGTGGACGTGCGTATGGAAGAAGATGCGGCCGAGTCGCGATCATGCAGACGGCCTCGACCGCGAATGCGATCAGCGTCGTGCAGCAGCAGCGCGACGACGTAGGCCCAGGCCGGCAGCGGCGTCGCCCGCACGCGCTTGAGGATCCCGGACTCGCGCCGGATCACCGAGCATGATCGAAAGCCCGGCGAAGCCGGTCGCGATCGCGCCGTAGCCGAGCATCCCGGCGAGCAAGGTAGTCGGCGGCTCGCACGTTGCCCTCGGCCTTGATCCGGTCGTTCCCGTAGACCGAGCCGAGCAGGAAGAACAAGATCAGCGGCAGCGCGAAGGTGAAGAAGGCCAGCTCGCGGCTGCGCCGTGTAGAGCCGCAGCTGGCTGCGCAGCTCGTGACGGAAGAGCCTCATTCCTGGTTCTCCCGGTCAGGCTCATTCCGGCTCCGCCTGCGTGAGCGAGAGGTAGACCTCCTCGAGGCTGGGCTTGCGCACCTCGAGGCCCTCGAGCTCCTCGCCGCGCTGGATCGCGCCTCCGGTCAGCTCGTGGAGGACGCGCGTCGGCTCGTCGGTCTCGAGCACGATGACCTCGCGGCCGTTCTCGGCGGTAGCGGATCTCGGTCGCGGCGCGCGCGCCGATCAGCTCCTGCACGGTGCCCGAGGCGACGATCTCGCCCTTCGCGCAGGACGGCGACGCGGTCGGCGAGCTGCTCGGCCTCGTCGAGGTAGTGCGTCGTCAGCAGGATCGTCTTGCCGAGCCGCGCAGCGACGCGGATCGTCTCCCAGGCGCGGCGCCGGGCGCCGGGGTCGAAGCCGGTCGTCGGCTCGTCGAGGAAGATCAGCTCGGGGTCGCCGATCGAGCGCGAGGCCGAGGTCGAGCCGGCGCCGCTGGCCGCCCGAGAGCCGACGCGCGCGCGTGTCGCGCTTCTCCTCGAGGCCGATCGAGCTCGATCACCTCGTCGACAGGCCGCGGGTGCGCGTAGTAGCCCGCGAACTGGCGCGAGCATGCTCGGCGACGGTGAGGTTCTCGTACATGGCCGAGGACTGGAGCACGACGCCGATCCGCTCGCGCCAGTCGCAGCCCGGCGCGACGCCGGATCGGCGCCGAGCACCTCGACCTCGCCGGCATCGCGCTCTGCGGTAGCCCTCGAGGATCTCGATCGTCGTCGTCTTGCCGGCGCCGTTCGGCCCGAGCAGGCCGAAGACCTCGCCGCGCGCGAGCTCGAAGTCGACGCCCTTCAGCGCTTCGAAGCGCGCCGTACGACTTGCGTCAGGCCGCGAACGCTGACGACCGGGGTCACGGTGGCCGAATCTAGCTGGTGCTCGGGCTCGGCAGCTGCAGCTCGACCATGCCGGCCGGCGGGAACGCGCGGCTCGGTCCCGTCACCGAGCTCGGCCGCGATCTGCCCGCAGTCGGGCTGGTGGCCGACGACGATCACCGTCTCGCCGCGCCCCTCGACCGCCGAACGGACCGTCGCGGCGGTCGCGCCGGGCGCGAGCGCGTCACTCGGCTCGCTCGTGGAGTGAAGGGCGTCCGCCAAAGCCTCGCCGGTCTCGCGCGCTCCGCAGGAGCGGGCTGGTCAGGATCGCATCCGCGTGGATCGCCTGAGCGGCAAGCTGCTCGCCGAGCGCCCGCGCCTGCTCGCGGCCCGCGGGGCTGAGGCGGCGCAACTCGTCCGGCTCGCCGGCCTCGGCATCCGCGTGCCGGATGAGAAAGAGCCGCAAACTCAGGCGGGCTCGCGGGCCGGAAACTCGCGCGGAGGCGGGCCGACGTACTCGGCGGACGGCCGAATGATCCTGTTGTCTGCCTGCTGCTCGAGCACGTGCGCCGACCAGCCGGCGACCCGGCTGGCCGCGAACAGCGGCGTGAACAGGTCGGTCGGGACGCCGAGGTAGCGATAGACGGAGGCCGAGTAGAGGTCGACGTTCGGGAAGAGCCCCTTCTCCTCGAAGACGGTGCGCTCGGCGGCTTCGGTGATCGCGTACCAGTTCGGCTCGCCGCCCTCGTGGGAGAAATCCTCAGAGATCCTTTTCAGGATCAGGGCGCGAGGGTCGTAGGCGCGGTAGAGCGGATGCCCGAAGCCGTAGAGCTTCTCCTTGCGCTCGAGCATGCCGCGCACCTCGTCGGGAGTGCGCTCCGCCGAGCCCCAGCGCTTGAACATGCCCATCGCGGCCTCGTTAGCGCCGCCATGGAGCGGCCCGCTGAGGGCGCCGATCGCAGCGACGACGGCAGCCGTGAGATCGGCCCCGGTGCCGGCGACGACGCGGGCTGTGAATGTCGAGGCATTCATCTCGTGCTCGGCGTGCAGGATCATCGCCACGTCGAACGCGCGAGCCTCGCGCTCGGTCGGCCGCTCGCCGTGCAGCATGGTCAGGAAGCTCTCGGCGTAGGAGAGCGTGGGATCCGGCGGCACAGGGTCGAGACCCTGCCGGCGCCGGTGATAGCGGGCGACGATCGTGGGCAGCCGCGCAATCAGGCGGGTGGCGCTCCGGAGGCCTGAATCCCGGTCCGTCTTCCCGCGCCCGGGATCGTCGAACGCGAGGGAGGAGACCGCCGTGCGGAGCATGTCCATCGGCGCCGCCTCGTCGGCCGAGCGGTCGATCAGCTCTTCGGTCGCAGCAGGGAGATCGCGCTCCGCGAGCTCGCTCTCGAACGCTCCGAGCGCCTCTCCGAGGAGGGCAACTCGCCGTCGAGCAGCAGCAGCGCGGTTTCCTCGTAGGTCGAGTGCTCCGCGAGATCGGCGATGTCGTAGCCGCGGTACATCAGGACGCCCTGGTCGGGATCGATCGAAGAGATCGCCGACTCGGCGACGACGATGCCTGAGAGCTGCACGGACTTCTTCGCCGCCATCTTCCAAGAGCGTAGCTCGCAGTAGCGTGTGCCGAGTGACCGGCGGCGGCTCGTCGATTCCGGAGGTGCAGGAGCTGCTCGCGACGCTTGTTGCGTCGAAGCCCGGCGGCAGAATCGCCGAGATGGGCACCGCATTCGGCGCCGGAGCGAGAGCGATAGCCGAGGTGCTACCGGCCGACTCCACGTTTGTCACCGTCGAGCCTGACCCCGCGCGCCACGTAGAAGCGTCAGCGGCCCTTGCCGGAACGCGGGCCGAAGTCGTGAACGGCCGCTGGGAGGACGTACTGCCCGCACGCGCACCGTTCGACCTCATCTTCTTCGACGGCGGTACGAGGGGAGAGACCCTCGAGCTTGCCATTTCGCTGCTCGCGCCGGGCGGCATCCTGATCAAGGATGACCTCACGCCCGGCAGACCGGTCGCAGGTGACCCGGTGCGGGAAGCCTTGTTGCAGGATCAGCGACTGGTCGCGGTTGAGCTGCTGACAACGGCGGCGACGGCTGCGATCGTCGCGGTTCGGCGCCCCTAAGACCCAGTCCCCTCAGGCCGATGGTCTCTTCGGCTGGGCCCGGCGATGCTTTATGTGTTCCAAACCACCTCGATCGGTCGCTCGACGCCTGGAAGCGGCAGGGCGTTGGCCTCGGCCTCGATCGCGTCGCGCGTTTCGCGCGAAAGACGTGCCCAGGCATCGATCCGTACGGTGTGGTGCGCCCGTCTCCAGGTTCCGCGGATCTCGCCTTTGACGAGGAGCGCGCCTGGCCACACGCGGGGCGTCCAAAGACGCTGTCGCTGATCCTGGCGCGGAACGAGAAGCTGCCGCTCTGCTCCATCGAGCAGAAAGTAGGCGTCGCCGCTGGGAAGCAGGCGCGCGGGCGCGGCGACCGCCTCGCCGGCGCGAATCGCCGGCTCGTCTTCTGCGAGCAGCCATTCGTCGCCAAGTGGCGATCGAACCGGCAGCAGCGATGCCTCGAGGGACGCGAATCCGTCACTCGCCGACCGCCGGGAGATCCCTGCCCAGCGGGCGAACCCGTTAGCCGTCGCGGGTCGAAAATGTGGATGTAGCGTCGAGCGAGCTCGCGACGCGCGTCGGCAGGGTCGACGTCGGCAGCGACGACCGTCCAAACCGTCGGCGCACGCGCGCCTTCCCAGCGGATGGCGACCGTGCCTGTCGTTGCGGCGTACCTGAGCGAGTTGCCAATGCCGAGTCCGCGGCTAACCTCGCGGTCCGTCATCCGCGTGCCGTTGAGGTGGGCGTGCAATCGCTCAGCAATGCGCTCGGCCCGAAGCCGGCTCTTGGCGTTGTCGGGAAGCCTCCCGAGCGAGAACAGGGCGAAGTCGCACTTCGGGACAACATAGGTGTGGTAACGAGGGCCCCAGAGCTGGGCGAGCGCCGGATCCTCCCACGTTGACGACTCCGACCCCGTCTATCCGCGCTTGCAACGAAAGCAGCGCGGCTCTCGGCATGCTGTCCTGCAGGCCTGCCCACGCCGCCCGACGCAGTGACTGCGAACCGATCGGCATTCGCTCGTCGAGCGCACCGACTCGTCGTCGGAACGCCAGGATCTGGTGCCGGGTGACCCTGAGTCGCGATCCCACCAAACCCGCCATGAGCTCGAGGACACTGGGTAACTCTCGGCCGTCTCGCCTCGGCCGCTGTTCGGAATGCCTCCCGAGCAGGCTAGACGACGATGACTGGCTCGGCCTCCTCGCCGTTCCGTCGTCTCCGCGCATGCCACACGACGCGCAACCCGCCGTCCTCCCAGACGTGCGGTTGAGCAAGCCGCTCAGGTGTCGCGCCTTCGAGTCCGTCAAGCGAGCGCTGACGCCAAAGCCGCGGTGCCGCTAGACCTCGATGATCTGTGTGTCAAACGCGAACGTGATGTTCAGCTCCCTCCGTTGCCACCGCGTGCCTCCCACACGTGCGCCAAGACGCGATCGAGCGGCCGCGGGACGCGTGTGAGGTCAAGTGCCTCCACCAAGAGCACGGCGTACCTCTGCTTGCGGTTCCACATGAAGCCGTGCAGCTGTTCCTCGAGCGGCCGGGCGCGGTGCGCCGGCTGCTTCTGGTAGGTCCGGAACGCGCGCAGCTCGCCTTGCTCCGCGAGCACGCGCTCCATTCCATCCGGCCCCACCGCCCGCGTGAGTTCGTCCTCGAGGTCGCGCGTGCAGGCGTAGAACCCGACGCGCTCGAGCTCGCCGCGGTCGGCGCACCTCAACGCGCGCAAGAAATGCCGCTCCTCGCCGACGTCGTAGAGCCCCGCGAGTCGGAGGTCGCGGTACTGCCTGAGGAGGCGTGGCAGGTTGCCGTAGCCGCCCATCGGCACGACGGCGACGCCCTCGGCAAGGAGGTCGAGGCCGCGGCGACGCGCAAGCGTCTCGACGGCGCGGCGATCGCTCGTGCCCTCAACGAGAATCACCCCGCGCAGCTGCATCGACTGACATGAGATCAGGTCGACGACGAGCGGCGGCGTTGCCCTGGGCCAGCCTCCTGTTCGCCATGCGACGGACGCGGGGCCGCGGACGCGGGACCGCCTTTGTTCAGATCACAGATGCGACGGAGCCCGAGCGGTGCGCCCGGGCTCCGTCGGACGTACTAGGTCGCGACCCGCGGGCCTCGGCGCGACCGCATGGCGAATCCCACGGCCGTGAGCGCGAGGATCGTTCCGGCCAGAGCCACACCGGCTGTCGTGCCGGGCGACCACGAGGGTCGTCTGCCGAGACGGGTGCGGCGGTCGGCTTCGCCGTGATCCCGGTCGAGACCTCAGAGGGCGTCGCTGGTGTCGCGGCGACCACGCCTGTGCTGATCTCCGATGGGGTTGCCGAGCGAGCGGTAGCCGCGCTCTGCTGCGTACCGAGGCCGGCGCTCACTTCTGACGGTGTCACCTGGGCTGCCGGGGTCGCCGCCCCGCCTGGCAGGGCGCCGTCGGTGACGGGCGACGCCAACGCCGATCCGGCTCCGGCCGCGGCCATTCCCGCCGCGACTGTCAGCACCGCGAGCGTTTCCCGCATCCCGTGTGCTTCGACGTCTTCGTCCAGCAGACGCTCGAGCTCGCCCTTGTCGAACGTGAGCGAGATCTCGTCCCCGTCCGTCGTCTTGAGCAACTGCTCGAGGTCACTGCGGCTCCCAGCCGAGCGCGATCCGCTGCGTCTCGCGTCCGTCGCCGTCCGAGGTAATGCGCTCCACGTCGAGCAAGAGGTCGACCGACCCCTCTGAGCGCATCGCCTGCTCGACATCCGTTCGCGACACCGTGGCGGCGAGGCCGCGCGCTTCGGAGTCCTGAGCAGACTCGACGAGACGGACTGTTCCGCTCCTCTCGTCCATAGCTCCTCCTTCGCTTCGCACGCCGAGAGATCGGCGCTACTGTCAAGACGCCGAACCCGGCTCCGATCTTCCCACCGCCGCGAGTGTTTGCAACGATCGCAGAATGGCCGACTTCCGCTACGTCGTCTGCGATGTCTTCACCGATACGCCGCTCGAGGGGAATCAGCTCGCCGTCTTCACAGACGCTCGCGGGCTCGGCGGCGAGACGATGCAGGCTCTTGCGCGCGAGATCAACTTCTCGGAAGTGACGTTCGTGCTGCCGGCCGAGGCCAGGCGGGCACGCGAAGATCAGGATCTTCACGCCGGTCAAGGAGATGCCGTTCGCGGGGCATCCGACACTGGGGACCGCGTTCGTGCTTGCGGGGCCGTTGCAGCTGGTCGAGCTCCGGCTCGAGACTGGTGCGGGAATCGTCCCGGTGCGGCTCGAGCGTGAGGAAAGCCGGGTCGTCTTCGGCCGCATGGAGCAGCCCTTGCCGAGCGTGCGGCCGTACCAAGCCGAGGCCGAGCTGCTCGCGGCGCTTCGAGTGCAACGGTCCGAGCTGCCGGTCGAGCTCTACGACAACGGCGTCGAGCACGTCTACGTCTGTCTTGGCTCGGAGGACGAAGTTGCAGGGTTGCGGCCCGATCTGAGCCGGCTGGCCGATCTGCCCGACGTGCTCGGCGTCAACTGCTTCGCCGGCTCCGGCAAGCGCTGGAAGACGCGCATGTTCGCGCCCGGCAGCGGGGTCGCGGAGGATCCCGCCACCGGCTCGGCCGCCGGGCCGCTGGCATTGCATCTCGCGCGCCACGGCCGAATCGGCTTCGGCGACGAGATCGAGATCTCGCAAGGAGCGGAGGTCGGCCGGCCCTCGACCCTCTTCGCGCGCGCCGACGGCGACGGCGGACAACGTCGAGCGCGTCGAGGTCGGCGGCTCCGCTGTGATCGTCGCTCGCGGCGAGTTCAGGCTTCCAGCCAGCCGACCTGCTTGATCTGCGGCAGCTCCGGCTCGAGGGCCCGCCAGAAGCGGCCGCCGTCCTGGGAGACGTAGACCCGGTGCTCGGCCGCGTAGAGGATCCGGTCAGGGTCGCCCTCGGCGATTGCGACCGCACGGCCCGGAGGCAGGCCGCCGCCGGCTTCGTGCCAGCTGCTGCCTGCGTCGTGCGAGACGGCGAGCGGAGGACGGCGGTGGAGGACCGCGACCACGGTGGAGCCTTCGCGGGCCGCGGCGACGAGTAGCGGCAGCTCGACCCGTGGCTGCGGGGTCTCGGAAAGCTCGGCGCCCGCGACGAAGTCGAGGACCTGCTCGGTTTCCGCGTCGATCGTGTAGACGCCCTCGCCGGTCTCGACAACGAGGTTCACAGCGACCCCGCCAACAAGCTGTGGACGAGCTGCGTCGCGCGCTCGGCCGCCGGCTGCGGCTCGGCGCCGCGGCTTCGCTCGAACACATAGGCCGCGGCGAAGGCGTCGCCCGCGCCCGTCGGGTCGGCGTCGAGCGGGTCGGCAGGGACGATGCACGAGCCGGTGCTCCGCGACCAGCACACAGCCGCGGGACCCGAGCGTGACAACGACCTCCGGGACACCGAGGGCGGACAGCGACCGTTCGTCGAGCCCGCCGGCGAGCGCCATCGCCTCCTCCTCGGAGAGCTTCACCACCGAGACGTTGCGGAGGACGGACAGCTCCGGCTCGGGCTCGAGCACCAGCAGTCCGGACCGAGCCGGCCGGGCGAGTCCCTGGCCGTCAAACGAGAGTCGCACGCCGCCCGCCGCGAGCGCGGCCAGCGTCTTCGCCGGGAACTCGCCGCGAAAGAGCGCCCCGACATGGACCCATTCCGCATCGAGGCCGGCCACGTCTTCCGCCGACCATGGCGACCCGAGCTCGCGCACGTCCATCAGCCGCCGGTCGCCGTCGTAGGAGAATGCGTAGCTGGCGGTGCTCGCGCCGGGCCGCCACTCGACCGGCAGCCCAAGCGCCTCAAGCGGCGGCAGCACGAGCGGCCGATCCGCCTCGGCGGATTTCGCGCGCACGACCGCACGGGCGCCGAGCGCCGCCAGCGCCCGCGCCGCGTAGTACGGCGGCCCGCCCACCCGGGGCGGCGCGCCGTCAACGAGGTCGAGCGAGAGGTTCCCGACTACCGCGACGCGCACGGGCGGCATCTTCGCGCGGAAGAGCAGGCCTGCGACCGTGGCGAGCACGAATGCGGCCGCGAAGCTCGGCAGCGACGCGGTCAGGTCGCGTGCCCGGGGTGGAGGTGTGCGACGACGTCCGTCCACCAGGACGGCCCCTGCGGCGAGAGCCACTGGTAGAGAACGAAGCCGACGACCCAGGCCGCCAGCTGCAGTGGGCGGACGGCCGGGCCGGAGAAGAAGTCGCGCTCGCGGTAGTGCGCGCCGGCGAGCAGCCAGTCGGCGAGCAGGACTCCGAAGAGCGGAACGAAGACCGAGCCGAGCAGTAGCAGGAACGACTGGTAGGAGCGCAGGTCGATCACGATCGCGCCGAGCGTCGCGACCGCCGAAACGGTGACGATCAGCAGCTTCTGCGAGACCCGAGGCAGCACGTTCTGGATTGAGACGGCCGTCGAGTAGATGTCGGCGAAGGCCTCGTCGGACTCGTCGACCGTCAGCTGCCAACAGCGCGAAGGCGCTGACGGCGCCGCCTGCGGCCACCGCTGCGGGAACATCGGCGGCGTCACTGATGCTCCGGGACAGCACGAGCAGCACGCCGAGTCCGAAGCACCACAGCGTCGGTAGGAAGTACCCGATTCCGGTTCCCCAGAAGGCGCTGCGGCGGTCACGCGAGAAGCGGGTGTAGTCGGCGGCAAGCGGCGTCCACGAGATGATGCTGCCGATCACGACGTCGATCCCCGAGCCCAGCGAGAGGCCGCCCTGGCCGTTTGCGTGCCAGAACGCATGCAGGTTGGACTTGTCGAGCACCCACCAGGTCAGGTAGACGAGCGACGCCAGCACCGCCCAGACCGCGAACTTGCGCACGTAGCGGCGGACGAAGCCGATCGGCCCCAGCAGGGCGAGCCCGACCGCGATCAGGCCGAACAGCAGGCGCCCAGAGCCAGCGGCCTTCGAAGCCGAAGACCTTCTTCGACAAAGCCGCGGCCGCGGTTGAGATCACGATCAGCTCGAAGGTCGACCAGCCGAGGTTCTGCGCCACGTTGACGACCGTCGGCGCGTAGGAGCCACGGCGGCCGAGCGGGGCGCGCAGCACCACCATCCCGGGGACGCGCGCGTCGGCGCCGATCAGGCCGGCCAGTCCGAGCAGCAGGTTCCCCGCCACCGCGCCGACGGCGATCGCGATCAGGGCGTCTCGCAACGAGAGCGCCGGCACGAGCACCGCGCCGAGCACGATTACGAGCAGGCTTACCGAGAGATTGCCCCACAGCAGCATCGTGTCGAGGAGCCCGAGCACCCGCAGGCGGTCCGGAACCGGATCAATTCCCCAGCTCGGTGTCTTCTCGTCGATCAAATAGCTACGCTCCCTCCGCTGGCATGACCCAGAGCAGGTTCAACGCGTCTCTTCTCAGCCTCTCGGAATGAGGCACCGCGGCGTCGCAACTCTAGCGGCCCTGGGCTTCGCGCTCGCCGTTGCCGGCTGCGGTGGCGGAGGCGGCGGAGGAGACGGAACCCAGCTAACCAAAGCCCAGTACGAGCAGCATCTCGCAACTGACAGTCAGGCGATCACGAAGGCGTTCCAGCCGCTGAGCACGCCGCCGAGCTCGCTGTCGGTGCTGGCGAGCCAGCTCAAGGTGGGGCAAGAGAAACTTCGCTCCGCCGCCGATGACCTGAACGGTGTCACGCCGCCGAAGGACGTCGAGAAGGACAACCAGGCACTCGCGAAAGGTCTGCAGACGCTCGCTGACGAGCTCGAGTCCTTGCGCTCGGCCGCGGCGAAGAAGGATCCGGCGCTCGTCCAGAAGGCGCTGAACGATCTGAAGTCGTCCCACGCGCTGGTGGACGCCCGCGCCGCGACCGACGACATGAGGAAGAAGGGCTACAAGCTCGGCGGCTTCAGCTAGCGGCTCAGGCTTTCGGGCAGTAACCGCGTCGCCGTTGCCTTGAAGCTCGCCACCGCGGTTCCGCCGACCTGGAGGCCAAGGCGCTCGGACGAGTCGGTGGTGATCTCGGCGGTCAACGGGCCAACACGGGCGCGGACGCGGTTGCCGACCGGGACGAGGCTCGCGACGACGCCGGTGATGTGGTTCTGCGCCGAGTCGTCCGGCGGCGTTCGGGACAACGTCACCTCCCACGGATAGACGATCGCGACCGCGTCGCCTTCGGCTGGATCGGTGGAGCGGATCAGCTCGCCGGTCGGCAGCTCGAGCTCGGTCAGATCCTGCGCGCGGCGGGCGCGCCCCGCAGCACGTTCGCGCCGGTCAGGCTGGCGACGAAGGGATCGGCAGGGGAGGCGACGAGCTCGGCCGGAGTGCCGAGCTGGCGCAGGCGGCCCTGCACGAGCACTCCGACCTGCGTCGCCAGCGTGGCCGCGTCCTCGAAGTCGTGGGTGACGACGAGCGTCGGCCGGTCGGCCTCCCGCAGCAGCTGCTGCAGCTCGGTCCACGACCTCTCCGCGGGTGTGAGCGTCGAGGGCGGAGAGCGGCTCGTCGAGCAGCAACACCGCCGGATCGGGCGCGAGCGCCCGCGCCAGCGCGACCCGCTGGCGCTCGCCGCCGAGAGCTCGCGCGGCTTCGCGTCGGCGAGCGTCGCGAGGCCGAAGCGCTCCAGCAGGGCGGCCCCGCCCTTCCGGCCGAACTCGACGTTCTTGCGCACGGTCAGGTGGGGGAAGAGGGCGTACTCCTGGAAGACGAGGCCGACCGACCGCTCCTCGGCCGGCAGGTCGAGGCCTCGAGCGGAGTCGAGCCAGTCGTGTCCGTCGACCGAGATCCGCCCGCGGGCTCGGCGAAGCCCGGCGAGCGCTCGCAGGACCGATCGTCTTGCCGGCTCCGGAGGGCCCGACAGAGCGCCACGACCTCGCGGCCGACGGTCAGCTCGACGTCGAGGGCGAACTCGCGAGGCGGAACGTCCAGAGAAATGGAGCGGGTCCAATCAGGGGATGAGCTTGAGCGCTAGCAGGACCGTGACGCCGAAGACGACGAAGAGCGCGCCGATCGCCAGCGCCGTGTCGAAGGACACCTCGAATTGCGCATAGATCGCAAGCGGAAGGGTCTGCGTGACCCCTGCAAGCTGCCGGCGAGGAGGAGGGTGGCCCCGAACTCGCCGAGTCCCGCGCGAGCGCGAGCGCCGAGGCCGCGCCCAGCCCGCCGGCCGCGAGCGGCACCGCCACGCGGGCGAAGACCCGAAACGGCCTCGCTCCCAGCGTGCGAGCGGCCTCGAGGAGTGTGTCGTCGATCCCCTCGAAGCTCGCGATCGCCCCGCGAATGTAGAACGGGCTTTCGACGAAGGCAATCGCGATTACAACCGCCGCCTGGGTGAAAGAGACCGAAATCCCGAAGGCATCGAGCGTGCCACCGAGGAGGCCGAAGCGGCCGAAAGTCACGAGCAGGGCGATTCCGGCGACCACGGGCGGGACGACGAGCGGCAACTCGATCAGAGAGAGGACGAGCGCGCGGCCGCGGAAGCGGTTCCGGCCGATCGCATACGCGGCCGGAGTGCCGACGAGCAGGACCGCAAGGTGCGCAATCAGGCTTGTCTTGATGCTGACCACGAGTGCATCGCGCGCAGCGCTCGATCCCAGTGCATCGATGAGCTTCCCGGGCGGGACGTGCACAAAAATCGCCACCACCGGCAGGACGAGGAAAGAGACCGTAATTGCCGCCGCGACCACTGCCGCCGCGCCGAAGAGGTGCCTCACTTCTTCGGACGCTTGGGCAGCCGAAGCCCGCGGTCACGAGCAGCCGCCGGCCACGGAGGAGGTCACCCGCTTGATGAACGCCCGCCCGGCCGCGAGATGCGAGCTCTTGCGGACGATGCCGATCTCGTAGCGAATCGGTGGTTGCGCCCAAGCAGGGATCAAAAAGGCTTTTCACCTTCGTGCCGGCCGGCTTTGCGTCAGTCTTGTAGACGAACCCGCGTCGCCCTCGCCGAGCGCGATCTTCGCGACGATTCCCTTCACGTCGGGCTCCTGGTCGACCACGTTGCTCATCACCGCCTGCGTGATGCCAAGCGAGTCGAGGACCTGGCGCGTGTACGTCCCGACCGGAACGGTGGGCGTGCCGATGATCACCTTGACGCCGCTTCGCCGCAGGTCGTAGACGGAGGCGATGTGCGCCGGGTTCGAGCTCGGCACGATCACGATCAGCTTGTTCGTGGCGAAAACGACCGGCCGGCGTAGCACCCCGTTGTGGTAGAGGAGCTCTGTCTGCTTCGGGCTTGCCGAGGCGAAGACGTCCGCCGGAGCGCCCTGTGCGATCTGGGTCGCCAGCGTGTCGGGCCCGCGAAGCTGTACCGCGGCGCTTTGTCGATGCGCGGGAAGACCTGGGTCAGCGACGCCGCGGCGTAGACCGTGATCCGGGTCGCCGGCGTGCTCCCCGCGGGAAGAGCCAGGGCGAGGATCGCGCCGAATGCTGCCACGAGAGCTCTCACCGTTCGAGCATCACCGGAAGTCGCCTTGACGATCGCGGTCGCCGGCGCGCCCGGCGTGAGACCGAGCTCCTCGACCGCCTCGCGCGTCACGACCGCGACGACGCGAAACGGGCCGGCCTCGAGCTCGACCTGAGCGAGCAGCCCCTCGGCCTTGATCTCGCGGACTGTGCCCCGGAACCGGTTCCGGGCCGAGCTCGTGCGGCTCGCTCCCGCGCAGGCAGGCGACCTCGCCTGCCGTGACCGTACGGCGGTTGGCGGCGTCGCGGCGGGTACGGATGCGGCCGTCCCGGTCCCAGCGGCGCAGCGTGTCTACGCTGATCCCGAGCGCCGCCGCGGCCTCGGAAGCCAGTAGGTGCGCTGCCTAGGCACTGCCTGGACACTAGTCGATTCGCGCTCACTCGTGTTCGCGCGCCCGTTAGATCGGTGGCCCTTTGGAAAAGCCACAGCTTCGTCAGCCTGTGAGGCGGAAATAGAGCAGCTCCCGGACCGGGCGCGGGTGGCTGGTCGGTGCGCGTGATCGTCAGCGTGCCGCGCGCGTCGTCGTAGAGCCGGGTGCCGCCGACGATAGCGAGGTCGTAGAACTGGCGGAAGCGAACCCTTCCGGTGGCGACGAGCTCCCCCTTCGGCAGGCTGATCGTGGCTGTGCACATACGCGTATTCCCAACCGTGAACGTGCAGAGGAACTGGGCGCTGCCGATCGGCTTCGAGAGTGATCTTCCGGTTGAAGAGCTTGTCGTAGATGATCTCTTGGTCGCCCGGGCTCCGCCCCGGGGCGCCGACGTCGACGCGCCGGTAGCTGAACTGCCGATCGGTGATGCGGATGAACTCCGGGCCGGTGGCCGCCGTTCGAGTTCAGGCTGCCGTAGGCGACAAGTCCCCGAGGATGACGGCGGCGGTCAGCAGCCGTGAGGTGGTGGACATTCGGTTTCTCCTTCCTTTACTGGGCATTTCATTCCGGTGAGGCGGTGGGAATCTCGAACCAGAAGGTCGAGCCCCTGCCCTTCGTGCTTTCAGAAGTCGATGCTCCCGCCGTGCGCCTCGACCAGCGAGGCGCGAGATCGCGAGGCCGGGACCGCTCCCCTCGATTCCGTTCGCGGTCGCGTGTCCTCTGACGAATTTGCCGAAGATTTGTTGTTGCAGCTCGGCGGGGATTCCGACGCCTTCGTCCCGAATGCTGACGCGGACGACGCTGTCGGTCCGCTCGCCAGCGACGCGGACGACGCCGCCCTCGGGCGAATACTTGATCGCGTTCGAGAGCAGGTTCGCAACGACCTGCGCAAGGCGGTTCAGATCACCGCGCACGGGCAAGGGCGTCGGCGGCAGCGAGACGTCGAGCAGGTGCTTCGGGCTCTGCCCGCGAAGAGCTCCGACTGCTCTCGGACGACGGAGCCGATGTCGACCAGCTCTTTCGCGATCGACAGCTTGCCTTCCTCGAGGTGCTGGACGTCGAGGAAGTCGTTGACGAGCGCGCCGAGCCAGCGGGCCTGAGCCTCGATGATCGCGAGATACTCGCGCCGCTGCTCGTCGGTGACGTCCCGTTGGAGCAGAATCGACGTGAAGCCCAGCACGCTCGCAAGCGGTGTCCTCAACTCGTGCGCGACGATGCTGACGAGCTCGGATTTCGCGTGCTCGCTCTCGCGGAGCTTTCGTTCTGCTCCTCGAGCTCGCGTCGGCTCGCCTCGAGCCGCTCGGCCATCCGGTTGAACGCGTGCGTCAGCTCCTCGATCTCGCCGACGCCCTGAGGCCGGGAGGCGCGTCGTGAAGTCTCCGCCGGCGAGGCGCGCCGCGCCTTCGGCGACCTCGCGGGCAGGCCGGGCGATCGACCGGGCGAGATAGAGACCGAAGCCGATGATCAGCAAAGCCGAAGCGATCAGGCCGGCGACGGCGGCGCCGATCGCCTCGTCGGATCGGCGCTGAGCGGTCGACGTCCGGGCGGCCGCAACAGCGCTCTCCGTCGAGAGGAAGTCGGCGAAGCGGTCGCGGACGGCGGCGAGCTGGCGCGCTCCTTCCTGTCTGACGACCGTCTGTCGCGTTGCGGCGGGGCTCGTCCTGTGCGATCGTCGACCACAGGCACGGCGTAGTCGTTGACGTACTGGTCGATCGACGCGACGAGCGTCATGGCGCGACGCCGCTCGCCCGGTCGTTGTGGACGCGAGCTGCTGGAAGTCGCGCACGCTCTTGGGCAGCGCCGCCAGGGCGCTCGTCCACGGTGCGAGCAGGTCGTCCCTGCCCGTGAGAACGAAACCGCGAAGGCCGGTATCGAGGTCGAGCACGAGCCTCTCGAGCCGGAGGGTCTCGGCGGTGACGGCCTTCGTGTGGCGCTCGCGCTTCGTCGCGTCGTCCAGCGTCGTGACGGCGAAGACGAGCACGCCGAAAGGCGGCGGCAACGACCAGCGCGAGCAAGGCGCTTCCGACTACGAGCCGCGCCGAGAGCGACCTCGGACGGCGGTCACTCGTTCGGCACTATCGTCCTCGAGCAGGGCGACCGCGGCGTCGCGGCAGCTCGTTCGGGGTCGAACGGCTTGGCGACGAAGCGGTCTGCACCAGCCTGGACTGCCGCGTCGTCCGATGTCGACCAGGCGCTGATCACGATCACCGGCGTCTCGGCGAAGTCGCGCGCGTTTCGCAGCTCGCGGAGCACGTCGAGGCCGCTGCGGCCAGGCAGCATCAGGTCGAGCACGATCAGGTCGGGCTGCGTTCTGCCGCGCGAGCGCGAGGCCGCTCGGCCCGTCGGGCGCCTCGAAGAAGCGATAATCGTCGTCGCCGAGGGCCAGCCGCACGAGTGTGCGCAGGTTCGGATCGTCCTCACAAATGAGGACCGTCTTGGCGGCGGTCTCGGCTGTGGCGGTCACGACGGGTCAGGCGTCGGTACTCAGAGGGTTGGCTCTCAATCGGTAAAACTGCAACCAACGGCGGGAAAAGTCCTTCACGTAAGTCGCAGCTCCCCATGTCTGCAGGCGGAATATCGTCGGAATCGGCGGGGGTGGATCGAGCGAGGAGGAGACGCGCCGACTATTCACCCACGTGGTTGGGCTGGCCGGCAAGCCGTCACCGCGGGTCTGCTTCGTGCCGACAGCGGTTGGCGACGACGCGGACTCAGTGCTCCGTGTCTACGGATTGCTGCCGAATGGCGCCGGTTCCGAGCTACCTCGCCGTTCTTCCCGTGGCCCCCGGAGCACCTGCGTGAGTTCGTCCTCGAGCACGACGTCGATCTTCGTAAGCGGCGGCAACACGGCGAACATGCTCGCGATCTGGCGCGTACATGGGTTCGACTGCGATCTTGCGCGAGGCGTGGGAGGCCGGCGATCGTGCTGACCGGCTGGAGCGCCGGGATGATCTGCTGGTTCGAGGCGGGAGTGACCGACTCGTTCGGCCCGCAGCTCGAGGGGATGCACGACGGCCTCGGCTTTCTCGCCGGCAGCGCCTGCCCGCACTACGACGGCGAGGGCTGCGACGGCCGGTCTACACGAGGCTCGTCGCGCGACGGCTTCCCGCCCGGCGTGGCGGCCGACGACGGCGTCGTCCTCCACTACGACGGGAACGGAGCTCGCCGAGGTCGTGAGCGTGCGCGAGGGCGCCGGCGCTTACCGCGTGGGACCGGACGGCGAGGAGCCGTTGCCGGTCCGCCTGCTTGCCTGAGTTACCGAGGCGCGTTGGGCGAGACGCGTAGGCCGAGCACGTCGGGCCGGTGGTAGTGGCCGGCCGGGTCGAAGCGCTGGCGCTCCTCGTCGAGCCGGGCCGGGTCGAGCTCGGCGTAGAGGATTCCCTCCTCGCCGTAGAGCGGCCCGGCGAGGTAGGAGCCGTCGGGGCCGAGGATCGCCGCTGCCGCCGCGGCCGACGAGGTCGCGATCCCCTCGAGCAGGCTCGGCGAGCGGGAAGTCTTTCGGGTACGCAGACTGCCGCGCTGGAAGTGGCTCGGCGCTGACGACGAACGCGCGGGCCTCGCGGGCGATGTGGATCAGCGTCGGCTGCCACGCTGTCGCCGTCGTCGGCGGTCGAGGCGATGTAGATCTCGATCCCCGACTCGTAGAGCGCGAAGCGCGCGAGCGGCATGTAGTTCTCCCAGCAGATCAGGCCGCCGATCCGGCCGATCCCGCGTCTCGATCGCCCGCAGGCCCTCGGCCGTCGCCCTGGCCCCAGACGAGCCGCTCGTGGTTCGTCGGCACGAGCTTGCGGTGATTCAGCGCCAGCGCGCCCGTCAGGCGCGTGGTAGAGCAGCGAGTTGTAGAGCGTCCCGGGCCGCGCTGGGTCGACGCTCGTTGACGCCGGTCACGAGCCAGACGCTCGTTCTCGCGCGCGATCTCGGCGAGCCGGTCGGCGCTTCGGTCCGGAAGCTCGAGCGACTCGCGGTGCGAGCAGGGCGAAGGCCTCCTTGGCGCCCGGCTCTCCCACCCGGCCGAGCGCGCTGCCCAGACCGACGACGGATACGCGGGGATGAACGCCTCCGGAAAGACCAGCAGCTTGGCGTCGTTGCCCGCGGCCTCGGCGGCCAGGCGGCCGAGCTTCTCGATCGTCGCGTCGCGGTCGAGGATCACTGGCTCCGCCTGAACGCAGGCGACGGTGACAGGGCCTCTCATGGGCCCATTGTCGCCTTAACACAGACGCAAAGCACGCTTAACGGCGCTGCAACCGGACGGGTTATAACCGGACCGTGAGCTCACGGGGGCATGTGATTGCCGGCCGCTGCGCTCGGCGCGGCGAGTGTGCTCGGAGGGGTGGTCTCGCTCGTCGGGGCCACGGCGCTCGGGGTGGGCCGCACCACGACAACCGTGCGGCAGATCCAGCCGGCCCTCGGCGGCAACTCGCCGACCTCCTTCGAGACGGCGAAACCCGGCAGGGGCTGTCGATCAACAAGATCTTCCGCCAGGACGCGCCCGGCGTCGTGCAGGTCACCTCGACGCAGGTGATCAGGACGAGCTCCGATCCGTTCTTCCAACTTCGGCGTGCCCCAGACGCAGACCCAGAAGGCGCTCGGCTCCGGCTTCGTGATCGACAAGGCCGGGCCACATCGTCACGAACTACCACGTCGTCGACGGCGCAACGATCGGTCGAGGTCAGCTTCTCGAACAACGACAACGATGAAGGCGCGAGGTCGTCGGCACCGGATCCGTCGACCGACCTCGCTGTCCTGCAGCGTCGACGCGCGGTCGGCGCGCTCTGACGCCACTCCCGCTCGGCAACTCGGACGCGGGTCGAGGTCGGCGACTCGGTCGTCGCGATCGGCAATCCGCTTCGGCTACGACCGCATCGGTGACCGCCGGCATCGTCAGCGCAGTCCAGCGCGCGATCAGCGCTCCGAACCAGCTATCCGATCGATCACGTGATCCAGACGGATGCGCCGATCAACCACGGCAACTCCGGCGGGCCGTTGATCAACTCGCGCGGCCAGGTGGTCGGAGTAGCCGCCCAGATCGCCACCGGCAATACGGGCAGCGACGGCAACATCGGCATCGGCTTCGCGGTCCCGGTCAACACCGTTCGCACGGTCGTCGCCCAGCTGATCAAGAAGGGCAAGGTCGAGCACGCCTTCATCGGCATCACCGCGAAGCCCGTAACGGCCCAGATCGCTCGGCTCTTCAGGCTCCCCTCGCAGAGCGGCCTCCCTGGTCGCTACCGTGCAGCCCGGCAGCGGTGCGGCTGCTGCCGGGCTGCGCGCGGGTCCCGATACCGCCGTCGTCTCGGGCGAAAGCTGGCCCATCGGCGGTGACCTGATCGTCTCGGCCGACGGGGTCCCGCTGAGCTCCATCGACCAGCTCCGCGACCTGATCGCGGCGAAGCAGCTCCGGCCAGTCGCTGTCGCTCGTGGTCTATCGCGGCACCAAGAAACTCACTCTCGACGTCAAGCTTGGACGGCAGCCATCTTCCCCGGTTGACCGTCCTGGAAGGCCCCTGACCCCTGGGGGCCGCGCTCCCGCGCCAGCCGTCGCCAGCAACGGCTTGCGGGAGCGCTTACTGGAGGGCCCGATGCCTGCCCGGGCCCTCCAGTCATTTTCCTGCGGAAAATGACTGGAGGAGATTGACCGCGCGCAGACCCTCGCCGCCTTGCGGCGGCGAGGCCTTCACGCACCGGGTCCCGCGCTGGGCTCGGTGCTAGGGACACCTCGTTCGGCCGCGTTCTGAGCGACGTTTAGCCTTCGGCTCTTGATCGAGCAGAGATTTGGGACGAGCTCGGCGTTTTCCGTCGGGGTCGAGGAGGAAGTGATGATCCTCGACGCCGAGACGTTGGCGCTCTCGCCCTCGGTCGAGCTACTGATCGGCGAGTCGGAGAAGCTCGAGCTGCCGGGGCGGCTCAAGACCGAGCTCTTCGCTTCGGTCGTCGAGCTGAACACGGACATCTGCGACTCGGTCGGCGGGGCGCACGAGGCGTTGCGCGAGCTCCGGGCGCGCGGCCGCACGGATTGCCGAGGAGAACGGCCTTCGCATCGCCGCGGCCGGCAGCCATCCCTTCAGCGATCCCGAGCAGCAGCAGATCGCCGCCGATCCGCGCTACAAGGAGTTCGTCGGCTTCGCGGAGTCTCCGCGCGCCGCCAGGGCGTCAGCGGGCTGCACGTCCACATCGGCATGGCGACCGCTGAAGCCTGCTACGCGACCCTGGAAGGGATCCTGCCGTGGCTGCCGCTCGTGCTCGCGCTGTCGGCGAACTCGCCCTACCTCGCGGGGCGCGCGACCGGGCTCGCGTCCAACCGCGCCGAGGTGCTGGCGCAGCTGCCCCCGCGCCGGGGCGCCCCCGGCGTTCGGCTCCTACGAGGCCTGGGAGAGCTTCGTCGAGCGCCTGATCGGTCTCGGGCTCGCCGACGACTACACGCGTTTCTGGTGGGACGTTCGGCCCCATCCCCGCTTCGGGACGCTCGAGATCCGAATGCCGGACCAGCCGACCAGCCTTGCCGTCACCGCCGCGCTCACCGCGCTCCTGCAGGGGCTTTGTGCGTCCGTCGACGTCGAGGCAGGCCTCGGGCGGCCGAGCGCGGCGACTACGCTCAGAACCGGTGGGCGGCGCTGCGTTTCGGCCCGGGGGCCGAGCTCATCCACCCGGACGGCACTCGCCTGATTCGCGTACCTGAGCTCGCGCGCGAGCTCCTCGATCTCGTCGCTCCGGCGGCAGAGCAGCTTGGAACGACCGACGAGCTCGTGGCTCTCGATCCGTCGACCTGCGAGGGCGAGCGCCAGCTCGAGATCGGCGGGCGCGAAGGGCTCGACGCGGTCTGCGCCGACCTGGTCGAGCGGACGTTAGGCTGACAGGCCGAATGGCCGTTCGGTCGGAAACGCTCCAGGTCAGCGGGATCCGCTGCGAACGCTGCGTGCAGAGGCTGGGGGCGGCGCTCCAGGGCCACGACGGTCTCGAGTTCGCGAACGCCAACCTGATGGGCACGGTGACGCTCAGCTGGGACGAGGAGCGCACCGATCTCGATGCGCTCCTCGCCGCGATGGCCAAGGGCGGGTTCCGCCCGGCCCAGTCCGTCTAGCGCTTGCCCGGCACCCGATCGCTGAGGTAGCCGGTCGTCGTGCCGTCTTGGTCGGCATCGAGTCCGCCCTCGCGGATCTCGGCGCGCTCCTGGTCGGCCGGCTGGCCACCGGCGCGAAGGAGCGTCCTGATCGGCGCCGTGCGCAGGATCATCCGGCAACAGGTCGCCTTCCCCTCCATCTCCGGAGCCGGCGTCGCCTTCCGCCAGGCCGAAATGCTCGGCGACGGCCTGGGTGTCGATCGAACCGTTCTCGAGCTTCGGCGAGCTCTCGACGATCTCCTTCGAGACGCTGAGCCGAACGATCTGGTCGCCGTCGGTGGTGTGGGCAAATGTCTCCGGCACGGCGTGCCGGGTCTTTATCAGCAGTCCGTGCTCGATGATCACGTGCCGGTCGCGGACCTCGACAACGTGACCGATCTTGCAGTCGTCGCTGGTGACGACCTCGAACCCTTCCATGGCAACCTGCCTTTCGGTTGGTGGCAGGACCCGCCCTTACCCGCATGCGACCGTGAACTAAACGGGGAATGCGAGGCCGGGCGACTGCGTTGGAGGCTGAAAGGAACGTTGCTAGGGTGGCCGCCGTGGGTGAGACGGCACCTGAGACAGAGGCAAGAAGACTCGCCGAGGACGCGCGAGACCGGGTTCGGTTCGAGGAGGAAGCGCTCGAGCTGGCCGACCAGGTCTATCGCGTTGCGAGGCGAATGGTCTCCGTCCCGAGAGGAAGCCGAGGATTTGATGCAGGAGACATACGCACGAGCCTTTCGAAGCTGGAGGTCGTTCCAGCCGGGAACGAATCTCCGGGCCTGGCTTCTCCGCATCCTCACGAACCTCAACATCGACCGGGGCAGGCGCGTGCAGCGCGCCCCGGACATGCAGCCGCTCGAAGAGGGCGATTACTTCCTCTACAACAAGCTCGAGGAGTCGACGCAGGCGCCGAATCCGGACGAGGAGCGCGTGCTCGAACGCCTCTCCCAGGACGACGCCGTCTCGGCGCTCTCGGCGGTGCCCCACGATTTTCGCGATGCGATCGTGCTCGTCGACATCGGCGACTTCAGCTACAACGACGCGGCGCAGATCCTCGACATCCCAGTCGGAACCGTGATGTCCCGCCTACACCGCGGGCGGCGAATCCTGAAGCGGAGCTCGCCGAGCGGGCGGTTACTGATGGAGGTGACGTGACGTGAGTGGATTCGCGATCGATCCATGCGACCAGTGCGAAGAGCTGCTGCAGCCCTTCCTCGACCGCGACCTCAGCGAGGAGGAGCGGATGGTCGCGGAGGAACACCTGACCGGCTGTGAGCACTGCCGCAAGCGCTACAGGTTCGAAGAGCGGCTGCGGCGTTTCGTCCGGCAGGCGGTGGCGGAGCCGATGTCGCCGGAGCTGAAGACGAAGCTCGCCGAACTGCGCACGCCGCTGATCTAAGAGTGGGTCTGACCGGCAACGTCGGCCATGCTCTCGGCCCGCGATCACGCTGCGCCAGAGTCCACGCTCGCGCCCTTGTCACGGCTGAGAGCCTGCTGCGGGACGATCGCGGCCTCTGGCTTGGTGCTCGCGACCCAGGAAGCGGGCAACGTCACCGGTCAGACCACTCGGCACTGATCCGCGGCGGCCCGGCGATCACGACGAGGCGGCGCGGGTTGCTGCCGCCCGGCAGCGGCTTCGCTTGAACGCCCAACTGGCGGGCGAGACGGTTCCCGTAGGCATCGCCGCCGGGCTCGAAGTAGACGGCAGTGCTCGGGTAGTCGAAGCGGTTTGCCTTTGCGACGCGCTTGATCTTGTAACCCAGGCCCGCCGGATCTTGCTCGCGACGCGCCCGCGTAGTAGATGTCGCCGCCGCCGTTCAGGACGTCGACGCTGAGCTTCCACGGCGGCGCGGAGAGCCTCCGTCTGGAGCGTTCGTCTTCTTCGTGTCGCCTCCGAAGCCGCCTCAGAAGGGTGACCGCGAGGGCCACGAGCACAACGATTCCGGCTGCGACGCCGACGATTCCGGCTGCGCGGATACCGGTCGGGCGCGGCTCGACCGGCAGACGGGCGAAGCCCCGCGCGCCTCGTCCTGGTCGATGCCGAGCGCAGTCGCATAGAGCACGACCGCGACCAAGGGCGTCGTCGGCGCTGGGAAATCGGTAAACGCGCCCCTCCTCCGAGCCACTGGATCTGTTCAGCCGTGAGCCCGGCGCGGCGAGCAGCCTCTTCGACCGTCAGCTTGCGGTGGAGACGGGCGGATGCGAGCGGCGAAGGCTCTTGCTGCTCGACTTGTGCGACGACCGACATGGGACGCGTTCTTCATTCTTCGCCGGCGCCGCCTCACCCTCCCGCGGAGGTCTTCCGGCACGTCCACGTCCCCGGCGCGCCGAGGTCGTCAGACGGGACGAGTATCGGCCTCGAGCGCCCGCGCGCCCTCGTCTGGGAATCTGCGCCACACCCTGCGGTCGAGGACGACCGGGTGGCCGCGGTTGCCCTCGCAGCTTGCCGCTACGACCTCGCCGGCGCCCTCCCGCCAGAGCGGCGACGACCCGGTCGATCGCCTCAGGCGCGAGCATCGGGCCGTCGGCCAGGATGACCGCCGCCGCCTCCGTGGCCGGCGACAGTGCAGCCAGCCCGCAGCGCAGCGAGGCGCCGGGGCCGAGCTCCCAGTCGGCGCAGCGCACGACCCGCGCATCGGTGTCCACCTCGTGGGCTCCGACAACAACGTACGATCTCGTCGATCGAGTGCGCTCCCTGCGAACACGCTCCGAGCACGGGCCCGAGCAGGAGTCACGCTGCTTCGGAGAACCGAAACGCGACGAGGCTCCCGCCGCCAGGACGACCGCAGAGACCATGGCGCACATTGTTCACACCCGCGTCACAGACACGTCCGGATCTTCCGAGCTACGCTCGCCGCCGCGGGAGGAGGCCGGGTACGCCTTGGATCACGCGTCAACATCTAATCGAGGCGCCGGCTTGAAGGCGTCAGGCGCTTTGCCGGCGCGCTGACCGCTTCGACCGCTCGACGGATCAGGCGCTCGGGCGATCTGCACCTTGTACGCGGTTCCCGGCAGCGGGGTCGCCTGCTCGAGCGCATCGGCCGACGACAAGCGCCCAGGGGATCGGAGCCACCCCGCCAGCGCGAGCCTGATCCCGTCTGCGAAGCGGGCCGCGGCCACTCCCACGATTGCGAACGACCACTTGCGGCGCTCCATCGCCTTCAGGTAGACGCTCGCCTCCGGGTCGTGGCACGTCGAGCTCGAGGATCAGCTCGCCCGGCTCGAGCGCGGTCACGTTGCGGTCGTCGTCGGTCGGCAGGCGATAGAGGTCGGCGAGCGGAAGCTCGCGGCGTCGTCGTCCGCAGGCGTGCGCCCAGCGCGAGCAACGCGGCGGCCGGGTCGGACGGATGTGCCGACGCGCAGCGCGTCGTTGCCGAAGATCGCGTGCTCACGGTGCTCGCCCGTCCGCGGCGTGGCAACTGTCGCCGCCGTGCAGATAGCAGGGAAACTTGAGCCGCCAGTACCAGCACCGCGTCGCCTGCAGCAGGTTGCCGCCGAGCGTGCTCATCGACCGCAGCTGGGGCGAAGCCGCGAGCGAGCAGCGCCTCGCGCAAGCGCCTGCGGGATCTCCGGATCGGCCTCGAGCTCGGCCAGCGTCGTGCCCGCGCCGATCGCGCGTTCCGTCGACCCCGCGCGGGACGACGTCGCGAAGCGTCGACCAGCGTGTCGGCCTGCGACGATGCCGTCGCGGAGCAGCGGTACGAGCTCCGTCCCGCCCGCGAGCGCCACGGAGCCGTTGCCGAGCGCCGCCGCCGCGGCCTCGGCGGACTCAGGCCGGAGCAGCTCCAACTCGCTCCTGCGCTCGCCGCCGCTCTTCGCGCCTCGCGCAGCGCGCGCAGCATCTCCTCGCGCGTGATCGGCAGCGAGTGGATGTCCGCGCCGGTCGCGTCGCGGATCGCGTTCGCGATCGCGGCGGCGGTCGGGATGATCGGCGGCTCGCCGAGCCCCTTCGAGCCGAGGTTCGTCAGGTGCTCGTCCGGCTTGTCGACGAACTCGCAGACGATCTCCGGCACGTCCGCGATCGTCGGCAGCTTGTAGGCGTCGAGCGTCTGCCGTCGAGCATCGTGCCGCGTCTGCGGGGTCGAGCAGCCGCTCCTCCGAGAGCGTGTGTCCGATCCCCTGGATGATCCCGCCCTCGACCTGGCTCTGACGCGCCCAGCGGGTTGATGATCGCGGCCGACGTCGTGGATCGCAGCGATGCGCTCGACGCGGACCTCGCCGGTCTCGACGTCGACGGCGACCTCGGCGACCTGGACGCCGAAGGTCAGCACGCGCATCCCGGTCGGGTTCGGCCCGCGCGCGCCCTTGCCGAGGATCTGGGCGTCCTCGAGCAGGCCGGTGACCTCCTCGAGCGGCCACGAGCCGCCGTCGGCCGAGATCACCTGTCCGTCCTTGATGTCGAGCACGCGCTCCTCGAGGTGGTAGCGCTGCGCAGCGATCTCGATGAGCTGCCGTTTCGCGTCGGCGGCCGCGGCGCGCACGGCCGGGCCCATCGACGGGCGTGGTCGACGAGCCGGCCGAGATCGACGCGAACGGCCCGCGCGCCGAGTCGCCGAGCTCGACCTCGCACGCTGGTCGAGCGGCAGCCCGAGCTCCTCGGCCGCGATCTGCGCCATCGCCGTCCGCGGTGCCCGTGCCGATGTCCTGCATCGCCGTCACGACGACGGCACGGCCGTCCGAGCCGACCCGGATCCACGCGTACGACGGTGGACCGCCGCCGCCGTACCAGGTCTGGCTGGCAAGGCCGACGCCGCGCTTCCAGACGTCGCTCGGAGCGCGCCCGCACCGTCGTCGCGGCGGGCCCAGTGCGGCTCGGCGCAGCCGGTAGCACTCGAGCAGGTTCTTCGACGAGAACGGGCGGCCGTCGACCAGGTCGTGGTCGGCGTAGTTCCGGCGCCGAAGCTCGAGCGGGTCGAGATCGAGCTTCGCGGCGAGCTCGTCGAGCAGGCTCTCGAGCGCCGAACGTTCCCTCGACGAAGCCCGGGGCGCGGAAGGCGCGCGTTCGGCGGCGTGTTCAGCTTCGCGCTGAACGTCTGGCGTGCGGACGTTCTCGCAGTCGTAGAGCATCTCCATCGGCCCGTAGGTCGGGCACGAGAATCCGTCCCAGCCGATCGCGTTGACGTACTCGCCCGACGAGCGCGGTCAGCGTTCCGTCGGAGCGGCGCGCCGGCCACGAGCCGCTGGATCGTCGCGTTGCGGTTGCCGGCTGACGAGGTTCTCCTCGCGGCGGCTGAGCGCGCAGCGCACTGCGGCGCCGGTCTGCGCCTGCGAGCGCGATCGCGATGAACGTGTAGTCGCCGGGGCCGTTCTTCGCGCCGAAGCCGCCGCCCATGAAGTTGCAGACGACGCGCACCTTGTCGCGGCGGCAGGCCGAGGTGCCTCGAGACGTCGTCGCGGATGCCCCAGATGTACTGCGTCGAGATGTAGACCTCGAGCGTGTCGCCCTCCCAGCGGCAGACCGACTGATGAGTCTCCATCGCGTTGTGGAGCACGGTCTGCGTTCGGTACTCGCCCTCGACGACGACGTCCGCCTCGGCGAGCGCGCGGCTCGACGTCGCCGCGCTCGTAGCTGCCGCGGCTCGTCGATGAACGACTCCTGGCGGACCGCCTCCTCCGGGATCGAGCAGCGGCTCGAGCGACCTCCCACTCGACGTCGATCAGCTGCCAGCGCCGCGCGAGCCTGTTCGGCGCTGTCGGCGGCGACCGCCGCGACGGCGCGCGCCCTGGAAGGACGGCTCCTGCTCGAGCACGTGGCAGTCCTCGGGCCCGATTGCGCCGCGCACCCACGGCGTCTCGCGCGCCCTGCGCCAGCGTCGAGCTTCTTCACGCGCGCGCGCGCGTGAGGGCGAGCGCAGCACGGCGGCGTGCAGCATCCCGGGCAGCGAGAGGTCGGCCGTGTAGGCGACCTGGCCGCGCGCGCGCTCGATGGCCGTCGAGCCGCCGGGCCGGGCCGGCCGACGATGCCGCCGCGGTCCCGCCGGCCACTGCTCGAGCACGTCTTCCTCGACGACGATCCACTGCTCGTGTAGCGGCCCTCGACTTCCTTCTCGGTGCGGATCAGCCTCGCCACGTGAGCACCGCCTCCTCGATCTTCGGATACGCGCCGCAGCGAGCACAGGTTGCCCGACATCGCGTGCCGGATCCTCGTCGCGAGGTGGGCTCGGGCCGGGCCTCGACAAGCGCTGCGGCTGAGACGATCTGACCCGGCGTGCAGAAGCCGCACTGGAGCGCGTCCGCGCGGACGAATGCGTCGACGAGCGGATGCTCGCGCAGGCCCTCGATCGTCGTCACCTCGCGGTCGCCGACGTGTGGACGAGCGTGATGCAGGGAGAGCACCGGCACGCCGTCGAGCTGGACCGTGCAGGCGCCGCAGTGGCCCTCGCCGCAGGCGACCTTCGTCCCGGTCAGGCCGAGGTCGAGCCGCAGCGCTTCGGCAAGCGTGCGCCCGACGGGCGCCTCGAGCTCGTAGGCGCTGGCCGTTGACCGTGAGCTCGACCACCTAGGCTCCCAACTTCGCTTTCGTGGCTTTTGGCTTGTCCACTCGTTTGCTCCCCGTTCGCTTGCTTTGGACGGGCGCGCCCATCTCGGGTGTCACCGCGAGGATGTCCGCCAGGTGGATCAGCCGAAACGTCATCCGGCTGATGATGAGCTGATCCGGCTCCTCCGTCGACCTCGGGCATCAGCCGCCAGAGCTCGCGCGCGGCGATCAGCAGCTCACGGATCCGCTCGCGCTCGTCGCCTGTGGCCGTCGCGGTCGTAGCGCACGCGTTCAGCGCGAGCCCGATGACGCCGATCGTGTCGCGGCTGGCGCGTCCAGAGGAGCGGCGTCGCCATCGACGAGGTACTGATGGATCCGCGCGAAGGCCATCGGCTGGCGAGAAGGTCGTCGCCGCCCTTCGGCGGCGTCGGCTCGAGCGGCGGCTCGCCGTCGGCGATCCGGTTCGCGTTGCCGGCCGAGCATGGCGCGAGATCCGTCCTCGTCGAGGCCGGACGCGCGGCGCGGTGCGCAGCGCGATCAGGAGCGAGCTCGGCTGCTGGCCGTACGGGAAGTCGGACGCGTAGAGCGACCTGCTCCGGCGAGACGCGGCGGAAGACGTCGAGCAGGTCGATCGGGCTCCAGACCGAGGTGTCGAAGAAGACGCCCGCCTTGCCGGCGAAGTGCGTCCGCCAGCGCGGCGAGGTCGGCGATGCCGCGCGTGGGCGATGATCAGCTGCGCCTCGGGATAGCGGTCGACGAGCGCGGCGAGCTCGCTCGGCGATCGGCGGCAGGCCGCGGCCGCCGTGGATGAGGATCGGGACGCGCCGCTCGGCCGCGAGCGCGAAGATCGGCGCGAGCCGCTCGTCGTTCAGCAGGAAGCGCTGCGCGCGCGGGTGGAGCTTGATCCCGCGGGCGCCGAGGTCGAGGCAGCGCGTCGGCCTCCTCGATCGGCTGCTCGGCCAGGTCGAGGCGGACGAACGGGATCAGCGCGCCGTCGGAGCGCTTCGCGTACGCGAGCGTGCGGTCGTTCGCGGCTCGGAAGGCGGGGTGCCGGTCCGGCTCGTCGAGGCAGAACATGAACGCAGCGCGAGATCCCGTAGCGCTCGTTGATGAGCCATCAGGTCGTCGTAACGTGCCGCTGAAGCCGTCGATGTCGTTGCCCGAGATGGACGTGGGCGTCGAAGATTTCGGCTCTGGGCGGCAGGGTCGAGGTGAGCTCCTCGCCCGTACTCGTCGACCAGCGCCTGGGCCCGGGCTAGCGCCTCGTCCATTCTCGTGAGTCTACGTATGGGTTGGGGAGCGGTAGCATCCGCCGCCGTGACAGATGTCTTGATCTGGGCGGACACGATTCGCTCCCCGGAGATGCGCCACGAGGTCCCGGTCCCGATCCCTGATGCATTCCCTCTACCTGGAGCATGCAGGCGAGCGCCACGTCGTGATCACGCCCTTCGAGGTCGAGCGCGTACAGGGTCACGACGGCCTTCAGCCGCACGCGTTCCGAGCAGTTCGGCTGGGACGACCTGGTCAAGCAGGGGATTCCGATGGAGGAGGTTCGGCTGCGGGACTGCGGTGCGCGCCGTCAAGGAGCTCGGCGTCGAGAGCGCGGTCGTGCCGACCACGTTCCCGGTCGAGCTCGCCGACCGGCTTCGGGCCGAGGGATCGGAGCTGCACCCCGACCGCGAGACCTTTGTGCAGCGCCGCCGCGCCAAGAACCAGGCCGAGCTCGAGCGGAATCCGGCGCGCCCAGCGCGGTGCCGAGGCGCGGTATGGATGCGGCGCGCGAGCTCTTTCGCCGCGCCGAGAGAAGAACGGCTCGCTCGTCCTCGACGGCGAGCCCTTCACCTGTGAGCGCGTCAAGATCGCGATCCAGCAGGCCTTCACGAGCCTGAACCTGCTCTGCGACGAGTTCATCGTCTTCGCCACGGGCCCGCAGACTGCGGTCGGACACGAGATGGGCTCCGGCGAGATCAGGCCGGACGAGCCGATCGTGCCTCGACCTCTGGCCGCGCGGATCGGGCGTCTTCCTGCTACGCGGACATGACCCGGACCTTCGTCGTCGGCGAGCCGTCCGAGGAGCTCGTCAAGTACCACAAGCTCGTCCACGAGGTGCTCGATCGAACGCTTGCCGCGGTCAGACCAGGCGTCGCCGGCCGCGACGTCTTTGTGCTGGCCAGCGAGCGCTTCACACGCAGGAGGGCTACCCGACCGGGTTGATACAAGCGCGACGGCGAGGTGCTCGAGGACGGGTTTCTTCCACGGCCTCGGCCACGGCGTCGGCCTCGAGGTGCACGAGCAGCCCTGGCTGAGCCGCTACCCGGGCGAGCTCGTCGAGGGCGACGTGATCACGCTCGAGCCGGGGCTGTACCGGAGCGGCTACGGCGGCTGCACGGCTCGAGGATCTGGTGCTCGTTACCGAGGACGGCGCCGAGTTGCTGACGGATTATCCGTACGACCTCGCGCCTGCGTGGCGTCCGACCAGCCCGCCATCGAGACGATCCTGCTCGAGGAACGGCGCTACCCGCCGCCCGAGGACTTCGCTGCGCAGGCGAACGCGCAGCCCGAGATCTACGACCGGGACTTCGAGGAGTTCTGGGAGACGGAGGCCCGCGAGCGGGTGACGTGGTTCGAGCCGTTCGACGAGCTGCTACGAGTGGGAGCCGCCGTACGCCAAGTGGTACCTCGGCGGCAAGCTCAACGTGTGCTTACAACTGCGTCGACCGGCACGTCGAGGCCGGCAACGGCGACAAGGTCGCCTACTACTGGGAGGGCGAGCCCGAGGACGAGCGGCCGCGAGCTCACCTTCGCCGACCTCCAGCGCGAGGTGCGTCCGCTTCGCGAACGCGCTCAAGGAGCTCGGCGTGAAGAAGGGCACGCCGGTCGCGATCTACATGGGAATGGTCCCCGAGCTGCCGATCGCGATGCTCGCGTGCGCGCGCCTCGGCGCGCCGCACACGGTCGTCTTCGGCGGCTTCTCGGCCGACTCGCTCTCCGGCCGCATGAACGACATGGGCTGCGAGGTGCTTGATCACCCAGGACGAGGCGCTGGCGGAACGGCGGCAAGGTGCCGCTGAAGCAGAACGCCGACGAGGCCGTCGAACGACTCACCGAGCGTGAAGAGCGTCGGTCGTGCTCCGCCGCACCGGCGAGGACGTGCCGATGAAGGAAGGCCGCGACGTCTGGTGGCACGAGCTGTCGAGGGCGAGTCCGACGACCCGGCGTCATGCCCGTGCGAGCCGATGGACTCGGAGGACCTGCTCTACCTGCTTTACACGAGCGGCACGACCGCGAAGCCGAAGGGCATCGCGCACACGACCGCCGGCTACCTCGTCGGCGCCGCGACGACGCACTACTACATCTTCGACGTCAAGCCCGAGATCGGTGTACTGGTGCGCCGCCGACGTCGGCTGGGTCACCGGCCACAGCTACATCGTCTACGGGCCGCTGTGCAACGGCACGACCGGCGTCATCTACGAAGGGCACGCCCGACTACCCGACAAGGACCGCTGGTGGGCGATCGTCGAGCGCTACAAGGTCGACATCCTCTACACGGCGCCGACGGCGATCCGCGCGCACATGAAGTGGGGGCCGGAGCACGCGCAGAAGCACGACCTCTCGTCGCTGCGGCTGCTCGGGTCGGTCGGCGAGCCGATCAACCCGGAGGCGTGGATCTGGTACCGCGAGCACATCGGCGGCGACCGCGCGCCGGTCGTCGACACCTGGTGGCAGACCGAGACGGGGATGATCCTGATCACGCCGCTGCCCGGGGTCACGACGCTGAAGCCCGGCTCGGCGACGAAGCCGTTCCCGGGCGTCGACGCGGCCGTCTACGACGAGCAGGGCAACGAGGTCGGTCCCGGCGGCGGCGGCTACCTCGTCCTCCGGCGGCCCGTGGCCGGCGATGCTGCGCGGCATCTACAGGGACGACGAGGCGCTACCGCGAGACGTACTGGTCGAAGTACCCGGACGCGTACTTCGCCGGCGACGGCGCCCGGATCGACGAGGACGGCGACTTCTGGCTGCTCGGCCGCGTCGACGACGTGATGAACGTCTCCGGCCACCGCATCTCGACGATCGAGGTCGAGATCGGCGCTCGTCGACCACCACGAGGTGGCCGAGGCGGCGGTCTGCCGGCGCGCGCCGACCCGACGCACCGGGCAGGCGATCGTCGCGTTACGTCGACGCTCAAGGGCGGCGACGGAGGGCTCGGTCGAGATGCTCGAGGAGCTGCGCGACCACGTGGCGAAGAAGATCGGCCCGATCGCCAAGCCGGCGAACATCGTCTTCACGCCCGAGCTGCCGAAGACGCGCAGCGGCAAGATCATGCGCCGGCTGCTGCGCGACGTCGCCGAGCACCGGCCGCTCGGCGACACGACGACGCTGGCCGATCCGACGGTCGTGGTCAGGAGCTCCAAACCCGCGCGGCCAGCGAAGCGCGGCCAAGAGGAGTAAAAGAACCGGTTCTGCCGGCTGACTGGAAGCGGCCGGAGCTTGCGGAGCCCCGGCGACCGAGCGACACTCGCGGCATGCCGATTTGCGCGAACTGCGGCCAGGACAACCCGGACATCGCGAAGTTCTGCCTCGCGTGCGCCGCGCCGCTCGCTCCGCCTGCGCCTACGACCGAGGAGCGTAAGCTCGTCACGGTCCTCTTCACCGACATCGGCTCTACTCGAGCGCGAAATCCTTTGAGCACCGGCGGCAGTAGCCGAGAAGCTCATGGGAGACGCGGTGGTCGCGCCGCGGGAGACCATCTCGACATCCTTCTTGGGACGGACGACATCTAATCGCCGGATTTGGAGGAGCCCCTTGTTGATCTAGTCGCCGGATCATGCGAACGTCCGACCCAGAGGCTTTTTCTTCTGCGGCGAAAGAGAGGCATGTGGGCGTCACTGCGGCTTCTGGCACTGGAACTGGCGGTCCTCAGCGTGCTCGCCGCCGTCAGCGCTTGCGGCGGCAAGCCCGGACGTGGCACGGGGACTCAGCAACTGCACCGCATCGCAGCTTGTTCCTGCGCTCGGTGACGTCACGGTCAACCAGGGGCTCGGCAACTACGCCTACCGCGTCCGAGAGCGAGGAGACGCTCGTCAAGTTCTTCCTCTACACGACCTGACGGCGTGCACCGTCAACGAGCACGCAATCGAGTCAACGTCACGGGCGCGACGCTCGCCGTCAAGCACCGCGCCGTCCGGCTCGCCTTCGGTCGGTGCCTTCCAGGTCCTTCGCCGCGTCGCCGGCCCCACAGAGCGCGTCGGTCCTCGACGAACTCGCCGCGCGCGTGACCGCGGTCTTCGGCTGGTCTCCGGGCAACGTACCACGCCCACTGCGACCGATCGCCGGCCCTTCACGCCGACCTTCACCGCCACTGGTCACGTACTCGCGCCAGAGCGGCGCAACGTCGACCACGGGCGGGCTTCGACAGCGACCTTCACGAACTCCAGCGCGACCTTCGAGTCACCTGACGCGGGCCCTCCGCGTCGCATCGTGCCGCTGATGGGCGGCGCGAGGCAGGCGTGCTTCGCGAGCCGCCAGTACACGTCGACCGACCAGACGCGTCGACGCAGAACGGCTTCACTGGCCACCGCCATGCCTCCCGTCCCCAGGCGGGGTTGGCCCGCTCCGCGGCACCGGCGGCGCAAGCGCATCCGCTACACGATCGACCTGCCGCATTGGTCAACCTGAAGGCGGTCACGGGTGCATACCTCCTCCCAGACGGGAGGTTCTGCGGCCCGAGCGGCAACCCTTGACGCGATCAAGGCGCAGTTGGCGGAGTTCTGCGGGTCGTGGAATTCGAATCACCAACGCCAACAAGCAGGCGGACCGCGTTCTCGGCGTGGTCGGGAGAGCAAAGCGCCGGCGCCGACTACACCGGTGCCATCTGCGCCGACGGCATGGCATCCGTGATCTCGCCCGAGGCATGGGTGCGAGCGGTCGCCGACAAACCCGCTGCCGGCAGGACTCCGGCAGTCCCCACTGCACCGGGTCGCTGATGGCGATGGAGCTGTCCCACACCTGGGGCGGCGAGCCGAACCTCACGCACCACTCGACCAGTGTGAGCGCGGACGCGACGAACCGCGCGTACAACGTGACGACGCGTGCCTCTTCGACGAATCGCAGCGTGATGAAGTACTCCTTCGTCTCAGCCCCCTGGGACGACACGCGCTCACGCTGTTCGAACCGGCTGACTATGCCTACGACCCAGCGGGGCGCTGGGGGCAATTATGACGTCAAGCTGTACCAGCGCCGTTGGCACGACATTTCAGGCGTCGCCGCTGGGCCGAGCGCCAGGTCAGCGGGACGGTGCACACGAGCCCTGCGCTGAGCGCTGATATCGTGCAGTCGGGGTTCAACCAGCCCCCAGACGCTCCAGAACGACCCCGGACCCCAACAGCCTGTACCGATACGTCCGAAGAAACTCGGTAACCGTCACGTCGAGACGAACCTGGGTCTCATCGTCTCGTTCGTCAACACGCTTCATGGCCAAGGAGCCAGCGAGAACGATGATCCGACGACGACCGACGGCCTAGCAATACGTAACTGAACGAAGCATAAC
>ERZ1370068.6182-contig-5181_pt1 | contig 53719 bp, 78 predicted proteins | sample MGYA00561227_ERZ1370068 | MGnify/ENA primary metagenome ERZ1370068 (study PRJEB38410, sample SAMEA6850437) | metagenome | study: Metagenomic assessment of the ecological functions of the soil: analysis of the soil microbiota associated with the... | reverse complement strand
TTGTACTTCGTTCAGTTACGTATTGCTCCTCGTCAGTTTCCCTTGGTGGCGCGCTTGACCGAACCCTTGCGCATGAAGATGGGTCTCTTCGTCGAACGCCAGGCTTGAGTGGCGCATGTTCTTTTGTCGGCGAGACCGGTCGTCGCTTCGCCGGAACCTGCGCTGAGTGTCCCGATTCCGAAGTTCGCACACTCTCGCGGCACCCTCTGACGCGAACTTCGGAATCAAGGGACACTAGCAACTTTATGATTCTAGTGCGGTCTTTGGATTTGAAGTTCCTAAACGAACGCGCGGCCACAATGATAGGAACTTCAAATCCACCGCACTAGCCGCGCGCCTTTCTGCCCAGGGTTGCGCCCGCCTTCGCCACTGCACGGCGTCCGGAATTGCGCCTCCCTCGCGCAATGCTTATCCGTTGCCACGGGATCGTGTATGCAGCCTCGCTCCCCCGATCTCTGGCACGGCACCACCATCCTCACGCGTCCGCAAGGGCGGCAGCGTCGTGATCGGCGGCGACGGCCAGGTCTCGATCGGCCAGACCATCGTCAAGGCCAACGCCAAGAAGGTGCGCCGCCTCGGCAAGGGCGACGTGATCGGCGGCTTTGCCGGCGCCACCGCCGACGCCTTCACCCTGTTCGAGCGGCTGGAAGCCAAGCTCGAGCAATATCCCGGCCAGCTCACGCGCGCCGCGGTCGAGCTTGCGCAAGGACTGGCGCACCGATCGCTATCTGCGCCGGCTCGAGGCCATGATGATCGTCGCCGACAAGCAGGTGTCGCTGGTGCTCACCGGCACCGGCGACGTGCTCGAGCCGGAAGCCGGCGTCATGGGCATCGGCTCCGGCGGCAACTTACGCGCTCGCCGCCGCGCGCGCGCGCTGATCGATGCGGCCCGCTCGACGCCGAGGCGATCGTGCGCAAGGCCATGGACATCGCCGCCGACATCTGCGTCTACACCAACCGCAACATCACGGTCGAGAAGCTCTGATGCGCGACGATGCACCATCGGCTCGCCGCGAAGCCGTTCATTGCGCCCGCTGTCAAGCCTGAGGCCGAGTACGCCGCCCATGACCGATTCTCCCGCGCGAAGATCGTCTCCGAGCTCGACCGCTTCATCATCGGCCAGGCGCGACGCCAAGCGCGCGGTCGCGATCGCGCTGCGCAACCGCTGGCGGCGCCTGCAGCTCGATGAGAAGCTGCGCGAGGAGGTGCTGCCGAAGAACATCCTGATGATCGGGCCCACCGGCGTCGGCAAGACCGAGATTGCCCGCCGCCTCGCCAGGCTCGCCAGCGCGCCGTTCATCAAGGTCGAGGCGACCAAGTTCACCGAGGTCGGCTATGTCGGCCGCGACGTCGAGCAGATCGTGCGCGATCTCGTCGAGGTCGCCATCGTGCAGACGCGCGAGACGCAAAGCGCAAGGACGTGCAGGCGCGCGCGCCAGCTCGCCGGCCGAGGAGCGCGTGGTCGACGCGCTCGTCGGCGAGAACGCCAGCGCCGACGACCACGGATGTATTCCGCACGCAGGCTGCGCGCCGGCGAGCTCAACGACAAGGAAATCGAGATCGAGGTGCAAGGCGGCGGCGGCGGCATGCCGCTGTTCGAGATCCCGGGCATGCCCGGCGCGCAGCATGGGCGCGATCTCGATCGGCGACATCTTCGGCAAGCTTGGCGGCGGCCGCACCAAGACGCGGCGCGTCACCGTGCCGAATCACACGACGTTCTGATCAACGAGGAAGTCTGACAAGCTGCTCGACAACGATCAGGTGGTGCAGGAAGCGATCCAGGCCGGTCGAGCAGAACGGCATCGTCTTCCTCGACGAGATCGACAAGATCGCCGGCCGCGACGGCACGCATCGGCGCCGATGTCTCGCGCGAGGGCGTGCAGCGCGACCTGCTGCCGCTGATCGAAGGAGCACCGTCTCGACAAACGGAGCGGTGAAGACCGATCATATCCTGTTCATCGCGTCGGGCGCGTTTCATTCTCGCCAAGCCGGCTTCCCGAGCTGCAGGGCCGGCTGCCGATCCGGTCGAGCTGATCCGCTCACGCGCGATGATTTCCGGCGCATCTGAGCCGAACCCAGCGTCGCTGATCAAGCAATACGTTGCGCTGTTGGCTCGAAGGGTGAAGCTCGATTTCACGCTTGACGCTGTCGAGCCATTGCCGACGTGGCGGTCGCGGTCAATTCGAGCGTGAAAATATCGGCGCGCGGCGTCTGCACTGAATATGGTATTGGGCACGCGCCTTCGACGGGGATTTCTACTGACAACCATTTGACCGCGCCGGGGACACGGTGGCGATCGACTCCGCCTACGATGCACAAGCACATCGGCGACCTGGCTGAAGAGCACCAGACCTGTCACGCGGTTCATTCTCTGACGTCCCGGAAGTTCGCACACCCTCGCGGCACGTTCGGAGGCGAGAAGGCTCAACAGGCGCGGCCTGGGTCAGAACGCTTCCGCTTCATCAGGGCTGACCAGCCATTACCACGACATAGACCAAGCCGCGAAGTGTCTCGTTGCTCGTCCGGGAGCACCAGCATGCGCCCCACGGGTGTTCATGATGCGGTCCATCCGCGCAGAGGCGCGTACGTTGTGGGCACTTCGACAGGGATTGGCGAAAATCGGTGCTACCCCGACGCGCTCACGGCTTCGACGAGCTACATGGCTGGGCGGCACTGCTGCCTTTTCCACCGAACCGATCAATCATGATGATGTTCGCTTCCGCCGGCCGGCCCCAGCGATAAAAACGCCGGCAACATCAGGTTCGCATTTCCGCGGTCATCGGCGCCGATCATCCCGCGATCGTGGCCGCCAGCCGCGCAGTTTCGACCACATGAGCAGGGCCCAGCAGCGCGCGTTATTGCTGGTTCAGTTTGCGTATTGCTGGTTGCATTCCGTCCAAGCACTGCTGCACGCGGCCCGTGTCATCGAGGAAGCGCACTCGATGATGAGCACGGTCTGGGGTTCGGCTCACCGAGCATCGATCGCAAACAAGCTGCGGGCGTGGAAGGGCCAGGTGGTAACGCGCCTCACCAACGGACTCCAACGTTCTGGCGAAACAACGCAAGGTCGAAGTACTCCAGGGACTCGGGCAATTCGTCGAGCGTCAATCACATCGAGGTCGCGCAGGGCGCCAAGCGCCGTGTCGTGGACTTCAAGTACTGCATCATTGCGAGCGGCTCGGAGTCAGCGCGGCTGCCGGGCTTGCCCGACGATCCGCGCATCATGGATTCCACTGCTGCCCTGGAGTTGCCGGAGAGGTCAAGCGCCTGCTCGTGATCGGCGGCGGAATCATCGGTCTCGAGCTGGCCTGCGTTTACGATGCGTTGGGCGCCAAAGTCACCGTGGTGGAGCTTACGGATGGCCTCATGCCTGGCTGCGATCGGGATCTCGTGCGCCCGCTTGAAAGCGCATTCGCGCTCGCTACGAGCAGATACTGCTGGCGACGCGCGTTGCGGCGATCGAACCGCTGCGCAACGGCCTGCGTGTCAGCTTCGCGGGCGACAAGGCGCCTGAGCCGCATCTCTACGATCGCGTGCTGGTGGCGGTGGGTCGGGTTCCGAATGGTCGCAACATCGGGGCGGACCGCGCCGGTGTCAACGTGGATGAGCGCGGGTTCATTCGCGTCGATGCTCAGCAGCGCACCAATGTCGAGAACATCTTTGCGATCGGTGATGTCGTGGGCCCGCCGATGCTCGCTCACAAGGCTTCGCACGAGGGCAAAAGTGGCTGCCGAAGTCGCTGCGGGTCAGAAGCGCCGCTTCGAGCGCGCGTGATCCCCTCGGTTGCATACACCGATCCCGAAATCGCCTGGGCCGGCCTCCCGCGGAAATCGAGGCGAAGCAGCAGGGGATCGAGTGCGGCAAGGGAATGTTTCCCTGGATGGCGAGCGGTCGTTCACTCGCACTCAATCGTGACGATGGGTTCACGAAAATCCTGTTCGACAAGCAGTCGCATCGCGGTGCTGGGGCTGGAATCGTGGGCCCGAATGCAGGCGACCTCATCTCCGAAGTGGCGCTTGCGCATCGAAATGGGCTGCGACGCCGCCGATATCGGCTTGACGATTCATCCGCATCCGACACTGTCGGAAACGGTGGCGTTCGCGGCGGAAGCCTACGAGGGCACGCTCACTGATCTGTACGTGCCGAAGAAGTAGGAACCGCGAATGGACAAGCGCCTGCTCGATATCCTGGTGTGCCCGGTAAGCGAAGGCCCCGCTGTTCTTCAACGAGGAAACCCAGGAGTTGGTCTGCAAGGCTGAGCCGGCTGGCTTATCCGGATTCGCGACGGGATTCCTGTGATGCTGGAGGAGGAGGCCCGTCAGCTTTCCTCCGACGATCCCTTGCTGCAACGCTGAGCCATGTTTCGCGTGGTCATTCCCGCGCGCGGTATGCCTCGGCACGACTGCCGGGCAAGCCGCTGCGACTGATTGCCGGTCGCCCGATGATTCAGCACGTGCACGAGAAGGCGGTGGCGAGCGGCGCCGCAGGGTAATTGTTGCCACGGATCACCCGGCGATCGAGGAGGCATCGAAGAGAGTTTTGCGACCGTGCTGCGGACCTCTATGCGAGCATGCGAGCGGCACCGAGTCGGATCGCTGGAAGTCGTGCGGAACGAGCATTGGGCGGATCACGACATCGTGGTGAACGTGCAGGGAGACGAACCCTTGATCCCGCCCGTGATCATCCGGCAAGTCGCGGAGCTGCTCGAGAAATCACCTTGGGCTGATATCGCGACTCTGATGACACCGATCAGCTCGGTTGAGGAGTTTCTCGACCCTAACGTGGTCAAGGTCGCCGTCACGCCGAAGGGGCGGGCTCTTTATTTCAGTCGCGCGCCTATCCCGTGGATACGCGACGGTGCGTCGAGCAGCCTCGACAGCCAGACCCGACACGACAGGGCGTTTCGACACGTCGGGCTGTATGCCTACCGCGTGAAAGTATTGGTCGCGCTTGCGAAGCTACCTCCACACACCCCTCGAGCAGCTCGAAAAGCTCGAGCAACTGGCGCGCCATGGAGAACGGCTTTGAAATTGTCGTAGCGACCGCTATTGAAGCGCCGGGTCGCGGAGTCGATACCGAGTCAGACCTTGAGGCTGTTGCGCGGCTGCTTGCGACCTGAGTGACGAACCGTGGCCTCGACGAGAATCCTGTTCGTTTGCCTGGGCAACATCTGCCGAAGTCCTACCGCGGAGGTCGTGTTGCGCGAGCTTGTGACCCGCGAAGCGCCCGATCTGAGCGTGGAGATCGACTCCGCAGGTATTGGCGACTGGCACATCGAGGAGCCGCCCGATCAACGTGCCCTGGCAGCGGCGCGCCGGCGCGGCCTGGATATGCGAGTCGACTGCGCGCGCGCCAGATCGCCAGCGAGGATTTCCAGCGATTCGATTTCATCCTGGCGATGGATCGTGCCAACCTGTCGGACTTGCGGCGCCGCGCACCCACACAATATCGAGAGCGGGTGCGCCTGTTCCTGGAGTTTGCGCCCGACGCGGGAGTCGATGAGGTTCCGGACCCTTACTACGGCGGCGAAGCGGGCTTCGAGGAAGTGCTCGATCTCGCTGGAGCAGGCCGCACGCGGCCTGCTCAGCCACATTCGCGAAGAAAATAGCGCGTCAGTCGTCGCGTCCGGGACCGTGCGGCGAGCTGTCCGACGGCGAAGACGTCCATACCACGAACTTCCCTTCCTGATTGGGGCGCGGAGTTTCCGCGCCCACCGCTGCTTTGCGGCGTGGCTCGTTCTGCATCGTCCCGCTGCGCCGCTGAGTTCGCTGCGGGACGTGGCTCGCCACGCTGGTTAGCTGACGAGAAGGGCAGTTCTGCGGTTTGACCCGAGTCGCTGCGCGGTGCCGGTCGCTCATCGCCGTTCGAGGAAGCGGGTGCGGGTTCCGTTCGGGCAGGTCCCTGAGTGCTCTCGGGACCGTTGGCTGCGACGCCGGTGCTATCGCGATTTTCTCGCGCGATCACGTCCGCCGCGACGCCGACGGCCCCTGCGGCCGCGACCGCCACGTTCACTGCGCTCGGCACGATCGCCGCGCTCGAGCCGATCTTTCTGAGCGGCTCGATCCGCACGTGGTGCCTCGTTTCGAGGCTCGGCCGCGGGGCGCTCACTGAGAGCCGGTGATTCGGGAACCGACGGCGCAGGGGCGGCGACATGCTTTGCCATCGCGCCTCTGATGCGAGTCGGAACGGCGGTGGCCACCATCGCCGCGGTGCGAGCCCTGCGCGCTGCGATGGGGTTCGCGACGCGCTATCCCTGTCCCGCCCGCCGCGCCGGCTGTCTCGGGGTCGCTGATCGCGCCGCTCGTCACGATGTTCTCGATGCTGTCGCGATGCGGTTGTTGGCTGCGGGGCCGCCGGCGCAGCCGGCCCGGTGCCGAACAGCCAGCGCCACAAGCGCACGAAGATGCCCGGGCGCTGGGGCGTCGGCTCAGCCGTCCACGCGTTGGGCGCGGTGACAACACTCACCGGTGCCGGTGCAGTCGGTAGCACGGTAGGGACCGCGGGTGCTTCTGAAGCCGGCTTTTCTCGCGTGTCAGTGCCGCGTCTGGCAACAGCTCTTCCTGTTCGACCATCTGGTAGCTGATCCCGGCATTTTCCACGAGCTGGGTTTCGTCATCGCGCACTCGGCGGATCGAGTAGTTGGAGGTCTGCAGGTTCGGGTTGGGTATCACCATTACGTTGACGGAGCTGCGCTCGCTGATCGTATTGAGCCAGTCGCGCTTCTCGTTCATGAGATAGGTGCCGACGTCGACCGGTACCTGCACGATGATGCGGGCGGGCGTTCCTTGCGCGCCTCTTCACCGATCAGGCGCAGGATGGCGAGCGTCAGCGATTCGACGCTGCGGATCGTTCCCATGCCGGTGCAGCGAGGGCAGGCGATGTGGGTCGATTCGCCAAGACTCGGGCGCAGACGCTGCCGTGACATCTCCAGCAGCCCGAAGCGAGACAGCCGTCCGATCTGGATGCGAGCCTTGTCCTGCTTTACCGCGTTGCGGAGGCGGTCCTCAACGTCGCGCTGATTCTTCTGCGACTCCATATCGATGAAGTCGATGACGATCAGGCCGCCGATGTCGCGCAGTCGCAGCTGGCGCGCGACCTCGTCGGCGGCTTCGAGATTGGTGTTACACGCCGTGGTTTCGATATCGCCGCCGCGCGTCGAGGCGAGCGGAGTTGATGTCGATCGACACCAGCGCCTCACCGTGATCGATCACCAGGCTCCCGCCGGAGGGCAGTGTCACTTTGTGCGAATACGCGGACTCGATCTGGCTCTCGATCTGGAAGCGCGTGAACAGCGGCACCTCGTCCTGGTAGACCTTGAGCTTGCGCTGATACTCGGGGGCATGAAGCGCTGCATGTATTCCTGCGCCTTCTGATAAGCGCCGGAATCGTCGATGAGAATCTCACCGATGTCGTCCGAGAGGTAATCGCGAAGCGCACGCGTTACCGCATCGCCTTCCTGGTAAATGAGGAACGGCGCGGTACGCTCTTTGGCCGCGGTATCGATGAGTTCCCAGGCGCTGCGCAGATTGTTCAGGTCCCACTGCAGCTCCTCGCTTGACCGACCTACACCGGCGGTGCGAACGATCGCACCCATGCCGTCCGGGATCTGCAGATCGTTCATGGCCTCGCGCAACTGATCGCGTTCCTCGCCCTCGATCCGACGCGAGACGCCACCGGCGCGCGGGTTGTTCGGCATCAGTACCAGGAACCGGCCCGCCAGGCTGACGAACGTCGTCAACGCAGCGCCCTTGTTGCCGCGCTCCTCTTTCTCCACCTGAACCACCAGCTCCTGGCCTTCCTGGAGCAGCTCGCTTGATGTTCATCCGGCCGCCCGGTTGAGCATCGTTGCGGAAGTACTGGCGGGAGACTTCCTTCAGCGGCAGGAAGCCGTGGCGCTGCGCGCCGTAGTCGACGAAGGCGGCTTCGAGGCTCGGCTCGACCCGCGTGATGCGACCCTTGTAGACGTTGGCTTTTTTGTTCCCGGGAGGGAATCTCAATCGACAGGTCGTAAAGTTTCTGACCGTCTACCAAAGCGACGCGCAACTCTTCTGCCTGAGTTGCGTTGACAAGCATCTCTTCATTGGCCCCTGCTGAGTGTGATGAGGGGCCCCGGAGCGGGGAGTTGGCGATGCCGGTGTGCGGTGGAGGGTGTTGCGTCTATAGACATCATTTAACAGGAACAGCGGCGAGTGCCCTGCACTCGCAAACGCTCATTCAATCCCGCCTGTGCATTTTCTGGCGCCGGCCGGCCTGACCGGAGGCGCCTGTGGCACGCCTGAACTCTTGGCTGTACGCCGAGCGCCTCTGGCGCTCTGCCTCAGGACCCAAGCGATGGCCCGGCTACCCGGGACCAACTAACATGCGGCGCGAAAGCGCATGGCCTTCGCACCACTGATTCGGCTCGCGCAATCGCATCTTCCTGGGAAGCTGCGGCAGCGAGGTCGGCGCGCACTATAGCAACGCAATACCGTCAAATCAATGTGTTACGAGAGATTAACGCGTGAGTAACGAGCCTGAATCCTCACCTCAGGCCTCGCGCCCGCAGGTTCGGCAGGTCGAAATTGCTGCCGAGGACGAGGGGCAACGCGTCGACAACTTCCTGCTCGGGAGCTGAAGTCGGTGCCGCGCAGCCGCGTGTATCGGATCCTGCGTCGCGGCGAGGTGCGGGTTAATGGCAAGCGAGTGAAGCCCAGTATCGGCTGGCAGCAGGCGACCGCTTGCGCGTCCCGCCCGTGCGACTCGATTTGCAGCCGAAGGAACGACGCGCGCCGGACAGCCTGCGCGAAACCGTACGCAACGCGATCGTCCACGAGGATCGCGAGCTGCTCGTCATCAACAAGCCCGCCGGTCTGGCCGTGCACGGCGGCAGCGGCCTCGATTTTGGCGTCATCGAGATACTGCGCGCCGACAGGCCCCAGGAATCACTCGAGTTGGTGCATCGCCTGGATCGCGAGACCAGCGGCGTTTTGCTGGTGGCGCGGCGCCGTTCGAGCCTGCGAGCCTTGCATGCCCTCATGCGCGAGGGCCTGGTGCAGAAGCGCTATCTGGCGCTCGTCGCGGGCCAGTGGCCGCATGGCAAGGCGCGCATCGATGTGCCGCTCAAGACACGCCAGCTGCAGAGCGGTGAGCGCATCGTTCGCGCGCAGCAAGGCGGCAAGGAAGCGCTCAGTGTCTTCGCGCCCGTCGAGTTCTACGGCAAGCTCGCCACGCTGGTCGAGGTTGATCTGAAGACCGGCCGTACGCACCAGATCCGCGTTCACGCGCTGCACGCGGGCCACGCAGTGGCCGGCGATGACAAGTATGGTGATCGCGAATTCAATCGGCAGATGCGCGAGCTGGGTCTCGACCGAATGTTCCTGCATGCAATCGCGATCGCATTTACCTGGCCCGGAACGGAGCGGCAATTCGACGTGAGCGTGCCGCTAGATGTGGAGTTGAAGGGCGTGCTCGATCGCCTGGCTACGGCAGGCGCGCGCCCGCGCGCCGCAGGCGCCAGAGAGCCAGATGAGTGGTAGCCCGATCAGGGCGGTCGGGTCTTGGGAGTCGATACGCTCGAAAAGAGTGATTCCGAGTCCTTCGCACTTGAAGCCGCCCGCGCAATCGTAAGGGCGCTCGGAGCTCCACGTATCGGGAGATCTCCAGTTCGCTGAGGTCACGAAATTGCACTGTGGTCTCATCGACGTGCTCCTCACAGAGCTCGCCCTTCGAACGTACCAGGCACGTTGCGGTGTAGAACCTCAAGGCTTGCCCGCTCGCGCGCTGCAATTGCGCGATGTTGCGCGCGGGGTTGCCCGGCTTGCCCAGGATCTCATCCCGACAGACGGCAATCTGGTCAGCGCCGATCACGTAAGCGGTGGGATGGCGGATGGCGACGTGTGAGGCCTTCTCGCGCGCCAGGCGCGATACCAGCTCCAACGGTGTTTCTGCGGCCAACGGAGATTCGTCGATATCAGCTGCATCGACCTGGAACGGAACGCGCAGCCGTTCAAGGAGCTCGCGGCGATAGCGGGAAGCGGAGGCGAGGACGAGGTCTGGCGGCACCGGTTTAATTCTGCAAAAACAACGATTTGCGCTTAGATTCTTTTGACAGGGAGGACCTCATCACTATGATACCGCGCCCATGTCGCCGCACCCGGGGCAACAGCACGAGGTCGCAGCGCTTGCCGCCGATGAAGCGGTAATCGAAGCGGAGATAGCGCTGGCGGACCTGGAGCGCATCCGCCCACTCCTGAGGGCGATGCGGGTATGGCTCGCGGACAATTTCGCTTCCATCGCGAGAGCGCGCTTGCGGTCGCCGAGGGGCATGTGAGCGCGACGCTGACACTGACCTGTCAGCGTTGCTTGGGAGAAATGACTCTGCCGGTCGACACCGATAGCCGGCTGGCCTTTGTGGCGAACGCTGCGGCCAGCGCAGACGTCACAGGCGCGCGCGAACCGGTGATCGCTCTGGATGGGCAGGTGTCGCTGGCGACGTTGATCGAAGAGGAATTGCTGCTCGCGCTGCCATTGGCGCCGATGCATCGCGACGCAAGTGATTGCCATGTGCGTCCCGGGAGAGCAGGCGGACCAACCCCGGCACAAGCCGTTCGCGGGGCTGCGAGACCTGATGAAGGATTGAATTGACTGGAGATTCGTAATGGCGGTTCAGAAAAGCAGAAAGACTCCCTCAAGCGCGGTATGCATCGGTCGCACGACGCACTGCGCGGCCCGGCACTGTCGGTGGACCCGCAGTCCGGCGAAACGCATCTGCGTCATCGCATCACGCCTGACGGCTACTACCGGGGCCGCAAGGTCATCGACGTCCCGGGCGATCAGGACAAGAACTGATCGCCGCGGCCATGCCGCAGCATCCCGTCCGCTCACCGTAATCGGCCCGCGGCGCTTGTCAGCAGCGTCCACAATCGCAGTTGACGCGATGAGCGGCGACCGCGGCGCTGGGATGCGTGCCCGCTGCCGTCGAGCTGGTGCGCGAGCGCAAGGAACTGAGGTTGGTGCTGGTTGGAGCGCCCGAGATTATCGAGCCCCTCCTGCGCACACATCGCGCCGACGCAGAGAGTCGCATCGAGGTTCAGCCCGCCTCCGAGATCGTCGGAATGAATGAGGCGCCTCGCGAAGCGCTGAGACGCAAGAAAGACTCCTCGATGCGTCGGGCCATCGACATGGTCAAGGAAGGGCGGGCGCAGGCCTGCGTGAGCGCGGGTAACACCGGTGCCCTCATGGCTACTGCGCACTTCGTGCTCAAGTCGATACCGGGCATCGATCGTCCGGCAATCATGTCAGCGATTCCGGCAATCGGCGGGCACACTCACATGCTGGATCTCGGCGCCAATGCTTCATGCACACCGGCGCAGCTGTGCCAGTTCGGAGTGATGGGCTCAGTAGTCGCCGCTGATCTCAATGCGCTGGAGCGCCCTCGAGTCGGGCTGCTCAACATTGGTGAGGAGGACATCAAGGGTCACGCGCTGGTGCAGGAAGCGCATCGCCTGCTCGCGGCGACGACGCTCGACTACGTCGGGTTCGTAGAGGGCGATGATATCTTCACCGGCGAGGTCGACGTGGTCGTGACAGACGGCTTCACCGGCAACGTCGCGCTCAAGACCATGGAAGGGCTGGCGCGCATGATCGGCAGCGCGACACGCGAGGAGTTCTCGAGGGGGCCGCACGCAAGGTCATGGCGGCTGCGGCTTGGCCGGCGCTACGCGCGCTCAGGACACGGCTCGATCCGCGTCGCTACAATGGGGCCAGCATGGTGGGATTGAACGGCATCGTCATCAAGAGTCACGGCGGCGCGGATCAGTACGCATTCCGTCACGCCATCCTCACAGCAGCCACCGAGGCGGAGCGCGGTGTGCCGGCGCAGATCGCCGCGGAGCTCGCGAGGCAGATCCATTGATCTACTCAAGAATCGAAGGGACGGGTAGCTATCTTCCCGAGAAGGTCCTCACCAATTTCGACCTCGAGAAGATCGTGGATACGACCGACGAGTGGATCCGCACTCGTACCGGCATCGAGCGTCGGCATATTGCGGCTGAGAGTGAGACTACCGTCGACATGGCCGAGCAGGCGGCACGCGCGGCGCTGCATAGTGCGGGCGTCGCGCCGGAAGAGATCGACCTGATTGCTTTTGGCACGACCACGCCCGATCTCGTGTTCCCGAACTGCGGCGTGCTGCTGCAGGCGCGGCTCGGCATCCGCGGTTGTCCGGCGTTTAGTGTCGAAGCCGCCTGCACCGGGTTCATTTACGCGCTGTCCATCGCCGACAAGTACATCCGCTGTGGCGAGTCGAAGTGCGCGCTCGTGATCGGTGCCGACATGTTGTCTCGCATCGTCAACTGGAGTGACCGGCAGACCTGCGTACTGTTTGCGGACGGCGCCGGCGCCGTGGTGCTGAAGCCATCGAATGAAGCGGGGATCGTCTCTGACGCACATACACGCCGACGGCACTTCACCAGGACCTGCTCAATTATCCGGGCGGCGTTTCGAAGGGCTGGCCAAAGGGACCACCAGGTACCTTCGGTGTGCAGATGAAGGGCAATGAAGTCTTCAGGTCGCGGTGAACACCCTCGGCCGCATCGTTGAAGAGGCGCTCGAGGCGAACAAGCTCGACAAGTCCGCGGTCGACTGGCTGGTCCCTCACCAGGCGAACATGCGCATCATCCAGGCGACCGCCAGAAAGCTCGATCTACCCATGGAGCGGGTGATCGTCACCGTGCAGGAACATGGCAATACATTCTGCAGGCTCGGTGCCATTGGCACTCGACGTCGGTGTGCGCGACGGGCGCATCAAGCGGGGAGATCTGCTATTGCTGGAAGCGTTTGGTGGCGGCTTTACCTGGGCGCCGCCGTGGTGCGCTATTGATCGGATTTTCGGACGCGGCTCAACCAGACGAAGTAGGGATCCCAACCCTGTGCCGAAGCGATAGGCGCGCGATCATCAGGCTTGCAAACGCGCTCGCTCCAGACGCTAAAGGCGTCCCAGCCCTTTGGGCTTTCGATCTCGTCCTTGTTATCGTCGACCCTAGGCGCGGTGTTCATGGAGTGGACTGTTCTTATTGCTGGGGGAGCACTTTAGGCGACAGGGCTGGCCGACGACGTGAGACCGATCACAATCCTGGCCTAGAATAGAGACCAATGGACTGCACACGCTCAATGGCGCTTTGGTGCGCGGCTCTTCTGGCGGCGAGGTTGTGTTGCGGCGCACGCCGAGATGTTCCAGGTGCCGCCGACCGGCGTAGACCTCATCGGCCTGGAAGAGAATACCGTCGCGCAGTTCGAGGACACGCTGCCGGACATAGCGCGCCGTTACGGCCTGGGTTATGAGGAAATCGCCCTGGCGAATCCTGGAACTGACCCTTGGCTGCCGGGTGAGGGCACCCCAATCAGCCTACCGACTCAGCACATCCTGCCACCCGGACCGCGCGAGGGCATCGTGATCAACCTCGCCGATCACCGGCTCTACTACTTCCCGCGCAGAACCGGCAAGGAGCCAGCCGAGCTGATCTCGCATCCGATCAGCGTCGGCCAGATGGATTGGCGCACACCGATTGGCGTCACCCAGATCGCGGCGAAGATCAAGAAACCGACCTGGTATCCGCCAGCCTCGATTCGCAAGCAACACGAGGACGATGGTGACCCGATCCCGGCGGCGATCCCGCCCGGTCCCGACAACCCCCTCGGGGACTTCGCGATGCGGCTAGCTATACCGGGTGGTGCATACATGATCCACGGCACGAACAAGCCGGTCGGCGTCGGCATGCAGGTGACGCATGGCTGTATCCGCATGTACCCGGAAGACATCGAATCGCTGTTTCGCATGGTCGGCGTCGGGACCCGGGTCCGCATCATCAATGAACCCGTGAAGACCGGTTGGGATAACGGCGTGTTGTACCCGGAAGTGCACCCGCCCCAGAGAACAGCGGAGCAGCCCCGGTCGACCTCACTCAGCTCACGCGAACTCTGGTGGCTGCGACTCGCAACCGGCCCATTCGGATCAATTCGGCCACTCGCCGAGCGGACCTGATCGAATCGCGCGGCAAGCCGGTCGCGATTTCGACCTCCGCTCGGCCTCAGGCGCGCGCGGCCAGCGCGTCGGAATAGCACGCCTGCGCGGCTAAAAAGCGCCGCGGGCTCAATAGCACCGCGGCGCCGGATTTTGCTCGCTGCCGACTTACTTCGACATCGACTTCTTGAACATGCGATCGATCTTCTCGTTGGTCGCATCGCAGCAGGACTGGCTGGCCTGAGCTGCGGAAAGCGCCTGGTTTGCAGTGCTCTGCGCACCGTTCGCGGCCGACTGCGCCGCCGAAGCTGCGCTCGAGGCTGAGCTCGCCGCATCTTTGGCCGATGTCGCGTCTGCGCCAACTTTCGCGACTTGTGACTTCAGCTCGTCGATCTGGGCCTGAATCGGCTTGAGGTCTGTGCACGCAGCCATCATTCCGAGACACAGGACAGCGGTTGAAGCCTTAAGCATCATTGCACTCTTCATGGTATTCCCTTTTCGTTCGTGAGTTTCTCCGGGTAGCCCGGAAGTCCAACACTTCAGCTCAAACCACGGGCCGAAGCCCACGCGCGAGCCGAACCGGAACGGCGCATAAGTGAACATGTTTGCGCTTCCGATGCAATAGTACTCGTGGGCTTGTCGTCCTGCAGCGACAAGTATTGACAGCGCGCAACTTCTACAAGATGTGCTCGCAGTATAGCATCGGTGGACAACCATTGCGCGTCTTTCCGGTGGATGAGGGCTCACTTGTCCTCACTCCCGTCATGCATCCTGTTGCTCGAATGAGTCATTGCGTATGTCGCACGGAATCGTCGCGCACGGCGCACCGAGTTGCGCCTCGCGCGCGCTTCGGATGCACCGACCAGACGCGCCAGCCGGGAACGCGTGTGCTGGAGCTAATAGGGTCACCATCCGTGTAGCCCGGCAGTCGGTATGTGATTGATTTGCACGCGGCACCTAACTGTATATAATCACAGTCAGCCGAATTGCCTGCGAGTGACTCCATGTCCGATCTGACTCCCCGCCAGACCCAGATTCTGCGTCTCATTCAGACGCGGATTGTCGACAACGGCATGCCGCCGACACGCGCCGAGATTGCGCGCGAGCTGGGATTCAAGTCAGCCAACGCGGCTGAGGAGCACCTGCGCGCTTTGCAGCGCAAAGAGGAGCCATTGAGTTGATTCCCGGTGCTTCGCGCGGCATCCAGCTCAAGGACTATCTGCGCGAGCAGATCGGTCTTCCTTTGATTGGACGGGTAGCGGCAGGCCGGCCGATCCTCGCCGAAGAGCATGTTGAAGGACGATTCCAGATCGATCCACAGCTGTTCCAGCCGCGTCCCCATTACCTGCTCAAGGTCAGTGGCATGAGCATGCGCGATGTAGGGATCGTCGACGGTGACCTCGTCGCCGTGCACCGTACGAGCGAAGTGCGCAATCGGCAAATCGTGGTCGCACGTCTGGAAAACGAGGTAACGGTCAAGCGCTATCGGCAGGAAGGATCGATTGTCTGGCTGATGCCTGAGAATGCGGATTTCCAGCCAATCCGGGTCGATCTCAAGGCGCAGCCGATGATCATCGAAGGGTGTCGTCGTGGGGAATCCTACGACGCGTCGATGGCAGTGTGCGCAACATCGCGCGCGAGCGGCGCACGAGTTGAGTCTCGTCCTCTGGTCGCGTCAAGCGCGCTCCAGGTTCTCCAGGCGTTTGAGATAGAGGGCCTCATCAGGCGGCGTTCCGGCGCGCTGCGATTCCCACAGGATCTCACCGAGAACCTCCAGCATTCGGTGTTCGGCTTCGTGCTGAACCGAGCAGTGATGCCAGCGATGCGTGAAGCGCACGGATCCCGGCGGGACGATCGGTGCTGACCTGCTCCCGGATGGCGAGATGTAGCCCCAGATGCAGGAATGGATTCTCCGCACCGGCGTCGGGCAGAAACTCAGCCTCAACCGCCGGCACTTCTGCTTCGAGCAACTCGTGATACTCAGGGTGTTCGGCGATCAATCTCGCGACCTGCGCCTGCAGCGGCTCCAGAGGCTCGCTGTTGCGATATTTTCGCCACGCGTCGACATAGATGCGGCGCAGATCCGCGCGGCTTTGCTGGTGAAAGATTGGCATGGGCTTCGGTTCAACGGCGCCTGACGGTGAACGTGCTGGAGCTGCGGCCGGGTCTTGTGATCGTATTCGCACAGGTCCGCAATCCCGCATTCAGGGCAGCGTGGTTTGCGGGCAGTACATACGTAACGCCCATGCAGAATGAGCCAGTGATGCACGTGGCGACGATATTCGTCCGGCACGACTTCGAGCAGACGCATCTCCACCTCAAGCGGTGTCTTGCCCGGCGCCAGCCCGGTACGGTTGGCGACACGGAAGATGTGCGTGTCGACTGCGATCGTGGACTGGCCGAAAGCCACGTTCAGGACCACGTTCGCCGTCTTGCGACCAACGCCAGGCAGCGACTGCGGGGCGTCGCGGTCTGCAGGTACCACGCCGGCGAAGCGCTCGATCAGGAGTCTGCAGGTTTCAATGATGTTGCGCGCCTTGGTGTTGAAAAGGCCGATCGACTTGATATGCCTGGAAAGGCCTGCCACGCCGAGCGCCAGCACTGCTTGCGGGTCCGGAGCGAGGCGGAACAGCTCAGCAGTAGCGCGATTTACGCTTTGTCCGTCGCCCGCGCGGACAGCATGACACGACCAGGAGCTGAAACGGGCTTGAGTATTCGAGCTCAGTCCGCGGTTCGGGATTGGCGGCCTTGAGCCGCGTAAGGATCGCGGCACGGCGCCGTGGTGTCATGACGCTGCGCCAGGCTTGCGCCAGGTGCCAGCCTCACGCTTTCTGGCAGCGATCATGTGTTGACGTTCCTCGATGCTCCGCCGCCGCCGCTCACGGCCGGCCTCGTAGCGCTCACGAAGTGCGGCCCTGCAGCTGCAACTCCTCAAGCGTCAGAGGCGCTGAATCGGTTCGCCCCGTACATCGAGTGCCGGTCGCAGTTCGATGCAATCCACAGGGCAGGGCGGCAGGCACAGGTCGCAACCGGTGCACAACTCCGCGGCGACGGTATGCATGAAACGCTGGGCGCCCACTATGGCATCGACCGGGCAGGCGTAGACACTTGGCGCAGCCGATGCAACGCGCCTCATCGATGAAAGCAACGGTGGGGCCCGAACTGCTCCGTTTACGGGATTGAGCGGCTTCTCGATCCTGCCCAGCAGACGCGCCCAATGCGCGAATGGTGACCTCGCCACCGCGGCGGGCACTGATTGATGTCGGCACTACCAGCGGCAATCGCTTCGGCGTAAGGCCGGCATGCCGCGCATACCCGCAGCGCGTGCACTGCGTTTGTGGAAGCACGGCGTCGATCTGCTCGACGAGATCGTTCACAGCTCACTTGACCTTCATGCCTGGTTGCGCGCCCTGGTCAGGGAGACAGCAGAAAGATGCCGGAGCCGTCACCTGCCGCCAGCACCATGCCTTCCGAAGTGCCGAAGCGCATCTTGCGCGGCGCGAGGTTGGCAACCACCACGACCTGTCGACCCGCGAGGCTCTCGGCCGGATATGCGGATTGATTCCCGCGTAGACCGTGCGCATTCCGTTGCCGACATCGAGCGTGAGCTTGAGAAGCTTGTCCGCACCGTCGATGGGCTCGGCGGCGACGATACGCGCTACGCGCAGGTCGATCCTGTTGAATTCATCGATGGAAATCACTCCTTCGCTGCTGGCTGGCGTCGAGGCTGGGCCGAGCTGGAATGTGACGCTGTCTCCTCGGCAGGGGAGCGAACAAGGCGTCCAGCTGTTTTGGATCCACACGTTGCATGAGGTGCTCATAGGGTTGCATCTTGAGAGGCTGCGGCTCGCGCAGCTGCGCCCAGCGCAGCGGCAGGTAATCCCAGCATCCTTGCAGCTCGCTCGGCAGTGTCTGGAAGAATCGGAGCCAGCAGCACCGTGAGCCTGCGGAATGCATCGATGCAATCCGAGCACGCTTCCCACAGCCGACGCTCCTGCTGAGGATCCTTGGCCAGCACCCGAGGCTTTTCCTGATCGATAGCCTGCGTTCATGCGGTCGGCAAGTTCCATCACCCGGCGTACTACTTTGCCGAATTCCGCGCTTCGTAGTCTTCCAGTATGCGCTCGCCAGCATCGAGCGCCTGCCTGACCACTTCGCGGTGGCCACTGCGCGGTTTTCGTCGCTGGGCAGAAGCTTGCCGCCAAAGCGCTTGGTAATGAAGCCGGCGCGCGGCTCGCGATGTTGATGTACTTGCCGATCAGGTCGGCTGTTGACGCGCGCGACGAAGTCATCGGCGTTGAAATCGAGGTCCTCGACATTGGCGTTGAGCTTGGCCGCGATGTAGTAGCGCAGCCACTCCGGGTTCATGCCGAGCTCCAGGTATCGCAGCGGGCTGAGTGCCGGTGCCGCGCGACTTGGACATCTTTTCGCCCGACACGGTGATGAAGCCGTGCACGTAGACGTGATCCGGAACCCTGTAGGGCGAACCGGCGAACTTCAGCATCGCGGGCCAGAACAAGGTGTGGAAGTAAATGATGTCCTTGCCGATGAAGTGGATCTGCTCGGTGTCGTTCGCGGCAAGGAATTCGTTGAACGAACGAAGCTCTCCGACGTGCCGCAGCCTTGCCGGAATCGAAGTAGTTGCTTGAGCGCAGGCCAGATATCCGATAGGCGCATCCAGCCAGACATAGAAGTACTTGCCGGGGCTATCCGGGAATCGGAATGCCGAAGTAGGGCGCGTCGCGCGAGATATCCCAGTCGCCAAGCGCCTTGTCGCCGCGCCCGTCGAGCCATTCCCGCGCCTTGTTCGCCACCTGCGGCTTGCAATCGATCCGGCGCGCCGATCCATTGATTCAGAAACCGACGCATTTCGGGATCGGAAAGCCGGAAGAAGAGATGTTCGGAGGTCTTCAGCACCGGCTGGGCGCCCGAAAGAGTCGAGTAGGGGCTCGATCAGGTCGGTGGGCGCATACACGGTGCTGCAGACCTCGCATGCGTCGCCGTACTGATCCTTGGAGTGGCAGTTCGGGCATTCGCCCTTTATGTAGCGGTCCGCGAGGAACATGCCTTTCACCGGGTCGAAGAACTGCTCGACCGCCTTGCTGTAGATCAGACCGGCGGCCTTGAGCCGGCGATAGATGTCCTGCGACAGCTCCGTATTCTCGGGCGAGTCGCGTCGAATGCCAGTGGTCGAAGCTGAGGTGAAAGCCCTGCAGGTACTTGCGGGCGTTCCGACGGCGATGCGAGCGACGAGCTGTTGCGGCGAGATGCCCTCGGCTTGCGCCTTTGAGCATGATCGGCGCGCCGTGCGCGTCGTCCGCGCAAACGAAGTGCACCTCATGTCCCTAGCATCCGCTGGAACCGCACCCAGATATCGGCCTGGATGTACTCCATGATATGGCCGATGTGGAACGGGCCGTTGGCGTACGGCAGCGCGGTGGTGACGAAGAGCTTGCGATGAGGATCGGCATGGGAATCGGCGACAGTGAGCAGACAAGCGGGGATTATGCCACGCAGGATGTAACGTCAGGCCCGAGGCATGGTACGTAGATGAGTAAGGCCGTCGAGTTCCTGCGCTCCCGCGCGGCGGCCGGAGAGCTGTTCGATCAGCCGCTTTCCTTGACCGGCTCGAACTTCGACTTGTTGATGCCCTTCTTGTAGGCCTCGCGCGCCGATGACTACGCCGTTGTCGAGCAGCGCCTGGATGGCCGTGTCCATGGTGCGCATGCCGTGCGCGCGCCGCTCTGCATCGTGTTCTCGAGCTGGTCGAGCTTGCCCTGTCGGATCAGGTTCGGCGACCGCAGGCGTATTCACCAGTATCTCCAGCGGCGGCGACGCGACCCTGCTTGTCGGCGCGTTGCAGGAGCTGCTGCGAGACCACGCCGCGCAGTGAAGTCGAAAGCATCGTGCGCACGTGCGACTGCTTGTCGGCGGGGAATGCGTTGACCATCCGATCGACCGTGGCCGCGGCGCCGTTGGTGTGCAGCGTGCCCATCACCAGAATGCCCATTTCCGCAGCTGTGACCGCAATGCTCATGGTTTCCAGGTCGCGCAACTCGCCCACCAGCACCACGTCGGGATCTTCGCGCAGGGCCGAATGCAGGGCACTGCGCGAACGCTCGGGGCGTGCACCCCGATTTCGCGCTGGCTGATCAGGCAATTCTTCGCGGTCGTGCACGAACTCGATTGGAGTCCTCGATGGTGAGGATGTGGCCTTTGATGCGCGAATTGATGTCGTCGATCATCGCCGCGAGAGTCGTCGATTTTCCTGATCCGGTCTTGCCGGTGACCAGGATCAGCCCGCTGATGATCCGTGCAGAGGTTGCGCACCGACTCCGGCATGTTGAGCTGGTCGAGCGTCAGCGCCTGCGAGGGAATGGCGCGAAACACGGCGCCCATGCCGCTCAGGTGACGCATGACGTTGACCCGAAAGCGCGCGCACGCCCGGCAGGTGATAGGCGAAGTCCGTGCCGTCCTTGGCCTCGAAGCGCTCGGTTGCTTCGCCGCGGCATGATCTCGTACAGCGCTTCGCTGGACGAAATCGGGCGTGAGCTTGTCCTGCCGTAACTGCAAAAGATCGCCATACAGGCGGATGCGCGGCGGATCGCCCGCGAGAAAGTGCAGGTCCGAACCCTTGCGATTCAGGACTTCAGTCAGGTATTCGTCGATGCGCGCCACAGGCTGAGTGTCAGGGCGGGGCTTCAGCTCGCCGCAAGATCGAACTTCGGCAGAATGCTCGTATCAGTCACGAAGTTCTGGAACTGGCGCTTGTCGCTGGCATAGGCGTAGGCGTCGTCCGGATCGATCTCCTTCGCCTTGATCGCGGCCAGCAACGCCATGGTCCATGCAGCTGCATGCCATAGTCCTTGCCGGTCTGCAGTTGACTCGGGTATCTGGTGGGTCTGGTCGGTCATGATGAGCTTGGCGATGGCCTTGGTCATCACCATCACCTCGCAGACCGCACGCGCGGCCGCGTCTGTCGGCCGATCTTCACCAGCACCTGGGTGATCACCGCGATCAAGCTCTGCGCGAGGAAGCTCTTGGTTCTGCTTCGCGCTCATCGACCGGCAAGCGCGTCGATCACGCGATCGATGGTCTTGACGGCGCTGGTCGTGTGCAGCGTCCCGAGCACCAGGTGGCCGGTTTCCGCTGCGGTCATCGCCATCGAGATGGTCTCCGCGTCGCGCAGCTCGCCGACCAGGATCACGTCGGGATCCTCGCGCATGGCGGCGCGCACGCCTTCGGCGAAGCTCGGCAGATGCGTATTGAGTTCGCGCTGGATCACCTGGCTGTTCTTGCTGCGATGCACGAACTCGATCGGGTCTTCCAGGCTGATGATGTTCAGTCGCTTGGTCTGGTTCAGCAGGTCGATCATGGCCGCGAGCGTGGTCGACTTGCCTGTGCCGGTCGAGCCGGTTACCAGGACCATGCCCTGATGGTAGTCGCACAGCTTCTTGACGATAGGTGGCAGCGCCAGCCGCTCGATACGTCGGTATCTCGCTCGGAATCGAACGGAACGTCGCGCCGACACCGGTCTCCTTTGCGGAACACGTTGACGCGAAAGCGACCGCCGTCTTCGCGATACATACGAGAAGTCAAGATCGTTGCCCTGCCGGAAGCTCTCGTTCTGGTGCTTGGTGAGGATCTCGGTGACGTAGCCCTCGAGCTCGTTGTCGCCGAGGTTGCGAAACTTGATTGGCATCAGGTCGCCGTTCATGCGCAGCATCGGCGGCACGCCCACGGCCAGATGCACGTCCGAGCAATTCTGCGCAAGACCAAGCTTCAGGAAGGCGTCGATGCGAGGCCATTCAGTACCAGCCGCGATACAGATGAGACTGGCCGCCACTCTAGTCGTTGGCGGTGGACATAATCAATCGAGAACAAGGGTTTAGCGGTGCGCGAATGCGCACTGCGTCACAGATACTTCTCGAGCGAGAGCCTCAGGTCGTCCATGCTCGCCTGGCGCTTGGTCTTGTCGACCGACATCGCCCTGATGATGATGTCGCTGACGCCCGGCGGCAGCGTCGGATTGATCTCGGCGGGTGACTTGGCGCGGCCCTGCACATGCTGGTACATCACCGACATGTGATCACCGCGGCTGATACGGCGGCACGCCGGTGAACATCTCGTACATGATGACGCCGAGACTGTAGATGTCCGCGCTTCTCGTCCACTTTCTTGCCGAGGATCTGTTCCGGCGCCATGTACTTCGGCGAGCCGATCACGTAGCCCGTGCTTGCGTGAGCTGCGTGTCGCCTTCGCGATGGCGCGGCGGCGACGCCGAAGTCCACGATCTTGAGCAGGCCTTCGTCGTTGATGAGGACGTTGGCAGGCTTGAGGTCGCGATGCACGATGCCCGACCTGGTGCGCCACGGCCATGCCGGTGCAGATGTCCATCGCGAAGCGTATCGCGCGCTTCAGGGACGATCGGCTTCTCGTTGACGATCTCGCCGCCGAGCGTGTGCGACGGGAAGTACTCCATCGAGATGGCGTAGTTGCCGCGCACGTACAGGAAGTCGTAGATGCGGATGACGTTCTGGTGCGTGATCTTGCGCGAGTAGCGCAGCTCGTGCACGAAGCGCTTCATCATCTCTTCGTCCTGCGACACGTTCGGCGTTCAGGAACTTGAGGATCAGGCGCTCGTCGACGACCGTGTCCTCCATCAGCAGCACCGGTGCCGAAGGCGCCCTTGCCGATCTTCTCGATGAACTTGTAGCGGCCCTCGATGATGTCGCCGGGCTTGAGGGTCGCGATGTCGAGCTTCTGCGCCTGAGCGGTCTGCTCGGCACTCTTTACGACCTGCTCCAGCTCCTTGTTGTCCATGAGCAGGGTCTTGGCGGGTTCAGCTGCAAACTGCTCGGCCTTGCGCCCGGCGGCGACGACGCTGGTGGAATAGCGATTGTCGATTTCCTGCAGGGCGCGTAGCTGCCGCCTGCTGCACCGTGGGATCGGAGTTGTTCGCCTGCTGCGATCTGCAGTTGTACGCGGATGCCTCGACGCGCTCGCTCGTCGGCGACCTTGGCAAGCGACGTTCATTGCCTCGACGCGGATCCTCCTTCTCCGGCCGCGACAACGCCTGCAGTACGGGCTCGATCACCTTGTGATCGCCGAGTTTCGCCAGCGCCCGCAACACGACAGGCACGCTGCGCGCCTGGCCACTCTGAGCATCTCGGTGAGTCGCGGCACTGCGCGCTTGCTGCCAATCTCCGCCAACGCATCGATGGCGCGCTCGCTCACCCACCAAGTCGTGGATCTTTCGTCGCCTCGATCAGGTGGCTGACCGCCCGCTCGTCCTTGGTCTGGTTCAGGATTTCGATGGCGGAGCGGCGGATGTCTTCGTCCTCGTCACGGATCAGCGCGAGCACCGCATCCACCACCTTGGGGCCGCCGATCTTGCCTAATGCGTCAGCCGCGCGGCTCCGTACCCACCAGTCATCGTCCTTGATCGCCTCGAGCAGGTGCTTGACTGATGCGGCGTGTGCCAATCTCGTTGAGAACCTCGACTGCGGCGCGGCGGGCATATTCGTTCTCATCCTTGAGCACATCGACGAGGTAGCGGCTGGTATCCGGGTGATTCGCCTTGATGACGACATCCACCGCCTTGTTCTGCACTTCACTCCCCGGATCGCGCAGCAGCTGGCACATCAGCTGGATGTCGATCGGACCATCGAGGCGCGCCAAGGCGAGCAAGGCCGCCTGGCGAATCAGCTTGTTCGGATCCTTGAGCTGATTCTGAATCGCGCGTGAAACCGCTGGCTGATTGAAGCGCGCGAGGATATTGATGATGTGCATTCTCGCGACCGGATCCTTGCCGTCCACGCGCGCGAGCAGGTCCGGAACCGCACTCGTCCGCGACCTCGGCCACGACGCGAAACAGCGCTGCTTTTTCGTTCGGTTCCTGCACGTAAGCGGCGGCCAGAAGTTCACGCACGCTGAAACGTGCTTCTGCGCCGCGATGACATCGAGGATCGCAGGCTTCGACATTCCTTCCTGGCCAAGCAGTTCCAGAAGGACCGACGGCGGGTAGTTCTTGCCGCCCGACAGAGCCCAGGCAATACCGGCAACGGCGCGCGGATTGGCCTCACTGAGGCCTTTGGCAAGGAGCGGGATGGTCTTCGCGTCGACGAGAGCGGTCAGGACCTCGACGTAAGCGAGCGTCTCCCTGCTTATCCGATGTCGACAATGCTTCGATGATCGGCCTCGACCGCCGCACTTCCCATGCCGGCGAGCTTGCTGAGCGCCTTGCGAGCGTTGACGCTCGTGATATCGCCGCTCGCCTTGATATCGGCGATCAGGCGCTCGGCCTTCATCGTACCTCGAGGAAACTCCATGCAATACCGGGCTTGCTGCGGGCGGCTCATTATGCCACAAGGCTTTCACACGCCATTCGCGACTCCCGCCAATTCGCGTCCCTTTCCAGCCCGACGGGCCTGCAGCCACGTACGCGATGACGGATGACCGAGGTTCGGCACTCAAACAGCGCTTCGAAGCCTACGTTGATCCCCGGCTCGGGCAGACGCCGGGCGAGGCTCGGGCGGTACATGCGGTGCGAGTGGATGGCAATCGCGCCGTGGTAGAAATCCGACTCGGCTTTTCCAGCTGCTGACCACACGGACAGCAGCTGCGCGCCGCTCTGGTGCAGCAGGCATCCTCCGCTCGGCTGGCTCGAGCATTTGACCTTGGTCCTGAGCAGCGCAACTGCTGTTCGTATGCCGCAGCAACGGAATCTTCAGCCTCTCAAGCGCGATCAAGAACATCGTTGCAGTCGCCTCGGGCAAAGGCGGCGTCGGCGAAGTCGACGGTAGCGGCCAACCTGGCAGTGCGCATGGGCGCTGCAGGGCGCTCGGGTCGGCGTGCTCGATGCGACATTTACGGGCCGAGCCAGCCGCGCTTGTTCGGTCTCACCGGACAGCGGCCGGTGACGCGCGATGGCAAGTCCCCGCAGCCGCTCAACGCTCACGGTGTGGAAGTGATGTCGATCGGCTTCCTGATCGATGAAGAGCAGCCCATGGTGTGGCGCGGGTCCGATGGTGACGCAGGCTCACGCAGCTTCTCGGCGATACGCAATGGAGTGCCCTCGACTATCTCAGTGGTCGACATGCCACCCGGAACAGGGGATACCCAGCTGACCCCTCTCGCAGCGAGTACCGGTGAGTGGCGCAGTCATCGTTACCACACCCTCAGGACATCGCGCTCATCGATGCGCGCAAGGGCCTCAGGATGTTCGAGAAGGTCGCGGTCCCGGTGCTTGGCGTCGTGGAGAACATGAGCACTCATATCTGTTCCCAATGCGGCCACGAAGAGCACTGTCTTGGCGCCGGAGGGGGGAGCTGAGCCTGGCGAGTGAGTATCACGTGCCAGTGCGCTCGGCGCGAACTGCCCTCGACCTTCGGATCCGTGAGTGCTCGGACGCCGGCCAGCCGATTGTCGTCGGCGGACCCCAGCGGTGGTCCGCTTGCACTCGCCTACCGCAACATGGCACGGCGCACTGCGGTGCGGCTCGCATGTCAGCGCGCGCCGATCCAGGCAAGGCGTTTCCCAGAATTACCGTCGAGGACAGCTGAGACATGAGCATCAAGGCCGACAAGTGGATTCGCCGCATGGCGCGCGAGCATCGGATGATCGAGCCGTTCGAGCCGGGCCAGGTGCGTGAGCGCGATGGCGGCAAGATCATTTCCTGCGGCACTTCGAGCTACGGGTACGACGTGCGATGCGCGGAACGAATTCAAGATATTCACGAATATCAACTCGCGCGGTCGTCGATCCCGAAGCACTTCGATGCCAACAGCTTCGTCGATCTGCGTGCCGACGTCTGCATCATTCCACCCAACTCCTTCGCCCTGGCGAGGACAGTCGAGTACTTCCGTATCCCGCGCAACGTGCTCACGATCTGTCTCGGCAAATCGACCTACGCGCGTTGCGGGATCATCGTGAACGTAACGCCGCTCGAGCCGGAGTGGGAGGGACATGTTACGCTTGAGTTCTCCAACACCACGCCACTGCCAGCGAAGATCTACGCCAACGAGGGCGTTGCGCAGGTGCTGTTTCTGAATCAGACGAGGTGCGAGACGTCATACCGCGATCGCGGCGGCAAGTACCAGGGCCAGAAGGGCGTCACGCTCCCCAAGGCGTAGCTTGTCCGAGCTCGTCTGATCCCCTAATCGCGGTCGAGGGAGCGGATCTGCATCTGCCATTCGCGCTTGCCCTCGCGCAGCTGCTCGCCGCGCACTGGCACGTAGCCGAGTGAGCGGCGCATACCACATGCGCGTGACACGCGTTCGATCCGGCGCGCTGGCTGCGATACACGACTGTGTCGAGCTCCCCGAGGGCAGTCTTGAGATGCGCCGTGCCTTCGGAGGTGTAGAGATATTCTTTGATACGGTCCTTGTCGATACGAGATGCAGGCTCGACGGTGGTTGGTCCTTGAGCAACGCGTACATCAGGGCAATCTGGATCGTACATGTCGTCCCGGTGCCCGGCTCCGAGAGCTGACGTCGACCGCCTTATCCTCCGCCACCCCGGTTGCGCGGCCGGTCTCCCAATTGAAGTCGAGCGAGATATCGCGCGCCGTCTTGCTTGAACCGTCGTCGCCCCGATAGCGGTCAGTCTGACACCGTCCTTTGGTAACAGTGAACCGGAGGTCTTGCTCGATCTTCGTCGCTGAAGAAGGCGTGGAAGAGCCCTGAAGCTGTTGGAGCGCGAGCTGTAGATATATTGCTGGTCGGAGTCGTGCTGCAACTTGAGTTCGCTGGTACCGGCATCGAAAGCTGCGCCACACCGATCGAATGACGTGGCGCGAAATGGCTGCAACTCGCCCAGATCCGCATCTGCAGCGCTTGCAGCCAGCAACGCCAGCCCGACACTCATGAGCAGCCGCTTCACTCGTGGGCCGCTCGAGCTCGTCGAGCATCACTGGAGCGAGGAGAGGCTTTGCGGTCGAACCATGGCTGATTGTCGCGCCACTGCAAACGTCCGGAGGCATACCATTCAATGACCATCGGATAGATCCTGTGTTCCTGCGCCTGAACGCGAGCTGACAGGGCTTGTTCGGAATCTCCCGCCAACACGGTAACCCGCGCCTGTCAGGACTACCGGGTCCGCCGTCCAGCTCGGTGGTGACAGAAATGCACGCTGCAACCATGCTCGCGTTGCCCGTCGGCCAGCAACCTGCCGATGTGTAGCAGTCCCGCGATACGCGCGGGCAGCAATGAGGGATGAAATATTGAGGAGACGCCGTGGCGAATTCGCTGCAACCAGCTCCGGCCCCAGATGCTACGCAGTGAATCCCGCCAGCGCTGACCAGTCTGGGCCGATATCGGCCCAACGTCACAGCCAGCCGCCGGTCGAGCTCCGCGCGAGGACAGGCCGGGGTAAGTCGATGCCACCACTTCACGCGGTGAGCCCGAGTTCCTGCGCGCGCTCGAGTCCGGCGGCATCCGGTTGATCGCGTAAGCACCGCTGCAAACCGTCGCCGGCAAGCGACCGGCGAGCGCCTCGCGCGCAACGGCAACCATGTCTCGAGCCGCGACCGGAGATCAGGATTGCTATCGGAAAGGGCGCGCTCGAGGCAGATGTCATGCCCCGAAGACCACGCCGCGCGACCTGCGCTCGATGTGCCAATCACGCTGGTAGCGCCTCGCCAGAACGTTCCAGCGACGCGAGCGCTGCGTCGACATCACGGGGCGCGACGTTCAATGTCATTCCGATGCCGCAATTGAAGGTTCTATACAGCTCCAGTGTCGGGCACGTTACCAGTGCGCTGCAGCCATGAGAACACCGGGTCGGTCGGGCCAGCTGGTGCTGCGGTTGAGCATCACCTCGAGGCCATCCGGAACTACTCTCTCTCGAGGGATGTTCTCCAGCAGCCCGCCACCGGTGATATGCGCGATACCGTGAACGCGTAACTTCGCGAGCAGCGCCAGCACTGCTTTGACGTAAATCCGGGTCGGCGCGAGCAGCAGGTCGTACAGACGTCATTGCCTTCGAGCAGCGTGTGTCCGGGCCGTGCATTGGCAACCTGGATCAGCTTGCGGATCAGAGAGTACCCATTGAATGAGGTCCCGAGGAGCGCAGGCCGATCACGACATCGCCCGCCTGCGTCTCAGTTCCATCGATGATGCGGTCCTTTTCTCCACGATGCCGACGCAGAATCCCGCCATGGCCGTAATCGTCGGCTGCATATATCCTCGGCATCTCGGCGGTCTCACCGCCCACGAGAGCCGCGCCGGCTTGAACACAGCCTTCGACGATCCCGCGGATGACGCTCTCTGCGACCGCAACGTCGAGGTGACCAGTGGCGTAGTAATCAGGGAAGTAAAGGGCTCGGCACCTGCACGACGACGTCGTTGGCGCACATCGCGACGAGGTCGATTCCGATGGTGCTGTGGCGTCCGGTGTCGATCGCAAGGCGCAGCTTTGTGCCGACGCCGTCGGTCCGGAAACCAGTACCGGCCTGCGATAGCGATCCACCGGAACCTCGACCAGCGCGCGAATCCGCCAAGTCCGCCGAGCACTTCCGGCCGCATCGAGCGCCGAATGAGCGGCTTGATGCGCTCCACGAGTTCATCGCCGGCGTCGATGTCACGCGCCGGAATCGCGGTAGGTGATCGGGGCACGAATGCTCATTGAAAAAAGTCCTGCGTGGTGCTGGACGGAGCCACCGCCGGAGCGAGGGCCGCCGGTGGAGACGCTGTGGTATTTTACACAAATGAACTTCGCGAACTTGTGGTTGCGCGCGGGAATCGCTGCGGTGGCGTGGATAATCGCCGCAACTTGCCGTGTCGCTGCGACGGTGAGCGGCATGTATGAGGCGACGGTGCCCTTGGCGGATCGATCGGATCACGGCCAGGCCCTCGGCCTTTCAGGACGCCATGTGCCAGGTGCTGGTGCGCGCTACCGGGCAGCGCGACGCGGGCAGCCAGGCAGCGCTTGCCCTGCTGGATCGAGGACGCGCGTCGCTACGTGCAACAGTATCGCGTTGTCGGCACGGACCAGTTTTCGCGGGATTCGATGGCGCCAAGGTCGAGCGCGCCATTATCGCTGCCGGTCAGCCGCTCTGGGGCCATCAACGCCCGGCGACGCTCGTGTGGCTGGCCGTGGATGACGGACAGCAGCGCCGCATCATCGATGCACAGTCGAATTCAGAGCTGAAGCAGGCAATCGAGCTTACCGGCGCAGGCGCGCGGCCTGCCGCTGCGCTGGCCACCTGCGGGAGGCCGAGTTGCTTCGAGGATGTCTGGAGCGGACCTGCGGAGTCGTTGGCGATCGACGGCGGGCGAATACGGTGCCGACGCGTGCTCGCGGGCCGGGCGCGCAGCTCGAGTCCCGCCAGTGCACACAGGTGCATTGGACGGTGTTATACGGCACCGAAAGTAACGATTGGCTCGGAACGGCGGCAGAGGGCGTGCACGGCGCAGCGGACCAGTTCGCCCGTGTATTCTCTGCCGGTGACGAAGCTGTAGCGACCGACGTCAGTATCACGGTCAATGGCGTTGCCGACCTCGCAGCCTATGCGCGTGACTGATTACCTCGAGTCATTGACTCTGATCAGTGGCCTTGCAGTAGAACAGCTCGCGGGTGATACGGTCAGTCTATCGCGCGCGAGTGCGCCGGGACGCGCCGCGGCTAGCCAGGGCGATTGAGCTCGGAAATCGCCTGCAGCCCCAGGCCTCGGCCGCCGATCCGACGCTGACCGGGGCACTGAGCTATCGCTACCGGCCGTGAGCTTGCGCCAGCTAGCCAAACCTGATCTGTGTTGCGCGCATGGTCTGCTGGTCATTCCAGTGGCCTGGCTCGGCACTGGGTGAATACACGCAGACGCTGTGGCTGTTCGCAATTGCGGCCGCTTCGGACGGCCTGGACGGGTTTCTCGCCAAGCGCTTCGGCTGGACGAGCGAACTCGGCAGGTGCTCGATCCGCTTGCAGACAAGCTGCTGCTCGTGACCGTTTTCATCGTGCTCGCCATGATCGGCGCGTCCCCGTCTGGTTGTCGGTGGTGGTGGTCGCGCGCGACGTGGTGATCGGCGTCGACGCGCGCTCAGTTTCAAAAAATGGCATCTTCGGCCCGCTCAACTTGGACGACCGACGGATCGGCAAGATCGCTCTACCGACGTTGCAGCTTCTTTATGTACTCGCCCTGGTTGCGCGCCTGGGCACTTGCGGTGGCCGGCGCGCTCAGGCGATCGTGACTCACCACCGGGCGCGGCTGATGCGCCCGTGACGACGATCGGTCAGCGGCGATTGACTACCTCGTGATCACCCCTGCGAGCCGCCGCGCAGCCGCGGTTTCTGCGGGCGCGAAAGCGCCTGATCTCGCGATGGAGCAGCTTCCCTTTCCTCGGCGTGCGCTGGCGCGCGATCAGTCGGTGTTTCGACTGGTTTCTTCGCCGGGCCGAACCCGCTGCGGTAGTTGAGGAGTTGCAGGGCTGTACGGTCGTAAGCAGGCTCAGCGCACCGTGCTATGGATCTGGGGCGCGGAGGCGGTGGCAAGAGTCACCTGTTGCAAGCGGTGTGCGCCGAGACGGGAGAGCGGGTGGACGCGCCGCATACCTTCCGTTGGTGGTGCATCTCTCCGGGTCCGCGGCCTCCACGGCTGCGAACAACTGGACGTTGTGGCATCGATGATCTGCAGATCGCCGCGGGCGATGCCGGGTGGGAACAGGCGATTTTCAATCTGCCATCTCGGTTTGAGCGAGCATCAGCGCCATCTCGTGCTCGCGGCGACGAGTCCTCACGGCGGCGCTCAGCTGGGGCTAGCGGATCTGCGCTCCAGGCTATCGGCAGCTCTCATCCTGCATCTGAAGCCCTGAGCGAGGCCGAGCGCATTGCGGCCTTGCGGATTGCGGCGGCAATTCGTGGGCTTGAGATACCCGAGTGAAGCGGCGGGGTTCCTGTTGCGGCGTTACCCGCGTGACCTGCGATCGCTCTGTGCGTTGCTCGATATGCTCGACAGCGCCGCGCCTGGCGGCGCAACGGCGACTTCACCGTGCCCTTCATCAAGCAGGTGATCGAGCAACGGCGCGACGACTGAATCTCCGCCCTCATGCGGGCCAGATCTCCGCTTGAGGCCAGGCGTACTGCCAGCTCGGCTTACTCGGCGAGCCGAGGACTCGAGGCCAGGTGCTGCTCGTCCTCTGAGAGCGTCGTGCCGGATATGCCGGCCACATGGCTGGCCCCATAGGGGCTGCCGCCCGAGCGCGTGCTCGAGAGAGCCGGGCTCGGTGTAGGGAATCGCCGACCAGATACATCCCGTGATGCAGGAGCGGCAGCATCATCGACAGAAGTGTCGTCTCCTGGCCACCGTGCATCGTCTGTGTCGAAGTGAACACGCCGGCGGGCTTGCCAGCGAGACCGCCGCTCAACCACAGGGAGCTGGTCCCGTCGAAGAAATACTTCAAGGGCGCCGCCATGTTGCCGAAACGGGTGGGGCTGCCGGCAATCAGGCCCGCACATTCCGTCAAATCGGCGTGCGTGGCGTAGGGTGGTCCCTGTTCAGGAATCTGCGAGTTGCGTACTCTGTTCGCTCGCGCGCCGAGACTGCCGGAACTGGTGCGCAAGCGCGCTTGGGCACCGCCCATTTCGACGCCCCGACACACCTGCCGAGCCAGCTCAGCGGTCGTCGCCTTTGCGCGAATAATACAAGACGAGAATTTCCACCACGTTGAAGCTCCGAAGTCTGCGCGCATCGCACACAGCAGACGGTCCTGTCACGCTCGTTTTGCGTGCCAGCTCGCGCGCGCTCCGCCGTCATTCGGCCCGCCGCCGGGCATCTTGCAACCTTGACGCCCCTGCACCTGCTTGTTAGCGTGCGGGCGACCTCGATTATCGCATTCATATAACGAGAAGATGCGCAACCTCCGAGGCAGGTCGGCGGATCGCAAGCGTGGCAGCCATCCTGGTGGCGTTGTCAGCGTGCAGGCGCCCCGTCAAGATGAGCGATGCCCCCGGCAGGCGATTTCCGCGGCACGCGCCGCCGGTGCGGCCGAGCGCCGGTATCGAGCTGGATGTAGCGACCGACCTGCTGTCCAAGGCCGAAGCAGCACTGCAACGCGGCGACCATGGGGCGGCACGCAGGCAGGCCGAGGAAGCCCGTACGCATGCCATCGAGGCGCAAAGCTCGCGTCCACAGCTTCCAGATCTGATCCAGGGCAGCTCCGCGCAGGTTTCATGGGCGCGTTGCGTCGCCAACGGTGCAGATGCTAGGCGCACCGTGCAACCAATGGTCGATTCAGCTGGCAAGCGGTGCAACGCGCAGCTGACCCGTTCGCGGCTGACCCAGACGGAGACCGTCTCCGCAAGCTTCTGGCGTCGTTACGAGTCTTGTCGATATCGACATATCGACTGCGCCTCGCGTCTGGCCGCGAAGCTTGCGGGCTGGTCGATCGCTCGTGGAACACTACATGCGAGGTTGCCCGCCGTGATGCAACGGATTTGCAAAGGCGGGCCCTCGTCGGCGGGCGCGTGCGGGAGGCGTGTTCCTATCAGCGCCACCGCGGCACGCGAAGCGAGTCGCGCGCTGGGGCTCGAGGGCTGCGCGCGCTCAATCTCCCCGATGGACGAGTCGAAGTTGACTGCCTGCGGCGAGGAGGCGTCCGTCGAAGCGTTTCTGCGCCTGGCTCTGGGTGGGTTCGGAAGGTGCGTCGCGAGGTCGATACCGGTGGAGAGTCGCGAGCGTGGCATCCGGGGAGGTTTGTGCCGAGAAAACCGGGCATTTTCGCCGACTGCGGTGAGATCCTCAAGCTCTCCAGCGTGATGTCCAGCGGCTGATGACCAGGTCGGATAGTCCCGCCAGAGCCGACGCTGCCGTTGTAACGGGCAAGCGCCTTGCGCACATCGCGCCGCTCGCGATCGTAGTAGAAGCGCAGAATAGCGCAGCCCATGCGGATGTTGGGCGGATCTTGCGCCAGCTGCGTGGCGTTGCATCCCGAGCTGTTCGGGCCAGAGCGGCATCACCTGCATCCAGTCCGACTGCGCCCGCCGAGGAAACGCGCCCAGCGATTGAAGCTGCTCTCCACGTCCATCACGACGCCAGCACCAATTCGGCCCGGCAATTCGCGAGTGACGCGCCTCGCAATGCGACATTGGAGTCGAGAATCTCGATGCGCTCGCCGAGATCCGCCACGTAGCTTGCCGCAGCCGCGGCTCCATCATGCTTGTACCAGACCTCCGACGTCGTACCTCGTCGGTGAAGCACTCGACCCGCTGTGATCGCGCTTCATGCAACACCGCGCTTGAGCTCAGGGTCCTGTTGTCGGTCGGCGGTGCGAGGTGCGATCAGCGCGCCACACCGAGAAGGATCGCCGCGGCGCAGCTCAGAGCGCTTTGCGAGTCCGGCTGCAGCAGATGAAGCCCGACGGCATCGTCGAGCGCGAAGACTCGCTCGTTCGCTGTCGCGCCTGCCGCGATATTCGCATGCCGCCCAGACTCAGGCCGCGATCGAGCACCACTACTCGATGCGGGATGCCGAGCAGCTCGGCGTCCGCGAACTTGACGCCCGGGCGCGCGTCGCGGTCGTCGTAGCAGCACCTCGATGCCGGCGGCGCTGAGCTCGCGCGTAGAGCGCGTCGGCGGTCTCGCGCACGCGCTGCGGACTTCTGCAGGTTGATCGGCACGAGCGACCACATTGAACGGCGCGATCGGCTCCGGCCAGATGATGCCGCGCTCATCGTGATTCTGCTCGATGGCCGCCGCCACGATGCGCGTCACACCGATGCCGTAGCAGCCCATCAGCAGGGCGACGCCTCGTGCCCGCTCATCGAGCACCGTGGCATTCATGGCCGTCGCTGTACTTGCGTGCCGAGCTGGAAGATGTGCCCGCACCTCGATGCCGCGCGCGATCTTGCAGCCGTCCGCGCCCGTCGGGCTCGGATCGCCTGCGACGACGTTGCGCAGGTCCGACGCGGTCGCGGCTCGGCGCAGGTCGCGCTCCCAGTTGACGCCCGTGCAGATGCGCATCGCGTCTCGTTGGCGCCGCAGACGAAGTCGGCTGACGCGGCAGCGCGCTATGATCCGCGTAGACGTTGCAGCTCGAGGCCCACGGGCCCGACGAACCCGGCTCGCGCCGTGCCGCCTGCGACACGCGATCGGCGCTCGCCATGCTGCAGCGGGCTGCGCGACGCCCGCGGCAGCTTCTGCGCCTTGACCGCATTCAGCTCGTGATCGCCGCGCAGCGACGCAGCGCAACGACGTCGCCGTCGCTGCCTTCGACGAGCAGCGTCTTGACGCAGCGCCGCGCGCGTGACCTTCGAGAAAGGCGCTCGACTTCGGCGATGGTCGTGACGCCGGGCGTCGCGACCTGTACGAGCTTCGGCGTCGGAGTGGCGCGCGGCTCGGCGCGGCAGGTAGCGCCGCAGCCATCTCGAGGTTGGCGGCGTAGTCATCGCCATCGGAGAAGCACGATGGCATCCTCGCCCGAGTCGGCGAGCACGTGGAACTCCTGCGAGGTCGTGCCGCCGATGCTGCCGGAGTCGGCGCGCGACGGCGCGGAACTGCAGGCCGCAGGCGCGTGAAGATGCGCGTGTAGGCGTCGTACATCGCGCGGTAGCTCTCGTGCAGCGACGCCTCGTCGATGTGGAACGAGTACGCGTCCTTCATGATGAACTCGCGCGCGCGCATCACGCCGAAGCGCGGGCGGATCTCGTCGCGGAACTTGGTCTGGATCTGGTAGAAGTTGACGGGCAGCTGCCGGTAGCTGCTGCAGCTCGCGGCGCGCGATGTCGGTGATCACTTCCTCGTGCGTCGGCCCGTAGCAGTAGATCGCGCTCGTGCGCGATCCTTGAAGCGCAGCAGCTCCGGCCCGTACTCGCTCCCAGCGGCCCGATTCCTGCCACAGCTCCGCCGGCTGGATCGTCGGCATCAGCACCTCGAGCGCGCCGGCGCGATTCATCTCCTCGCGCATGATCGCGTTCGACCTTGCGCAGCACGCGCAGGCCCATGGGCAGCCAGCTGTAAAGGCCCGCGGTCAGGCGGCGGATGAGTCCGGCGCGCAGCATGAGCTGGTGGCTCACGACCTCAGCGTCGGCGGGGATCTCCTTCAAAGTGTTGATCGGCAACTCGGACAGTCGCGCATCGCTCTTCGACGCCATGCGCCGGGTGGCGCAGCTGTTGAATTCAGGCACTAATCTTAGCCTGTTATTGTGCCTTGATCCCCGCCAGACCTATGATGCGCGCGCCTATGGAGAGCGAAGCGCCTCGCCCGCCGCACCGCCGCAAGGGCATCTACCTGCTGCCCAACCTGATCACGACCGGCGGCGTTGTTTGCCGGGTTTCTATGCGATCGTGGCCGCGATCGACGAGCAACTTCGAGCGCGCCGGCATGGCGGTGTTCGTGGCGATGGTCTTCGACGGACTGGACGGGCGCATCGCGCGCTGGACCCAGCACCGAGAGCTCGTTCGGCAAAGAATACGACAGCCTTGTCGGACATGGTCGTCGTTCGGTCGTCGCGCCGGCGATCGTCACCTATCAGTGGGGCGTGGCGCGCGGATCGCGGAGTACGGCCTGACCTGGGGCCGCGTCGGCTGGCTCGCCGGCGTTCTTCTACGCCGTGGCCGCTGCGCTGCGGCTCGCGCGCTTCAATGCGCGCGCCGCGGCGGACAAGCGCTTCTTCGAGGGCCTGCCCAGTCCCTCGGCGGCCGCGATCGTCGCGCCGCCTTCGTGTGGTTCTCCGGCGAATGGCGCGAGCCGGGGCTGGTCGGGCTGATCGTCGCGTTTGTCGTCACCATGGCGGCCGGTGCCCTGATGGTGAGCCGATTCAGGTACTCGAGCTTCAAGGACGTCGACCTGGGCGAGCGGCATACCGTTTCGCTATTTGCTCCTGGTGCCGCTCGCGCTTCGTGCTGATCGCGGTGAAGCCGCCGGTGATGCTGTTCGTGCTGTTCAGTACCTACGCGCTGTCGGCCCAGCTGCTGTGGCTCGGCGCAGCGCATCACGTCGTAAGCCGCGCTGGCGTTGCTGCCGGTACCAGGCACACCCCGAGCTGTTTGAGAACCGCGATGAGTCGATGAGCGCGCTGTGCATACCTGAAGGCGCTCGGCGTGGGACTGCGCACGTCATCGTGCCGCGTGCGAAGCACGCCGCGCACAACAGCGCCCGGCTCGCCCGTCCGCAGACGGCGCCGGTCGACGGACCGCGAAATCGACGCGCGCTGGGAGGCGCTGCGCGCGGACGGTCGCCGGTCTGCACGCGCTGCGGTCTGCACAAGACGCGCACCCAGACCGTGTTCGGCGTCGGCAATCGCCAGGCGCGACTGGCTCGTGATCGGCGAAGCGCCCAGGCGCGGACGAGGATCGCCAGGGCGAGCCCTTCGTCGGCCGCGCCGGCCAGCTCCTCGACACACATGCTGCGGGCGCATCGGGCTCGAACGCGCGCGAGCGCCTACATTGCGAACATTCTCGAAGTGCCGCCCGCCCAGCAACCGCGAGCCCGAAGCCCGAAGAGGCCGCGACACTGCATGCCGTACCTCGACGCGACAGATCGAGCTGATCAAGCCGCGGATCCTCTGCGCAGTCGGGCCGGATCGCGCGCACAGAACCTGCTCGCACACCGACACGCCCATCGGCCGCATGCGCGGCCAGGTGCACTTCGCTATGGTGCCCGCCAGATCCCAGGTCGTCGTGACGTATCACCCGGCCTACCTGTTGCGCTCGCCCGGCGAGAAGCGCAAAGCCTGGAACCGACCTGCAGTTCGCACAGGAGGTCTTGCAGCCGTGGCAACGGTTGCAAGCGAAGTCGCCTCACCGCAACTCGCTGATTCGTCACACGACGCATGACGCGAGCGATGTCGCCGGCCGTGGTGGCGCCATCGAGCGCGCTGTCCTATCCAGTTTCCCTGGAGCGAGGGGATTTTCCGCGACTGCCTGCGCGTCGGCTACGTGTGCCGTGTCGTCGATCTCGCCAGCGAGTCGTGGTCGGCTGCAGGATCATGTCGATGGGGGCCGGCGAAGCGCACATGCCTCAACCTCTGCATACGCGCAGAATCTGCGCTGCCGCGGCCTCGGCCGGCGCATGCTCGATGTATCTGCTCGAGCGCGCGCACGGTCCGGCATGCTGCGAAGCCTTTCTCGAAGTGCGACCGTCGAACGTGGTGGCGATCCGGCTCTACCAGGCGCTCGGCTTCGAGCAGGTCGGCATGCGGCGCGGCTACTACCAGGCCGCCTGGCGGCCGGGGAAGACGCCGCCGTTCTCAGGCTTGACCTCGCCTCACGCGCGGCCGCCAGCTTGCGCGGGAAATGACTGGCTGCCGCTGCCAGATGCCCTATGCGCGCACCCCGACGCATTGGCCTGGTTCTCATGGCCGATCTCGCCGAGAATCCGCTCGACGCCGCACGTTTCGCGATCATTTCGCACCCGGACGCCGGCAAGACCACGCTGACCGAGAAGCTGCTGCTGTTCGGCGGCGCCATCCAGATGGCGGGCACGGTCAAGGGCCGCAAGGCGGCGCGCCACGCGACCTCGGACTGGATGCGACTGGAGCAGCAGCGCGGCATCTCCGTCACCTCGTCGGTGATGCAGTTCCCGTACAGCGACTGCATCGTCAACCTGCTCGATACGCCGGGACACGAGGATTTCTCCGAGGACACCTACCGCACGCTGACCGCGGTCGACTCGGCGCTGATGGTGATCGACTGCGCCAAGGGCGTCGAAGAGCGCACGATCAAGCTGATGGAGGTGTGCCGGCTGCGCGACACGCCGATCATGACCTTCATCAACAAGCTCGACCGCGACGGGCGCGACGCCGATCGAGCTGCTGGACGAGATCGAGAGCGTGCTGCAGATCGCCTGCGCGCCGATCACCTGGCCGATCGGCATGGGCCGCGATCTGCGCGGCATCTATCACCTGCTCGAGGACCGCATCTATGCCTACAGCGCCGGCCGAGCGCGGCCGCGTGGGCGACGAACCTGACCATCGACGGCATTGCACAGCGGGCGGCCGAGGAGTTCCTCGGCGAGTCGGCGCCGCAGATTTCGCGATGAGATCGAGCTGGTGCAGCGGCGCTACGCACGACTTTCGACGCCGAGCTCTACCGCGCCGGCACGCCAGACGCCGGTGTTCTTCGGTTCCGCGATCAACAATTTCGGCGTCGAGGAGCTGCTCGGCGGCTTTCGTCGACCATGCGCCGCCGCCGCTGCCGCGCGCGACGACGACCAGCGCGAGGTCGAGCCGCCGGGAAGCTCGCGCTCACGGGCTTCGTGTTCAAGATCCAGGCGAACATGGACCCGCGGGCACCGCGACCGCATCGCCTTCCTGCGCCTGTGCTCGGGCAGCTACGACGCGCGGCATGCGCCTGTTCCACGTGCGCCTCGACAAGGAGGTGCGCGTCGCCGACGCGCTCACCTTCATGGCGGCCGACCGCGCAGCAGGCACGAGGAGGCGTTCGCCGGGCGACATCATCGGCCTGCACAACCACGGCACCATCAATATCGGCGACACTTTCACCGAGGGTGAGCGCCTGAGCTTCACCGGCATGCCGAACTTCGCTCCGGAGATGTTCCGGTCGCGCGCGTGCTGCGCGACCCGCTGCGGATGAAGGCGCTGCAAAAGGGCCTGTCGCAGCTGTGCGAGGAGGGCGCCACGCAGCTCTTCAAGCCGCTGCGCAACAACGACCTGATCCTCGGTGCCGGTCGGCCAGCTGCAGTTCGAAGTCGTGGCGTTCCGGCTGCAGGACGAATACGGTGTGGAGTGCGCGTTCGAGAACGTCAACGTCTATACCGCCCGATGGATCGCCGGCGCCGGATCCGAAGAAGCTCGAGGAGTTCAGGCCAAGGCCTATGAGAATCTCGCCGTAGCGATCATTCCGGAGCACTCGTGTATCTCGCACCAACACGGGTCAATCTGCAGCTGACGCTGGAGCGTTGGCCCGGCATCTCGTTCCTCGAGAACTCGCGAGCATCACGCCATTGCCGCCTGAGAGCGTTCGATGAGTGTCCTGCGCCGCCAGCAACGATCGTCTCGTGGGCGTTCTACGACTGGGCGAATTCGTCGTTCGCGACCACGGTCATGGCGGGCTTCTTCCCGGTCTTCTTCAAGCAATACTGGAGCAGAAGGAACCGCAGCGACTGTCAGCACGTTTCGTCTTGGCATGGGCAACGGTGCCGCGGAGTGCCTGATCGCGCTGATGGCGCCGCTGCTCGGCGCGATTGCCGACCGCGGGGAGCGCGCGTGAAGCTGCTGCTGTTCTTCACCCTCGCTGGGTGTCGGTCATGACAGCAGGGCTCTACTGGGTGGAGCGGGGCGACTGGCCGCTCGCTGTTGCACTCTATGCGTCTCGCCGGAGTCGGCTTCTGGGGGCGGCACCACCTTCTATGACTCCCTGCTGCCCGACGTCGCTGAGGAACGTGAACTCGATGTGGTATCGAGGCTACGGGTACGCCCTCGGTTACCTGGGTGGCGGCCTGCTGTTTCTCATCAACGTCGCGATGACACCTCAAAGCCGCAGCTGTTCGGACTTGCCGGTGCCGGGCAGGCGGTACGCGTTTCGTTCCTGAGCGTCGCAGCGTGGTGGGCGCTGTTCACGGTGCCGTTGGTGCTCTTCGTGCGCGAACGAAAACCCGCAACGCCATTGCGACCACTCGGCAGCCATGCGGGCGGGATGGATCGAGCTGTGGCCAAACGATCGGGCACCTGCGCGCGTATCGCGCGCTCAGCCTGTTCCTGGTGTCCTATTGGCTGTACATCGACGGCGTCAATCACGATCATCAAGATGGCGGTCGACTACGGACTGTCACTGGGCTTCGCCTCGAACAGCCTGATCGTGGCGCTGCTCATTACGCAATTCGTGGCCTTTCCTGCCGCATTGGCATTTGGGTGGATTGGCAAACGATTCGGACCGCGGTTCCGGCATCCTGCTGTGCATCGTCGTGTATCTCGGGGTGACGGTCTGGGCCTACTTCCTCGAAACCGTGGCACAGTTTTACGCCATGGCGGTCATCATTGGCCTGGTGCAGGGTGGTATCCAGAGCCTCAGCCGATCCTACTTCGCGCGCCTTCGTGCCACCGCAGAAATCGGGCGAGTTCTTCGGCTTCTTCAACATGATGGGCAAGTTCGCCGCTGTCATCGGCCCGATGCTGATGGGCTGGGTAGCGCTGGTTAGCGGCAGCTCGCGGCTCGCGATCCTCTCGATCGCGCTGCTCTTTGCACTGGGAGCGGCCCTGCTGTGGTTCGTCAAACCCGAGGCGCGAGCCAGCTCGCCGGATCGAGCCGGTAGTAGCTCCTGAGACTCGGTATAAAGGTCAGAGTGCTTCGCCTGCACTTCGCAGGGCAATTCGAAGAAGGCCTCCGTTGCGACTGCGAAGAACTCGCCGGGGTTCTCCGCGCCGTAGGGGTCCAGCACCGTAGGTTCGCCCCGTGCCTCGGCCTCTCGCAGCCGGTTGAACTCCTTTTCCATCACCCGCGACCAGCGCTCGTACAGAGCGCGCATCGCCAGAGAAAAGGCGCGCCATTCACCTCGCCTGCTTCCGCATCGAGGTAGTGGGCGAACTCATGGTAGACAACGTTGAAACCGATCGGACGGGGAGTAAGCGCCGGCGAGCACGTCGTCCCACGAGAGGATGATCCGAGTGCGTGTCCCACGCCTGGCCCACCAACGCTCGCTCGTGGTGGTGAACTACACCAGCCGCATCGCGATGCTCTCTCCGGGACGAGAAATGCGGCGGGGTAGACGAGGATGGAATAGAGGTCCTCGTAGATTCGCGCAGATCGTCCCAGCACCAGCAGGCACGCTTGTGAGGCAATGGCGAGCTTCATCGGCAGCGTCACTTCGAGACCGCGACAGCCGACGAATTCCTTTTCAGCGATGAACTGCTGCACCAGGCCGTCGAGGCGTGCACGGAGGTTGGACGGAATGCGGGCGTAGATCGGCATGGCGCGATTGATCTCGATGCGCCACGTTTCCGGAAGCGGTTGGGTGCGTAGTTGCCGCCGACGCCGGGCGCGCCACAGCGGGCCACCAGGAGCACGCCGATGACACCGATAGCGATGGCGAGGACGATGACGGTCGGGGTCAAGGTGCTGCCACAGGCGGGACGCTCAACCCGGTTGTGCCATGGGATGAAATGCGCGCACGCGGCGCGAGATTCCTGCAGCGTCGGCTCGGCTATCTCTCCCGCGTACCTCAGGCGCACGTACAGGTCGGCGATCGGCTCGCATTCAGTCGCGAGGTCGGGACGCACGCGCGCGATGCGCGCCAAGAAATCGAGCGGACCCTCGTGACTCGCACGCACGAGACCGCGTCGCTCGAGGCGCCGGCAGAAACGTGCATAGGCGCGCTGCACAGGATCGCGATCGTGAAATCGCAGCTCACGTGCCAGCATCAGGCTGAAGGTGCGAGTGCCACGACGAGGCCGACTCGAGCAGGCCGGCGAGCCAACGCCAGTCCGGCTCGCGGATTCCCAGCCACTCGAGGAGTTCTTCCTGCTTTTGGGAACTGAACTGCAGGACGTTTTCACGCCACAGGGGTGTTGATCGCGTCCCAGGCAAAGCGGATGTCAGTGAGCCACGCGTTGTCGCGAGATCACGCGCTCCCCCGAAGGGAGCAGCGCTGAGCGCCGTGCCGCGCTCGATCCTGTCACGGTGCGACCGCCGCGGTCGGATCGATGCGCACCCAGCCGCGTCCTTTGAGGCCACACTTCGCTCCAGGCGTGCGCGTCTGACTGGCGCACGATGCAGTGAGTCGCCCAGGCGGTTGTACTCGCCTCCCTGGTAACCGGTCACCACGCGTGCCGGTATGCCGGCCTGCACGCATCAACATGGTGAAGGCCGAGCGCAAAATGCGCGCAGAAGCCCTGGCGCGTGTTGAAGAAAATCGTCCACGGAGTTGAGGTCGAGACGCGATGGCGTGAGCGTGTAGAAGAAGTTCTGCTCGCCGGAACATTCGTAGCACGGACTCGATATACGCCTCGTTGCTGGCTGCAGCCGCGCGCATCCGTGTCGCGAGCGCCTGCGACTGCCGGTTAGTTTCGGCCGGAAACTCGGTGTCACGGGCGGTGAGCGTGAGGCTCAGTTGCTCGGCCGCCGCGCGAGATAGCGTGGGCGCGAGCTGACCTGGTAGGTGAGGGCTCCGTGATCGGTTCCTGCACCACGAGCTGATAGTCGTAGGTTCTGCGTGATGCGCTCGTTGTTCCAGCGCGTGGGCATGTCGAGGGCGAAAACCCAGCGGTTGTCGGTCGGCAGTCGAGCATCAGGGTGTAGTCGTGCTCGATGCCGAAGAACTCGAGCTTTTCGCGGGGAGCTCCGTAGAACGGCCGGCTCCACGTGTAGCCGTCGAAATCGTGCAGCACCGGTCCGCGCCAGTAGCGTTGAGCCGGGTGGCGGCGCAGCGCCTGTAAACCGGACCCGAAAAGCCACGTTGCTCGACAGGCTCAGGCTCCGTAATATCGCCGGGCGCCATCTTGTCGCCGAGCCCGGTGGTGGCACGCGTGGGCGTGGGCAGCGCCCAGAACGGCCCGGGCACGCGTGGGAACAGGAGGACACAGCAGCAGCATGATGGGTAGCGCCTGCACCAGCATCTTGCCGCTCAAGCGGACAATCGCCCCCGGCTGCAAGGGCGCATTGGCATGCGCGACTCTGAGCACCGCCGCCGTGATCAGCCACATCACCGCCGCCGCAATCGGCAGTAGCCACAGCTGCTGTCCGTACAGGAACGCTGCCAGCACCAGGAAGTAGGCAATCAGGAGCAGCAGCAACTGGTCGCGCGGGCCACGCGTTTCCAGCATTTTCAATGCCGCCATGAGCGACAGCAGTGCCGTGCCCGCATCGACACCGTTCAAGGTGCGATAGCTCAGGGAACACCGCGGAGACGACCGCGAGGACGGCGATGATGCGCAGTGGCGCCGATGGCAATCGCGAACCGTGCAGGCCAATCACTACGCGCCACAGCACCAGAAGCGTGAACGCGGCGAGCGCCCAGAGCGGCGGGTGACTCGTGTGCAGGGCGACCGCGGCAACCACGCTCGCCAGTGTCCAGACCAGCGGCATCTGCAGCCACAGGCGCCGCTCTAGCGCGCAGCATCGCCAGACTCCGTGCCGAACAAAGCCAGTGCCGTTGAGACAACGTCGGCGATGGCGGGCGCCACTCTGCGGGGCAATTCGTTCACCGGGCAACGCCAATCCGAACGGATTCAGTTGCAGATCAGCGGTGACGATCCAGCGACACAGCTGCGATAGGCGACTCTCGAGGTCGCGGCCCTGCACCTGGTCGAGATCGAAGATCAGCGGCGCGCGGGTGGCACCTGCGTGGTCGCTTGACCAGCAGCGAGCTCCGCGCCAGGGCCTTCCATGCGATGTGGCGAGGTGAATCGCCGGGGTGGTAGCTGCGAAACCCCCGGAAGTCCTCATCGCCCCGATGCATGAGGCCGAGAGTGCCCCGATCCGTTTCCAGGCTCGGCGGCGGACTCTGGTTGCCGGTGGCTTTCGGGTAGATGACGGCCTCGACAGGCAGGTAAATCCAGCTCCACGCACGAAACAGGCCGAGCGGAAAGCCGGTGCTCACCGAGATGCGATCGATGAGCAGCATGCCGCGGCTTTCGGTCGGGAGTTCCAGCGTCGCGAGCGCCGGCGCGGCCGGGGCCACATGCGCGACGTCGGCAACGGCGTCGCGGCATTCGAAGCGCAAACCAACACGCGCCACCGCACCAGGGTTCTCGCAGCCGACTGCCAGCTTCAACGACCCGCCGGCAAATGCCTCGCCGCGCCTGAACGTGGCCAATCACGAGTCCAGCCAAATTGCGGTGGCAGTGATGCATGGCGACGAGCCCGAGTCCCACCAGCAGGAACGTCAAGTGCGAATCCGAGGCTGTTGTTGTAGTTCATCGAGCCGAGCAGCATCACGAAGGTCATGATGCCGTACACACACGCCGAACTTGGTCGGAAGGATGTAGATGCGACGCCGGTCCAGCGTAAGCGGCGCGTGGTCAGGTCCCTGGCGCCGGCGCGCCCAGCGCTGAACGCGATCGGCTACGGTGGCACGCAGGCGCGAGATCGGCATTACGTGCTTCAGGGAATTGGCACGCTCTCGATGATGTCGCGCCCGGTGCTGCGGGAGCAGTCGTGCCCGACTCGCCGGAAATGCGCAGGCGATGCCCGACCACTGCGGGCAGTACCGCCTGCACGTCCTCGGGAACTGCGGCGGCACGGCCCGCGAGCAATGCCCAGCTCTGACTGGCGCGCAGCAGCCAATGGCGGCGCGCGGCGACGGGCCAGTCATGGAACTCGCCGCTGGCGCGCGTGTAGGCGACGAGCCTGCACGTAGTCGAGGAGCGCCGGGGCCGTATGCACTTTGCTGACACCGGCCTGTAGTAGCTCGAGATCCGCTGTCGTCAAAGTCGCGCCCAGGGTTGCGAGCAATGCGCGTCGATCCTGCCCCATGAGGAGCTGGCGCTCGTGCGCGGAATCGGGATAGCCCAGCTCGATGCGCATCAGGAAGCGGTCGAGCTGCGATTCGGGCAGGGAAAGGTGCCCACCTGTTGCGATGGGATTCTGCGTCGCGATGACGAAGAACGGATCCGGTAACAGGCGCGTCTGCGTCCATCGACGCGTCACCTGTTGCTCCTCCATCGCTTCGAGCAGCGCGCTCTGCGCCTTCGGCGTCGCGCGATTCACCTCGTCTGCAAGCACCAGCTGCGCAAAGATCGGGCCGCGCTGGAATTCGGAAGCGGCTGCTGCGCGCGATCATAGATCCGAAACGCCGATGATGTCGGCCGGCAGCAGGTCGCTGGTGAACTGAATGCGCTGGTAAGTCAGTCCCAGACGGTCTGCGCGAGAGCGTGCGCGAGCGGTGGTCTTGCCGACACCGGGAATGTCCTCGATGAGCAGATGGCCGCGTGCCAGCAGGCACGCCATGCAAGGCGAATCTCGGCATCCTTGCCCAGGATCACGCGATTGAGCTGATCCAGAGTCGCGCGCAGTCGTTCGCGCGGCAGGGGGCCACCGTGAAGGACGCGATCATCGTTGCGATCGGAAACTTGCAACATCAAGTGGCTACCGGCTCAGTGCTCGCAGCGAGGATAGCGCAGTCAGGGCCAGGAACCCCGACCTTCATCTCAGTTCTCCAGCCGCTCGATCTGGGTGGCCAACTGAGAAAGCTCCCGCTTGAGCTCCGCAGCCCGCTCCCGGGCCTTGGCCGTAACCGCAGCGGGCGCATTACGCACGAATTCGGGGTTCGCAAGCTTCCCTTCGGCCGCAGCGAGTTCCTTGCGTGCACGTTCCTGTAACTTCGTCAGGCGCGCGGTCTCCGCAGCCAGATCTTCCTTCAATCCTTGCAGCGGTACGTAGAGTTCGACGTTGCCGACCAGCGCGCTCGCGGCGGACTTCCACATCACAACTCGGATCGAAGGGTCGCAGCTCGGCATTCGCCAGCCGATCGAAGTAACTGCGGTGCGCCTGAACGATGGCCAGCTGCTCTCGCGCGACGCTTCCTTGATAAAGACCTGTTCGAGGCGCTTCGAGTTTGGAATGTCATTACTCACCGCGGATGTTGCGGAGCTTCAGGATCAACTCGCGCACGAATTCGATAGCGCGCGCTACTCGGCTCGTCAGCGCAAAATCTGCGGCGCGTGGGAATGACTGCGAGCATGATCGTATCGCCTGACTTGCCGGCGAGCGGTGCGACCTGCAGCCAGATTTCCTCGGTGATGAAGGGCATCAGCGGGATGCAGGAGTCTGAGCGAGCGCCTCGAGCACTTCGAGCAGCGTACGGCGCGTTCCGCGCTGCTGCGCCTGCGGCGACTCTGCCGACTGCAGAACTGGTTTCGTGAACTCCAGATACCAGTCGCAGAACTCGTACCACATGAACTCATAAGCGGCGGCGGCGGCGAGATCGAAGCGATAGCTGGCGAGAGGCTCCGCGCAGCGTGGTGATCGCACGATGCAGGCGGCCGCGGATCCACAGGTCCGCGCTGTTCAGCTCGCACGGCGCATTCGCGCTGCAATCCTTGCCGCTCGGTCACCATCGGCACATAGCGCGCGGCGTTCCACAGCTTGTTGCAGAAGTTCCGGTAGCCCTCGATCGCGGCCCGAGATCGAAGCGGATGTCGCGGCCCATGCGTAGCCAGCGCCGCGAAGGTGAAGCGCAGCGCATCGGTGCCGTAGCGACGGGATGCCGTGCCGGAAACTGCTTGCGCGTATGCCTTCTCGATGCCGCGCTGCGCAGGTGCGGCTGCATGAGCCCGGTGGTGCGCTTGGCGAGCGAGCGGCTCGAGGTTCGATGCCGTCGATGAGATCGAGCGGATCGATGATGTTGCCCTTCGACTTGGACATCTTGTCGCCGTGCTCGTCGCGGATGAGGCCGGTGATGTACACCTCGCGGAACGGCACGTCGCCCGCGAACTTGAGCCCCATCATGATCATCCGGGCGACCCAGAAGAAGATGATGTCGAAACCCGTGACCAGGACCGAGGTCGGGTAGAAAGTCTTCGAGCTCCGGCGTCTGCTCGGGCCAGCCGAGCGTGGAGAACGGCCACAGCGCAGAGCGAGAACCAGGTGTCGAGCACGTCCTCGTCCTGTCGCAGCGCGACGTCGCGGCCGTGCGTGCCGTTGCGCCTGCCGCGCGCGGCGTCTTCGGCGTTGCGGGCTACGAAGATGTTGCCCGCAGGCGTCGTACCAGGCCGGAATCCGGTGACCCCACCAGAGCTGGCGGCTGATGCACCAATCCTGGATGTTGCGCATCCACTGAAAGTAGGTCTTGGCCCAGCTCTCCGGAACGAAGCGCGATGCTGCCGTCTTCCACCGCACGAATCGCGGGCTCGGCGAGCGGCGCGATCTTCACGTACCACTGGTCGGTGAGCCACGGCTCGAGCACCGCGCCGCTGCGATCGCCGCGCGGCACCGGCGAGCGTGTGCGGCTCGACCTTCTCGAGCGAGCCCCTGCGCTTCGAGCATCGCGATGACGCTTGCGCGCCTCGTAGCGATCGAGGCCACGTAACTCCGGCGGAATTGCGGCGAGCTCCGCAGCGGCGTCGGTGACGGCTTCGCGTCCGGTCGAGGACGTTGATGATCGGCAGCTCGTGGCGGCGACCGACCTCGTAGTCGTTGAAGTCGTGTCCCGGCGTGATCTTGCAGCGCAGCCGGAGCCAAACGCCGGATCGACGTAGTCATCGGCGATGATCGGGATCAGGCGCTCGGTGAGCGGCAGCCGCACCTGTCAGCCCGATGAGAGTGCCGATAGCGCTCGTCGCTCCGGATGCACGGCGACAGCGGTGTCGCCGAGCATGGTCTCCGGACGCGTGGTCGCCACGACGATGTGACCGGATCCATCCGCCGAGCGGATAGCGCAGATGCCACAGGTGACCGGGCTCGGGCTCGGCGAGCGACCTCGAGATCCGACAGCGCGGTATGCAGCACCGGGTCCCAGTTGACGAGACGCTTGCCGCGATAGATGAGTCCGTCATCGTGCAGGCGCACGAACACTTCCGTGACCGCGGCGGACAGCCCTGCGATCCATGGTGAAACGTTCGCGCGACCAGTCCACCGACTCGCCGAGCCGGCGCATCTGCCGCGAGATGCGTTCCGCCGGACTCCGCTTTCCATTCCCATACGCGCTGCAACGAACGCGCTCGCGACCGAGGTCGTGCCGCGACATACCTTCGCTGCTGAGCTGGCGCTCGACGACCATCTGGGTGGCGATGCCCGGCGTGATCGGTGCCAGGCTGCCAGAGCGTGCGCCGTCGCCTTCCATGCGATGCAGAGCGCGTCAGCGCGTCCATCAGCGTGTGCTGGAACGCGTGACCCATGTGCAGCGATCGCCGGTCACGTTCGGCGGCGGAATCACGATGCTGTAGCTGCGCGCCGCTGCCGCGCGCGGCGCAGATAGCCCGACGGATTCTTCCAGCGCATGGCACAGTGCGCGGCTCTCTTGTCGCGAGGCAGTACGGGTCCATGAGCCATCGCGATCAGCCGAGAAGCCGCGAGCGCCCGATCAGACGCTCCGTCGCCCAGTCACTCGCGGTACGTCATTCTCGACGATCTCTGCGGCAGGCGAACGCGCAGCTGGTCGCATACCTGCTCGAGCAGCGATGCTCTCGAGCGGCGCGTGCACGGCCTCGTCGGCGTGCTACGTTGATCGCTGCGGTCAGTTGCGCCTGACCGCCGAGCGCGGAGAGATCCTCGTTGTGCGCAGGACCTCAGGACCTGTGGATCGATCGCCGGTCCCTCGAGCACGGCGATGTCGTCCGTCAGGGTCGGAATGGCATTTCGGGACCCGTTGCCGGGCCTGTCAGGTTTCATACTGGCATTGACGTTATGCGATTCGGGGCTCAAACCTCGGATTCACGATACGTGCGCGCAGCGCGTGCGCTGCCTGGCAGCGTGTCGATTCGCCGTCAGCCGCCACGATCCTCGAGGACGCGCGATCGCATACGGGCCGCCGGCATTCGGGCGCCGACGTCGATGAGGATGATCAGTACGCCGCGGTGCGCGCCGGGACCGGCCGCGCTCGAGACGAGGACCGGTCGCCGCGCTCGACCGGCGCGTGCTCGCCTGGAGCTGCCAGACGCATGTGCGGCACGAAGCTGCGGTCGCGGAACGTCCACAACAGGTCATCGACGCTGTGCGGGCTTCGTCGTCATCCGGCCGTGCAGCACCAGGACTGCGATGCACTGGGCTGAAAGCCTCTTTCCGCGAGCCGGCAGGCGATACACCGCGCGTGCGCCGGCGTCCGTTCCTCGAGCGCGTAGAAGTCGACTTGCGCGTCAGATCCGACTCTCCGCCCGACGTCAGTGCGCCGCTTGCGAGGCGCGATCAGGAAATCGACAACAGGGCACCGGCCGCCCGGTGCTGCCCTTCTGCGCACCGGCTCAGGCCATGCGACGCCCGGCGATGTCGAGGTGCGCCCAGCGCAGGCCCTGCGTGAACTTCGACAGAAAGCACGCTGCCGTGATCGCACCACCCTCGCGGCCGCGCCGTGTTCGCCATGTCGGCGAAGTTGCTCTTGAGCTGCTCCCCGTATTCCTCCGACCGAGCGGCATGCGCCAGGCGCGGTCGTCGGCACGCTCGCCGGCGCTCGCCAGCTCGCCTCGTTGAGCTCGTCGTCGGCCGCATGACGTCCGGCGAAGTGAGCGCCCAGAGCGACCACGCACGCGCGCCGGTAAGTGTCGCAACGTCAACCACCGCGGCGGGTTGAAGCGGCGCAGCGTAGGTCAGCGCGTCGGCAGAGGATGAGGCGCCCTTCGGCATCGGTGTTCAGGATCTCGACGGTCTGGCCCGACATGCTGCGCACGATGTCGCCGGGCTTCGTCGCACGGCCGCTCGGCAGGTTCTCGCACGGCGGGAATGATGCCGACGAGATTGATGCGGCAGACCGCATTCGCCGCCGCCTTGCAACGGTGCCGAGCACGCTCGCCGCGCCGCTCATGTCGAACTTCATTTCGTCCATGCCGGCGGGATCGCTTGAGCGAGATGCCGCCGGTGTCGAACGTAATGCCCTTGCCGACCAGCGCGATCGGGGCCGAGCTGCGCCGCGCACCGCGATACTCGAGCACGATCAGCTGGGGCGGCTCATCGCTCCCATGCGTCACGAGAAGGAACGCGCCCATGCGCAGCCGCTCGATGGACGGCGTTCGAGCACCTTTACCTTGAGGGCTCGATGCTTGCTTGCCGAGCTTGCGAGACTGCGACGACCGGGATGGCGCGGCGTGCAGACGATTGGCCGGCAGATTGGCGAGATCACGCGTCACCTTCATGCCCTCTGCAATGGCCGCGCCGTCATTGAGTCCCTGCTGCGCTGCCGTGCCGCAACTGCATCCGCGAGCACCAAAGTGAGGCGGCCCAGTGCCGGAGGAGCGGGTTTGGCACCGGTCTTCGATCCGGGATGCGATATAGAACATTCGCGGCTGCCTCGGCTGCGAAGCGCCCGGCATAGTACGGATCGACTCCCGGCACCGGCTCCTGTGTCAGCCAGACCACGGCGTGTTTTACGCCGGTGCGCGTCAGGGTCTGCAGCGCCGCCTGCAGGGGCGCGTCCGGTAGGCCTTGCGGTTGTAAGTCTTGCGCCCGGTCCGAGTCCCACCAGCGGGGCGCGCGCCTGTCCTTCGCCGAGATCCGAAAGGAGGAACGTATCGCCCAGACGCGCGGGGAAATCACCCCCGTCGCAACAGCGTCGCGATGCGCCGCCCGTGGACGCCGGCGGTCGAAGGCAAGCGTCGCGCTGGCGAGCTCGTGCCCCTCGAAAGACACGCCCAGAGCTGCACACTCACTGCGCTGGCGGCGGCCGATCCCTGTAACCGCCTTCGACTGCATAAGCGATCCCTTCAGACACTGGCGGCAGCTCTTGAGCCCTCAAGCCGATTGAGCCACGCGCGCTGGTGGTTTAACGTAACCGCCGATGTCGCCCCGGCCTTTTGACTCCTGCCGTCGCAGTCGTTATCGCTGTAATCGCGGCCGGCGCAGGCTGCTCGACGCATGGCGCGCTAGTGTAGCTCAATTTGCGCGTGCGGCCACAGCCACCGGTGACGCTGAGTGCCGCGAATCCTCGACCACGCTGCATCCTGCGCGAAGTGACCCTGAGCGTGGTTCGCGGTCACTGGCGTGCTGCTGGTCATACTGGTCACCAGCCCAGATGGCACAGGTGCTCAGCCGCGCGGCCGAGCGTCGCTTCCCGCGCGAAGTCGTTCTGGCGCTGATCGGCTTCGAGTTCGGCTCGAGAATCTCACCGTGCTGGTCCCGGTGGGACTCCTTCTCGGCATCGTGCTGGCCTTCGGCCGCCTGTATCACGAAGGCGAGATGGGTCGCTATCCAGGCCTGCGGCGTCAGCGTAATTCGCTCAAGCAGCCCCGATTCACCGTCACCGACGGTCCCGCTCGCCGCCCTGCTGGGCTGGAACTGGCACTGGAACTCTCGCACCCAGGGCGGCCGCTCGTGTCAGTCGCTGCGCAGCGTCGCGTGCGTGATGCGGAGTTAGAAACGGCAGCCTCGAGCCGGGCCGGTTTCGCCACGCTTACCGGCGACTCCGACGCGGTGTTCTACGCCGGCGGCGTGGACGCCGACGGCACCCTGCGCGACGTATTCGCTCAAGCGCAGCCACGACGAGCGGGTGGAGATCGCCGTCGCGGCCCAGGCGCGACACGTGGTGAGTGAAGGCGGCCTGCTGCATACGCTGGTGCTGCAGAACGGACTGTCGCTACGGGAATTCCCGGCAGGCCCGAATTCCGGATCACTGAATTCGAGGAGCACGGTATCCCGGTGCGCCTGCCGGAAGCGGAGCTCACGACCAGCAAGCTCGAGCTCAAGTCGACGGCCGAGGTTGCTCGCCTCCCGCCAGGGGAACGTCGCGGAACTGCAATGGCGCCTATCCGTACCGATCATGGCGTTTCGTGCTCACGTTGCTGGCCGTGCCACTGTCACGCCTGCGGCCGTCAGGGACGCTACGCGCGCATCGACCTGGCGATCTCTGCTCGTATTTCGTCTATTCGAACCTGCTGTCCGCGGCAAAGTCTGGCTGGCGCGCGGCGCCATCCCGCCCGCCATCGGGTTGTGGTGGGTGCATGGGTTGATCGTGGCTCTCGCTTCTTCGTGCTGATGCAACGCACGATCTGGCTGCGGCTGCGGCCAGCCCAGGGGCGGCCGGCGTGAAATCATCCGATCGCTCATCATCGGCACGATCTGCTCTACAGCGCGATGGTGCTCGGCGTGCTGCTGACGCTCGAGTGGCCTCTTCGTTTTCATCAGCCAGCAGGATGATCATCGGCGTGGGCAGCTACGGGGCGGGCGATGCGCTGCTGTTCACCGTGCTGAATCTGCCGCAGCAGGCCTACGAGTTAATGCCGATTCTCGGTGCTCATCGGCGGCCTGCTGGGACTCGGCATTCTGGCCCGCGGCAGTGAGCTGGTGGTCGTTCGTGCGGCGGGCGTGTCGGTGCTGCGCATCGCCGTTTCGGCGTGCATCGCGGGCCTGCTGATCGCGATGCTGACGGCACTGCTAGGCGAAGTGGTCGCACCACCCGTGCAGAAGTTTGCGCGCCAGCAGAAGGCGTTCAGCAAGTTCTCGGATGTGAGCTTCGCGGGGTCGGGGAGCGCCTGGCTCAAGGACGGCAACACCATCATCAGCGTGCACGAGCAATCGGGCGACAACCTCTTCGGTGGTGTGTATGTGTGTTCCGCTTTGCCAATCCGCTCGTCTTGCTCACGGTCGGTCACGCGAGTCGTGCAACCCTCGGCGAGAGAGCGGGTCACTGGCGGCTGGATGGCTACACCGAGACTCGCTTCGAGGGCGATCACGTCGTCGCGACTCCAAGAACGGACCTCGAGCTCGAGACCAAGGTCAATCCCGGATTCCTCGGTATCGCCGCGAGTGAACCGCGTCAGCTGCCGTCGCTGGATCTGTGGCGACTCATCGGCCACCTGCGCGCCAACGGCCTGGAAGCGCAGAGCTATCTATTTGCGTTCTGGTCGCGAATCGCCCGCACCTTCGCGATCATCATGGTGGCGATTCTCGCCGTACCCTTGCGCTGGGGCCGTTGCGCTCCTCGGGTGCGGCGCGCGCATTGTGATCGGGGTGCTGATCGGCATTGCGTTCTTTCTCGTGCAGCGGACGTTGGAGAGCGGGAGCCATCGTCTTCAATCTCGATCCGATGATCCTGGCGTGGATTCCGACTGCAGCGCTGGCGCTGCTCCCACCATGATCCTGATCGCGCGGACGCGTTAGCGGCTCAAACTCGGACCACGCGAGTGCGGCTGAGGCGATCGTGCCACGTCAGGTCGTCGCGATCGAACCGAATCCAGAGTAGCCGAGGCCTGCCGGTGGCCGGGACAGAATCGAGGCCGCGAGCCGCAACAGCGCGTCGCGCCACCGCAGCTAGGCCGCCGTCGCTGCGGACCACGCGGATCCTCCACGCCAGCATTCCAAGCGTCTGGCCCGATCGTATCCAGCTGGAAGCCGTAGTACGCGATGGCGAGGCCGAGGAGCACGGCGCGATACAGGTATTCGAAGGCGCCGAGCGGTTTCGTGCGTGATGGCCTCGCCGCGTGTCAGCGGCAGAAGGAGCCATGTCACGGTCATCAGTGCGCCCAGGCAGCAGCAACGTGTCGTAGAACAATGCGGCCAGTCGGCGCAACAGGCCGGCCGATTTCAGCTCGGCGGATCAGTTCGCCCACCGCCATCGGTCATGGCTTCTTTGGCTTCTCAGGCTTCGTCGGCAGGGGCTGCAGGAGCTGATCGAGCGGACGGAAGATCGTGTCGTACTTGTGGCCGGGGATCGAATACACCCAGCTTTCGGTGCGTTTGGCGAGCGCCTCGCTGTCGGTGCGAGTCTCCCGCTGCGGTCTTGGCTGGCTCGCTGGGCTTGGTCGCAGCGGGTGTTGTCGACAGGGCGCGAGTGTCTTTCGGAGGCGCTGCCGCAGTCGGCGCTGCAGCGGCATCGGCCTTCTTCGATTGCACAAACCGCTCGTTGAGCGCTGGATCGAAGGCGCTGGTCACGCGGATCAATGTTTGTCGTCGACGGCGTGCCGCGGATCGTGATCACGGTGCCATCGAACAGCCGGAACTCAGCCTGTGCCGTATCTTTGTTCCAGTCCTCATCCGCCGTAGCGGCGCGGACATCATCGAACGTCAGGCCCGTGAGCGCGGAGGAGGCGGAGTTGGCGGCAGTCGGGCTGGACATGGTACGACCTTTCGGCAGGTCCGGCACCATGAAGTCGGTCTGCTCACGCGCATCGCGTTTCACGACATGGGCGCGCCGGTTGCAGTCCGTACGTGCGCTTGCACGCGCGCGGCGGGGATATCAAGAAGACTCCGGTC
>ERZ1370068.10877-contig-9538_pt1 | contig 53730 bp, 86 predicted proteins | sample MGYA00561227_ERZ1370068 | MGnify/ENA primary metagenome ERZ1370068 (study PRJEB38410, sample SAMEA6850437) | metagenome | study: Metagenomic assessment of the ecological functions of the soil: analysis of the soil microbiota associated with the... | reverse complement strand
GTTGAAAAATAGCAAATCATATAAGTTGATCTCAGATGATAGACTTCTAGCCTGGTAACTATACTTCTGTAACTGTAGAGAGCTGTGGCTGTAGGAGCATCAGTATGGCTGATCAGCTCTGATAACCCATCTGTCTTGGGTAAATAACTTCCTGCCCCAGTGACAGTAGTTCACATTAAATGCTGAGTCAGATCAGGATGTTTCATCAGCCTCAGCTGAGTGCCGTGAGTGCCAGTGACAGCCAGCCATTTCATGGCTGGATGTCAATCAAAATGGAAACAACATGACAACACTGTGGTCGAAGAGTTAGTTCTGAACCTTGCTGTGGGAGGTATTGTCTGCTGGTGTGAGCTATAGTCTGCCTGCTTCCTGTCATAGAAATGAGCGTCAACATCAGTGGTAGCAAACATGATCTGCCTGAGCCCCAGTCCTGATTCTCCGGCTGGAGAGGCTGTCTGGGGGTGTTTCAAGTGGTGGGGTGGTGTAAAACGTTTCAAGAAACAGATAAATGGTAAACAAACTTGGTATTATCGTGGTTTAAAACCCAACAGTTGTGGAAAGATCCCGGAAATGATCGTGAATTTGAACCCAGGAAACCCTGATCTCCGTGACACCGGTGATGTCGGCGCGGTCATCTGTAGATCGATTCTTACGAGAACTGGTCCGACTCCGTTGCGCAGCCGCGCCCGCCGGGTGAAACTGATAGCAACGGTCAGAGAACGACGCTGCCAGGTGGAAAAGGATCCATCAGAACATCTTCCTTCTTCATCCCTGTTGAACGATGATGTAGTGGTGTGGCAGGTAATAGCCACCCTGAAACATCCAGAGGACCTGCGCTGAGTCAAACCAGCGAAACCCCAGGATGGATCAGAAGCCATGAGTTTACTGATCCGCAGTAAGGTCCACAATTCAGGCCGGGTGGTCTGCCTGATGGAGAAGGAGGTCCAGTGAGGTGCGTGCCCTAGGTAGGTGCAGCTGATAGTGCTGAAACCATTCAAACAACAAACAACATCTGATCAGAATGTTACTGCATCACATGTTTGGGAAGATAATGATCCAAGATATAGCTTCCTGTGGATCAGTCTGTGTTTAGATCCCAGTTCGATGATCCCAGTCTGGTAAATCTTTAGCGTGCCAATAATAGTCAGCCAGTAATAGCATTTGAACATTTGTTCGTCATCCCTCTCTCCTCGAGCAGGCCGGTCATGGAAACCCGAGTCCTTCCTGGGAGCATGGATAATCCATGCAAGCCTCAAGAGATTATGGCCTCCATTTACTTGTCAAAGTGATCCTGAGATCTGAGAAATGCGCAACTTTTCCTGCGGTTGTTTCTGAACTGATCGGTCTGTAGTTAACTGCGTGAATCGGCGACTGGCAAGATGAATAGTACCCAGCCACCGCATTGTGGGGATCGTGGCCTGTTTGCTCGTCGCGCCTTGAGCTGGACTGACGCAACAAAGCCTCAACGCCCGGACGATGGTAGCTGTAAGACGCTGAAGAAGTGAAGGTAAGCTTTTCCGCTTAATCCTTAATGGGATATGGCAAATCATGTTTGTCATGTAGCTGGAAGCCGAAACTATCTGATGTTACCGGTAAGAGTGTCCCAGTGTCGGATCGCGGTCGAGGCGCAAAGCCAGTTCAATTGTTGTCCGTTGGTGAAGGTGTGGTGTTGTCAGGCTCCTTCCCGCAAAGCTGCTTGGTTGATAACCCGGCGTTTATGCAACGTTCGCTTTTGACTGACTTCATCGTGGCCTTTTGAACGATCGCTTACGTGGGGTAAGCCGTGCCGTGCCTGATCGGGAATGGTAGTCCAATAGTTTCAAAACCAACAGCAAAATGGCTGTGTATTGTTGGTTGCGGGCAAATGATCTTCCTGACCAACAAGAGGCTTTGTTAATCGCCCAGCGGCTGGAGCCGACCGTGGCGCTGACGCTCTCGACGCTGTTCGTCGCGGTGGCGCTCGCCATTCCGATCGGCGTGCGTCGCCGCCTGGAAGGCGCGCAAGCTCGTCGACCGCGCTGGTCATGGGCTTCGCCGTGCTGGGCTTCGCCATGCCGGTGTTCGTGCTGGCCTACGTGCTGATCTATTTCTTCGCCGTGCAATGGCAGCTCGCTGCCGGTGCAGGGCTACCGGCCGATCGCGCGAAGGCCTGTGGCCGTTCGTCGAGAGCCTGATCCTGCCGTCGGTGGCGCTGGGCGTCACCTACATGGCGCTGATCGCCCGCATCACCCGCGCCTCGATGCTGGAGGTGCTGCAGCAGGACTACATCCGCACCGCCAACGCCAAGGGCCTGGCGACCGACCGCGTGCTGCTGCTGCATGCGCTGAAGAACGCCGCCGTGCCGATCGTCACCGTGATCGGCATCGGCATCGCGCTGCTGATCTCGGGCGTGGTGATCACCGAGACGGTGTTCAACATCCCGGGCCTCGGCCGGCTCACCGTCGATGCCGTGCTGAAGCGCGACTATCCGATCGTGCAGGGCCTGATCCTGGTGTTCGCCGCCGCCAAGGTGCTGGTCGAACCTGATCATCGACATCTCCTACGCCTTCCTCGATCCGCGCATCCGCTACTGACATGGCCGTCGCTCGCCGACGACCTCGCCCTGCCGCCGCGCCGCTTCTCGCTGGCTGACGCGCCATCCGGCGCAATCCGACCATCGCCTTCGGCGGCGCTGCTGCTGGCCGCCCTGATCGTCATGGCGATCCTCGGCGCCGGTCATCGCTCACCAGCGATCCGTTCAAGATCGCGCCGGTCAACCGACTGCGGCCGCCGTCGGAGCGCTGGTGGTTCGGCACCGACCAGTTCGGCCGCGACGTCTTCTCGCGCACCGTCTACGGCGCGCGCGTGTCGCTGATCGTCGGCCTCTCGGTCGCGCGCGTTCTCGAGCGTGCTCGGCCTGGCGCTCGGCCTCGCCTGCGGCTACTTCCGGCGGGTCGACGGCATCGTCATGCGCGTCATGGACGGGCTGATGGCGATCCCCTCGATCCTGCTCGCCATCGCGCTGATCACGCTGACGCGGCCCGGCCTCGGCATCGTGATCGTGGCCATCGTCATCCCCGAGGTGCCGCGCATCGTGCGCGTCGTGCGCGCCGTCGTGCTGTCGATCCGCGGCCAGCCCTACATCGAAAGCGCCATCGCCGGCGGCACGCAGGAACGCCAAGCTGCTGTTGCGCCACGTCGCTGCCCAACACGCTGGCGCCGCTGATCGTGCAGTCGACCTACGTCTGCGCCTCGGCGATGCTGATCGAGGCGGGCTCTGAGCTTCCTCGGCGCCGGCGTGCCGCCGGAGGTGCCGAGCTGGGGCAACATCATCGCCCAGGGCCGCACCTTCTTCCAGATCGCGCCCTGGACCATCCTGATCCCCGGCGCGTTCCTCGCCATCACCGTGCTGGCGGTGAACCTGCTGGGCGACGGCCTGCGCGACCGGCTCGATCCGCGGCTGGCGAGACGGCTGTGAGCGCCATCCTCGAGGTCCGCGACCTGCACACGCAGTTCGACACGCTGGACGGCGTGGTGCGCGCCGTCGACGGCGTGTCGTTCGACCTCGGCGCGCGGGCGAGACGCTGGGCATCGTGGGCAGATCGGGCTGCGGCAAGTCGGTGACGGCGCTCTCCATCCTGCGCCTGATCCCGACCGGAGACCGGCCGCATCGCCTCGGGCTCGATCCGCTTCGAGGGCGAGGAGCTGACGACGCTCGGCGAGGAGGCGATGAAGCGCCTGCGCGGCCATCGCATCTCGATGATCTTCCAGGAGCCGATGACCAGCCTCAATCCGGTGCTGACCGTCGGCACGCAGATCGCCGAGAACGTCGTGCGCCATCTGGGCGTGTCCGTGGCGCGCGGCGCGCGATCGCGCGCGCGAGATGCTCGACCTGGTGCGCATCGCCGATGCCGGCCGCCGGCTCGACGAATATCCGCACCAGCTCTCGGGCGGCATGCGCCAGCGCGTCATGATCGCCATGGCGCTCAGCCTGCGATCCGCAGGTGCTGATCGCCGACGAGCCGACCACGGCGCTCGACGTCACCATCCAGGCGCAGATCCTCGACCTCATGCTGGAGCTCAAGGAGAAGACCGGCACCGCCATCGTGCTGATCACCCACGATCTCGGCGTGATCGCCGAGACCACGCGAGCGCGTCGTGGTGATGTATGCCGGCCGCAAGGTCGAGGAGGCGCCGGTCGAGGCGCTGTTCGACGACCCGCTGCATCCCTACACGCGCGGCCTGATGCGGGCGATCCCGCGGCTCGACATCGACGCCGATGCCGGCCGGCACGCGGCCGCGCCTGCAGGAGATCCCGGGCCTGGTGCCGCATCCTGACCCAGCCGATCGTCGGCTGCGCCTTCGCCGCCGCGCTGCGAGCTTCGCGACCGACCGCTGCCGCGCCGAGCCGCCGCCGATCGTCGATGCCGGCGCGCGGCCACACGGTCGCCTGCTGGGAAGTCGGCGGCGGGCGAGCGCGCATGAGCACAGCCCGTCCTCGAGGTCGAGCGACCTGGTGAAGCATTTCCCGATCCATGGCGGCCTGCTGCAGCGCCGCGTCGGCGAGGTGAGGGCGGTCGATGGCGTGAGCTTCGCCATCGCCAAGGGCGAGACGCTGGGGCTGGTGGGCGAATCGGGCTGCGGCAAGTCGACCATCGGCAAGACCGTGCTGAAGCTGATCGAGCCGACCGCCGGCCGCATCGCTGCTCGGCGGCGAGGACGTCACGCGCCTGAAGCCCGGCGCCATGTGGCCGCATCGCCGGCGCATCCAGACGATCTTCCAGGACCCGTACTCGTCGATGAACCCGCGGCTGCCGGCCGGCACGATCGTCGGCGAGCCGCTGGAGAATTTCGGCATCGCCCGCGGCCGCGACACGCGACGACCGCGGTCGCGCGCCTGTTCGAGCGCGTCGGGCTGCGGCCCGACGCGATGCGCAAGTATCGCCCACGAATTCTCCGGCGGCCAGCGCCAGCGGCTCGGCATCGCCAAGGCGCTGTCGGTCAATCCCGACGTGATCGTGGCCGACGAGCCGGTGTCGGCGCTCGACGTCTCGGTGCAGGCGCAGGTGCTGAACCTGCTGATCGACCTGCAGGAGGAGTTGCGGGCTCGCCTATCTCTTCATCAGCCACGACCTCGCGGTGATGCGCCACATCAGCCATCGCATCGCCGTGATGTATCTCGGCCGCATCGTCGAGCTCGCCGACAAGCGCACGCTGTTCACGCCAGCCGCTGCATCCCTACACCGAGGCGCTGCTGTCGGCCGCGACCGCGCCCGATCCCAAGCGCCGCGCGCCAGCGCAAGCGCATCGTGCAGGGCGACGTGCCGAGCCCGGCCAAGCCGCCGCCCGGCTGCCACTTCCACACGCGCTGTCCCTCATGCGATCGCCGAGTGCCGGGTGACAGCGCCGCCGCTGATCGAGGTGCGCACCGGGCCACCACGTCGCCTGCGCCTGCGCCGCCCCGTCGGCGGCGATCCGGGACCACTGCGCGACTGCCTCGCGAACGCTGACGCGATTTCGCTGTAACGCTTGCCTCGCCGTTTCGTCCTCCAGGAAGAGGAGGACGCACGCATGCGACGTCGGTCTTTGTGGCTCTTTCGGGAGCATGCCTTGTCTGCGGGATGCTCGGGTGCCGTGCACCGGCTGCCGGAGATCAGCCAGGGCAATCTCGGCCTGGCGCAAACCGGAAGTGCCAGGCGGCTGGTGGGCTGCCACCGCGCCGCGCCGTAACGGACGACGAAGTGCTTGAAACTCCTGCGGAGCGCGACTCGGCGTATCCGCGCGCCGGCCGCGCCAGGTCTGCGGCGAGATGAATGTCGGCGTGTGCCGAATGGCAAGTTTCGTGCGCTGCGGACAGCTCCCTGAATGCCAGCGCCGGGCCTGAACGGGCTGATCACGGTCAACCGCGGCATCGTCGAGTACGCGGCCAACGAAGAAGAAGTCTGCCTGGTGATCGCCCATGAGATGGGCCATCAGGCGGCCAACCACCTCGCGACGAGCCAGCGCAACCAGGCGGTTGGCGCCCTGATCGGAGCCATTCTTCTCGGCGCCGCCGGCGCCGCTGCATCGTACGGCAGCTACGGCAGCGCCGACGTCGTCCGGTCCGCCATGAAATCGGGCGCGAATATCGGCGGGGCGATCGGCGGGATATCGTTCTCGAAGGAGCAGGAGCGAGAGGCGGACTACTCCTGGCCAGCGCTGACCCGCACCGCGCCGGCTGTCGATCTCGATAAGGCGCGCAGGTTTCCTGGTGACGACGGCATATGCGTCGGGCCAGCAGGGATGCGTGGAATCGCGGTGGATACGCACGGCCCGGCGCGGCCAACGCGTAGCGGCCATTGCGGGTTTGCGCGAACTCGAAGCGGTCGCGGAAATCCCAGGTCGTCGCGACGGACCGCCGCACGCCGGCGAGGCGGGCGTCACTAGAGGCGCACGTCAGCTGGCCGTGCGCGCGCGCCCGGCGCCGTGTCGCGCGAGATAGGTGAGCAGCGGCCTGGACGCCGCCCGTGCTTGTGCGGCACCTTGGCGAGGCCGAGCGCCATCTCGACGCCGATCAGCGCGCCCATCAGCATCAGGTCGTTGAAGTCGCCGAGATGGCTGATGCGGAACACCTTGCCCGCGACCTTGGTGAGGCCCTGGCCGAGCGACAGGTTGAAGTTCTCCAGCGCCACCTTGCGGAAGGCGTCGGCGTCGTGGCCTTCGGGCATCATGATCGCGGTCAGCGAGCCTGAGTAGGCCTGGGATCGCTGCACAGGGATTTCGAGGCCCCAGGCGGTGACGGCGGTGCGCGTCGCCTCGGCGTGGCGCGCGTGGCGCGCGAAGACCGGCGTCGAGCCCTTCCTCCAGCAGCATGTCGCAGGCTTCGCTCAGGCCGTAGATCAGGTTGGTGGCGGGCGTGTAGGGGAACCAGCCGTTGGCGTTGGCCGCCAGCATCTCCTCCCAGTTCCAGAACGCGCTTGGGCATCTTCGAGGTCTTCGACGCCGCGACCGCCTTCTCGCTCACCGCGTTGAAGGAGAGGCCGGGCGGCAGCATCAGGCCCTTCTGCGAGCCCGCCACCGTGACGTCGACGCCCCAGGCATCGTGGCGGTAGTCGATCGAGCCCAGCGACGAGATCGTGTCGACCAGCAGCAGGGCAGGGTGCCTGGCGCGCATCGATGGCGCGGCGCACCGCGCCGATGTCGGCTCACCACGCCGGTCGAGGTCTCGTTGTGGACGATGCACACCGCCTTGATCGCGTGGCCCTGTGTCGTCGCTTCAGGCGCTTCTCGATGGCCGGCCGGATCGGCGGGCTTGCGCCAGTCGCCGCCCATGAACTCCGACTTGATGCCGAGCTTGTCGGCCATCTTCTTCCACAGCGAGGCGAAGTGGCCGGTCTCCCACATCAGCACCAGGTCGCCGGCGACGAGCGTGTTGACCAGCGCCGCCTCCCAGGCGCCGGTGCCCGACGCCGGGATAGACGATGACCGGCTGCTTGGTCTGGAAGACCTGCCGCACGCTGCGCAGAACCTTCTTGGCCAGCGCGTTGAACTCCGGCCCGCGGTGATCGATGGTCGGATAGTCCATCGCCCGCAGGATCCGGTCGGGCACGTTGGTCGGCCCGGGAATCTGCAGGAAATGCCGGCCGCTGGGATGGGAGTTCAGGCGCATCTTCAAGGTCCTCCACTCAATCCCTGTATTTTGTAGTAGTTGCAGGGAGGAAGAAACGATGACATTTTCGAGTGACCTCGCGCCGTCGCGCCCCTCAAGCTTGGCCTCGCCGCCTCGCCTGGCGGCGCCCGCCATTGTACGCGCGCTGCCAGGCCTGGCCGAACCGGCCCGATCGTCTTTCTGTAATCCGTTTCCGGCCGGCGGCGGCACCTGACACCTTCTGCCGGTCCCGCTGGCGGCGCAGGTCGGCGACCAGCTCGGCCAGCAGATCATCGTCGACAACAAGGGCGGCGCCGGCGGCACGGTCGGCGCGTCGCTGGCCGCCAGGTCAAGCCAGGACGGCCTCGCTGCTTCTTCGTCGGCGCCGTGCACGACACCATCGCGCGCAGCGGTCTACAAGCACCTCGACTAGCGATCTCGAGAAGTCGTTCGAGCCGATCACCACGATCCGCGCTGGTTCCGCAGGTCATCTCGGTCAACCCGCAGCGCGCTGCCGGTGAAGACCGACCGCCGGAGTTCCTCGACTACGTGCGCAAGAACCCCGGCAAGGTGAACTTACGCCTCGTCGGGCACCGGCACGGCGCACCATCTCGCCGGGCGAGCTGTTCAAGCTTCGAGACCAAGACCGAGCATCGTGCACGTGCCCTATCGCGGCGCGGGCCCCGGCCATGCAGGACCTGCTCGCCGGCAACGTCGACATGATGTTCGACGCCATGGGCACCTCGGCGACGCAGATCCGTTCGGGCGATGCTGCGCGGGCTGGCCGCGGCGACGCCGCAGCGCATGGCCGGAGTTCCCGATATCCCGACCTCGGCCGAGATCGGCGTGCCGAACTGGATCGTCTCGACCTGGTACGGGCTATGGGCCATCAAGGGCACGCCGCAGCCGATCGTCGAGCGCATGTACCACGAGGTCGCCAAGGCGCTGCAGCACGTCGAGAAGATGCAGGCGATCTGGAAGGACAAGGCGGCGCGAGGCGGGCGGCGAGAAGCCGGACCGAGTTCGCCCAAGCGCATCCGCGCCGAGATCGAGAAATGGCAGAAGGTCGTGCGCCGCGGCGGATGTGAGGATCGATTGAGCTCGCTGCAGGAAACGCTGCGCCGCACCATCAAGGGCGAAGTCCTGTTCGACGCCGCCTCGCGCGGCCGCTATTCGACCGACGCCTCGATCTACCAGATCGAGCCGGTCGGGCGTCGTCGTGCCGCGCGACGAGACCGATCTCGCCCTGGTCGCTCGACGTGGCGCGCGACGCCAAGGCCGCGCATCCTGCCGCGCGGCGCCGGCACCTCGCAGTGCGGCCAGACGGTGGGCGCAGGCGCTGGTCGTCGACGTCTCCAAGCACCTGCGCGAGGTCGTCGGGCTTCGACAAGCGACCGCGCCGAAGTCACGGTCCAGCCCGGCGTCGTGCTCGACCAGCTCAACGCCTGGCTGCAGGCCGCACGGCCTCTGGTATCCGGTCGACGTCTCGACCTCGGCGCAATGCACCCTGGGCGGCATGGCGGGCAACAATTCCTGCGGCAGCCGCTCGATCCGCTACGGCAACATGGTGCACAACGTCGCCGCCGATCGACGCCATCCTGGCCGACGGCACGCGCGCGCGCTTCGACTCGGCAAGCGGCCGAGGACATGCAGCCGGCGGTGCGCGCCATCGCCGACAAGGTGGCGGCCCTCGGCCGTTCGCCGAGCAGCGACGAGATCGAGCGCATGTATCCCAAGGTGCTGCGGCGGGTCGGCGGCTACAACCTCGACATCTTCTTCCCGCAGTCGGAGCGGCCCTACACGACCGACAATTCGGTGAACCTGGCGCACCTGCTGGTCGGCAGCGAAGGCACGCTCGGCGGTCACCGCAGCGGCTGACGCTCAAGCTGCGCCGCTGCCCAAGCACAAGACGCTGGGCGTCGTGAACTTCCCGAGCTTCTACAAGGCGATGGACAGCGCCCAGCACATCGTCAAGCTGAAGCCCACGGCGGTCGAGCTGGTCGACCGCACCATGATCGAGCTGGCGCGCGCCAATCCCGCCTTCCGGCCGGTCATCGAGCGCGCGCTGATCGGCAAGCCCGAGGCGATCCTGCTGGTCGAGTTCGCGGGCGAGGAGCGCGAGGCGCAGCTGCGCGACCTCGCAGCGCCTGGTCGAGCTGATGGGCGATCTCGGCCTGCCGGGCAGCGTGGTCGAGATGCCCGAGCCCGGCCGCAGGCGGCGCTGTGGGAAGTGCGCAAGGCCGGCCTCAACATCATGATGTCCATGAAGGGCGACGGCAAGCCGGTCTCCTTCATCGAGGATTGCGCCGTGCCGCTGGAGCATCTCGCCGACTACACGCAGCGCCTCACCGACGTGTTCGCCAAGCACGGCACGCGCGGCACCTGGTACGCGCATGCCTCGGTCGGCACGCTGCATGTGCGGCCGATCCTCGACATGCGCCGCGAGGGCGCGCGCCAAGATGCGCGCCATCGCCGAGGAGGCCTCGGCGCATGGTGCGCGAATACAAGGGCGCCTATTCGGGCGAGCACGGCGACGGGCTGGTGCGCTCGGAGTGGGTGAGCTGGCAGTTCGGCCCGCGGCTCACCAAGGCGTTCGAGACGATCAAGGACCTGTTCGATCCCGACAGGCATCGCTCAATCCCGGCAAGATCGTGCGGCCGTCGCGACATGGACGATCGCGCGCTGTTCCGCTTCAAGCCGGGCTACGCCAGCGATCGACTACAAGCCCGCGCTCGATTGGTCGGCGTGGAACGTGCAGAACGATCCGCTGCACCGAGGCGCTGACCGAGCCGGGCAGCGGCGGCGATCCGACCGGCGGCTTCGCGAAGGCCGCCGAGATGTGCAACAACAACGGCCATTGCCGGAAGTTCGACGCCGGCACGATGTGCCCGTCCTTCCGCGTGACGCGCGACGAGGTGCATCTGACGCGCGGCCGCGCCAACACGCTTGCGGCTCGCCCTGTCCGGCCAGCTCGGCCCGGACGCGCTCACCTCCGACGCCGTCGCCAAGGCGATGGACCTCTGCGTGAGCTGCAAGGGCTGCAAGCGCGACTGCCCGACCGGCGTCGACATGGCGCGCATGAAGATCGAGGTGAAGTCGGCGCGGCGCATGAGCAAGGGGCTCGGCCTGCGCGACCGGCTGATCGGCGACCTGCCGGCGATGGCGCCGTGGGCGCGGCGGCTGCCGTGGCTGTTCAATCTCGCCGGCGTTCGTGCAGTCCTTATCTCGGCTTCGCCAAGCAGCGCGCGCTGCCGAAGTGGCGCAGCGACACGTTCCTCGCCACGACCGACGTCGATGCAGCGCGACGCCACGGTCGTGATCTTCGCCGACACCTTCTCCAACAATTTCGAGCCGGAGATCCTGCATGCCGCGCGGCGCGTGCTCGAGGCGGCGGGCCATCGCGTCGCCGTCGCCTGGCCCGACACTCGGCGCGCGCGGCGCTGTGCTGCGGCCGCACCTATCTCGCGACCGGCCAGGTCGACAAGGCACGCGACGAGGCGCGCGCGGCTGCTGCGAGGCGCTGGCGCCGTTCGTGGCGCAGGGCGTGCCGGTGGTCGGGCTGGAGCCGTCGTGCCTGTTCACCCTGCGCGACGAATTCCTGGCGCATGGGCCTCGGCGAGGCGGCGCAAGGCGGCGCGACAATGCCTTCCTGTTCGAGGAATTCCTGGTGCGCGAGAAGAAGGCGGGGCGGCTCAAGCTCGAGCTCAAGCCGCTGGCCGCAGAAGACCGCGCTGCTGCACGGCCATTGCCACCAGAAGGCGTTCGGCGCCATGAGCGCGGTGCAGGAGGCGCTGTCGCTGGTGCCCGACCTCGCCGTCAGCGCCGATCGAGTCGAGCTGCTGCGGCATGGCCGGCAGCTTCGGCTACGAGGCCGAGCACTACGACACCTCGATCGCCATGGCCGAGCTGTCGCTGCTGCCGGCGGTGCGCAAGGCCGATGCCGACGCGCTGATCGTCGCCGACGGCACCTCATGCCGCCACCAGATCGCCGACGGCAGCAACCGACAGGCGGTACACGTCGCACAAGTGCTGGAACGCGCGCTCGCTTGAGGCCACATTGCGGCATGCAGCAACGTCCTAGAAATCCCTATTCCAGCGCCGAAATCGACCGCGTCCAGCCACGAGCGCGAGAACGAGGAGCGCATGATCGAGCTCGCCTCGTCGGGCGCGGCGCGCTTCGTGCCGATCGACACCGAGAAGAACCTGGTGAAGACCGGCGGCAATCCCGAGGCGGTGTTCCTGCAGGGCATGATGGCGCCGCGCCGTCGCCAGCGCCGGCCGACCATCACGATCTTCCTGGGCTATGTCGAGGGCACGCCGTATTTCGCCGTCGACGTCACCGGCAAGGAGACGCCGCTGGACGAGCTGGGCGAGTTCGTCGACCTGCGCCAGGTCGGCGCGCTCGCTGTTCGCGCGCGAAGGCTCGATCCTGGCCTATGCGCGCGGCATGACCTACTGGCATCGCCGCCACCGCTACTGCGGCGTGTGCGGCGCCAGCACCAAGGTGACGCGCGGCGGCCACGTCCGCATCTGCACCAACGAGAACTGCAAGACCGAGCATTTCCCGCGCACCGATCCGGCCGTGATCATGCTGGTCCATCATGGCGACAAGTGCCTGCTGGGCCGCGGCAAGCATTTCCCGCGCGGCATGCACTCGACCCTGGCGGGCTTCGTCGAGCCGGGCGAGAGCTTCGAGGATGCCGTGGCGCGCGAGGTCTACGAGGAGGTGAAGGTCAGGGTGAAGAACGTCACCTACCGCTCCTCGCAGCCCTGGCCGTTCCCGGCCTCGGTGATGATCGGCTTCCATGCCGAGGCCGAGTCGCTCGACTTCGAGGTCAACGAGGACGAGCTCGACACGCGCGCTGTGGCTGAGCCGCGAGGAACTGCAGGCCGGAGAACATGCCCAAGGACGGCTCGTTCTTCATGCCGCGCCGCGATTCGATCGCCCGCCGCCTGATCGAGGAATGGCTGGGCCACGAGGCCGGCGCCTCGATCAGTGGCTGAGCGCTCGCTGAAGGACAATCGATGACCGCCCAGCTCTTCACGCCCGTCGAACTCGGCGGCGTCACGCTGCCCAATCGCATCGTCGTGTCGCCGATGTGCCAGTACTCGGCCGTCGACGGCAGCGCCCAGCCCTGGCACCAGGTGCATTACGGCATGCTGTCGATGTCGGGCGCCGGGCCTGCTGTGCCTCGAGGCCACGCATGTCGAGCGCGAGGGCCGCATCACCCAGGGCTGCCTCGGCCTCTACAGCGACGACAACGAGGCGGCGCTGAAGCCGTCGTCGAATGGGCGCGCGGCTGGATGCCGCACGTCAAGCTCGGCATCCAGCTCGCCCATGCCGGCCGCAAGGCCTCGGCGCAGCGGCCGTGGAAGGGCGGCGGGCCGCTCACCCAGGCCGATGCGCCCGACCTGCCGTGGACGACGTATCTCGGCGTCGGCGATCCCGTTCGATGCCAAGTGGCACACGCCGGTGGCGCTCGACGCGGTCGGGCTTGAAGCGCGTCAAGCAGGCCTTCGTCGATGCCACGCCTGCGCAGCGTGCGGCTGGGCTTCGACGTGATCGAGCTGCACGGCGCGCACGGCTATTGCCTCAGCCAGTTCCTGTCGCCGCTCAGCAACCATCGCGGACGACGAGTACGGCGGCACGCATGGAGAAGCGCCGGCGCTTTCCGCTCGAGGTGTTCGAGGCCTGCCGCAGGCGCTGTGGCCGCGCGACAAGGCGCTGGGCATCCGGCTGTCGCTGCGTCGAATGGGTCGAGGGCGGCCTCACCATCGAGGACACGATCGAGACCGCGCGCCAGCTCAAGGCGCTGGGCTGCGACTTCGTCGATGCCAGCTCGGGCGGCAACGCGGCCGGCCCAGAAGATCGCCGGTCGGGCCGGGCTATCACGTGCAGTTCGCCGCGCGCATCCGCAAGGAGGCCGGCATCAAGACCTGGGCGGTCGGCGTCATCACCGAGCCGGAGCAGGCCGAGCGCATCGTCGCCTCGGGCGAGGCCGACTGCACGGCGCATGCCCGCGCCTTCCTGCTCGACCCGCGCTGGGCGCTGGAACGCCGCGCGCGCGCTGGGGTGGAAACGCCGCCCTTGCCGCTGCCGGCCGTCCGCGGCACAACTATCCTGCCGTTCAAGCCTCAGCCCATCCTGGCCCGGGCGGCCGAATAGGATGGCGCTGCATGTCGAGCGTGCTGTTGGCTGAGGACGAATTTCTGATTCGCGCCGTGCTGGTCGATGCGCTGGGCGCGATCGGCATCGACTGCATCGAGGCGGCGACTGGCCAGGCGGCGCTCGACGTGCGTGACCGGGCGAGCGCGCCGCTTGTCGGCGATCATCGTCGATATCGGCCTGCCCGACATGTCCGGCGAGAAGGTGATCGAGGCCGCCGTCGCAGCACCGGCCGGGCGTGCCGATCATCCGGTGCTCGGGGCAATGCCTCCGTCGGCGATCGCTAATCCGAAAGTTCATGTCTTTCCCAAGCCGTACAGCGCCGTCGAGCTCTCCAAGTTCGTGGCGTCGCTGATCGGCGCAGGCTGAGAATCGGCGATGCGCCGGCTTCTTGGAGGACGCGCCTCGGCGGTTACGCAGCAGCACGGCGGCCGAAGTTTCGATGGTGCTGGTCGTCGCCACCCTGGTCGGTGCCGCTGCTGTTGTTCGTGGGAGCGAGCTGGCTCGCTCTATGACGAGTCCCGGACACAGGCCGAGGAGCGCATCGCCCGCACGCTCGACTTGCTCTTACGTCAACGTGCGCACCGCCTTCGAGACCGACTACCTGGTGGCGGCCAACGTGGCCGAAGCTGACCGACGATTACACCAACGCCTTCGATCCGGAGCGAACGAGCAGCAGACTCCACGAGCGCCTCGCGCGCCTGGTCGACTCGTTGCCCCCAGATTGAAGACGTCTGGGTGATGGACGAGGACGGCAAGCCGCTGGTCACGGCCAAGGTGTTCCCCGTGCCGGCCGGACTGAGCTATGGCGACCGCGCCTACTTCGCCGCCCACCGTGACGGCAGCGTGCAGCGCTATGGTGAGCGAGTACGCTGCGCGGCCGCGCTGAAGAACGTCGAGTTCTTCCAGTACAGCGAGCTGGCGCCAGCGGCCGGACGGAAGCTTCAACGGCGTGATCTCCGTGTCGGTCTCGCCGAGCTATGTTCCTCGACCAGTCTGCGCCCGGGCGTCGGACGCCAAGAACTTCACCGCCGCGATCGCGGGCGCCGACGGCGAGCTCCCGGTGCGCTATCCCGCCGGCGGTGGTCCGACCCCGGCCTCGCCCCCGACAGCGGCTTCATGCGGGCCATCGCCGAGCGGCCGAACGCCGGCCTCTTACGCCACCGAAAGCTCCGGCCTCGACGGCATCGGTCGCATCTTCATGTACCGCAAGCTGCCCGACCTGCCGATCTACGTCGCCCACGGCTATGCGACCGAGACCATCCGGAACATCTGGATCAACCGCATGGCCTCGCACCTGATCTTCGGCGTGCCGGCGACGATCGCGCTGTTCGGCCTGGCGGTGGTCGCCGCGCGGCGCGCGGTGCGGCAGAGCGAGCGCTGCCCGCCTGCACGACGAGCAGCTGCGGCGCGAGAATGCCGAAGAGAGCCTGCGCCAGTCGCAGAAGATGAACGCCGTCGGCCAGCTCACCGCCGGTATCGCCCACGACTTCAACAACCTCCTGATCGGCATCGGCGGCGCCATCGAGATGATGGGCCGCCGCTCGGCCCGCCGTCGCCCGAGTTCGTGCGCTTCCTCGATCTCGCCAAGACCGGCGTATCGCGGGCGGCGACGCTTACGCCAGCGCCTGCTCGCCTTCTCGCGCCAGCAACCGCTGCAGATCCGAGGCGATCGACGCCAACAAGCTGGTGGCGGGCATGTCCGAGCTGCTGCGCCGGACGCTGGGCGAGAAGATCGCAGATCGAGACCGTCCTGGCCGGCGGCCTGTGGCGCGCCCGGGCCGACACGGCCCAGCTCGAGAGCGCGATCCTGAACCTCGCGATCAACGCGCCGCGACGCCATGGCCAACGGCGGCACGCTCACCATCGAGACCGCCAACGCCCATCTCGACGATGCCTACGCCGCCGCCAACGTCGAGGTGGCGGCCGGCCAGTACGTCATGATCGCCGTGTCACCGACACCGGCACCGGCATGTCGCCGGAGACGATCGCGCGCGCCTTCGAGCCGTTCTTCACCACCAAGGTGCGCGGTCAGGGCACCGGGCTCGGGCTCAGCATGACGTTCGGCTACGTCAGGCAGATCGACGGGCATCTCAAGATCTACAGCGAGCTCGGCCACGGCACGGTGGTGAAGGTCTACCCCGCCGCGCGCCCTCGACGAAGCGGCAGGACGCGCCGGCGCGCCCAGCTCACCTGACCTGGCGCCCGGCGAGGTCCGGTGGTCCTGGTCGTGGAGGACGATCCGGTGGTCCGCGAGTTCGCCCTCTCGGCCTGCCGCGAGCTTGGCTGCACCGTCCATTCGGCGGCCGACGGCAAGGGAGGCGCTCGCTGCTGCAGGCGCACGACGATATCGGCCTGCTGTTCACCGACGTCGGCCTGCCGGGCGACATGAACGGCCGCCAGCTCGCCGCGATCGCCACCGCGAACCGGTCCGGCCTCGCAGGTGCTGTTCACCACCGGCTACACCGCGAACGCCATCGTGCACCAGGGCGTGCTCGATCCGGGCGTCAACTTCATCGGCAAGCCGTTCTCGATCGCGGCCCTGGCGGCCAGAGATCAAGAGCATGGGCTTCAGGCGACCCCAAAGACCGCGAAAATCGGGTATTCTGTCGCCGATGAGCGAAACCGCGTCCCCGCCTGCGTCGCCGCGGCCCGAGCCGTCACGGTCGGAGCCTCCTCGCGAGCCGGTGCGCCCGAGGTCGCAGGCTGGGCGCACAAAGGCGGACCATGTGCCCAAGCCTGCGGAACCGCCATGCGCACCCTGCCGGACCTGCCGCCGGCTGAGCCCGCCTCGCCTTCACCTCCTGCCGCCGCACCCGCTGCGCCCGCTGCCTCCCGCCGAATCCACGCCCAGACCGCCAGTGTCAGCTGGCTGCGGCGCCTCCTGACCGTCAGCGGCACGATCCTGATCCTGTTCATCGCTCTGGGAGATCCTGACCTACTTACATCGCCTACACCGACGATGCCTATGTCCGCTCCGACCTGGTCGCGGTGGCGCCGGAAGTGACCGGGCCGATCATCGCGCTCCATGTCGTCGACAACCAGCAGATCAAGAAGGGCGACAAGCTGTTCACGATCGATCCCGTGCCGTTCCAGCTCGAGGTCAACCAGCGCCAGGCGCAGATCGAGGAGCAGACGGCGCTGGTCAAGGTGGCGCAGGAGGAGCTCACCACGGCGCGGGCGGCGCTCGACGCGGCGACCTCGGCCCACACCTATGCCGTCGAGCAGCAGGCGCGCTATGCCGTGCTGGCGGCGCGCAGACAACGCACCGCGCGCCGAGCTCGACCGCGCCAACAACGAGCTGCGTCGCGCCACGGCGCGAGATGACGATCTCGCAGATCGCCATCGCCAAGGCGCAGACCAGCATCAATGTCCACCAGGCCGCACTCGACGTCGCCAAGGCCGACAAGGCGACGGCCGAGTGGAAGCTCAGCCGCACCAACGTGCGTGTCGCCGACCGACGGCACGATCAACAACCTCACCGTGCGCATCGGCGACACCGGCGACCGTGAGCATTCCCAATATCGGCATCGTCGACGCCAATGCCTGGCGCATCATCGCCAACTACAAGCAGTACTACATCCGCTCCTTCGAGGTCGGCGAGACCGCCTGGGTGTGGCTCGACAGCGAGCCGTGGAAGTTCCACCGCGCCAGGATCACCGGCATCGCCCGCGGCATCAGCCGCGATCCGCAGGCGCCGATGCTGCTGCCCTACGTCGCGCCGACCACCGACTGGATCCGCCTGCAGCGGCGCATCCCGGTGACGATCGTGCTGGACGAGCCGCCGCCGGGCGGCAAGCTCTACATGGGCGCCGACGCCCGCACCGTGATCTTCCCGCGATGAGGTGGCGCTTCGCCAAGGCCGTCGTCGAGGATATCGCCGAGCTCGGCGACATGATCGTCGACACGCTCGTGGGCTACGGGCGCGAGCTCGCCGAGCTGGGCGAGGATCCGGTGCGCACGCGGCAGGGCGTGGTCGCGGCCTGCTCGGTCATGCTGGCGACCTTTCTGGCGCTCCTGCTCGAGGTCGAGTCGCCGTGGTGGGCGGCCATCAGCGGGTTCATGTCGCTGATGTCGACCGGCGGCGGCTCGCTGCGCCGCGGCCTGCTGCGGCTCACCGGGACGGCTGCCGGCGCGCTGCTCGGCTTCATCATGGCGCGATGGCTGCCCTACGACCACTTCGCGCTCTACCTGTTCCTTGCCGCGCGTCACCATGCTGGGCGTGATCGCCATGCAGGTGAGCCCGCACGGGCTGGCCTGGCTCTTCCTCACCATCACCTCGACCATGGTGCTGCTGGAGGGCCTGAGCAACCCGCTGCAGGCGGTCACCGTGGCCTACTACCGGGTGTTCGAGGTCGGCGATCGGCGTGACGTCCGCCATCATCGTGGCCAACCTGCTGCAGGACTGGCATGCCGACCCGCCGCCGCACGGCGCCGGGATGGCGCCATCTGCTCGGCGCGCAATGGCCCGCGGTGCTGCACGGCATCGCGCTCGGCGATCGCCGTCGTCGTCGTGCTGTGGATCTGGATCCTGATCGACCTGCCGCAGGTCACCGAGATGGCCATCACGGTCGCGGTGGTGATGGCGGCGCCGGTGGTCGCCGATGGCGGGTTGGGCACCCGGCACGCCATCGCCGTGCGCTCGCTGCACCGCTTCATGGGATGCCTGCTGGGCGGCATCGTGGCGCTCGCCTGCCTGGCGCTGGACGTGACGTCGTTCCCGTGGTGGCTCGCCCTGATCGGGGCCAGCGTGTGGATCGGCATGCACATACAGATGGGCCCGCACGGCGTCGGCTATGTCGGCACCCAGGCCGCCTTCGTCTTCATCGTCACGCTGATCCAGGGAGCCGGGCCGCCCGACCAGCATCATGCCGGGCGTCGACCGCTTCGCCGGCATCGTCGGCGGGCTGGGCATCCTGCTGATCGTGTCGCTGCGTGCTGTGGCCGGGCGATCCGGAACTCGAGGGGAGAAGGCCGCAGGACAGGATTGACGCGCGCCGCTAGGTTCGCGCCATGAGTGTCAAGCGCACCGCCGGCGTCGCCAACCGCGGCTCATCCGGCGCGCGACCATATCCTGCGCGCCATCCTGGCCATCGTCTTCTCGGTCGCCTGCTTTTCGGTCCTCAACGCCATCTCCAAGACGCTGATGCCAGCACTACCCGGTCGTCGCAGGTGATCTGGGCGCGCTACGTCTTCGCCTTCGTCTTCATGATGGCGCTGTTCCTGCCGCAGCAGCGGGCTGGCGCTGTTCCGCTGGCACAATGTCGGCAGCCAGGTGGTGCGCGGCCTGCTGCTGTTCTTCTCGTCCTTCCTCTACTTCCACGGCCTGGTCTACCTGCCGCTGGCCACCGCGGCGTCGATCTCGCTCACCAGCCCGCTGATCGTGACGGCGCTGTCGGCGCGCTTCCTCGGCGAGCCGGTGGGGCCGCGCCGCTGGATCGGCGGTCTGCGTCGGCTTCGCCGGCGCGCTGATCGTGGTGCGGCCGGGCCATGCCGCATTTCGACTGGCACTCGCTGCTGATCGTCGCCAGCACGCTGTGCAGCGCCTTCTATCAGCTGTTCTCGCGCCGCTACGGCCAGACCGAGCGGCCCGACGCCTCGGCCACCATGGCGACCATCGTCGGCACGTGTCGTCGCCTCGCCGCTGCTGCCGTTCGAATGGGTGACGCCGGCGTTCGGCTGGGACTCGGGCGCTGTTCGTCGGCATGGGCGTCATGGCCGGGCATCGGCCACTACTTCCTCACCATCGCCTACAGCCAGGCGCCGGCTGCCGTCGTGGCGCCCTTCAACTACGCACAGCTCATCGGCGCGGCGATCCTGGGCTACCTGGTGTTCGACAGCATCCCCGACTTCTGGACCTGGGTCGGCGCGGCCGTGATCGTCTGCTCCGGCCTTCTATCTCGGCCATGCCGAGCGGCTGCGCTACTGGCGGCTCGGCGAACAAGATTTGATCATCTGACCAAGATTTAGGCGACCGCAGTGCAGCATGCCTGCGAACTGCCGTCGCCTCGCGCGTTCCGCCGGCTGGCACGCCTCTGCACCATCCTCCGTCAGCGCAGGCCGCGTCAGCGGTTCTCTTCGGTTGGCGTGCCGACAAGTTCCGATGACGGCCGTCGTTCACGACGGCCGGCAAGGAGTCGTCAGGGCCAGAACACCGACAAAGCCGTAATCCCGCTACCACCCGTCCGCTGATCGAGGAGGACCGTCATGTGTGACCGCATTGGCTGTACGCATTTTCCCAAGCTTTCCGAGATGGATTTCTCCGGCGCCGCCATTCCCTCGCGCCGCCGCTTCCTGAAGGGCGCGGCCGCCGACCAGCACCATCACCATGGCGATGGGGCCGGGCATGTTCGCCGGCACCGCCGCACGCCGGCGGCGCCGGTCAAGTCGACGCCACGGCTCGGGCTTCTGCAACCTCAACATCTTCCTCGCCCATTCGCGGCAGTACGCCAAGGCGCGCCGGCACCGAGCTGGTGTTCATCAACACGCCGACCTCGGCCGAGATGGTGACCTTCCTCGGCATGGGCCAGGTCGATATCGGCCTGATGCCCTACACCAGCTTCATGGCGCTCTACGACAAGGGCGCGCCGGTCAAGATCGTGGCCGGCGGCGGCGTCGAGGGCTGCGCCATCGTCGCCCGTCCCGGCCTCGATACGCCCGAGAAGCTCAAGGGCAAGACGCTCGGCACCTTCCAGATGGATACGCTGGAGGTCATGCCCTACGACTACCTGAAGAAGCACAAGATCTCCTTCAAGGACGTCAAGGTCCGCTACATGGGCAACACGCCCGGAGGCGGTCGAGGCCTTCAAGGCGGGCGCCATCGACTGGATCTGCACCATCGAGCCCTACGCCTCGGCGCTGGTGGCCGACGTCAAGGGCGCGGTCATGCTGACCGACGGCATCGACCTCTACGGCAAGGGCTACACCGATTGCGTGCTGGCTGCGCGCGCCAGCCTGATGAAGGACAACCCGGCAGGGCTGAAGGCCGTCATCAAGGGCATGATGCAGGCCCAGCTACGACGCCGAGACCCAGACCGAGGCGGTGCTGAAGGAGCTGGTCGGCAAGTACTACAAGACCTCGATGGAGAACGCCAAGATCGCCCAGGGCAAGCAGCCCGCGGTGGTCGACGCGCGCAGCCAGACCGACTTCATCCTGCAGCGCACCGACAGCGTCGTGGAGATGGGCTACATCAAGAAGAAGCCCGGCCGCGACGCCATCGACTGGACGCTGCTCGAGGCGGTGATCAAGGAGAACCCCGACCTCTACGGCAAGCTCAAGTACAAGTCTGCCTGATGGCCGTCGTCGCGCGCGACGGCGATCGTGGGCGCCGCCGCCGGAGCATCCCGCCCGGCGGCGGTAACCCGCCTGTTCGCGTCGATGGCTGGCCTCGACTGGCTGTCGAAGGTCTGGTGGACCTGCCTGTCGGTCGGCCTGTTCGCGGGGATCTGGGAGCTGTGCTGGGCGCTGGGCTGGGCCGACCCCAGCTGCTGCCGCCGCCGCACATCTTCCTCAGCAACTTCGGCGAGCAGGGCAAGTTCTTCAACACCGCGACGCGCTGGCAGGTCGGCAACTCCGACGGACGAGGGACCGATCGGCCTTCGGATCGGTGATGATCACCGTGGCCGCCACCACCATGCGCGTGTTCGTCGGCCTGGTGATGCGCCTCGGTGCTGGCGATCGGCATCGGCGTCGCTGGTGCGCTACTGGCATGTCTTCGACAAGCTGGTGCTGCCGACCGTCACGCTGCTCTCGCCGGTGTCGCCGATCGCCTGGCTGCCGGTGGCGATCTTCATGTTCGGCATCGGCAATGCGCCGGCCATCTTCATGGTCGTGGTGGCGCTGTTCTTCCACATGGTGCTGGCGACCATCGCCCAGATCGACGGCGTCATCCCAACCTGATCAACGTCGCGCGCACCATGGGCGCCTCCAAGCGGCAGATCTACGGGCGGGTCATCGTGCCGGCGATCCTGCCCGGCATGCTGGCAGGTGCTGCGGATGAACCTGTTCGGCGCCTGGATGGTGGTGCTGATCGCCGAGTCGACCGGCGTCGGCTACGGCATGGGCCAGGTCATCATGCTGGCGCGCAACACCTTCAATCCCTCGCTGGTGTTCTTCACCATCGCCGTGATCGGCGTGCTGGGCTTCTCCTTCGACTGGCTGCTGCGGCTCGCCCAGCGGCGCATCCTCTACTGGCTGCCCGACACCAAGGAGAAGCTGCGTGGCCTCTGACAGCGCCCGCGCTTCTCGTCGCAGGACGCCGTGGTCTGCCGCGGCGTCGGCAAGACCTGGGCGGCCGGCACCAAGCGCGCCCACGAGGCGCTGCGCGACGTCGACATCGACATCGCGCCGGGCGAGTTCGTGGTCTTCCTCGGCCCCTCGGGCTGCGGCAAGAGCACCTTGCTCTACCTCATCGCCGGCCTCGAGGACGCGACCGAAGGCAACATCTGGTCGTTCGGCGACAAGGTCGAGACGCCGTCGCCCGACCGCAGCCTGATCTTCCAGGAGACCTCGCTCTTTCCCTGGCTGACGGTGTGGCAGAACGTGAGCTTCGGCCTCGCCATCCGCGGCGCCTCGCAGGACGAGCGCCGCACCGTCGCCGCCGAGGCGCTGCAGCGGGTCGGCCTGAGCGCCGCGATGGACAAGCGGCCGGACGAGCTGTCGGGCGGCATGCGCCAGAGCGTGGCGGTGGCGCGCGCGCTCGCCATGCGGCCCAAGGTGCTGCTGATGGACGAGCCGTTCGCCGCGCTCGACGTGCAGACCCGCGCCCGCATGCAGGACTTCCTGCTCGACGTGTGGCGCGATTCCGGCGCCTCGGTGCCTGTTCGTCACCCATCACATCGACGAGGCGGTGGCGCTCGCCGACCGCGTCGTCGTGTTCACGTCGCGGCCCGGCCGCATCAAGACCATCATGCCGATCGACCTGCCGCGGCCGCGCAACCTCTTCTCGCGCGAGGCCGAGGCGATGCGCATCCAGCTCACCGAGCTGTTGCGCGACGAAGTCGACCGCGCCTTCGCCGAGCAGGAAGCTCCTCACCGCCAGCCCGTCTCAGGAGAAGCCACCATGGCCACCAGTCTCGTCCGCAGCCGCGCCACCATCACCGGCGTGAAGGACCGTTTCGCCTGGAACGAGATCAAGGACGGCGCGGTGCTGCAGGAGGACGGCGTCATCGTCGCCGTCGGCACCTACGACGACCTGCATCGCAAGCACCCGACGGTGCCGGTGATCGGCACCGGCAAGGAGATCCTGCTGCCGGGCTTCGTCAACGGCCATCACCATGTCGGCCTGACGCCGGTGCAGCTCGGCTCGCCCGACATGCCGCTCGAGCTGTGGTTCATCACCCGCATGGTGATCCGCAACCTCGACCTCTATCTCGACACGCTCTACTCGGCCTTCGAGATGATCGGCTCGGGCATCACCACGGTGCAGCACATCCAGGGCTGGATGCCGGGCACCCTGCCCGACGTCGAGAAGCGCGCGACCGAGACCATCCGGGCCTACGAGGATGTCGGCATGCGCGTCAGCTACTGCTACGCCGTGCGCGACCAGAACCGGCTGGTCTATCAGGCCGACGAGGAGTTCCGTCAAAAGCCTGCCCAAGGAGCTGCAGGGGCCCGATGCAGCGCTGGTTCGACCGCTTCAAGATGAGCCTCGACGATGCGATGGACATGTTCAAGTCGCTTCCATTCGCAGCATCACAACAAGCGCCGGGTGAAGATCCAGCTGGCGCCGGCCAACCTGCACTGGTGCTCGGACAAGGCGCTGACGGCGCTCTCCGACGCCTCGGCCAAGTACGACGCGCCGATGCACATGCATCTGAACGAGACCGCCTACCAGAAGGAATATGCCTGGCGGCGCGGCGAGTGCACGGCGCTGGAATACATCGACCGCTTCGGCATGGTGAACAACCGCCTGACCCTGGGCCACGGCGTGTGGCTGAACGAGAAGGACATCGACCGCCTGGCCGCGGCCAAGGGCTGCGTCTGCCACAACTGCTCGTCCAACTTCCGCCTGCGCTCGGGCGTGGCGGCGCTCAACTTCTTCGAGAAGAAGGGCATCAACACCGCGATCGGCCTGGACGAGGCCGGCATCAACGACGACCGCGACATGCTGCAGGAGCTGAAGCTGGTGCTGCGCGCCCATCGCGTGCCCGGCATGGTCGAGGCCGACGTGCCGACCATGGCGCAGGTGCTGCGCATGGCGACGGTCGGCGGCGCGAAGACGACGCCCTACGGCGAGACCATCGGCTCGCTGGAAGTGGGCAAGGGCGCCGACATGGTGCTGATCGACTGGGACCAGGTCGCCTATCCCTACCTCGACGAGCTGACGCCGACCCTCGACGCCGTGGTCCAGCGCGCCAAGAACCAGGCCGTCACCATGACCATGTGCGACGGCGAGGTGATCTACCAGGACGGCAAGTTCACCAAGGTCGACAGGACGACGGCGCTCGAAGGCGCTGCACGACGACCTCGGCAAGGCGCTGGCCGACGACGAGGTCGAGCGGCGCAAGCTCTCGGTGGCGTTGCTGCCGCATGCGCGGAAGTTCTACGAGAACTACATCGACACGTCGAAGCACCAGCCGTTCTACCGGCCGAGCTCCATGGTCCAGTCTTCCAGACAAGGCCCGGCGGGTTGGGAACTTCCGATGTTCGCGACCGTTTGCGTCCGATGAACAGGATCTGGCCGGACGGCAAAGCCACCAAGGCAGAGCTGCTCCAGAGGTTGGACCGTGCGGAAGCGCTTTTGCGTGAGCACAGGGAAACGCTGAGACCGCTCAGCGTGCGCTGTGCGAATCATTTGGCCGATGCGCTGGGGTGCGTGGCGAAGTGCCTCGTTGGATTTCGCCGATCGAGCGCTCGATGGCGCAGAAAAAGCGGCAGCCGAAACCCCCGCCGGAACCGGACAAGCGCCTCGCGCACCTTCACGCCCCGAGGATCTCGAGGACATCATACGCGATCAGCGTGCGTCACTGCCGGTGGACTCGGGCATCCCAGGCGACGGCTGGCCGATTTAGCGACGTCGCACAGGTCTGGCTCGATCTCTAGGTATCAAACAGGCCTAGCTGAAAATAGAGAAACCCGCCGAAGCCGATGAGTCGTCAGCCCGATTCCGATGATTCTGAAGAAACGGGTGGTCTTGCTACCCAGCGACTTCCTCATGACGCCGGGAGGCACGCTCCGCGCGCGACATATCCCGCCTTGTCTGGGTCTGTGCAGCGAAGAGGCGGGCGCCCGCATCCGATTCCCAGTTCGACCTGCGTGCAGATGAACAAGATGAGCAGGCCAAAGAACCCGACACCGAAGAAGCCGAATAGGAGTGACGATCGCAAGGCAAAAAGGCAGGCGAACAGCCAGCCGATGGCGGCGACAACAAGAGCAATGAACCTGCCGGACATCAGCTGCGCCTTGGTGGGATATCCTATGGATGCGCCGTGCGCTCCCTCGCCGACCAGGCGCCGACGTAAGCGACGGCTTCGATTTCCACCTTCATGCGCGGATCGACGAGCGCCTTGACCTCGACCAGGGTCGACGCCGGCTTGTGTTCTCCGAAGTAACGCTGGCGTATCGGATTGATGCTCGCCCGTTCGGTGATGTCCGTCGCTGAAGACGAGCACCTTGATCACCTGATCGGGCCGACCGCCGGCGTGGCGCAGGCAGGTATCGATCGACGTCAGGGCGATCTCGAACTGACTGACGGTGTCCGGCGGTATGGTTCCATCCGCCTTCATCCCGACCATGCCCGAAAGGTAGATGAAGTCTCCTGCCCGGACGACATGGCAGTAGTGGCTGACGGGTTCCAGCTCGCCGGGAACCATGAAGCGCGCGATGGGCATGACGCTGATCTCCGATTTACTGCAGGGAGCTCTATCACAGCATTCAATACGACTTTCCCGTCGGATAGGTCGCAAACGTCGGCACGGCAGGGTCCATGTGATCCCACGGCTGCGCACTCTTGACGAAGATGTTGGCTTCGGGCCGGAACCAGCTCGCATCGTCGAACGTGCAGACCCGGACGCCGACGATGTCGGGCCGGGTCGACACCTGCACGTAGAGCGGCGTGCCACAGTCGCCGCAGAAAACACGCGTGATGTCGTTCCCGGAATCGGCCTTGGCGATGTAGCGCCTGGGCGAACCGTGGACGATGCGGAATGCCGCCGACGGCATGCGCACCGCCGCGACGTGCGGCGCGCCACTCTGCAGCTGGCAGTCCCGGCAATGACATTGCAGCGCAAACTGCGGCTCGCCGGCGCATTCGTATCGCACCGCCCTGCACAGGCAGCCGCCCGTTCTCGTCACCATATGGTCCTCCCGCGATTGAAGATGGTCCGTCCCCTCAAAGCACACGTCCGAACGAGAGGCACTGGTCGAGCACGACAGCTTTGACCTCGTCGAATCGTGCCGACCGGTCGAGTTCGGGGCGCTGGTGATACCAGCCGATCTGGGCCAGCCCGCGGACCAGCCGGAACATCGGCACCGACATCAAGACCTGGTCCGAAAGCGGCCGCACCGACCGGTAGCCGGCGATGTAGGCGCGCTCGAACGCCGCCAGATTCGGGCCGTCCTGCTGATGCACCAGGGCGACGGCGATGTCGTAGGCATGCCAGCCCCCAGGCCGCGTCGTCGAAGTCGATGACGGTCAGCCTGTCGCCGTCCACCAGGACGTTGCCGGGATGCATGTCGGCGTGGATCATGCTGTAGACGCAGGGCTGCCGGTCCAGCCGGGCGAGCGCCGCATGCAGGCGCGCCCGCGTGTCGAGCATCAGCCGGCGCTCTGCGGCCGACAGCGCTCGGTGTTCCCAGAACGGTCCCCAGTGCGGCGTGCTGCCCATGAAGCCATCGGCGTCCAGCGCATGCCGCGTAAACCGCGGCGGGAGGCTGCCAGGCCGCGGCCTGGTCGTGCATCGACGCCGTCAGGGCGCCGAGCTGCCCGAAATGGCGCTCGGCGATTCGCAGTGTCGGTCGGTTTCGCGCAGCACCTCGGCCAGCACGCGGCCTGTCGTCCAGCGCGCCAATCCCGCGAAGCGCTGTTCGCCCGTGGCCGGGATGGTCACGGACGCGTACTCCTGCCCGTCGCGGGTGCGTACAGGCGCCTGGACGGCGATACCCGCGTCGTCCAGTGCGCGGACCCAGGCGCGCTCCGAGATCAGTTCGTCGAGCGTGTGATACCAGGGCCGGTGGAGCCGCAACGCGTAGGCAAGCGCCGTCGCGGCGGTCGACCACCCGGTAGGTGACGTTCTCTGCCAGCGACACCAGGTCGAGCGCGTCCGGTCTCGATGGGAAATGCCTCGAGCGCCGCCAGCGCCGCCGGCGCTGAACATGTCCGCCACGACGCCTTCAGCCCCCATTCAAGCAGCAACCTCGGCAATCGTCGCGTCGAAGGCGGTGAGGAATTCGTCGGCATCGCGCTGTCCGAAGACCAGCGGCGGCCGGATCTTGACGACGTTCCTGAAGGCGCCGGCATTGCTGGTGAGGAAACCCTGGTCCTTGAGCTTGTTGACGACGTCGATCGCCCGATCGGAGTCCGGCGTCGAGCGCGCTGCCGTCCTTGACCATCTCGACGCCGATGAACAGCCCGTGGCCGCGCACGTCGCCGATCGCGGCGCAGCGCTCCTTGCGTTCGAGCAGCGCCGCCTTGAGCGCTGGCGCCGACGCGCGCGACGTTCTCCCTGCAGTCCATCGCGCTCGATGACGTCGAGCACCGCCATGCCGACAGCCGCCTGCAGCGGACTCGACGCGAAGGTGTTGAAATAGCGCGTCCTCGCCCGGAAGCCGTCGACCAGCGGCCTTGCTGGCGGCCGTGGCGGCGAGCGGCAGGCCGTTGCCCATCGGCTTGCCGGTCACGACGATGTCGGGCGTGAAGCCCGGCGCCTTCGTAGCCCCACCAGCGCCCGGTGCGGCAGTAGCCGGCCTGACCTCGTCGGCGATCACGAATCCGCCGGCCGCCCGCACCGTTCCGCCGCGCGCGCCATGAATCCGCGCGGTACGTCGGGCAGTCCCTCGTTGGCGAAGATCGGGCAAACGATCAGCGCCGCGAAGCCCACGCCGTCGTCCTCGAGGCTGCGGATCGCGCTGCGCAGGCGCTCGAGATAGGCCTCCGCGAGGTCGGACTTCGCTCGCGCCCGGCACGAGCGGCCGAAGCTTCTCGGGGAAGGGAATGGCGCGCACGTCGCCGGCGCTGTTCTGGCCGGCGCCCAGGCGTGTCATCTTTCCGACCGCTTCGCTGTTGCCGTGATAGGTGGCGTTGGTGCAGACGATGCCGCGTCTTGCCGGTGGCGCCGCGCGCCATGCGCAGGGCCACCTCGTTGGCCTCGGTCCCCGAGCAGCTGAAGACGACGCTCTCGATCGCCGGACCATGGAGAGCCGCCAGGCGTTCGGCGAGGGCGACGATGCCTTCGTGCAGGTAGCGGCTGTGCACGTTGAGCGTGGCCCTGCTGGCGCGCCATCGCCTCGACGACGTGCGGATTGGCATGACCGACGCACGGCACGTTGTTGTACATGTCGACGTAGCGGCGGCCTGTCTGCGTCGAACAGATAGCACGCCCTCGCCGCGGACGATGTGCAGGGGCTTGTCGTAGAACAGCGGCGCTCCGGCTCCCAGCGCCCTCTCGCGTCGGGCGACAAGCGTCGTTGTGTCCATTTGGGCCCCTCTTCTGCGCTGCGTCGGCCCCTCGACCCTATCAAGAGGAAGAAATGGCGCGCGATATAAAAGCTGGCGTCGGCCAAGCCGGGCAACCGAGTCTAACGCGTCGTCGTGATCAGCTTGTCGGGCAGCCACACCGCGATCTCCGGGCGCGAAGCACAGGACCACCACCGCCAGCGTCATCAGCACCACGAAGGGCAGCACGCCCCAGATCACGTCGCCCAGGGGAATGTCGGGCGCGATGTTCTTGATGACGAAGAGGTTGAGGCCGACCGGCGGATGGATCGAGCCCCATCTCCATGACGATGGTCATGACGACGCCGAACCAGACCAGGTCGAAGCCGGCGGCCTTGAGCGGCGGCAGGATGATCGGCGCGGTCATCAGGATGATCGACACCGGCGGCAGGAAGAAGCCGAGGACCACCACCAGCAGCAGGATCGCCGCCAGCAGCACCCAGCGCGAGAGATGCATGGACACGATCCACTCGCGCCGCCGACTGGCTGATGTGCAGGTAGCTCATCACGTAGGAGTAGAGCAGCGACATGCCGATGATCATCATCAGCATGGTCGATTCGCGGATGCGTGTTGACCAGGATCGGCTCGAGCTGCGCGCGGCCGCCAGATGTCGTAGATGACGGCGATCAGCACCAGCGCCAGGACGGCGCCCAGCCCGGCGGTCTCCGACGGCGTGGCGAAGCCGCCATAGAGCGCGACCATGACGCCGGTCAGCAGGATGACGAAGGGCAGCACGCGCGGCAGCAGCGGCGAGCTTCTGGCCGCAGCGTGAAGCGCTCGTCGTCGAGCAGCGCCGAATGCGACGCCGCCGCCGGCGTGGGCGCTGCGCGCGCTCGCGTCTCGTAGCCGTAGCGCCAGACGGCATAGAGCGGCGAAGAACGCCGACCAGCAGCAGCGCCGGGCCGATGCCGGCCAGGAACAGCCGGCCGAGCGACTGCTCCGAGGCGACGGCGTAGAGGATCATGGTGATCGACGGCGGCAGCAGGATGCCGAGCGTGCCGCCGGCGGCGATCGATGCCGGCGGCGAAGCCGCCGGGATAGCCGCGCTTGCGCATCTCCGGGATGCCGGCCGAGCCGATCGCCGAGCAGGTGGCCGGGCTCGAGCCGGCCATGGCGGCGAACAGCGCGCAGGCGAAGACGTTGGCGATGCCGAGGCCGCCGGGAATGCGGCTCATCCAGACATGCAGCGCCGAATAGAGGTCCTGGCCGGCGCGGCGAGCGGCCGATCGCGGCGCCCTTGAGGATGAACAGCGGGATCGACAGCAGCGTGATCGACGACATCTCCTCGTAGACGTTCTGCGTCACCGTATCGAGCGACGCGGCCGGCATGAAGACGACCATGAACACGGTCGGCCACCAGCGCCGAGCGCAAAGGCGATCGGCATGCCCGAGAACATGGCCAGCAGCGTGGCGCCGCCATAGAGCAGGCCGATCTCGCAGGACGCTCATGACTCGGCGCGAACGACCTGCACCAGGATCTGCAGGGTGAGCAGCGACATGCCGAGCGACATCGCGAGGTAGGGGATCCACGAGGGCGGCGCCCACGACGATGGAGCTGACATAGCCGTCGACCCAGCGCCTCGTGCAGCAGCGTCCAGGACTTCCAGGCGAAGAAGGCGCAGAACAGCGGCGCTCGCCGCATCGACCAGCCGCAGGCGCCAGGCGGTCGACCGACGGCGGCAGCAGATGGCGGCCACCGCCTCGATGCCGATATGGCCGCGCTGCGACTGCACCCAGGCGGCCGACATGGAAGGTGACGCCGATCAGCAGGAAGACCGAGAACTCGTCCTGCCAGTCGGTCGGCTGGGGCGAGAAATAGCGCAGCACGACGCGAGTAGGTCAGCACGCACGAGTGGCAACGAGAAGGGCGATCGCCGAGGAGAAAGACGATCGCCCTGTTGATCAGCTCGAGAGGCTTCACGCGGCCGGACTTGCTGCGACAGTTTCAGGAACTCGGCGTTGCTCGCCGACTTCTCGGCGTAGTCCTTCCAGCAGGTGTCGCGCGCCACCGCCTTCCACTTGTCGACCTGCGCCTGGTCGAGATCGAAGGTCTTGATGCCGGCCTTCTCGTAGACCTCTGGCGACGGTGACGTCGTCTTCCTTGGACTTCTCGAGGCCGAACTTCTCCATCTCCAGGCCGACCTCCATGATCGCCGCCTGCTGGTCCTTGGGCAGCGAGTCGAAGACCTGCTTGGACATCAGCAGCGGCTCGAAGATGAAGAAGAAGCCCTTGCCGCGGCCGGTCGTCAGGTTCTTGGCGATCTCCTCCAGCCGGAACGACATCAGGCTGGTCGAGCGAGGTCATGGCGACGTCCATCGTGCCGGTCTGCATGGCGGCGTAGAGCTCGTTCGACGGCATGCTGACCACGAGCGGCGCCGGCGCCCTTCAGCATGAGGTCCATCTCGCGGCTGCCGCCGCGCACCTTCAGGCCCTTGACGTCCTCGGGCACCAGGATGGGATGGGTCGCGGCTCGCCGACGCCGCCGGCCTGCCACAGCCAGGTGACGGGGATCGCGCCCTTCTCGGCCATCAGCGCGGTCAGGCGCTTGCCGATCTCGGCCTTCTTCCAGGCGTAGGCCTGGTCGAGCGAGCTGATGACGCCCGGCATGAAGCCGATATTGTATTCGCTCGACCTCGCCGCCGGCGTAGTTCAGCGGATAGAGCGTCATGTCGAGCGCGCCGCGGCGGATCGCCGAATACTGCGCCACCGTCTTGACCAGCGACGAGCCGGGATAGACCTCGGCGGTCAGCGCGCCGTTGGTGCGCTTGGCGAGCTCGGCGGCGAAGCGGCGGCACATCTGGTCGCGGAAATCGCCGCTGTCGACGGTGCCGCCCGGGAAACTGGTGCGAGATCTTGAGCTGCTTGGCTCTGGGCGCGGGCGGTGCCGGCGATCCACGGGGCGGCGAGGGCGGTCGCGGCAGTGGCGGCGAGAAGCCGTCGGCGGGGGATGGTCATGAACGCGGTTCCTCCAGAGTGTCGTTGTTGGGCGGGATTGGCTTTCATCTGGCTATCGAAGTCAACCGGGCCGAGGCAGGTGACGCGCGCCACATAGAAAGCCGTCGAGCCCGCCGCGCTCGGCCCACATCGAGGGCAGAGGTGCGGACGTCGCCTGACGGCGTGATGCGCCTCGGCGAGGCCGGGCAGTTCGGCCGGCTGCGACCGGCAGGCGCCGCAGCCGCGCTGTCGCGGCGCCAGCAGGGCGTCGATCGCGCGCCGGGCCCTCGTCTTCCTGCAGCGAGCAGACGGCGTAGACCAGCGTGCCGCCCGGCTTCAGCAGCTCGACGGCGTGCAGCAGCAGGCGGTCCTGGGCGAGGGGTGAGGCGGCCGACATCCTCCTCGTCCTTCAGCCAGGCGATGTCGGGATGGCGCCGCAGCGTGCCGGTGCCCGAGCAGGGCGCGTCGAGCAGGATGGCGTCGAACTTCTCCGCCGGCGTCCATTTGCCGGCGTCGGCGGTCACCAGTTCGGCGGCGAGGCCGGCGCGCGCGAGGTTCTCGCCCAGCCGCATCATGCGGCGCGCCGAGATGTCGACGGCCGTCACCTGGGCGCCGGCGGCGCAGAGCTGCAGCGTCTTGCCGCCGGGCGCGGCGCAGAGATCGGCGACGCGCTTGCCGGCGACGTCGCCCAGCAGGCGGACGGGCAGGGTGGCGGCGGCGTCCTGCACCCACCACGCGCCTTCGGCGAAGCCCGGCAGCTCGGCGATGGCGCCGCCGGCCGTGCGGCGGATCGTGCCGGTCGGCAGCAGCTCGCCGTCGAGCCGGCCCGCCCAGAACGCGGCGTCGGCGCGCGGCGTGAGGTCGAGCGGCGCCTCGATCAGATGGGCGGCGGCGATGGCGCGCGTCGCCTCCTCGCCATAGGTCGTCCGACCAGCTCTGCCACAGCCAGTGCGGCGTGTTGAGCCGCGCCGGGTCGCGGTCGCCCAGCAGCGCCGCGCCCTCGCGCGCGACGCGGCGCAGCACGGCGTTGGCGAGGCCCTTGAGATGCGGCAGGCCGGCATCGTCGACCAGCCGCACCGAGGTGTCGACGGCGGCGTGGGCGGGCGTGCCGAGGAACAGCAGCTGGGCGGCGCCCAGGCGCAGCACCTGGCGGCCGGCGGCGTTGGCGCCGTCGAGCGGGCCGCTCGATCAGGCGCGCCAGCACCTCGTCGATCTCGCCCAGCCGGCGCAGCGTCGTGGCCAGCAGCAGGCGGACGAAGGCGCGATCGCGCGGGTCGAGGCCGGCGAAGCCCGGTGTGACGCGCCAGCGCATCGTCCAGCGGCTGGCCCTTGTCGAGGCAGGCGACCAGCAACGTCGAGCGCGGCGCGCCGGGAGGCAAGCGATGCATCCATCGCGCGGCGCTATAAACCCGGTTGGCGCTCTTGTCATGGGCCGGTATAGTTGGGGTAACAAACAATTTGGAGGAAACGGCCATGAAGAAGCTCGCTGTGGCGCTGGCGCTCGGCCTGCTCGGCATCATCCGCCATGGCCCAGGACAAGCCGGTCGACCTGAAGATCTCGATCTGGCTGCCGCCCGCCGCATCCGCTGGTGCCGGCGACCAAGGAGTGGGCGGCCGACATCGAGAAGGCGTCGAGCGGCACCATCAAGACGGCGATCTTCCCGTCCGAGCAGCTCGGCAAGGCGTTCGACCACTACGACATGGCGCGCGACGGCATCGCCGATCTCACCTACGTCAATCCCGGCTACCAGCCCGGCCGCTTCCCGATCATCGCGGTCGGCCAGATCCCCTTCACCTTCGCCGACGCCAAGAAGGGCACGGCGGCGCTCGACGCCTGGTACCGCAAGCACGCCGCGACCGAGATGAAGGACACGCATTTCTGCTTCGCCTTCATCCACGATCCGGGCGACCTATCACGGCCGCAAGAAGGTGGTGCGTGCCGGAGGACATCAAGGGCATGAAGATCCGCCCGGCGCAGAGCACGATCGGCCAGATGGTGACCATGCTGGGCGGCACCAACGTGCAGGCCTCGGCGCCGGAGGCGCGCGACGTGCTGGAGCGCGGCGTCGCCGACGGCATCTTCTTCCCGTGGGGCTCGATGTTCCTGTTCGGCCTCGACAAGGTCACCAAGTACCACATCGACGCGCCGCTCTATTCGACCGTGTTCACCTACTCGATGAACAAGGCGAAGTACGACGCCATGTCGCCGGCGCAGAAGAAGGTGATCGACGATCACTGCACCACCGAATGGGCGGTCAAGCTCTCCTCGCCGTGGCACGACTTCGAGGCGGCCGGCCGCGGCCAAGATGAAGGCCGCGCCCGGTCACGAGGTCTATCCGCTGACGCCCGACCAGCTCAAGGCCTGGAAGGCGGCGGTCGCGCCGCTGCAGAAGGCAGTGGGCCGACGCGGTCACCAAGGCCGGCGGCGATCCCGACGCGATCTACAAGGACTTCGAGGCGAGCGATCGCCAAGTACGGCGGCGTCAGTGCGTCTGCTGGAGCGCGCACTCCGACGCGCATCTCGCCGACGCAAGCCGATGGCGCCGGAGTGGCGCGATCAGCGATGAAGCGTAGCGTCATGGATCGCATCATCGACACGATCGAGGCGATCGCGGCGATGTTCGTGGGCCTGGTGGCGGCCGACATCTTCATCTCGGTGCTGCTGCGCCGCTTCTTCAGCGTGCAGATCCCCGACTCCTACGATTTCGGCCGCATGCTGCTCGGCATCCTGATCTTCTGGGGGATCGCCGCGCACCTCCTATCGCGGCGGCCACATCACGGTCGATCTCGTGCTGGGCGCAGGTCGAGCCCGCGCTGGAAGCGGGTGATCGACGTGTTCGCCACTCTGGTGCTGCTGTTCGTGGTCACGGTGCAGACCTACACGCTGTTCGACAAGGTGCGCGCGACCTACAACGACAATGTCCTGACCTACGATCTCGGCCTGCCGACCTGGCCGTTCTTCGCCGTCGCCTGGGCGGGCGACGTCTCGGCCGTGGTGCTGATCGCCATCCGCACCTACCGGCTGATCTTCCATCCCGAGGACATCCACGACGCGAGCCGCGCCGACGCGATGAGCGCCGACACCGTCGCCATCCTGGGCTTCGTCGTGCTGTTCGCGCTGATGCTGCTGCGCGTGCCGGTCGGCATGGCGATGGGGCTGGTCGGCGTCAGCGGCTACGCCTACCTGACCGGCGGCGCGCCGGCGCTGAAGCTGATCGGCCAGACGTCGATGCGCACCGTCACCGACTACCAGTTCGGCGTCATCCCGATGTTCCTGCTGATGGGCGCCTTCGTGTCGCACCTCGGGCGTGAGCCGCGAGCTGTTCCGCGCCGCCAACACCTTCGTCGGCCACTGGCGCGGCGGGCTGGGCATCGCCACCGTCGTCTCGCCTGCGGCGGCTTTGCCGCGATCTCGGGCTCGTCGGTCGCCACCGCCGCCACCTTCTCGACCGTCGCCTATCCCGAGATGCGCCGCTACGGCTATCCGCAGAGCTTCGCCACCGGCGTGATCGCCGCCGGCGGCACGCTGGGCGCCATGCTGCCGCCGTCGACCGTGCTCGCCGTCTACGGCCTGATCACCCAGCAGGACGTCGGCAAGCTGTTCCAGCGCCGGCATCCGCCCCGGCCTGCTCGCCATGACTGATGTACATGGCGACCATCGCCGTGATCGTGCCGCGTGCAAGCCCGACTTCCTGCCGACCGTGCCCAAGGCGTCGCTGGACCGAGCGGCTGGCGGCCTGCGCGACGTCTGGGCGCCGGTGCTGCTGTTCGTGCTGGTGATCGGCGGCCTCTATGGCGGCGTCTTCACGCCGACCGAGGCGGGCGGCGTCGGGCGCGAGCGGCGCCTTCCTGCTGGGCGTGCTGCGCGGCACGCCTCGGACAAGCGCCGGGATCCGCGCCTCGCTGCTGCAGGCCACGCGCACCGCGGCGGCGGTGTTCACCGTGCTGATCGGCGCGCTGCTGTTCGGCTACTTCCTCACCATCACCCAGGTGCCGCAGAAGGTGACGGAGTTCCTGACCGGGCTCGGCATCGGCCCCTACGGCGTGCTGGCCATGATCATGGTCATGTACCTGGTGCTGGGCTGCCTGATGGACGCCATGGCGATGATCATCCTCACCGTGCCGATCATCTTCCCGGTGGTGACCGCGCTCGGCTTCGATCCGATCTGGTTCGGCGTCATCATCGTCATGACCGTCGAGCTCGGGCCTGATCCATCCGCCGGTCGGCATGAACGTCTTCGTCATCAAGAGCGTGGTGCAGGACGTCAGCTTCTCGTCGATCTTCAAGGGCGTGCTGCCCTTCATCGCCACCGACATCCTGCGGCTGATCATCCTGATCGCCTTTCCGATCATCGCGCTCTGGCTGCCCAATCAGATGTAGGGCGTCGTCCGGATATCGATCTTTCGACGTGAGCGTGCGGTGAACGGGGCACTGGTCGGCGATCTGGAGCAGCCTGGTGCGCTGCGCTCTCGTCCAGTGATCCGATCAGCTCGACGCTCCTGTCGATGCGATCGATCATCGCCTTGGGGCTTTCGCAGTCGGCGCAGTCCTCGGCATGGACGCGGGCGTGTTGCAGCCGGACGACGACCTGCTCGAGTGGCCACTTCTTGCGCGTGGCGTACAAATTGATCGTCATCGAGGTGCAGCTGCCGAGCGCCATGAGGAGCAGCTCATAGGGACCGGGCCCGCGCATCGCCGCCGCCGGCCGCGACGGGCTCGTCGGCCTGCAAGGTGTGGCGCCCGTCCAGCATGACCTGGTCGAACGGGCCTGCGCCGGTCGACGCCACGACGACCGTTCCCGCGGCCACCGACGCCTGAAGCGCGCTCGGATCGAGCCGGGTTGTCGCGCTGCTCATGTCGCTCTCCGTTACGGCCAGCCGAAGGGTTGCGGATAGGGCCGGCCGAACGGGCGGCCCGCTTTCACCGTCTGCACCGGCTTGATCTAGCGCTGGCCCTTGCGCTCGTTCTCGCGCGGGTGTCGACGAAATCCACCGGACCTTCGACGATCTCGACCAGCGAGAGGTCGGCCGGCGCGCCGATCTGCAGCGTGCCGAGCTTGGGCACGCGTGCCGATCGCCTTGGCCGGCGCCGCCGTCGCCAGCGTCACCACCTGCTCGAGCGGCATGCCGAGATTGAGGAACTTGCTCATCACCCAGGGCAGGAACGGCTTGCCCGGCGTGTTGACGCTGACGGCGTGGACGTCGCTGCTGATGATGTCGGGCGTGAAACCCTGCTGGAGGGCGGCCTCGCACACGGTGTAGTCGAAGCTGCCGCCGCCGTGGCCGACGTCGATCAGCACGCCGCGCTGCTTGGCGGCGAGCGCGGCGTCGAGCACCTTGCCGTTCACCACGGTGTTGTTGCCGGCGCCGCTGATAGGCGTGCGTCAGCACGTCGCCCGGCCGCAGCAGGTCGAGCAGGTCCGAGAGATTGCCCGGCGCATTGCCGATGTGGCACATCACGCGCGCGCCCTCGACGCCCGAGCGCTCGGCACGCGGCGATCGCGCGCTTGAGCGGCTCGAGGCCGTTGTTGCCGACCACGTCGAGCGTCTCGCGCACCTTGATGCCGAGCAGCACGCTCGGGGTTCTCCGCCAGCATCTTCGCCGCCGGCGTCGACGTCGGCGTGGTCGATGTTGAGCATCTCGCCGACCGGAAAGCCCGACAGGCCGATCGAGGAGATGTGCAGGAAGGCGAAGATGCGGCGTGCGCGACTGGGCGATGCCGAAATGCTTGAAGGCCGAAAAGCTGCCGGCGCCGGCGTCGCCCGCGCTCACGTAGGTCGTGGTGCCGGTGAAGGGCACCAGCTCGTCGCCCGAGAGGCCGATGCCGCCGCCCGGCAGGACATGGGCGTGGAAGTCGATGAGGCCGGGCAGCACGAGCTGGCCCGTGGCGTCGAGCACCTGCGTGCCGCGCGCCGCCGGGATCTCCGGCTCGAGCGCCGCGATCGCGGCATTGCGGATGCCGACGTCGCGCCGTCCGCGCAGGCTCTGGCTGGGATCCAGCACCTCGCCGCCGCGAATGACGAGGTCGTAGGGGTCGGCCGGCCCGAAAGCCGCCGTGCGCGCTGCCGCCTCCTCGATGAGTCCCACCGTGGCGATGGCAGCGCCGGTACCCTGCAGCAACCGCCTGCGAGTCACGTCATCCATGGTCGTCCCCTCCAGGTATTTTGTTGTCCGCCGAGTTCACCACAATGCCGTCGCCAAGGCGAGCCGCCACCGGCCATAGGTTGCGCCGGACCGAAAGAAGTAAGGCTCCCGTCAGGCGAACGCGGCCGATGGTCGCCATGGATGTATCCAGGCAAGCCAGGCGCTACTGTGCGCGCTGAAAGGATTCCCGCATGAAAAGAGTAGGCTCGTTCCTCGGCGACTGGTGGCGGCTCGTCGTTCCTTATTTCAAGTCCGAGGAGCGCTGGATCGCGATCTCGCTGCTGGTCGGCGCCATCGTGCTGACCCTTTCCAGCGTCGCCGTGGAAGTCGCTCTACAACGAGTGGAGCCGGCGCTTCTTCGACAGCTTCCAGAACAAGGACGAGGCCGCCTTCTGGCAGGAGATGATCAATTTCAGCTGGATCGCCGGCGCTGATCGATCGCCTTCGCGGTCGCCCGCGGTCTGGTCAGTCCCTACCTCCGCCTGCGCTGGCGGCGCTGGCTGACGCAAGCAATATCTCGCGCACTGGCTCGACAGCCGCGGCTACTACCGCATCGAGCTCGAGCGCACGGATCGACAACGCCGACCAGCGCATCTCCGAGGATCTGCGCCAGCTCGGCCTCTACACCATGCAGCTCCTGCTGGGCGTGATCGGCGCGGTGGCGACCCTGATCTCGTTCCTGTTCATCCTGTGGCAGCTCTCGGGCTCGCTGTCGCTCGCCTTCATCGGCATCGACGCCAACGTGCCGGGCTACATGGTGTGGGTCGGCGCTGGTCTACGCCTTCCTCGGCACCTGGCTCGCCAACCTGGTCGGCCGCCGGCTGATCCCGCTCAACTTCGCCCAGCAGGCGCTCGAGGCCGACTTCCGCTTCGCGCTGGTGCGCGTGCGCGAGAACGCCGAAGGCATCGCGCTCTATCACGGCGAGCCCGCCGAGCAGGAGAACCTGGTGGCGCGCTATCAGGCGGTGTTCATGAACGGCTGGCGCGTGCTCGTCACCAGCCTGCAGCTCGCCTTCTACCAGACGGGCTACGCCCAGATCGCCATCATCTTCCCCTACCTGGTGACCGGCCCGCGCTTCTTCGCCGGCGCCATAACGCTGGGCGTCATGACGCAGACGGCGCTCGGCCTTCGGCCAGGTCCAGACGGCGCTATCGTTCTTCATCGACAACTACGCCACGCTGGCCGAGCTGCGCGCCGTGATGGACCGCCTGATCGGCCTGCAGGCGAGCATCGACCACAAGCAGGACACCGCCATCGACGTGGCGCCGGAGACCGGCCGCGCCGATGTCGGCGCCGAGGGCCTGACGCTCGGCCTGCCCAACGGACAGGCGCTGCTGCAGGATGCGACCTTCGCCCTGCCGCACGGCCGATCGACCCTGATCACGGGCGCCAGCGGCTCGGGCAAGAGCACGCTGTTCCGCGCGCTGGCCGGCATCTGGCCGTTCGGCCGCGGCAAGGTGCGCGTGCCGGCGGGCGCGCGCGTGCTGTTCCTGCCGCAGAAACCCTACATCCCGATCGGCACCTTGCGCGACGCCGGTGAAGTATCCCGACGAGCACTCCAAGGCGAGCGATCGCCGAGATCGCGCGCCGCGCTCGAGGCTGCGCAGCTCGGCCATCTCGCCGGCCGCCTGAACGACGTGGCGCACTGGACCAACGTCCTGTCGGGCGGCGAGCAGCAGCGGCTCGCCGTGGCGCGCGCCCTGGTGTTCAAGCCCGACTGGCTGTTCCTCGACGAGGCCACGGCCTCGCTCGACGAGGCGATGGAGGCCGCGATCTACGGCGAGCTGAAGCAGCGCCTGCCCGGCACGACCATCGTGTCGATCGGTCACCGCCCGTCGCTGCGCCGCTGGCACGACCGGCAGGTCGAACTGCAGCGCGCGCCGGGCGAGGTCGGACGGCTGGTCGAGATGGCGACGCCGGCCTCAGAACCTGGGCGCGAGCCCGATCAAACCCCGGAGGAGAACAGCCCTGTCCGTCAAAGAAGCCTCGACCGCGGACGCCAGCCCAAGGATCGATCCGCGGGCAGGGCACGCGCCGTCGGCCGGCGCAACTCGTCGATACCGCCAAGCTGATCGACGCCTACTACGCGCGGCGCCCCGATCCCGCGACGCCGGCGCAGCGTGTGGCGTTCGGCACATCCGGACATCGCGGCTCGTCGTTCGACGGCACCTTCAACGAGGCCCATGTGCTGGCGATCACCCAGGCGATTTGCCTGTATCGCCGGCGCGAGCATATCTCCGGACCGCTGTTCATCGGCTGCGATACCCATGCGCTGTCGCGGCCCGCCTTCGAAAGCGCGCTGGAAGTCCTGGCGGCGAACGGCGTCGAGGCGATGATATCGAAGGGCGGCGAATACACCCCGACGCCGGCGATTTCCCAGGCGATCCTCGTCTACAATCGCGGGCGCAAGGACGGGCTGGCCGACGGCATCGTCATCACGCCCTCGCACAATCCGCCCGAGGATGGCGGCTTCAAATACAATCCGCCGAACGGCGGTCCGGCCGACACCGGCGTCACCGCCTGGATCGAAAAGCAGGCCAACGCGCTGCTGTCGGCCGGCCTGACGGATGTGAAACGCCTGCCCTTCGAGCAGGCGCAGCGCGCCGGCACCACGCCGAGCATACGATTTTCTCGAGACCTACACCGCCGACCTCGGCAACGTGATCGATTTCGATGCGATCCGCGGCTCCGGCATCCGCATGGGTGTGGATCCGTTGGGCGGCGCCGGCGTGCACTATTGGGCGCGGATCGCCGAACGCTACCGGATCGACCTCACCGTGGTGAGCGAGCAGGTCGATCCGACCTTCAGTTTCATGACCCTGGACTGGGACGGCCGCATTCGCATGGATCCGTCCTCGTCCTACGCGCATGCGACGGCTGATCGGGCTCGAAGGACAAATACGACATCGCCTTCGCCTGCGACACCGACCATGACCGGCATGGCATCGTCACGCCGCAGCGAGGGCCTGATGCAGCCCAACCATTATCTCGGCGTGGCGATCGACTATCTGTTTCGCCAATCGGCCCGGCTGGCGACAGCGAGGCGGCGGTCGGCAAGACCGTGGTCAGCAGCGCCATGATCGACCGCGTGGCCGCGCGCCTGGGCCGCAAGCTCTACGAGGTTCCGGTCGGCTTCAAATGGTTTGTCGATGGCCTGTTTGACGGTTCGCTGGGATTCGGCGGCGAGGAAAGCGCCGGCGCGTCCTTCCTGCGGCGCGACGGCACGCGTCTGGACGACCGACAAGGACGGCATCACCGCCGCGCTGCTCTCCGCCGAGATCACCGCGCGGACCGGGCGCGATCCCGGCGTGCTCTATCGCGATCTGACCCGCGACCTCGGCGAGATCGGCAGCCGACCCGCATCGACGCCCCGGCCAACGCCGAGCAGAAGCGGAAGCTGGCAAACCTGTCGCCGCAGCAGGTCCGGATGACGGAAATGGCCGGCGAGCCCATCAGAGCGTGCTCACGCGCGCGCCCGGCAACGATGCGCCGATCGGCGGCATCAAGGTCGTCGCCGAGAACGGCTGGTTTGCCGCGCGCCCGTCCGGCACCGAAGACATCTACAAGATCTATGCCGAGAGTTTCCGCGGCGAGGATCACCTGGCTGCCCTCGCTGCGTGAGGCGCAGATCATCGTCGATACAGCGCTGGCGACGGAAGGCGGTTGACGTTCCGCCGGGCGGCCGACGCCTGGTGCTTGCGGCAACTGCCGGCGGTGTTATTGGAAGTCGTTGCTTCGGGAGCTCGCCATGTCCGAGCCGAAACCCCTGTCCTTCCATGTGCCGGCGCCGGCGGTGCGGCCCGGCGGCACGCCGGACTTCAGCGACGTGCGGATTTCCCGGGCGGGCGAGGTGCGGCGGCCGCGAGGTCGATGCGGCGCCCGAGGATATCCGCGACCTCGCCTATGCGATCATTCGCGTGCTCGATCGCGACAGCGAGGCGGTCGGCCCGTGGGCCGGCCTGCTGAGCGACGACGAGCTGCTGAAAGGCCTGCGCCACATGATGACGCTTGCGCGCCTTCGATGCGCGCATGCAGATGGCCCAGCGCCAGGGCAAGACGTCGTTCTACATGCAGCACATGGGCGAGGAGGCGGTGAGCTGCGCCTTCCGCGTGGCGCTCGAGCCCGGCGACATGAACTTCCCGACCTACCGCCAGGCCGGGCTGCTGATCGCCGGCGGCTACCCGATGCTCGACATGATGAACCAGATCTACTCCAACGAGCTCGATCCGCTGAAGGGCCGCCAGCTGCCGGTGATGTATTCGTCGCGCGAGCACGGCTTCTTCTCGATCTCGGGCAATCTCGCGCACGCAGTTCATCCAGGCGGTCGGCTGGGCGATGGCGTCGGCGATGAAGCGCGACACGCGGATCGCCGCCGGCTGGATCGGCGACGGCTCGACCGCCGAGTCGGATTTCCACGCGGCCCTCGTCTTCGCCTCGACCTACAAGGCGCCGGTCGTGCTCAACATCGTCAACAATCAGTGGGCGATCTCGACCTTCCAGGGCATCGCCCGCGGCGGCTCGGGCACCTTCGCCGCGCGCGGCCTGGGCTTCGGCCTTCCGGCGCTGCGCGTCGACGGCAACGACTATCTCGCCGTCTACGCGGTGGCGAAATGGGCGGTCGAGCGGGCGCGCCGCAATCTCGGGCCGACCCTGGTCGAGTACGTGACCTATCGCGTCGGCGCGCATTCCACCTCGGACGATCCCTCGGCCTACCGGCCGAAGACCGAGTCCGACGCCTGGCCGCTGGGCGATCCCGTGCTGCGCCTGAAGAACCACCTGATCCGTCGCGGCGTCTGGTCCGAGGAACGCCACAAGCAGGCCGAAGCGGAGATCCTGGCCGACGTCATCGCCGTCCAGAAGGAGGCCGAGAGCCACGGCACGCTGCATTCCGGCCCGCATCCCTCCGCGCGCGACATGTTCGAGGGCGTCTACGAGGAGATGCCGCCGCACCTGCGCCGCCAGCGCCAGCAGGGGAGGGATTTGATGTCTTGCTGGGAGCGCGCCACGCCGTGGCGCTCATGGACTGCGGCAACCGAGGAAGATGCGCCACGGAGTGGCGCGCTCCCAGCCAGAGGATCTGAGCCATGCCGCGCAAGACCATGGTCGAGGCGATCCGCGATGCCATGGATGTCTCCATGCAGCGCGACGACAACGTCGTCGTGTTCGGCGAGGATGTCGGCTATTTCGGCGGCGTGTTCCGCTGCACCCAGGGCCTGCAGCAGAAGTTCGGCGCGAGCCGCGTCTTCGACACGCCGATCAGCGAGCTCGGCATCGTCGGCGCCGCGGTCGGCATGGCCGCCTACGGGCTGCGGCCCTGCGTGGAGATCCAGTTCGCCGACTACATGTATCCGGCCTACGACCAGATCGTGTCGGAGGCGGCGCGGCTGCGCTACCGCTCCAACGGCCAGTTCACCGCGCCGATGGTCGTGCGCATGCCGACCGGCGGCGGCATCTTCGGCGGCCAGACCCACAGCCAGAGTCCGGAGGCGCTGTTCACCCATGTCTCCGGCCTGAAGACCGTCGTGCCGTCCAACCCCTACGACGCCAAGGGGCTGCTGATCGCGGCGATCGAGGACAACGATCCGGTGATCTTCCTCGAGCCCAAGCGGCTCTACAACGGCCCGTTCGACGGCCATCACGAGCGGCCCGTCACGCCGTGGGCGCGGCATCCCCTGGGCGAGGTGCCGGACGGCCACTACACCGTTCCGCTGGGCAAGGCCGCGATCCGTCGTGCGGGCGCGGCCGTGACGGTGCTGGCCTACGGCACCATGGTCTATCGTCGCCGAAGCGGCGGCCGACGAGACCGGCATCGATGCCGAGATCATCGATCTGCGCACGCTGGTTCCCTACGACCTCGAGACGATCGTGGCCTCGGTCGAGAAGACCGGCCGCTGCGTCGTCGTCCACGAGGCGACGCTGACCTCGGGCTTCGGCGCGGAGCTGAGCGCGCTGGTGCAGGAGAATTGCTTCTACCATCTCGAGGCGCCGGTCGGTGCGCGTCACCGGCTGGGACACGCCCTATCCGCACGCCCAGGAGTGGGACTATTTCCCGGGGCCGGCGCGGGTCGGCCGCGCGCTCAAGGCCGTGATGGAGGCCTGAGATGGGGATCCGCATCATCAAGCTTCCCGATGTCGGCGAGGGCGTGGCCGAGGCCGAGCTGGTCGAATGGCATGTCGAGGTCGGCCAGTCGGTGCTGGAGGACCAGCTTCTCGCCGCCGTCATGACCGACAAGGCGACCGTCGAGATCCCGTCGCCCGTCGCCGGCACCGTCGTGGCGCTGGGCGCCGAGGTCGGCGGCGTATTGGCGGTCGGCGCCGAGCTGGTCCGCCTGGAGGTCGCCGGCGAAGGCAATGAAGAAGTGGCGGCGGCGCCCGGCGAAGCGGCGACGCCGGCCGACGCCGAGCCGGCCGCTGCCGCGACGGCCGCCGGCGCCTGAACCCTCCGTGCCGTCCGCATCGCCGGCACGCGCTGCATCGACGCCACCCGCGCGCCGCTCGGACCGCCGCCGGCCGCCGGGCGAAAAGCCGATCGCCTCGCCTGCGGTGCGGCGGCGCGCGCGCGATGCCGGCGTCGATCTGCGCCAGGTGCGCGGCACCGGACCGGCGGGCCGCATCAGCCATGACGACCTCGATGCCTTCCTGCGCAGCGGGCCCGAAGCCGGTGCGCTCGCGGCGCGAACGGCCAACACCGACGATCGAGACCGTCAAGATCATCGGCCTGCGCCGGCGCATCGCCCAGAAGATGGCGGAGTCCAAGCGCCGGGTCGCTCATTTCTCCTACGTCGAGGAGGTCGACGTCACCGCGCTCGAGGAGCTGCGCGCGACGCTGAACGCCGAGAACCGCCCGGATCGCCCGCGCCTCACGCTGATGCCGTTCCTGATGCAGGCGCTGGTCAAGGCGGTCGCCGACTTCCCGAGATGAACGCGCTCTATGACGACGAGGCGGAGACCATCGAGCGGCATGGCGGCGTCCATATCGGCATCGCCACGCAGACGCCGGCCGGGCTCATGGTTCCCGTGGTCCGCCACTGCGAGGCGCTCGAGCCTGTGGGACTGCGCCGCCGAGGTGCAGCGCCTGGCCGAGGCCGGCGCGCGAGGGCAGGGCGACCCGCGCCGAGCTTTCAGGCTCGACCATCACCATCACCAGCCTGGGCGCGCTGGGCGGCATCGTCACCACGCCGGTGATCAACCGGCCGGAGGTCGCCATCATCGGCGTCAACAAGCAGGTCGTGCGCCCGGTCTGGCAGGGCGGCGCAGTTCGTGCCGCGCACCATGATGAACCTGTCGTCGTCCTTCGATCACCGCGTCATCGACGGCTACGTCGCCGCGCGCTTCGTCCAGCGCATGAAAGGCCTGCTCGAAGCGCCGGCGACGATTTTCATAGAGGCATGAGATGGCCGAGATAGTTGCCAAGGTGCTGGTCGTGGGCGGTGGGCCCGGCGGCTATGTCTGCGCGATCCGCGCCGGCCAGCTCGGCCTCGATGTCGTGCTGGTCGAGCAGGGCGGCACCGACGGCGGGCTGGGCGGCACCTGCCTCAATGTCGGCTGCATTCCGTCGAAGGCGCTCATCCATGCGGCCGACGCCTACGCGCCACGCGGTCGAGCAGGCGAAGTCGGCGCCCTTCGGCCTCGGGTCGAGCGTCCGACCATCGACTTCGCGCGCACCGTCGAATGGAAGGACGGCATCGTCGGCCGCCTGACCAGCGGCGTCGGCGCGCTGCTGAAGCGCCACCGGGTCAAGATCCTGCAGGGCCACGCCACGATGGTCGACGGCAAGACCTGCCGGGTCGAGACCGACACCGGCTCCGCAGGTCGTGCGCGCCGAGCATGTCGTGCTGGCGACCGGCTCGGTGCCGGCGGCGTTGCCCACGCTGCCGTTCGGCGGCCGCGTCATCTCCTCGACCGAGGCGCTCGTCGCTGCCGGCGATTCCCGGAGCGCCTGGCCGTGGTCGGCGCCGGCTATATCGGCCTCGAGCTCGGCACCGCCTTCGCCAAGCTCGGCGCCAAGGTCACGGTGATCGAGGCGGAGGACCGCATCCTGCCGCGTCTACGACGCCGAGCTCGTCCGTCCGGTCGCCCGCCGCCTGCAGGCGCTGGGCGTCGAGGTCCTGACGCGTGCGCGCGCCGCCGGCCTGTCCGACGCGGGCGACGCGCTGCGGGTCGAGCGCGAGGGCGCGGCGCGCGCAGCATCCCGGCCGACCGCATCCTCGTCGCCACCGGACGGCGCGCGCGGATCGCGGGCTTCGGCCTGGAGCGGCTCGACCTCACCATGAACGGCGCCTTCGTGGCGATCGACGAGCGCTGCGCGACCTCGATGCGCAACGTCTGGGCGGTCGGCGACCTCACCGGCGAGCCGATGCTGGCCCATCGCGCCATGGCCCAGGGCGTGGTGGTCGCCGAGCAGATCGCCGGCCACCGCCGCGTCTTCGACGGCGCGGTGATCCCAGCCGTGTGCTTCACCGATCCGGAGATCGTCACCGTCGGCCTCTCGCCCGACGAGGCGCGCAAGGCCGGCCACGAGGTGCATGCCGCGCTGTTCCCGTTCCAGGCCAACGGCCGGGCCTGACGCTTGGCGGCGGAGGACGGCTTCGTGCGCGTGACCGCGCGCGCCGACAATCACCTGCGTCCTCGGCATCGCCGCCGTCGGCGCCGGCGTGTCGGAACTCGCCGCCGCCTTCGGCCTCGCGCTCGAGATGGGCGCGCGGCTGGAAGATATCGGCGGCACCATCCACGCCCATCCGACGCTGGGCGAGGCCTTCCACGAAGCCAGCCTGCGCGCGCTGGGCGAGGCGCTGCACATCTGAGGGTCGTGGCCCGCGCGCAACGGGTGCCACCCGGCCGGCCGGTGGTGGTGTTTCCCTACAGACGGTTTTGTGCCTCGCCCGGATTATCGAGGCCAGCCGAAGGCGTCCATTCGTCATCGCTGCGCATGGGCGTGCCGTCGAGTGGTCGTCGCCAGGACAATCCCGTCCTCTCAGCACAAGAGGACGCCATGCTCCGTACCTGCAATCGTGGACTACGTGTCCTGCGGAGCGCCTGGCTGGAGCCCGATGACATGCCTCTCTCTTGCGGACGCACTCCACGCTGGCGATCGGCGTCATCCACTTTGGGCACTACGGCGAGGACGGCGAAGCAAGAGAGCAGCCTCATCTGGACGTGTTCGGACAAGTGCTTCCTCCAGTGGGAGCACAAGCAGTTCGATGGGGACTGGCTGACAGGACCGCAGGCTTGTCGCGACAACGCCCAGCCTGCCGCCTCAGCCGATGATCTAGGTAGTGCGCTCTCGGTCGTCCGGCTGATGCACGTCGATCACGGCGGATGTCACTGTGAGCGCATCTGGCGAGCAACAGCGCTGGTGTTCCATCGACGCCGGGACTCAGTCAGCTTCCGGCGGTGAAGGCCAGATGTCGACCCCTATAACTCGCCGTGCTGTATTAGAAGCGTGCAGATCGACTGGCCCTGCCAGTAGGCGACCTGCGCGCAGCGGCGGGCGAGACGCAATTTCCATGGCTGCAGTCCTTCAATGATGATTTCACCGGCATGTTCGCGCAAGCCAGGCTGCAAGGTTGACGAGTGCCGGTGCTTGGGGTTCCGATAACCGGCCATTACTCCTGCTCGGTCGTACCGGTGAGATCCCGAATAGCCTCCTCGAACCAGCCAAGTGCGCTCTTCCGGGCGCGAGCGTAGGCCTGTCGATCTGGTGCGCCGTCTCTGTGCGCTGCGCAAACCGACATCCTCGTTTTGACCCGCCTGAAGTAATGGCGGTAGATGTAGCGCCGAAAGGGTCGGTGATCGGCCGCGTCGCTGCGCAAGCCTTGGCAGACCGGACTCGAATGGCGCGGCATACGGCCACTTCACAGAGGCTAATCCCGGTCGCCACGGGTGAAATGCGTATGGCTTTGCGAACCAAAGATAGTCCCGCCTTGGCGTGCGTGATCAGGTCAGGCGGATCTGGAAACGAGAATGGTGGGCCGGACCATTTAGCTGCCGTCACGACACCTGGTCGAGATGCCTCACCAAGATGGATGTTGGCTTGCCGTAGATGTCCATTGCTGGAAATGGGAATGCCGACCGCCTGGCCCTCGCGATTGTACTGCCAGTGATGAAACCCGCAGATCACTGGACCGTTGCCTCTGGCCATACTCCGTGCGCAGAGGATGCGGCTTGATAGACGCAAGTTCTCGAAGCCACGGGGTTTATCGCCAGCGCGCTGGACGAATACCGAGCGAAGAGCGGCCCAGGAAGCCGCGCAGAACCAGTCGCCGTCCCCAGCTGGTCATCGGCCAACCCCAGGAAAGTCGGGCAACCAGCCTCCACCGCTGCTCGTCGCGGAAGGCTTGCTGATCTGAAGTGAGCAGGGTCAATCTGAAGTGAACCCGGACCGGAACGTCTGATTTCGGTCATCTAACGTCAATTGGCATCGGCATCACGTACAGATGGCAGGTCGCATCTGGCGCAAATGTCGACACCTGGCGATCAGGATGAGCGCTGCCGCCATGAACATCCAGCCCGGATGGCGGCCGCGGCGTAGCTGATGGCTGTTCCCGATGACTACCTCTCTGGTGAAAAGTCAAATCTCAAATCGATCTTTACCCTTTGGGCGACGCCGACGGAAGCGGCGCCAAATGCGGCGTGTTTATCCGACGATGCTGATGCCGCCGCTGGGTGAGCACGCTCGACCATGCGGATGAGCCAGGCGATCTTCTCATTTTCTGGGGCCGGCAGCCGCAGTTTTTCCTGATCTTCCTCGGCGCGACCGGCTTCTCCTACGTGTTCCGCGTGCTCGGCGGCGACGACCTGATGATCTCGACGCTCACCCATTTCGGCATCGACACCAAGTGGGAAATGCTCACCTTCATCATGGTTCTGATCTTCCTGCTCGGCTTCCCGTTCGAGTGGATCGAGATCTGCCTGATCGTTCTGCCGGTGTTCGGGCCGATCCTGTTGAAGTACGACTTCTCCGACCACATCGGCAGCAACGCTGCCCTGATGACCTGGTTCGGCACGCTGGTTGCGGTCAATCTGCAGACCGCGTTCATGACGCCGCCGTTCGGGGCGACGCTGTTCTACATGAAGGGCACGGCGCCGCCGGGCGTCACCATGAGCCCCAGCGTCTACACGGGCCGTGTAATCCGCTCGTCAGCCCTGCAGGTTGCTCGGGCTGGTGCTGTGCATTTATTTCCCGGGCATCCAGCCTCTGGCTGCCGATGGCTCCCGGATGCATCAGCCAGGCTTATCGGTTTCTTTTGGTCACTGGGGATTTGGCTGGGAACTAGCCGGCACCGGCGCTGTCAGTTAATTGGCAGCGCGACGGATCGCGGGGCGCTGAAACTGACCGCCTTCGGCAAGCTCATGTGATACGATCGAAGGCGCTGACAGTCCGGGAGCAGAGGTCAGGCGTGTCAGGCGTGTTGAGCAGCACCTCGACTGTGTTGGCGGCAACGGCCAGCTCATCCGTAACTGCCGGCCTGCGCTGGGTGCGGCGCGTTGGGCGACGACAACGGATAAAGATCTGGATGCTGACCGGGCGGTCGTAGGCATAGGTCGTGACGCGTTGCTGAGAGCGTCGGTGAAGCCAGTGCTTGCCGGACCCATCATAGGCATCAGGACGCTGCGGCCAGCCGTCCGTCACCTGGGCAAGCCGGTCGGCAGCATAGGTCGGAAGAGGCCGGCCGTATCGAACGACGGGGTCGTGCGATCGCCCAGCCGATATGAGGTATAGGCCCCTTTATCTTGTTGTGAAGAGGTCGACCCCACCACCAGCGCCTCCTGCGGCTTCAGAAGCTTAGCCCCGATCGATGCGGCTCAGCGCGGGACGCGCATCAAGTCCGAGGGCATTCTCCGCTACCACTCGCCATGCCAGCACTTGGTCAGCATAGACAGGGCGAAACAACAATCTTCAACCATAGCGCCAATGAATCCGAGATAGAACAATCAGTGTGTAAGAATTCTTGGCGCCGATATCGACAGGCCCCTCTTGGTCTCATCCGCTGGCATCCTACTCACTCCACTGAGTCTGCAGCAGTTTCGATGGGTCATTATCAGGACAGAAGGTGCCAGCGCCGCTCGATGACGTTAAGTATCATCGGCGCGGCAAGACGGTCAACAATATCCCCTTCGTCAGCGAGAAATTGCATACACTGCTGCGGACAACAAGTTGGCGAATGCGCAGCCTGCCATCTCAGTTGCGCCCGGATCGCCGGCACAGGGCATAGCAGAGAGTGTTGATCGACCATCGCACTTCTCCCAGCATCGATAAGCGACAACGGTAGCGCTGGAAGAGCACCAAGCTAAGGTGAAGGATCGAGCGGCACGCGCCGCCGCGGCGAATCCTTCGGTTAGCAGGTCAAAAGTAGTGAAAAAATATCGACCGCTTCATTTATCGTCACCACGACGTGGTCGCGCGTCGCCGTGAATGCACGAGAACTGATCTAACAAGGCGTGATTGAATGCGCTCGATGACGCTCTTTCTTGTTTTAACTCGGCGTCAGAGACGGCGCATCTAAATGCGCTCTTCAGTTCTGAATTATCAAGGCGGCGAGGTCTGGCTCGGCACGGCGACGATATTAGCTATCAATCGGAACTCTATCATTGCAAATCGCTGATCTCTTCATTTCGCCATGTTGGAATTCATCAGGTTCAGCCCGGCGCCCAGTGCGCCGCCTACAGCGGCCGCTGCGCAGTGTCAACGAATAGACCCCCAGATTATTCACGCCCAGCGGAAAACGCTGCAAGCCTTGATCCTACGTTGGCAGTCAGATAGCCTATGGCCGACATGTCCGTGCTCCGTCTGGGCAAAGAGACCTCGACTGGGTTGGTTCGTGGCGGCGGCTGCCACCGAGCCAATCCCAGGTGGCGTCGCGAGACGGATGTCGAGACGTTCTTCGCCTCAGACCACCCTACGGCGATGTTGTCGGGCAGAACACCCCGTCACCCACGCTGATGGTTTGCTCTCCCCCGTTACGATTGGCTTGCCTCCACCGATTTTGCCGGTGCGGGCGCACTCGATTCCGTCGGCTCTGGCAGCTGCGACACCGTACTGATGCGGAACTAATGCCAGCGCCAGCGCACAGCTACCATCAATGCGGGTACTTTTGTGTCAAGATCTCCCGCCAATCACGCCTCGATAATCCCGCCCAGGACAGCAGCAGATGCTGGCGCCATCGGGCAATCGCCGTACCACCGGTCGGCATAGTTCAGTGTGGATCGTTCTCAGTGTAGGCATAGAGGTTCGCTACCTTCGTAACCGATGGGGTCGATCTGCGGAGATCTTCCCAGCACCAGCGATGGTGTCGCGCGATAGTAGTACAGCCTTGCCGGTCTCCGGGATCGATGCGCTGGCGAAGCCGAACGGCGTCGCGGCCAGGAAACGCCCCGTAGGGCAAGTGATACGCGAACTTGGCAGCGCGCGCCGGTGGCGGGCGATCGACCCGATCACCGAACCCAGGATGTCGGGGATGGGCGTGGCCCGCGTGTTCGTGGTGACGTTCATCTGGTTCGCGCAGTTGAGACCGAGCCCGTAGGCGTACCAGCGCAGGACAGCGCCGGTGCCACCGTCTTGTTCGCCCCTGCGCGGTGTCGGCGTCGGTCACGAGATCGTGGTCGTGCCGTTGACCGTGCGCGACTTCCGCCTTCCCTGGGCATCGAAGGCGTAGCTCGCCGAGTTGCCGCCGCCACTGGCCGAGACCAGCCAGTTCTCGATGTCATAGCCAGTGTATAGGTCCCATCGAAGGTGAGATTGCCGTTGTTGTCGTAGGTCGGGTTGACGGTGGTCGCGCCAGTGATCAGCCAGGTACTGGTTAGCGAGGCTGTTGGCGGCGGCGTGTCCAGTAATTGCTCGTCAGACCTTCCAGTCAACTGTTGTCCCGTGGCGCCTTGCGTCAACCGCTGGTTCACCTTGTTGTAGGTATGCGTGAGGTGACCAACGGGCCGGCGGCCAGCATGATGGCGCAGCGCGGTCCTCGACGCGGGTCAGGCGGTTGAGCGCATCATGGCGCTTCATTGGCGCAGGTCATTGTTGCTTTGGCCAGCGTCACGACTTCGAGGATGGCGGCGCTGGTGTCGCTGGCGCTCTTCAGCCGACCCGGGGTCGCCGATTGCTCAAGTAAGCCGGGCCGGAGGCGGTCTTGCTCGTGAGGCGATTGGGGGCTGTCGTAGGCGAACGTGATGCATTCGTCGCCGCGCGTCTTGCGCGTCAGGACGTTGTCGGCAGCGTCGTAGGTGGTGAAGGTCTCAGTTCCTGGTGTGTGTCGGCGTAGGTCGTCGCTTCGCCAGCCGATCGAAGCGGTCGTATTCGAACGAGGTCTTGTTGTTGCCGTTGGCACGTCCTTCAGGGTTTCGAAAACTTGGCCGTCGGCCGCATAGGTCTATCGAGCAGCGGTTGCCGGAGAGGCGGCGAGATTATGCCGTCTGAAGGGCTGAAACAGCACCGTGTGGGTAGACTGCGTAATCCTGCCCATGGCGTCGGTGACGCGCTGGTCCCGTCGAGCGGGTCGTAGGCAAGCGCGTGACATTGCCGTTAGGGATCGGTCGTGGTCGCCGGCTTGCCGGTCGGGGTGTAGGTGCGATAAAAGGTCTTCCGCAGCTCGCTGCCGTTGAGGTTGTGCTGCGTCAGCTCGGCGTCGTACATGTTGGTCGTCACGACTACCGCGCCCGCCGAAGCCCGGGCAAGGTCGTCGTCAGCGGCCAGCGCGCAGCGTCATTGGTGCTGGCGGTGGGCGACGCGCCCAGGATCGTGACGCTGAGCCGGATCGCCGCGGGCGTTGTAGGTGAACGGAGTGCGGCCGGTTCAGCCGTCCCGGCCCGGCGTCGCGGGTCATCGGTGAGATGCTGGGCACAATGTCAGCCCAGAGCGTTCTGGGTGACCAGTTTCCCCACCGGATCGGTGACGGTGAGCGGCAGGCCGACATGGTGTAGGCGTAGCGCGTGGTGGCATGAGACCGGCGCTGTCGGCGACCACCAGATTGCCGATCGAGGATTAAGCCGGCTGTCGACGTCACCATGCCGCGCGGGTCAGTCACGGTAAGCGGCAGATGGACTCGTAGGTGTAGGCGGTCGGCCGAGCGAGGCGAGCGGCGTTGGGTAGGGTTGCGCACGACCGTCGCCACGTTATTTGGCGGGATTTGACCGCCGTGTCGTAGGTGTAGGTCGTGTTGCCGCGCTTCCGGCAGGTCGTCAGACCAGACGACGAGGCATCGTAGGCGGATGTCGTGCAGGCTGAGTTGGCCATAGTCCGGGAGGTCGAGCCGCGTGCGGCGCGCGCGGCGTCGCGTGTAGATCACGTGCTGGGTGCCGAACGGATCGATCGCATCTTCTACGGCTGCCGGCGATGAAAATTGCCAGGTCGCGCCGTTACAGCTTGGTCTGCACTCTGCACGCGGCCGAGGCTGTGGCGGGCGGGAACGGTGACGAACGGCGCGGCAGGGCCGACATGGTACGAAGATCTGGTCAACCGGCCGGGCAGGTCGTAGGCGTAGCGCGTCACCGCCCGGTTGCCCAGCGGATTACATCTGGATGCGTCAGGGTGCGGCAGGATCGTAGGTGTAGGTTACGCGCTGCGGCCCGAAGCGTCCGTCACCCCGGCGGGGCGGCGGTGTAGGCGGGGCAGGAGTAGCCGAGGTTGTTGGTGACCGAGGGTCAGCGCCCGCGGGCGATCCATGGCGAGGGTGATGGTCGTGCTGCCGGCCGGGTTGGCCCAGGTGGACGGGTTGCCGGCCCGTGTCGAACGACAGGGTCGTGCGATCCTTGGCGGTGTAGGTGAAGGCGCCGCTTGCCGGCGCGTCGTGCGCCCCGAGTGGGGCATTGTAGGTGCATCAGCCAACTGGCGAAATGCTCCATGGAGCCCGGCTGTGTCACCGCCACGACGTTGTCCTTGTTTGATCCATCAGCCAGAATTTTACGTCAGGGGCTGATGAGCCATGCGGTCGAGCGGCTTTGCCGTCGTCGAGCCGTCGTTGAGGATATCCGGGCGCAGACGAGCGTCGCGGCGTGCGACCCCGGCGCCGTTGGCGAATTGATGGCCAAGCCCTCAGGGCGTCGCTGTTCACCGATGCGGTGATGGCGAAGTTGTGTGTCAGCCGAAGCCAGGGGCCAGCCCGCGGGCGGGTGCCAGGTCATGTGAAAGTAGCGCTGGAAGGCGGGGCCGTGCGGCATGCCCAGGGCTGCGATATGGTGAGATCGGTCGGCCTCCAGCAGGTAAGTCGTCGCCCGTAATACGTAACC
>ERZ1370068.769-contig-10705_pt1 | contig 53733 bp, 93 predicted proteins | sample MGYA00561227_ERZ1370068 | MGnify/ENA primary metagenome ERZ1370068 (study PRJEB38410, sample SAMEA6850437) | metagenome | study: Metagenomic assessment of the ecological functions of the soil: analysis of the soil microbiota associated with the... | reverse complement strand
TGTACTTCGTTCAGTTACGTATTGCTCCTCGTGGTCCCCATTGTCTCCGTGCTCTCCTCGTTCCTGACCCCTGCCGGCGAGGTGTGGCGCCATCTCTGGCGCACCCAACTGGTCGAGTTAATTACCAACACGGTGCTCCTCCTGGCCGGAGTGGGTGGCGGCACGCTCGTCGTGGGTACCGGACTGGCATGGCTCGTGGTGTACCATCGTTTTCCCTGGTCGCGCCTTCTTTGAATGGGCGCTCATTCTCCCTCTGGCGATTCCAGCCTACGTGCTGGGTTTTGTCTTCCTGGGGCTGTTTGATTTTGCCGGACCGCTCCAGACCTTTCTGCGCGCCACCTTTGGTCAGGGGTTCCGTTTGCCCAATCCTGCGTTCCTACGGCGGGGTGACGCTGATGATGACCCTGGTGTTTTACCCCTACGTGTATCTCCTGGCCCGTGCGGCCTTCCGTGGTCAGGGAGCGGCGACGCTCGAGATTGCGCGCAGCCTCGGGCGCTCCCCACTGCGCGCCTTTATACATGGTGACGTTGCCCATCGCCCGCCCGGCACTCGTGGCTGGCGTGGCGCTGGCGATGATGGAAGCGTTAGCAGATTTTGGCACCGTGGCAACGTTTGGCTACCGTACCCTCACAGAGGCTATCTATCGGGTGTGGTACGGCATGTTCGACCGCACTGCGGCGACCCAGCTCGCCAGTGGACTGCTGTGCTTTTGCCCTGGGGTTGTTGCTCATGGAGCGCACCTCACGCGGGCGCGCCCGTTTCACTGAGACGTATCGCCGTGGCACCGGCGTCACGCCTACCGTCCTGCGGGGCTGGCGGGCTGCCCTCGCGGTGGGTGCCTGCCTCGCGGTGCTTGGGCCTGGTTTCTCTCGTGCCCGTCGGGCAATTGGGCCTGTGGACCCTCCAGACCCTTCAGACCGGACAGCTCGCGCCAGCCTTTGGCACACTGTTGCTCAATACGTTGTACCTGGCGGGGTTGGCCACAGGCTTAGCGTGTCTCATGGCGGTTGTACTCGCCTACGCCAGCCGGCTGCACCCCTCGCCAAGTGTGCGGTGGTCAGCCCAATGTGCCGCGCTGGGGTATGCCCTTCCCGGCTCTGTCATCGCTGTGGGTGTCCTGCTGCCGCTGGCATGGCTGGATCATACCGTCGTCGTCGCGTGGCTGGATCGTGCTCCTGGGACGCTCGGGTGGCCTGCTCCTCACTGGCTCGGCAGTTGGTCTGATCTTTGCCTATTTGGTACGCTTTCTCGCCGTCAGCTTACAAACCGTCGATGCCAGCCTCACCAACATTCCTCCGAGCCTCGACGACGCGGCACGCTCCCTTGGCGCCAGCGGCAGCCGCGTGCTCAGGCGTGTGCACCTGCCGCTCATGCGCCGTGGTCTGCTCACCGCGCTCATCCTGGTGTTTGTTGAGGTGATGAAAGAGATGCCAGCCACGCTCCTGCTGCGCCCCTTCGGTCTCAACACTCTGGCAGTGGAGGTGTGGAAGCGCACCTCTGAAGCCATGTGGCAAGAAGCGGCAGTACCGGCCCTGGCCATCGTTGCGGCTGGCATCCTGCCGGTCCTGCTCGCCGTGCGGCTGAGCGCCCGAAGATGACCTCCCTAGCCCCTTCGCTTGCTCTCCCGAGGTGGTTCTGCTACGCTGACCGCATATCTCTCTGGGGGGACGGCGTGAATCCAGTTCTCTCGCTGCATCAGATCAGCAAAAGTTTCCAGCCTGGGTGCCGGTGCTTCGCGATATCTCCTTGCAGGTGGAGACTGGCACTGTGGTCTGCCTGCTTGGCCCGAGCGGCTGTGGCAAGACGACCCTGTTGCGCCTCGTGGCTGGCTTTGAAGAGCCGGATGCGGGAGAGATCTATCTCATCAAGCGTTTAGTGAGCCGACCAGGGCTCGTCGTGCCCCCAGAGCAGCGGCATGTTGGCATGGTGTTCCAAGATTACGCGTTGTTTCCCCACATGACCGTGAGCCAGAATATTCAATTTGGCTTGTTTCGTTGGCCGGCAGCCTGGCGCCGTACGCGCTTGACTGAGATGTTGCGGCTGGTGGGCTTAGAAGGCATGGCTGAGCGCTATCCCCACGAGATCTCTGGAGGTCAGCAGCAGCGCGTGGCCCTGGCACGCGCCCTGGCTCCAGCTCCGCAGTTGCTCCTCCTCGATGAGCCTTTTAGCAACCTCGACGTGCATCTCAGGCAGCAGTTGCGCGAAGAAGTGCAGGCCATTCTCGTGCAGGCGGGCATCACCACCATCTCTGGTGACCCACGATCAGGAAGAAGCGCTGAGTTTGCGCTGATACCCTGGCGGTCATCGACCAGGGCCAGGTGGTCCAGTACGCCCCTCCAGACGAGGTCGTGCGGCGCCCACGCGCACGCGCTTTGTCGCCCAGTTCATTGGGCTGGGACATTTTCCTCAGTGGTGAAATCCATGCGTGCCTGTATCACCACCGAATTGGGCGAAGTCCCCTATGCATCTGCCCTGAGCCTGACAGGCGATGGCCGGCAGGTGGAAGCTCCTCGTCCGCCCAGAACATGTGCAGTTGTGCAGCACATCCGCACGGCACCCCGGTGCAGGTGGTCCACACCAGCTTTCGCGGCACGCGCAAGCTCTATACGTTACGTCTTCCCTCTGGCGCCACCTTCTGTGCGCTGTTTCCCTCTGAAGTCGTCCTGCGCTCGGGGAGGTCGTGCGGGTAACCTGGCAGCCCGTGGACTCTGGTGGTGTTTCCACGGCAAGATGCACCAGCGATACAGGCCGACTAAACACCTATGTATTATAGACAGGCCCAGGCAACAACCATTGCCCGTGACCTATAGACCTTAAGAAAAGATTTTCTGAAAGATGGATTGACGAGCGGCCACACATCGGGGAAATTCCTCCCAAAGAGATCCCCATCTCATTGTGGAGGAACAGTCCCGATGTGCTGCTTGCGTTTTACCATCTCTGCCTCCTACCGTAAAGAAGTGGAACACCAACTGAAGACGGCTCAGCACCTGGGCAATCTGCGCCAGGTCAAGTATCTCCTCGCCATCCTCGCGGTCATGGATGGCCAGAGTTTCGCGCAGGTCGCCTGTGGTCTTGCGCGTGCATGAGAAGACCGTCGTCAGCATGGGTCGGCGTGTTCTGTTGCTATGGCGTCCAGGGTGCACCGCGCCAGAAGCCCACGGGCCGCCCACCCAAACTCACCCCGACGCAGCAAGCCGCTCTCGCCACCCTCATTGACGAGGGGCCGGTCAAGGCTGGGTTCAGCGGCGCCTGCTGGCGTTCGCCCATGATTCAGCAGTTGATTTACGACCGCTTCGGCGTCTTCTACAACGTCTTCTACATCGCCCAGTTGCTGAAGAACCTGGGCTTTAGCTTTCAAAAAGCGGCCTTCGTCTCCGATCATCTCGATGAAGACGAAACGGCAGGCGTGGCGCACCACGACGTGGCCACAGATTCTGCGCCGTGGCGCACACCAGAGCGGAAGGCCCTGCTGCTGTTTGGCGATGAAGCGTCAGCTTCCCGCAGTGGGGCACCCTCACGTACACCTGGGCACGGCGCGGCCAGCAACCCAAGGTCAAGACCTCAGGCAAGCGCAAAGGCTATAAAGTCTTCGGCCTGATTGAGTACTTCACGGGGCGCTTCTTTTATCAAGGGCAGGAAGGCCGCCTCAACTCCACCGCCTACATTGCCTTTCTCACGCGTGTGCTGGACGCAAACCACACAACCCATCATCCTCATTCAGGATGGGGCGAAGTATCATACCAGTGCCGAGACCAAAGCCTTCTTCGCCCAGCAGACTGCCCGGCTGCAGGTCGTCCAGCTGCCGACCTATTCGCCGGACTACAACCCGATTGAGAAGCTCTGGAAGAAGATCAAACAGCAGGACACCCACCTGCACTACTTCCCGACCTTTGAGGCGCTGACGGAGAAGGTCGAGCAGGCACTGCTCAAGTTTGCCAATGCACCAGAAGAAGTGCTCGCGCTCTGTGGTCTCCCGACCGAATTGGCCCAGGCGGCTTAAGCGCACGTTTTCGAAAAACTTTTCTTAAATGCTATAGCTGCTAAAGAGCCTATCCGAAAACCTCATTTTTGGGTACTTTCTGTATAGGAGGAAGTACCTCATGGAAACCACAAAGAGCTGAGATAGACGACAATTTCCGCATTCCAGACGCCCTATGGGAGCACATCAAGGCCTTGTTACCCATCGAACCGCCGAAACCGCGAGGCGGACGCCCACGCAATGACGACCCGGCACATGTTGGATGCGATCTTCTATGGGCTACGCACGGGCATCCAATGGAAGCGCTTTGCCACGCTGTTTGGGAGCGGGCAGCAGTGTCCATGATCGGTTTCAAGCCTGGAGGAAGGCAGGGATATTTCGCGCGATGTAGGCAGCGGGCTTGATGGCCTATGACAGCACCAAAGGGATCGCCTGGGCCTGGCAAGCGATGGAGGGGCCATAACCAAAGCGCCCCTCGGCAGGCACGGGAACAGGTCGGAAACCACCCGCGGATCGGGCAAAGAGCGGCGCAAACGGGTGCGGAGTTACGACCGCAGGGGAAGGGTCCCGTTGGCCGTGGGGAGTGTGGATGGGGCAAACCGGAACGACATGAAAATGACCGCCGCAACGCACTGGACGCGATTGGCGGGTGGACCGTCCAGAGCCAACGCGTGACATGCCACAACACCTGGCACCAGGACAAGGGCTTTGACTATCAAGAAGTGCGCGATGCCGTTGCAGCACGGCACTATATCGCCATATTCCGGAGCGCGGCGAGAAAGTCGCCGCCGGACGGAAGATCTGCCGGGCTACCGGGCCACGCCGCTCGGTCGTGGAACGGACGCATTCGTGGATGAAGCGCTTTCGGCGCTTGCTGATCCGGACGGGAAAAGAAGGTCGAGAACTACTGCTGGCCATGCTCGAACTGGCATGTGCTTTTATTTTCCTTCCGCGCGGGTGTTCGGATGAGGCACTCAACGGAGGGTACGATGCTTGGCACCACACGGAGCATGTTTCTCGACCAGGCGAATCTACCTGTCTCAGCATAGGCGGGCTGCTGTTTCTCGGTGGCTACCTGACAGCACTCTGGGCCCCGCTGCTCTATGGCGGCACTGACCGTGCCAGCGCAGGCCGCAGAGAGCCACACAGGGCACGGTCAGAAGGCCCAGCACGATCACAAGACGCACGAGGTCGACCTGGCGCCTTTCATGATTCGCAACGCCTATCACTTTGCCTACGCTCTACCACGCTGCGCGCTGGCAGAACGCTGGGAGCTGGCAGCCTATCAAGCCGAGGGAGTTGGAGGAAAATTTGGCCCAGGCCGCGCGTGCTGGTGGCCCCTATGCCCAATCCCTCAGGACTTTCTCAAGGAGCATGCGCAGCCACTGCAAAAAGGCCGTTACCACCCAGAATGCCGGAGCAGTTTCTACCAGGCCTTTCAGGCCGCCGTGGGTGGCTGCAATGACTGCCATAAGGCCACCAAGCACGGCGTTTATTACTATCCCCCAGGAGCCACCAGCGTTGTCGATTTTTGTCTTCCCGCCGACAGGGAGATGACGGGGGCGGGAAGGTGAGGGGCATGGCACACTACCGCATCAAGGCTGTTTCGCGCATGCTTGGAGTGCGCCCTGAGCTCCTGCGCATGTGGGAAAAACGCTACCACCTGTTCAAGCCGCAACGCGCTGGCAATCGGTACCGCAGAATTTGACGACGAAGACGTGCAGTTACTGCGGTACATCTGCCAGCAAATCGACCAGGGGCGGGCGATTGGCGAACTCGCGGCGGAGGGCGCGAGGCGCTGCTGCGCCAGAGTGCTGCCTCTGATGCCAGTGCCCCAGCTAGTACAACCGGACCATGCCATCCTGATCGATGCCTTGCTCGCAGCCGCCCAGCACTTAGACAAGAGTCGCCTGGAAGCCAAACTTGCTGAGGGAGCAGCGCTCTACTCATTTGCGACGTTGCTCACGGCCGTCGTGACCCCATGGATGCACCGTCTGGGAGAGCTCTGGGCCGTTGGCCAACTCTCCACGGCCAGTGGGCATCTGGCCACCGTGATCCTTATGCAGCGTCTACTGACCATGCTGCAAGCCACAGCCCCTGTCGCACCTGCGCCCATACTGCTCTGTGCCTGCCCATCTGGTGAACGACATGAGTTAGGCTTTTGACCTTGCCTACACCATGCAGCAAGCAGGGTGGCACGTCTGTTACCTGGGATCAGACCTCCCCCTTGCGCGAGCTCCAGTATGCCTGTCAGCACCTACAGCCAGCCCTCGTTGCTCTGTCGTTGACGCATGCTGTAGACCAGCACAGTTGCCTCGAAGCCGTGCAGGAAATCGATACGCTCTTTGCCGGGACGTGTCCTACCTGGCTTGGCGGACAGGCGATAGCGCGCTATCACCATCTGCTGCATCCCCACTGGCTGCAGCTCCTGCCTACACTGCCTGCAGCCCACACCTCAGATACCCTGGCAAGCGCCAGGCTCGGCGTGCTCTTCGCTGGTGCAGCCTGAGGCGGCCCTTGTCAAAGCGGCCGTCCAGCAGTAGAATGCCGACAGACTACACACGAACGAGTGCGATTGGCACCAGCGCTCATGGGTAACTTGCTGATAGAAGAGGCACATCGCTATATGGCGCATTTGGCGATAGCAGGAGGAGAACCGATACGGCGGACACCCTTTCCGCGCTGGCCAGTTCTGGAACCATGAAGAAGTCGAGGCGGTCCAGGCCGTGGTCGAGAGCGGCCGCTGGGGAGCGCAACAGGGCGCACCGAGGTGCGCCGCTTTGAGGCCGAGTTTTGCGGCGTATCAGGAGGCCGCCCATGGCATTGCCGTCACCAATGGCACGGTGGCTCTCAAGTTGGCCCTCACCGCGGCTGGGGTGGGGGCTGGGGGACGAGGTTATCATGCCGGGGTATACTTTTGTCGCGACGGCCACGGCAGCGTTGGAGATTGGTGCTGTACCGATCTTTGCCGATATTGATCCACACACGTATACTCTTGATCCGGCCAGCGCTGAGGCGTGTATCACGTCCCGCACTCGGGCGCATCTTGCCAGTGCATCTCGGAGGTGCGGCCGAGCAGACATGGAGGCCATCATGGCCCTGGCACAGCGTCATAATCTTGTGGTCATCGAAGACGCGGCGCAGGCGTGGGGTGCCTCCTGGCAGGGACGTATGGCCGGGACCCTGGGCCATGCGGCGGGTTTTAGTTTCCAGTCGTCGAAGAACATTACCGCGGGTGAAGGCGGCATGATCCTGACCAACGACACGGCGATCGGCGCCATGGCGCGCTCGCTGAGCAACTGTGGACGCCAGCCTGATGGTCTGTGGTATGCGCATTACGTCCTGGGCGGGAACTATCGCCTCAGCGAGTTCCACGGCGCCATACTCCGGGTGCAGTTGCGCCGTTATCCCGCGCAGCTCGCCCAGCGGCAGGCCAACGCGGCCTATCTGGAGCAAGCGTTGTCAGAAGTTGCAGGCATCACGACGTTACGCCAGGACGCACGCGTGACGTCCAACGCCTATCATGTGCTGTTTTTACAGTACCACGCGGAAGCCTTTGGCGGGGCCTCGAAGGAGCGCTTCCTGGCGGCCATGCGCGCTGAAGGTATTGACGGTATACATGCTGGCTATTCCTTGCCGGTCTACAGACAACCGGTCCTGCCGCGCCAAAAATTTTGGCCTGGCTACGCCACCGTTGTTCAGCGGTGCCTATCCGCAGATGCCGGACTATAGCACAGGTGGCCTGGCCAGTCACCGATCCGTGCGTGTGATGCGGAAGCCCTGTGGGTGCGCCAAAACATGCTGCTCGGCGAGCGCCAGGATATGGACGACATTGTCGCAGCCATGGCCAAAATTCAGTGCTACGGCGATGAGTTGCAGGAGTAACGAACCATGCGGGTGCAGCGTTTGGCAGAGGTCGATGCCGCCGAGTATGCCCACTTGATGCAACGCTCAGCTGCGGACGTGCAGCGCGTGCTGCCGCAGGTGCAGGCGATCATGGAAGCGGTGCGGGAGCGCGGTGATGCTGCGGTGCGGGGAATTTGCGGCGCGCTTTGATGGCGGTACAGTTGCACGACTTGCGCGTCAGTGCTGAGGAAATGAGCCGCGGCGCGGCAGCAGGTCGAGCCAGCGCTCATCGAGAGTCTGCAGCGCGCTCGGCATAACCTGGAGCGCTTTCATCGCCAGCAACTGCCGCAGGAGCAGGTCCATGAGTTACAGCCCGGCGTACGGCACCTGGCCGTCTGTGGCGGCCAATCGAGAAAGTGGGACTGTACGCGCCAGGCGGGAAAGCGCCTTATCCTTCGACCGTGCTCATGCTTGGCGTGCCGGCGCTGGTGGCCGGATGCCAGCAGCGCGTGCTCTGTATTCCTCCCTCTCCAGATGGGACACTGCCGCCCGCCATGCTGGTGGCTGCAGACCTGGTAGGTATTCGTGACGTGTTTAAGATCGGCGGGGCACAGGCGATTGCCGCCATGGCCTTTGGTACCGAGACCGTGCCACGGGTCTATAAACTCTTTGGGCCAGGCAGTATCTACGTGGTGGCGGCTAAGATCTGGGCGGCGAGCGCCTGGCTTACCGCTGGCGATTGATTGTCCCCCAGGCCCTTCGGAAGTGTTGGTCATTGCTGATGAGACAGCGCCAGCGGCGTTTGTGGCGGCCGATTTGCTCTCACAGGCAGAGCATGGCGAGGACTCAGCCGCCATTTTGCTCACGACCTCTGAGCGGCTGGCGCATGAGGTGGCGGCAGCAGTGGCGGCGCAAATACCTCCGCTCCCGACGGCGCGCACGGGTAGCGCGCTGCCCTGGAGCGCGTATGGCAGGATTCTCGTGCTGGAAGATCTGGATGCCTGTGCGCGTTTTACCAATGAATATGCGCCAGAACATCTCGAAATCATGACGGCTGACCCGTGGGCGGTGAGCCGCCAAGATCGTCAACGCTGGATCGGTTTTTCTCGGCCAGTACTCGCCGGTCACCATGGGGGATTATCTCTCGAGGGACCAATCACGTGATTCCAACGGGAGGCTACGCCCGCATGTTTTCGCCACTGTCGGTGGACGAGTTCGTGAAGAAACTGGAAGTTCAGGAGTTGACCCGTCAGGGCCTCCAGACGCTGCAAGCAGTCACTCCGGGCATTAACGACAGCAGAAGGCTTTCTAGCGGCACACCAGCACGCTGTGGATATCCGTTTTGGGATAGGAACACACCATGATGGTCCAGGAGTATCGCTTGCTGGCGGCGTTTGTGCAGCGTGTGCGACGCGGCCTGACGCTGCGACGCTCTGCTACAGAGCGGCATTGTGCTGCTCACTGTCTGTCTCACCGTCCTCCTGCTCGGAGCGGGGTGCAGCATATTGTTTCCCGTTGCGTGCCTCTCGTCGCTCCTCTGTACAGTCTCCTCGCTCTTGGGATCCTCGTGTACCTGGGTATCGTCATGTCGTGCCGCTCAGCGCTCCGTCCAGTCTCTCTGCGTCAGGCGCTCACCAGCATCGAGGAGACCTATCCCTGACCTGCATGACGACTCTGACCAACGCTGTACAGCTCAACCCGGAAGTCCTCGAACAGTCCAACCCCCACGGTGTTGCCCTCGACCTGGTGCAGGCGCTGCACCATCGTAGCGGCGCGGCAGGTGCAGCAGTACAGCGTGCCAGATGTCGTGCGTCGACGCCTGGCTGCTGGGTCTCTCGTGGTGCGCCATGGTGGGACTGGCCACAGTGCTCGTGGCTCATCGTGCAGACCCCACGTGCTCGGGGAATCACTGCGTCTCCTCGTGCGACCACTCAGCTATCTGCCATCGCGTGAGATCCATATCGCGTCTGACCCCAGAACACGTCGACGATCGCCTCGGGGATGAACGTTGGAGGTGCAGGCCCAGGCCAGTGGACGCCTGCCGCAGCATATGCAGCTCCTGGTCCAGCGCCAGGGCCAGCCAGACCGGCGTTACCCCGATGGAACCTCTCGGGCCAGGGGGCGTTTCGTTACACGTTTCTGAAGCCGCAGGCGTCGCTGACCTTTCAGGCTATCATGCAGACGGCTTCAGATCCGCTGGTGGGGACCCTCGAGGTGGTGCCCGCGCCAGCCATCTGGCCATATGGCGCTCCAGTATCTCTTCCCAGACTATACTGGCCTGCCGGGACGCACGCAGGAAGGTGGGGGAGATATTCAGGCTCTGCCAGGCACGCAGGTGCACCTCAGCATGCGGGCCAACGTGCCCCTGACCAGAGGGGTGCTACGTTTTGACGCCGGCTCATGAAGTCCCGCTGGTCATCACTGGGCAGGAGCTGCGTGGGGAAATGCTCGTGATGCAGTGAGGGCACCTATACCGTCGAGGTCGAGGATACGCATGGCTTGAGAAACCCGCAGGCGCCGCGGTACACGGTCCAGATCGTGCCGGATCTGGCACCCAAGGTGACGATCCGCCAGCCTCAGGACGGGCTGGAAGTGGACGAAGCGACGACGCTGCAGATCCAGTACGAGGCCGAGGAAGACGATTTTGGTTTGCAGGACGCCACCTCTGGTCTACACTGAGCGCGGGGACACGGCCCAGCGTATTCCACTGCATAAGGGACGCTTTGCCAACCGTCAGGTGCAGGAGACGTTTGCCTGGGATATGAACCAGTGGCCATTGCCGTCCAGTGAGACTGTCCAGCTCTACATTGAGAGTGTATGACAACGATACGATCTCAGGGCCGAAGAAAGGTGTCTCGCAGACGCTGACCTTGAAGGTCCACAGCCGCGAGCAGAGCATTCAGAACCTGGAACAACTCCAGGAGGAGGTCTGCCGCTGCCGCGGTCCTTGACCTCTTAGCAGACCATCTGGACCTGGCGGAGCAGTTGCGCACCTGGCAGGAGCAAGCGGAGGCTGGCAAGCCTACGCCCAGCCAGGAGGCGCTGCAAGCAAGCCCGTGACCAGCAACGCGCTGCCATGGAGCGCGCCGAACAGGTTGACGCACCAGCTCGAGCAGGCCTTGGAGCGCGTGCAGCACGATCCCTTCAGCACGTACGAGACGTATGCCGACATGCAGGCGCTGCAGCGCAATATGACACACCTGCAAAATACCCTGATGCCCCAGATTACAGCAGAGCCTGCAAGCCTTGCGCCCCCAGTCGCCCTCGCCAGCGCAGTTACAGCCGCCGAAACAGCAGCTCGAATCGGTCGTCCAAGAACTCGAGCGTCTCTCCTCCTTAGCGGAGCATATTGCCAGTGGCGAAAAGCTCAATGATGTGGCGCAGCTCAGCAACAAGCTGCTGGATCAGCAAAACAAAGCTCCTGGCAGCGCATGGATAATCCTGCCCAAAGATTTTCAGGGAGGCAATTGCCGCCGGAGCTGCAAAAATGCTCGATGCTCTCGCAGTCGCTCATGCAGGATCTCATGCAGGCCATGGCACAATCGCCCATGACGCTGCCCGATGAGTTTCTCAACCGTCAGCTCGATGCCTTTCCGCTGTCCGACATGATGCGGCAACTGCAAGAGATGAAGCAGAAACTGGCAGGCAGGTGATCTCGAGGGCGCCAGGCAGATGGCGGAGCAGCTCCTCAAAAACCTGTCAGCAATGGTGGCAGCTCGCTCGCAGAATATGCGGCAGCAGGCGCGTGGTGGGTCGCACTCGACGCCATGAGCCACGCAATTGCATGGAGTCGTCAAACAAGCTGGCTGACCTGGTCAAGCGCCAGGAAAAAATTGTGGAAGGAGACACAAGATATCGACCAGGAGACCCTCTAACCAAGCTCAATCGAGGCACAACAGCAGGCGTTCGATACTGTTCAGCGGCGTTTCCGAGCAAGAACTCAATGACCTCTCCACGGCTGGCTGGAGAGATGTTGCGTCGGGCGCGGCAGCACCCGAACTCGATACCGCCTTTCAGGATGCCTATCAGCAACTCCTCAGGCAGTTGCATGCAGTGCGCAAAAGTCTCCAAGAACACGAGCGTTGCCGCAGGTGACCGAAGACCTGGCGGAGGCGGAGCGTCAACTTGCCTGGATGCAGCCAGCGTGCCGAGCGCCTGAGCCAGCCTGATCGCACTGCTGCAGCAGCAGATCGCACGCGCGCAGCAGCATGTGCAGGCTGCGCAACAGGCGCTGCGACGGTTTGCCGCAGGACCGCCAGCGCCATGCTGACCCCTAGCCAGGCGTGGCCAGACTGGGCGAACTCGGGCAAAGCCAGGGCGGAGTCCTGCAATGATACGCAGGCATTACAGCAGGATGATGCAACGTCTCCTGCCGTTAATGCCTTTCCTGCCGGCCGAACTTGGGCAGCAGTTGCAAAGAATCGCCTTCCCTTTATGGGTGAGGCGCAAGGAGCCCTGGAGGGACAACGGAGCCAGCAGGCCCTGCCACCGGAGCAGGGAAGCTTTGGAGCGCTTGCGGAATGCCCAGAACGGCATGCAACAGGCCATGCAGAACATGGCTCAACGTGGTCAGATGATGGGCATAGTCGATGCCGATGTTACGCCAGGCCGGTCGGTTTCCGATGCCCGAGTTTATGCCGCAACCCAACGTCGATGAGCAACAGGCAGGGGCCGCCGGCGCCAGCCGTGCGCAATTTTCAACTGCCTGATATAGGAAGCGTACAAAGTCCCACGCATGTTTCGTGAGGACATTATGGAAGCCCTGAAGCGAGGAGCTACCCAGAACGGTTTAAGGGAACTCATTGAGCAGTATTATCGCAATATTGTCCGCTAGGATATGTGCGCACGTGCGCCTCATAGGCCACCCTCTCGCCATAGTGGCGTTGTGTGTCTGCCTGCTGTGGCCTGCCCTGACCTGGAGTACTGCGTCAGCAGGAGGAACCAGAGGCCGAGGTAGCCAATGAGGGAGAGGTGTTGCTGGAGCGCTGGCAGGCTGAAGCTGCGCGTCAGTGGGCTCGAAAAGCGTCTGGTCAGCGAGCCGCAGCACCCGGTCTGGCGCTTTCCTCCTCGGCGAGGCGCTATTCGAGCTCGGGCGCTATGCTGAAGCCCTGGAAACCCTCGATAGCCTTCTCAAGGTCGCCCCGCACCCGCGCTATACAGGCCTATCGTGAGTTCGTGGCGCAGACCATCCAGAGCACGGCAACGCTGCAACCCATAGAAACAGCTCCATTTCCGTATCTTTCTTGATCCTGAGAAAGATGCTGCACCTGGCTCCTTACGTGGCGGAGGTCCTGGAGCAGAGTTACCAGCGTCTTGGGAGATTTTTCGTTTCACGCCCACCGAGAAGATGCGCGTGGAAATCTTCCCGACGACAGCGACGTTTTACCCGGCTTCGAGTCTCGTCGACCTCGCGACATCGAGGTCTCCGGGGCGATTGGTATCTGCAAGTTCAACAAGATTATGCTGTTATCGCCGCGCAACCTGGCACGTGGCTATCGCTGGACAGACGCCCTCAGTCACGAATACATCCACTATATCGTGGTCCAGTTGAGTCACAATCGCGCGCCGATCTGGCTCCATGAGGGCATCGCCAAGTACTTTGAATCAGCCTGGCGCTTACCGTCAGGTGGCCTGGCTGGACCGTCGCTCCGAGAGCCTGCTCGCCCATGCCCTCAGGCACAACAGCTTTGTGGGCTTTGAAAAATATGGACCCGTCCCTGGTAGTGCTTGGATACTACCTATCAGGTGCAGCTCGCCTATGCTGAGGCCTCCTCTGCTATCGATTTTATCGTGCAGCAGCGCGGTGCTGAGGGTTTATTAGGTGCTCCATGAGCCCTGCGTCAGACGCGGAGAGTGGCGCTGCCGACGCAGGTGGCACGCGTCATGAGCATGGCCTTCGACACATTTCAAGAGCAGTGGCGACAGTTTTTGGTCGCCAAGCAGCTCCAGGAGCACCAGGGTGTACACTTACCACGTTTCGAACTCAAACAAGAAGGCAAAATGCCGACCGACGAACTGCAGCAGGAACTCCAATCGAACACAGCGCGCTTGCATGCGCGCTCTGGGTGACCGCCTACGGCATAACGGCCGTGCCCCCGCTGCCGCTGCTGAGTATCGTCGCGCCCTCACACAAGATCCCTATTCGCCGTACCTGCTCAACAAGCTCGCAGAGTGTCTTGATGGCTCAGGGCGAATGGCAACAGGCGCTGCCACCCTGCAGCGGGCGCAACAGTTATCCAGTGATGATGCGGCTACGTATACGAACCTGGGGCGGCTCTACGTAGCCTTGCAGGACTATGCCCAGGCGCGTGCGGCGCTGTCAGAGGCCGGTTCAGATCAATCCCTTTGATCCCGCTGATACACACGTATCTGGCCGAGAGTTACCGCCAACTCGGGCAATCCGATAAGGCGCAGCAGGAGCAACAACTGTTTGAGACACTGCAGAGGACGGCAATAATGGCGACAGAATACGAGTCTACTGTGCCAGCGCCAGGGCAGCGATCTGGACGATCCTGAGCATGTTGCTGCTGTCGTGGAAGTGGCGCAGCAGCGGCAGGCTATTCTCCGGGAAATCAAGAAGGTCATCGTGGGGCAGGACAAAGTGATTGAGGAACTCCTGATTGCTCTCCTGGCACGTGGTCATTGTCTGCTGGTGGGTGTGCCTGGGTTGGCCAAGACCTTACTCATCAGTACGCTGGCAAATGTGCTCCACCTGCGCTTCAACCGTATCCAGTTTACGCCCGATCTCATGCCGTCGGACATCACGGGCACCGATATCCTGGAAGAAGACCAGGAGACGCGGCATCGCCACTATCGGTTTCTGCAAGGTCCGATCTTTGCCAATATCGTGCTGGCTGACGAAATCAACCGCACCCCACCGAAAACGCAGGCGGCCCTGTCTGCAGGCCATGCAAGAATATCGGGTCACGGCTGGTGGTCGGACCTATAATCTCGATCTGCCCTTTTTGTTCTGGCGACGCAAAATCCTATCGAACAGGAAGGGACCTATCCCCTCCCCGAAGCGCAGCTCGACCGCTTCATGTTCCATATCGGCATTGATTACCCGAGTTTCGACGAAGAGATTGACGTGGTGCAAAACAGTACATCGGCTTACACCCCACAGCTGCAACGTGTGCTCAGCGCCGCCAAGATTCTGCACCTTGCAGACTTTGGTGCGGCAGGTCCCGGCCACGCGCTCGGTGGTCGGCTATGCGGTGCGGCTGGCGCAGGGTTCACGGCCGAATCATCCTGAAGCGCCATCGTTCATCAAAGAATGGGTCAACTGGGGAGCTGGCCCGCGTGCTTCGCAGTATCTCGTTCTTGGGTGCCAAGGCGCGTGCCATCATGCGCACGGGCGCTTTGCCGCTTCCGTCGACGATGTACCGGGCGCTGGCTCCCTCGGTCCTGCGCCATCGTATCTTGACCAATTTCAATGCGGAGGCTGAAGGGGTGACCTCGCTGGCTATCATCGAGCGGTTGCTCGAGGTCGTGCGGCCTGAGGCAGTCGATGTCGCTCTGGCTTCGTAAGGAGAGGGCAAACCATGCCGACTGACGCCTCGCGCCGGGGCTACTTTGATCCACTGGTCTTAGCCAAAATTGCCAATATGTCGCTGCGTGCGAGGCATGTGGTCGAGGAGTCTGTTGAGCGGTCTGCACGACAGCCCATATCGTGGTTATAGCGTCGAGTTTGCTGAACATCGGGAATATACCCCAGGTGATGAAATCCGCCACATTGACTGGAAAGCCTACGGCAAGTTTGACCGCTATTTCATCAAAGAGTACGAAGAGGAGACGAACCTCAGGGCCTACCTGCTGGTGGATGCCAGCGCCTCTATGGACTATGGTTCTGAGGGTCTGAGCAAGTTTGACTACAGTTGCTATCTCGCCGCCTCCCTGGCGTATCTGATGCTGCACCAAGGGGATGACGTCGGGCTGGTGACGTTCAATGCGCAAGTGCAACGCTATATTCCGCCGCGAGGTGGTATGCAGCATATGCACGCCCTGGCCGAGTCATCTCGAAGCAACGCGACCACAAGGTGAAACCCATCTAGACCAGGTACTGCGTGAGCTGGCCGGGCAAGCTGGTGCGAGCGTGGCATGATTGTCATTATTTCGGACCTCTTCGATGACCCTGAGGTTATCATGCGGGCGCTACGCTACTTCCGACACCGGCGCAATGAGGTCATCGTGTTTCACGTGTTGGATAAAAACGAACTGGAGTTTCCCTTTCAGCGGCTGACCGTTTTTGAGGATATTGAGGATACTGCCGTGCGTGTGTTGTCGGACCCGCGGGCGATTCGTGCTGCCTATCTGCAACAAATGGAGGCATTTCTAGCGAGAATACCAGCGGGCCTGTCGGCGTGAAACGATTGATTACAGTCTGTTCCCGACCACGACACCGCTCGACGTGGCGTTGACACGTTATTTAGCACGGCGGCAATAATTTCACGCGCCATGTATGGTTGACTACGAGTATGGGTCTCACATTCCTCCAGCCAGCTTTTTTATTCGGTGCTCTCGCTGCCGCCGTGCCGGTGATCATTCACCTCATCTATAGGCGCCGGGCCCTGGTGCATCGTTTTCCCGCCGTGCGTTTTCTCCTGCTGGCCGATAAACGCACGGCACGCAATTTCGCCTGGCGCAATGGTTGCTCCTGGCGCTACGCATGTTGGCGATCTGCCTGCTGGCTTTCAGTCTGGCTCGACCACACTTGACTGGGAGCAATGTTCAGGCTGCCGCGCTGGCGCCACCCCCAGGCGACGGTGTTCCTGGTCGACAATAGTTTAAGTATGCAATACCGGGATGGACAGGAGACCCGTCTGCAGCGAGCCAAGACGCTGACCAGTCGTCTCGTGCAGAGCTTGGCCCTAAACGATAGTGCCGTGAGTGCTACCGCTCCTGATGTCCGAAGAGGCTGCCAATGCCCCGGTCTCCTTGAGTCGTGATCAGGCCGCGCTTCAGGAACAACTCGCGGCGTTGCAGCCCAGTCATGCCACCGTTGACTGTGCCGAGCGCCTTCCAGCGCGCTTTTACCCTTTTGCAAGAAAGTCCGACATCACGCCGCCGCCTGATCTTCTTGTCAGATTTCACCATGCGTGGCTGGGAAGAGTTCCATTTATCACAGTTGTCAGTCGTTCCGGAGAACGTAACATTGCATTTCATCCGCCTGGGAGGGCCACAGCGCGATGCCAACGTCCTGATTACCGACGTGCGCATTACCGAAAAGCCTTTCATCGAGCATGCGCCGCTCGACGTCATGGCCGTAGTGCAGAACCGCAGTGCCACAGCGCTACGCAACGTGCGCGTCGATCTGTTCTTAGGGTCAAACGCCGTGGGCCAGCAACTGGTTGATCTGGGTCCTGATGAACAACTCACGGTGCCCTTTCGCATTGCCGCACCACCAGCGGGCTTACACTGGGGGAGATCCGCCTGGAAGGGGATGGGTTTGCTGAGGATGATCGCTTCTATTATGCTCTGCGTACCGTGACGCCAGTGCATGTGCTGCTCGTGGACGGGGACCCTGGCACCTCGCTGTTTGACAGTGAAATTTTTTACCTGCTGCAGGCGCTGCAACCACGCGGTGTCCTGGGACGGCCGCTATTTTTATCCCAAATCCATACCCTGGGAAGGCCTGGAACAAGAGCGCCTCAGTGACTACCAGGTGATCGCGTTGTGCAACGTCGAAGCGCTCACGCCCCAGGTACGCCAGCGCCTCTATCAGTTTGTCGTCGAGGGGCGGCTCTTCTTCTTCGCTGGCAATCGGGTCGATCCAGTGCGCTATAATGCCATGTTTTACCGGTCTGACACGCTCTTGCTGCCGCTTGCACTCGGTCAGCCAGCGCAACGCCAGCAGGAGCAGCCGATAGCCATTGGTACGGTGCACAGTGCACATGAGGCCCTCGCCACGTTCGCGGGCGAGGAAGCGCTGTTACAACGCGGGAAGTTCTATCGCTATGTCACCATGGAAGGAGCCAATACGGTGCCAGGGGTGAGAATGCTCCTGGCGTTGCAGGATGGTAGTCCTCTCCTGGTCGATAAGGATCTGGGACGTGGTCGCGTCCTGTTCTTTGCTTCCAGTGCTGATCGCGACTGGACCGATCTCCCGACACGCACGGCCTATGTGCCTTTGATCCACGGTTCTAGTAGGCTACGCCGCGCATTTGTCAGCGGCATCGCAGCGTCCTGGGACCATTATGCCAGAGGCCACACGCCTGCTCGGACGGGAGGAGGACGATGGCACCACCGTCACCATTCGCACGCCCGATGGCCAGGAACGCCTGACCCACTACGCACGCGATGGCGCCCTGACAGTAGCACCATACACATCCTACGGTCCCTGGCATCTATCGTCTGGCAACGCCAACAGAGTACCGATTTTCTGGCGGTCAATGGCACGCGTGCCGAGTCGAACTTTGAGAAAATCCAGGCTACGGAGATCCAAACGCGATTGCGCCCTCTCTCCGTGGTGCTTGAGGAAGAAGGAAACCCTGGGGCAAGCTGCCGCCGGCTCTGCACTCCCTACGCGAGAGCTGGCGAGTCTTGTCGCTGTTGACCTTAGTCGTCGTGCTGGCAGTGGAAAACGTATGCGCCAACCGTTTGTGAAGATCAGGGATTACACTGTGTTTGCTCCCTCGCCCTCTGGGCGAGGGTTTGCGTGAGGGTGAGGGAAAAGCTATACGATGAGATCACGCCGCACCTTCTTGCGCCACATGCTGCGCTGGGCTGTAGCGCATGCCTGCAACCCTGGGACTAGGCTACAGCGCGCGTACCGCCAGCCGAGGCCATCCCGGCATCAAACACGTTTGTTCTGGCACAGCTCCAGTACCGGGGTGGTCAGTGGGATCCACATCCACGCGCCACGATGCCTTTAATGCAAGAGGTGCGTTTACGCACCAGTGTGGAAACCCGTGATGAGCGCCAGGTCCTGACACTGCGTGATCCGGCCCTGTTTGCTTACCCGTTTCTGTATATGACGGGCGAGCGCGGTTTTGAACCCTTTAGCGATGAAGAATTAGAAATTCTACGGCGCTATTTGCTCTTTGGCGGCTTGTTGCTGATTGACGATGCGCGTGGCAACAAGGGGAGAGATTTTGACGCCAGTGTCCGCCAGGAGGTGGTACGTCTGTTTCCAGACCGGGCGCTCAAAATTCTCCCGCCTGACCATACGGTCTTTCGGACCTTTTACCTGATTCGCACCATTGGTGGCGTGCGTGTCGTGAATCCCTACCTGGAAGGGGTACAGGTGGAAGATCGGACTCCACTCCTGTACTGTCAGAATGGCCTGGGAGTGGCCTGGGAGCGCGATTATCTGGGTCGATTGGGTGGCGGCATGTCATCCGGGTGGGGAGGACGCAACGGCTCGAAGCGTTTAAACTTGGAGTCAACTGCGTGCTCTATGCTTTAACGGTGAACTACAAGCAGGACTTGATTCATTTACCCTTTATTCGTAAGAAACTCGGATGAACAGTCTACCCTTTTACCCATTGGTCTGGAAAACGGCGTCTGGCACCTTCCGCGGCAGTTTGACGTGGGACATGACGCTTCTCTGTTACGCTGACGCTCATTGTGGCCATTGGCTTTGTGCTGCTGCTGGTTCTGCAATGGCGCGACTTGCGGCAGCGCGTCTCTGTGCCAGTACGCTGGGGTCTCTGCCTCCTACGCGCAGTGGCTTACCTGCTCGTGCTGGGAATGCTGGTGAATCCATCGCTGCTCATCCAAAAGTCCTGCAAATTCTGCCACCCCATGGTCGTGATGATGGATACGTCGGGCAGTATGGCGTTATCCGAGCCAGGCAAACCGACTCGTCTGCAGCAAGTCAAGAACTATCTGCACAGCGGCGAGCATGCAGCCATCTGCAGCGCTCGCACAGCACTATCAACTCAAGCTGTACCAGTTTGACGAGACGGCACGCGCCGTCCCTGTGGAACGCTTGGAGGATCTCCAGGCTGGAGGGAGAAGTACGAGACATTCTCGGCTCACTGGTGACTGTCCTCGAAGAACAGCGCGGGACACAGCCAGTAGGGGTGTTACTCTTGAGTGATGGCGCACACCATGGCGCGGACACGGGCCTGGGACATCTCCGTCAGGCTGGTGTCCGCGTGGTGACGGTCGGTGTCGGCGCGCCGAGACCTACCGGGATATTCGCATTGCCTCTGTGCAGGCCCCGACGTTAGCGTTTGTACACTATCCTACAGGAGGTGAATGTCACGGTACAGACCTGGGGATATCAGTGGCGAGCATATCCCAGTAGTCTTGAAGCGCGCTGGGCGTGTAGTAGCCACCAAAACAGTGCAGATCACGGCTGATGTGTTCGAGCAACAGGTGCAATTTGAAATCGAGCCGGAGGAAGTTGGCGAGTTTACCTATACCGTCAGTGTGGCCCCGCACCTCGGGGAAGCGCTCACGGAGAACAACCAGGCGGACTTTCCTCTTTCAGTGGCTCGTGACAAGATTCGCGTGCTCTCTAGGTCTGTGGCAGTCCAACCTGGAATTATCGCTTCTTGCGTCAGGGTTTGAAGCAAGATCCGAGCATTGACATGATCTCCTTCGTCATCTTGCGGACCCCGACAGACGTCGTCAATGTGCCAGAAAGCCAGCTCAGTCTGATTCCCTTCCCCACCCAGCGTTTGTTTACGCAAGAACTCAAAAATTTTGACCTGATCATCTTTGAAAATTTCAGTTATCAGCTCTATTTCCCCTGGTACTATCTGGAGAACGTGCGCAAATATGTCCAGGAGGGCGGAGCCTTTGCCATGATTGGTGGCATGCTCGCCTTCTCCCGGAGGGTACGCCGGCACTCCTATCGAGGAGATTTTGCCTGTTTCCCTACGCCCAGACCGCAACGACTATCGCACAGTGACGCAGCGTCTGGTGCTGACGGAAGAGGGCAAAGCTCATCCCATTACCCGCCTCTCACCTGATGCCACGGAAAACCAGCGCATCTGGGATATGCTGCCAGAACTCGATGCGTTCAATTTCGTAGGACAGGCCAAACCTGGATGCCACCGTGTTGGGCATCAGCAGTGGCCGTCTGGACGACCGACCAGCCGTGCCCCTGCTGGCCATGCAGCGGTTTGGGGAAGGACGGACGTTGGCACTCATGAGTGACTATATCTGGAAATGGAATTTTCAGATGGCTGGTCAGCTGGATTCAAATCAATACTATCTGCAGTTCGTGCGTCAGATGGTGCGCTGGCTTATCCGTGATCCTATCCTCAAGCAGGTCAGAATTATGGCGGATGCCAGCGAGTTCCCTGTCGGCAGTGACGTCACGGGCACTCTGCAAGTGCTGCAAGACGATTATCGTCCTACAGAGAACGCGACCCTCAGCACGAAGTTGCGCACGCCCCATGGCACGGAGACACCAGTACAGTATGTGCCCACAGGCAATCCAGGGGAGTATCGCTACCGTTTCCGCGCTGATGAGGAAGGCATCTATGAACTCGACGTCCAGGCTGACATTGGTGGGAAAACCCATGAAGCGAATCGCTTGCTCCTGCGCGTCCAGCGTCCGGGTGACGAAAGCCAGCATGCGGCTCCCAATCATCAGCTGTTGCGGGACATTGCCGAGCGCACGGGCGGCACCTTTTTCCCATATACGCCCCGGCGCGTCCCTCAGTAGCGAGTCTCATCGAGTTTTTGGTGGAGCACCGAGTTACAAGGTCCTCGAAGAGACGCAGTTACGGCTCCGTGAGACCCTGCCGCTCTTTCTGGCTGGTTTTGGGCGTACTAGGGGTCGAGTGGTGGTGGCGGCGGCGGGCCGAGCTTGCTCTAAGGTCGACGCAGGATGGCGCGTGCAGGCGCGCCATCACCATGCGTAAGTAACAACGGCAACGCCAACAATTCATAGTCGCCAGGTGGTACTGTCCGCAAATCGAGCCCTTCCAAAATCAGGACCCCTGCTCCCAGCAGGGTGCGATGAACGGGAAAATCTTGACGCTCGAAGGCATCTACGGACAAATAGTCGATGCCCACGAGGCGCACCCCCACCTCCACCAGGAGGTGCGCTGCTGACTCTGTGAGTGCGATATAATTGGCCTGGAAGCCTGTTTTCTCCCATAACGCTGCATTGGGTGTTTGCAACAGGAGACGCTGGATACCGGCCAACCCCAGAGGGCGCAGGTCATCAGCAGTAAGGTGCGTCGTCGCATGGGGAAGGCACAGACCCGTGCTGGCCCCATGAGCAGGCGAAGATCAAGGTCGTCAATCGCCATGCCCTCCTCGAAGAAGTGGCGTGGCGCGTCGAGATGCGTCCCAGTGTGCGAACTCAGTACCAGACGGCTGACATTGGCGGCATCGCCCCATTGCAACTGGGCTATAGGAGTGATTGTGACCTCTGGATCACCAGGATAGACGAGGAGAGATGGCGATAGAGGAGCAGTAATATCATAGATATGCATGCCAGCACTCGCCTATAATTACGCGTACATTGCTACGCTACTATACAAGGAAGGAGCCATGTTAACACCAGACGAGATCCGTGCACTCCGTGAGTACACTGAAATGACCCAGGTACAGATGGCCCAGCTATTTCGGGTACGTCCAGCAGACGTGATCGCATGGGAAAACGGTACCCTCGAGCCTGATGCAGACCAGACGGCCCAGCTAGAACGTCTCCAGAGATCAGAGCAAAGAAGATGCGCTTTAAGTTTAACTGAGGCTTCCATCAACAGGTGTGAAAGCACCTTAGCGGAGTTGCTTCAGTTTCTCCGCCGCCTGTTGAGCTTCAGGACTATTGGGGTATTTTTCTGGACCTGTTGGAGGAAAACCGGGCATTACGTGCATCCTTCAGCTCAGCAAAGGCGTAGCCTTGCTTGAGCATAACTGCCCCGACTTTGGGATCCTGGCTATGTTTCTGGACGACCTCATCAAAAGCCACGATAGCCGCCTCATATTGCTTCTGGGCATACAGGGATTCACCAATCAAATACTGGGCATTTCCGGCCTGTGGAGACTTAGGAGCCTGCTTCAAATACTGCTTAAAATTTACCACAGCAGCCTCGTAGTTCTTCTCCTGGTAATCCTTCAAGGCCCGCTTGTACAACTGATCAGCAACATTCGCCTCCGCAGGTGATGGCGTCGCTGGCGGTCGTGATGTGGTATTTGTAGGCGGCAGCGCTGCCACCCGCGGTGTAGGTGGGGGGCGGTGGGGGTTGGGACGCCGGTGTTGCAGGCAATGGAGGAGTTGATGGGGACGAGTCCACCGTGGACAGAAGCCGGTGGAGCCGGCGATGACAGAGCCGGCTCTTGTTCTGGTTTCTGTTGAGCAACTGGAGGCGTAGCACCCTTCCGGGAAGAGGTTTGTTTTTCCAACTCACTCAAGCGGGTTTCAAAATCAGCCAGCTTGGTGGCAGAGATTCCCTCCCCCTGTCGTGCCACGCCGTACTCGGTGCTGGGTCTCCTGAATGTCACCCTGTAGGCGTTGGAGTTGTGTCCGCAACTCATCAAGGCTGGCAGCAGTCCGCGCCAAGTCACGTCGTGCCTCAGCCTGAGACTTTTCAAATTGGGCTACACGGTCACTGACATTCTGCAACCGCACCTCGACCGTCTGTTGGCGCTCACTACTCTGACGCTCCAACGCTTGGGCATCAGCACGCACAGCTTGCAGATCTCTGTCACTCGCACAGCCCATCATCAGACCGGGTAGGAGCAGACTCACCAGCACAAACACGCGTTTCATAGGTTTAACAACGTTCTATTGACCAGTAATCACAAAATGTGCACGCCGATTCCTGGCCCAGGCCGCTTCACTATGACCTGGGTCGAGAGGGCGCTCCTCCCCATAACTAATGGTAGATAGACGTCCTGCACTGATGCCGGCGGTGGTAAGGTACTGTTTCGCAGCATTGGCACGACGCTCGCCGAGGGCCAGATTATACTCGTTCGTTCCACGCTCGTCACAGTGCCCTTCGATCTGGGCTCTTATAGAGCTATTTTGATTCAAAAAACTCGCTTTCCTATCGAGGATGGTCCGAGCATCAGTTCGCAGGTCATACTTATCAAAGTCGAAAGTAATATCCTGATTCTGGAACTCTTGGAACGCCTGCTGGCTAATTGACGGTCAGGGGCAGGAGCAGGGGCAGGCGCAGGGGCGGGGGCGGAGGCGGAGGGGCAGCAGGCCGCGGCGGTGCCTCAGTCGTAGGCGGAGGGGGTTCTTCTTTGGCACAGCCAACAAAGAGAAACGTGAGGATCAGGGCGACCAGTGTCACACTGGACAGGATAGGACGCATAGCCATCGATCTTCCTCCTTATCTTTAGGTTAATACAGCTACCGCGCCGTACGCGCGACCCACTGTGACGTCAGACAAGCTGGGCCACTAGCGGGGAGCAGGTAGTTCGCTTGGCCATCTTCGCGCATCATATGGCGCTGCCGGGAACCACCCTGCGTGCTGGTGTACATCACAAATCGACCATTGGGCGCCCATATGGGAGCATCAGGGCTACCGCCACCACCAAGACGGGTTTGCCCACTGCCATCAGGACGGATCGTATAGACCCCGAGAGAACGATCTTCATCGGCACGCCCAACAAAGGCAATCACATCGTTGCGAGGTGACCACGTTGGGGCCGTATTATAGCGCCCTTCATAGGTCAGACGGATTGGCGCACTCCCTTGCAGATCAGTGACGTAGATCTGGGGAGAGCCAGAGCGGTCCGACACAAAAGCCAGTCGCTTCCCATCCGGCGCAAAACGTGGTGAGACGTCGATACCCCAGTCATTGGTGATGCGCTTCATCTGCTTACTTTTTGTATCATACACGAAAATCTCGCTGTTGCCATCAATTGTATGACTCAAGGACAGATAGCGCCCATCTGGTGACCAGGAACCTGCCATGGCCAAGCCAGCGCCAGAGGTCAGCCGTTCTTCTGCACCAGTCAACAAATTACGGACATAGAGATTCGGGTTTCCAGAACGGTATGAAGTATACGCCAAAGAGTACTATTTGGCGATAGGGACGGTGCCAAATTGAGTCCGCCATCGGCGACCAAGGGGCCGTGCACCATATCCGTCATAGTCCATAATCACGATGTCTTTACTATTTTTATTTTTCCTGGACTAACGCAGAGCACCTGCGTATCGAAGGGGCCAGTATCCCCTGTCAGCTCACGATAGACGACATCACTAAAACGGTGCGCCATTTCCCGATGACGTATTTTGGGCCCATTAAAATTATTACCGATCCTCATACGTTGCTGAGCCACATCGTGCAAGGCAAATTGCAGCGCCTACTTGCCCGTCCCCTGCGGCACCATCTAAACGCCCAGTAATGACCGCTATCACCCCAAGCGCCGCCCAACTGGAATACTGTAACTGCTCAACTGCCTGGGGGACTTCTGGGTACGTGGCCTGATCGGCAATACGAAAAAGCCCTGTATATTTCATGTCTTGCTGGAGGACACTACGGAGTTGCTGTCCAAGCACTAGATCAGCAGTCTCCCCAGGAATTGCGGCACCGCTAACGCCGGAAGTTCCGAACTTGATTGCTTTTCAATATCAATCTGCAACTGGGTTTGCGCCAGTACGCTACCATACCACCCCAAAAGCAGCACAACCACCATACTGCTAGAGCGCAGAAACAGTTTCTGCATAGTTCTCCTCGGGATATCCTTGCCTATCAGCTACTATCTCGAAAGTTCAGCGTGATATCGAGAGTGCGGTCAGCAATGCCCTCAGGCCAAAGCTGGCAAAGGCTGTGCCTGTTTGATAGCCTGCTGCAACGATTCATCAAACAGCGCATTGCCTGACCCTCGGACTAAACGAGCCTGCTCCACATTCCCAGCCCGGTTAATGCTGAGGAAAAAAGCTGCCTGCAAGCCTTTCGATCGCGGAGGTATATTCCAGGCGTTCTTAATCTTCGCCTCCAATTCTGCCTGATAGGCACGCAGACGAATGCCCGATAGACCCTCGGTCCCTGTGCTCCCAGCACCCGCAGTGCCCGTGCCTCTGCCGCCTCCAGGCGCACCACTCCCGCCTCCGGTACCCGCGGTACCGCTGCCCGAAAGAGCTACTACCCTCCCCAGAGTCGCCACTGCCGACACGGGCTCGTAGGCTGCGATACGCTGCTGCGCAGCCTGCTCTCCGCTTGCTCGGCACGCAAACTGCACCCGCTGCTCAGCAGCCTGTTGTTGCGCTTGTTGTTCACGCAACTGCGCCACTTTCTGCTGCACTGCCGTGGCTGTCTTCGTCCTCTGCAGTCTCCTGCTCTACCTGCCGCTCGCGCAGCTTTGCCAGCTTCTGCTGCGCTTCAGAAGGCGTCGAGGTCGACGGTGCCGGCGGCGGAGTTGGTTTCGTCTCCTTCTGCGCCAACGTCATCGCCTCAGGCGGTGGCTTCAGAGGAGCTGGTACCGCTTTTTCCACTACGGGCTTCGGGATAGGAGCGGGTGGCGCCGCCTTCTCCACCACGGGCTTCGGCGGAGGTGGTGCCGCCTTCTCCACCACGGGCTTCGGCGGAGGAGTAGTAACGGCTTTTTCCACCACGGGTTTGGGTGGAGGTGGGACAGGCTTTTCCACAGGTGGAGCAAATTTTTCCACTGATGGTGCAGCACCAGTCTCCACCTGTGCCGATTTTACCCCTCCAGATTCTTTACTATCCGGCTTTGCTGCGGGAACGCCACCGCCCTCTCCCAGAACCTGGTCGATGGCAACGGGGCTATCGCCTACCAGAAAGACCGTCTGAGGGCGCAGCCTATAGGGCTGGGATCGGCTTAACAGCCAGGCACTACCAAGCAGCCACAGGACTAACGCACCGTGCAAAACAAGGGACAGCACCACAGAGGAAGTCAACGACACATGCCCGTGCTCGACAGGCTGTGCGCGACCTGCAAGTGGCTGCTCTACCAACAGATTGTGGACGACCCGCAGTGGCTTTCATGGCTCTACCGAACAGGTTGGGGGTGACCTGCAGTGGCTGTCATCGTTTTGGAGTGGGCGTTGTAGGCGGAGGCTGAGTAATCATCCCCAGCTTGAGAATACCAGCCTTTTTCACCTCGTCCATCACCTGTAACACTTTGCCGTAGGGCACGTCAGTATCAGCGCGGAGAAAGATATCTTTATTGCGGCGCGTTTGATAGAGTGTTTGCAGCTTTGGACGCAAGGTATCCAACGTGTACGGCGTCTGATCTAGATAGATGCTCCCCTGTTTGTTCACTGTGAGCATCACCTGATCTTCCGCAGTGACCTGTGGTGTCCCCGCAGCAACGGGCAGGTTCACATCCAACTCATGCTGCAGCATGGGCGCTGTGATCATAAAAACAATGAGCAGCACCAACATGACATCGACCAATGGAGTCACATTGATCTCTGCCATAGCAGTACGCGACTTCCCGCCAACTCCCATGGCCATGGCGTTCTCATCCTCACTTAGCGCGTCAGGGGCATACGGTTACTGGCATTCCCACGAGACGCTAGGCGCCACGTTTGGGGCATACGTCTCAAATAGCTGCACCAGCTCCTCAATAAAACCCTCCATCTCCCCATCCATACGGCGCAGCCGACTGAGAAAATGATTATAAGCGACGACAGCAGGAATAGCCGCGGCCAGCCCGACGGCTGTCGCGATCAACGCATCCGCAATGCCTGGCCCGACCACGGCCAAAGAGGCCCCACTCCCCTGGCCAATAGCGTGAAAAAGACTGCATGATCCCCCATACCGTACCAAACAATCCAACAAAAGGCGCTACGCTCGCTGTGGTAGCCAGGAAGGGAAGTCCTTGCTCCAGGTGTTCCAGTTCTTCAGCTTGCCGTGGCCGCAGCGTCTGGCGCAAACGCTCTAACGTTGCCTCAGACAAGGGCACAAGCTCACTGTCCATGGCAACTCGTCGCCCATTGACCGGCACTGGCACTTCGAGGTATTGCTGCGCCACGCGAAAGAGATGGGCCAAGGGCGAGAACGCAAAACGGCGGGCGGCGGCGGCAATAAAAAGCCAGATCATTACTCGTGCGGAACACATGGAGAAAATTGGCATTATCACGCCGGGCTTTCTGCAGTACGCGCATCTTTTGGACAATAATGGTCCAGCAAACGACGGAAGCGAACGCCAGCGCTAACAGCACCAGCACCTGTACGACAGTTCCTAAACCGGCCAGGAGAGGGATAAGGCTTTGCAGACCTTTTGCAGAAATTGGTGTCATCTCGCTCAACTTCCTCGTCGATATTGCTGAATGATTGGGCAGGACGCCAGCTCTTGGCTTTGTACTTCGTTTTCCAGGGAGACATCCCACTGCCCACAGCATGGCGGCAGGATACAAAATTGCTCTAAAGTGTAGCATGCCTGACAACTTTTTGCATGACCTACTCCACGAACTTAGAAACTTTCTTGACGTACTTGACCATTAAATCTGTGCATCCAGAATAAGCTCGCCAGTATCAAACCGTCCGAGACGATAGGGGCTGGGCATCGAGTGTTGTCGAACGGCCCAGGCGGATGACCTCCGAGAGAATTTTTCCCACCGCTCGGCGCCAGCATGAGACCATGAGCCGCTGAAGCCTACGGCAAGAAAGAGGCAGGATGCGCGGGATGGACTCCTAAAATCGGATTTTCATCTGGCGTGACATCGTAGTGCCCAGCCCAGCCCCGCTGCAACTGCAGCGGGGTACAGGTGGGCAAGCGCCGTTGCAGCTGCGGCACAATATGCGTCTGGAAGCGCGTGGCGTCCCAATCGAAGTTAAAGCCGGGCGGCTCGTCCCGGACAATGGTCGTTGCCAGTATATGATCGTCGGTCTCGGTGTCGTGCCGAAAATGCACATCGCTGGGGTCAATGACCATGGGCAACTTATAGCCTAATGGCTGCGGCAGCGTGATATATAGCACGCCTGCCGGCGCACCGGGAGCACCGGCAACTCAAGGCCGACTGGCGTCGCTAGCTGCTGCGTCCATGGGCCAGTGGCGAGCACGAGCGCGGGTGTGGTGATGACGCCACTGGCTTGTGTCTGTACCGCGTACGTGTGCCCCGTGGCTGGCGTAAAACTGACCACTTCATCCTGCAACCAGATACAGCCCAATTCGCGCGCGCGTTCGACGAACCCCTGCAAGGCCCCGCGTGGATTCAGATAGCCGTCACGGCGTCCGTAGGTGGCCCCGGTCAATGTCATCGAGGCCCAAATGTGGAAATATCTCGAGCACCTGTTGAGGCGAGAGCAGCTCAACTTCCACCCCCATCTGACGCTGGATCTCGTATTTCTGCATAATGGCAGGACGCTGGGTCTCGTTAAAGAGGAAGAGGTAGCCACATTGATGGAAATGCGCCTGTGGTCGCCCCCACGCTCCGACCATGAGCTCGTCGAACTGCTCGTAGAACTGCAGGCTGTACCGTGCCAGCGCGATATTGCAGGGGACCCCATACTGCTGGCGCACCCCACCCATACTCATGGGAGTGGTGGCGCGGCTATAGGTGGTGTCGCGCTCGATGACGAGGAGGCGCCCTGAGAGACCATCCTGGCGCAGGTGATAGGCGATGCTGGCCCCAATGATACCCCCACCAATAATGACCACGTCTGCTGTCTCGTGCCATGCTCTCCACGCCTCCCTGTGCGTCTCTCTACCACGGTGCACCACATCATACCGATATTTCCGCCCTCGCGTCGTTAAGAAAATACCACCCACCGCCGATAGGAAGGGTACCGTTATCCGCATCACCGATCCACTGGCCACGTGCCCCTATGTGCGACACGCGCCAGACACCAGAGAGCTATTATATATGAGTCTCCCTAATAGACAGCAGGAATCCAGTCCCAGTATGCGCCGTGCGAAAATCCGCACGTTGCTCCAAAATTACGAGGAAATCCCCACCGTGCCCAGCATGGTGGAAACCATCACGGCGCTGACCGCGGATGTCAACTGCTCACTCGCTGCGCTGGAGGCCGCCATCAAAACCGATCAGTCCTGTGTGGCGCGCCTCCTCCAGGTGGCCAATTCGGCCTTCTATGGTTCTGGGGCCAATCGCACTGTGACCTCAGTGCGCCGCGCTATCCGCATGTTCGGCTTCAATGCCGTGCAAAACATCACACTGAGCTTGACAACCTTTGACTGTTTCCGCACCCAGAATACGGTCGAAATTGCCACGGTATACGCTATGCGCCTGCATAGCATCGCCGTGGCAACCCTCGCCCAGCGTATCGCGCAAACGTGCCCACGTGACCTCGACCCGGAGCTGGCGTTATTGTGCCGAGCTTGCTGCATGACCTGGGACGTGTAATCTTACTGCACCTCTTCCCACAAGAATACCATCAGCTCCTGACGCAGTTCGCCCACGATCCCGAGACTGACATGTCCAAAGCCGAGTTCGACACCTTCGCGGTGACGCATGCAGTGGCAGGGACAATGGCTCGGGGAACACTGGCATTTTCCCCGCCCATTTTGCAAGTCATTGCCACGCACCACTCCACCCAGGCCACCAATCCACTGGTCGCGACGGTGATGCTCGCGAACACCCTGGCCAACATGTACGGCGCTGGGCTTGGGGGCGCAGTACGGTCTTCGAGTGTGGACAGCCTGTTGCGTACGCTCGGTCTGCCACCCGGACAGGTCGATCAGTACACCAAGTATCTCGCCACCGAACTCCCCCACCTCAATGACATCGTCACCTACAGCTAAACCGTATCGGCAGTTTCCGCGTGCGTCTCGCACGGCCACCAGTACAATATGGCGAATAGCCTCCAGCTCTCTGCCATCAGCTCTCTGCGAAGAGAAGTACGAGTGTGGCCTTTCGTCCAACTATCATGGGAACACATGGCATGGTCGCCACAGAGCATTATCTGTCGGCCTTCATCGGTGCCACGATCTTGCGCCAGGGCGGCAATGCCGTGGATGCTGCGGTCGCGGCCATTTTTGCTGAGGGTGTGGTGAATCCCACATGCACACCCTGGGTGGCGAAGTCCCGATGCTGATCTCGATTGCAGCCACAGGGCAGGTCGTGGCGCTCAATGGGAATACTGCCGCGCCCCAACGTGCTACCATCGACTGGTTTACCCAGCGCGGCATGACGCTCATCCGGGTGAGGGGCTGTTGGCAGCCGGGGTCCCCGCCGCGTGCGACGCGCTGCTCACCGCGCTGGAACATTTCGGCACGATGTCACTCGCAGAGGTGCTCGAACCGGCACTCGCCTTGGCCAGCGCCGGCTTTCCGGTGCATCCTGGCCTGCGTGGCCCCAGTGACTACCTGCCATTCTCCATCTGGCACAATCAGGACAAATTCCGTCGAGCAGTGGCCCACCTCAGCGCAGCTCTATATGCCCCAGGGGCGCTTGCCGGACGTGGGGAGGTGTGGCGGAATCCCGACCTGGCCCGGACCTTCTCACTCCTCCTGGAGGCGGAGCGCACGGCAGCTTCGCAGGGCCGCACGGCCGGGCTGCAGGCGGCGCGAGACGTGTTTTATCGTGGTGAGATCGCCCAGCACATCGTGGCGTTTTCGCAGCGCCATGGGGGTCTTCTCGAACTCGATGACCTGGCAACGTTTACCACCAGGATAGAGACACCAGCCTCGATCCTCTATCGAGGCTACGAGGTGTTCAAATGCGGTCCGTGGAGCCAGGGGCCGGTTTTTTACAGCAGCTCCGCCTGCTCGAAGGCTACGATCTACGCGCCCTGGGACACAATTCGCGCGGCCTACATCCATCACCCGTGACGGAAGCGAGCAAAGCTGGCCTTTGCTGACCGCGAGGCTCTACTACGGCGACCCTGAGTTTCGTGCACGTGCCGCTGCCAGAGCTGCTCTCCGACACCTACACTGCGGCACGCCGCCAATTGATCGACCCTGATCGGGCTGCACTGGACCTGCGTCCAGGTGATCCCTACAGCGGCGCTGCCCTGCGCCTCGGCCAGGGCCCCTGGTCGGGCGCGAGTGGCAGCGTGGCACCGTGCACGTGGCGGTGGTGGACAGCGCGCGCAATCATGGTAGCCGCAACGCCTAGCGGTGCCTGGCTCGCCGGCTCACCGGTCGTAGAGGGTTTGGGTTTCCCGCTGACCACCCGCATCCAGGTTTTTACCTGGAGCCCCACCATCCCAATGCGCTCGCACCGCGCAAGCGGCCACGCACCACCCTCACACCTTCGCTGGTGCGGCGCGACGGCAAACCCTTTATGGCCTTCGGCACCATGGGCCTCGACCAGCAAGACCAGTGGACCCTGCAATTTTTCTCTCAATGTGGTGGACTTCGGCATGCCGCTGCAAGAAGCCATCGAAGCCCCCAAGTTCAGCAGCCGGCATTTCCCGAGTTCGATCTATCCGCACACCGCAGACCCTGGACTGCTGCGGGTCGAAGGCAGAATTCCCTATGAGGTACAGCGGAGCCTTACAGGCGAAGGGCCATGACGATTGCCCTCCAACCCGACTGGATCGAGGGATACATTGTTGGCGTGCAGGTTGATACCGAGCGCGGTGTGGTATGGGGGCGCCGACCCCCGTGGCGAGCTGTCGACACTCCTCGCCTGGCCTATGCGATCGGGTGGTAGTGATACATCTCACCACAGTTTGACGCACAACAAGCGACGCGTGAGGGCTCTGCCAAGGAGATGTCTCGGGATAGGTTTGAGCGCTGGGTTTCCTCTGCTCTCATAATGGCCTTCCGTCGCCACACTTTGCAGGAGGTGCATATGAGAAGGAACAACATTACGGAATTTCCATGTGCCTTTGCCTGACGATCTCTACAAGCAGCTCCACGCAGAGGCTGAAGCGCTCCCAGCAACCTGCAGACAGCATCTGGCCTCGTGATGCCATTGCGTGGTGGCTACAGCAGCGTCGAAGGCTGCGCTCCACGAGTGCCATCTGCGCTTATGCGGCGCAATATGCTGGGACTGCCGCTGACGTAGACCAGGCACTGGAGGTACGCCTACGGTGGAACACTTGCTTGCTGAGTGAGGAAGACGTATAGTGCAGCGGGGGATATCTACTGGGCTGATCTCACACCGCGTTCGGGTTCTGAGCAGAGAGGACGGCGACCCGTGGTCATCGTCTCTCATGATGGTTTCAACCAGACACCTGGCTGGCGCTCTATTCACGTGGTGCCGATTTCCACGGACTCAGCCGCCCCAAGCCAGGCGCGGACCCAACAGCGACATATCTGCCAGAGAGCGGGAGAGATCTGGGCGGGCCAGTGCGCCGCTCTTGTGGTCATCGGGTTACGGCGCTCGACCGGGCTAAGCCTCACCCAACATGTGGGAATCGCTCTGCCCATGATCTGCCTGGCCCTCAAATCGAGAACGGCCTCAAGGCGCCGCGCGCTCGATAATGGCATAGCACACGCCGTAGTGCGGCATCCTCGCTCAGTGCTTCTCTCCGCCTCGGATGTGATACCTACAAGCCAGCGGTGCTCCTGGCCTTCAGTTGCAAAGGGCGCAGTGTTTTGTCCGTCGTGTGCCGGCGTAGCGGCCCAGACCGCAGCACTACCGGAACGATGAGTCAGTACCCAACTGCGCACAGCACGAGGCTTAGCAGATCCAAAGCCATGCGGGAATAGGCTCTCAGAGCAGAGGCAGATTGCCCGTGCCAGACGCTGGGCAGCTGACAACAGCGGCTGCGTTTCGTGCCTTAAGTTGGTGGACATAAATTTTTATCTATTCTATCCTATTGCAAAAGCAATGGTATAGTCCGTTCCGAAACCTTGTGGCAGGATATCTTCTCGGAGATTGGAGCAAGCTAAACACGGCAAAGATACATAAGCAGAAAAACGGCATCCAGGAGTATTTTATGAAGCGTCATAGATCCTATTGTTTAATCTGCACCAGGGCAACATAGGTAAGTAAACTTCAGCTGCCCGCAACTTCAGTCAGCCGTCATCGCTCCCAAAGAGGGGGTTCGGGGCCCAGCTGCGAGCGCCCGCGTGTGCCGATCGCGGTTGGGATGAGCGCGCCGGGCATGACACGCGAGATATGTCATGGCCGCCTCCAGCGCGTCATAGAGCCCTGCCACGTCCCCGGTCTTCAATGCCTCGACAATCCTGCCTAAGACGTGCACGGCACACACCATGGCCACCTTGCGCGTGGACATGGGCACCTTAACGAGGAGTTGGGTCATATGGGCCAAAAAACCGTTTGAGCGCCGCGGCGGCAATGGCGGCCCAAATCAGCCCCTCGGACGATCGCGCGGCTTTTCGGTATCAAAGGCATGCAGATTGGCGTAGGATTTCCACTCCTTAAACAGTAATTCCACTTGCCATCTCCATTTGTAGGCCCGACAGATCACCTCGATTGGGGTACCGTTTGGGTGGCAGGTTCGTCAGGAAATAGCAGAAGCTCTTGGTCCGGCGGTTCCAGCTGATAATCAGACGCAGACGCAGCGGGTGTCCATCCACCTGCCACTGCACCACGATGGTCAACCCGCTGGCGTTTGGGGAGCTTGGCGTGCCATCGCCTGGAGCGGCTTGTTGCGCCGCGGCGAACGCAGCCGTTGCCGTCTTCGCGAAACGCCTCGACGACCTCGCGGATTCATCCCGCCTTGCAGGATCGAGTGGTGGAGCGCCCGGCCGCGGGCGCAGGGATTCGTGCTGCCGCATCGGCGCTAGCGGTGGAACGGGCAGCGCTGCTGGCTCGGCGATATCGGCGGAACAGCAAGGACCTATGAGTGGTTGACGGCCTCGAGCGGGGCGTCACCAGGCAAAGTCCATGATCCACCTCATGCTGCGGCGGCTCAGGCCTGACAAAGACCAAGCAGATGCCCGCGTTTACCCATAGGAGGCCCACCCCGGAAAGCCGCAAACACCCACATTGGAACCGGACACGACCATGCTAAGTTGTCCGTGGTCCATCTGGGACTCCTTTCGTGGTATCCAAAGCCACACACCCAAGAGGAGTTTCGGATGGATCACCATAAAAATCCACAATAAAATCAAATACTTAAAAGTACTTACCTGAGATCAACGGCTACACGCTCTGCGAATCAGAAAAGCAGGTACCTCGGCCACACCTAACACAGATCCCGGAATCCAGGTACTTAGATGTGTCTGGCTTTCGACGGCGCATTATCGGGCAATCCTTACACGCTTTGCCCTTCCGCTCGTAGCGTTTGCAACAGGTCGATTTCCGTGCCATAGGTGCTCTTTCGTAAGAGAAAGTCTGCTGCTCAGGGCACTGTGAGGATGAGCATGGGCCACTCGCCGCTCACAGGCACGCAGCTGTTAGGGATGGAGGGCTTGGTGCTGCAACGCGGCCTGAGCACGACCGGCGCATGGCAAAGGTATGACTTTCCGTGCCTGCCGATCAAGGGGCACGGTGTCCAAAACGACTCCGCACGTAGCCGAGCGTCCGGAGTAGGGCTTGCGCGGCTGGACGGTCCAGCTTGAGCGTGTGCTGGCGGTACCAGCCTACACCAGGACCCCAGGCGAGACAGCGCAGCTCGATATGGACATCCTTCTTCTCGTCCTGGAGAAGTGCAACTTCCAGGACAGTGTCTGCACTCCCCTGGGGAATAGTCGCAATGATATTTTCTTGCATACATGCCCTCCCCACACGGCTATCCTGGCAAGCCATGTGGCACCCGTCACGCCTCTGTATACGCCAGACCTACAGCACTCGTCACAGCACTACGAACTACAAAATTGAGCCTGTCCGATTATCTACATAATGATTTTGAAAATCGTTCTCAAGTGTATGAATTGTGTGTGGTCCCTTGTCAAGCCACGGATGACCGGGATTCCCATTTACGGCTATTGGGTCTAAATTCAGGCTGACATTGGTGGGGCAGTCATCTCAAGACCCACGGGAAATTTTTGGTCAATCGACGGCCTGAGCTTCGCCTGGATCTTGCATTGCTCGGTGAGCGAGTATCGCCCGCGCAGTCGGCTCGTGGAGCTGTCCGAGAATTAAGACCAGTAGATCTGTACGAAATGTTTTGGAGCTTGTGGGTCCCGATGGCTGCTGTCTGTGACCTCATCTTGGCTCCTCCAAGAGCGGTTTCTCTCCGCACACCCTTCTTCTCACGAGACCTTGCCCGTCCCCGGAGGAGGCTACGGCCTTAGGCGGCGAGTTGGGCACTCCCATAGCGCCAAATCTTGAGCAGATTATGCGTCAGGCAGACCAGACGCCATTCGCCACGGATCTTCTCCAAGCCACGCAGCAAGAAGCGGCGGAACCCACGCGCTTCTTTGATCTGGCCAAACACGGGTTCCACGATGACCTTGCGCCTCGCGTACAACGCCTTCCCTGCAGGCGTCCGTACTTTCGCCGCCATGCGCTCTTTTGCCGTGGCGGGCGGGCGCTCGCCTCAGCCTCCGAGCCATGATGCCGTTGGCGACCCGTCGCCATGTACGGATCGAACCCTAAGTCCTCCAGGGCCTGTGCCGCTGTCTCACTGTAATAGCCATTATCCAAGGTCGCCGGGATGGCGTGGGCCGCGCCCGCCTCGTCTTTGGGGGCACAATACCCGCCTGGGCCAAGGTCGCCAGCGTTGCCTGGGCCATAGGCTCTGCCTGCTGTGTGTCGTTCGACGCGTCGGTGACGTCACAGGCCACGATGATCTGACAGGCCTCGTCGACACTGACTTGCGCGTTGCCGCAGTAATCCCAGCCTTTGTTGTTGGTTGGCATAATATGCAGCTCAGGATCGGTGAAATTGCTCTGCGCGTTGTCCGTCGGGGCATCTACCACAGGCTTGGGCGCTTTGCCGCGGCGCTTCTGGCCTGTCCGTTGGCGCTCCGCCTCCGCCGTCGGCGCGGTGCTGACGCTCGGCGTCAGCGTCCGCCGTGGCCCGCGCCTCCAACCGGCGCATGGCCGCCTCAATCGTGGCCAGGCGGTCCTCGCGGCGCGCCAACTCGGCGGGCAATTCATCACCTCGACGACTCCCAAGCACCGCATCCTCCGCTTCGTCCTGCTGATACGCCGCCGTCACCAAGGCCTCAATCTCTTCACGCAAGCGCTCTACTTCCTTGCGCATATACCCGTAACTCCTGGCCTTGTGCCGCGACGCATTGCCCTGGATTTTCGTGCCATCGGTCGACACGTTGCCCAACTCCACCAGGCCCGCTTCGCTGGCCAAGCGCACCACCTGCACAAACACCTCTTTGAAGGCCTCCAGATGCTGCTTACGGAAATCACTGATGGTCCGGAAGTCTGGACGTTCCTGCCCCACAATCGCCATGAACGCGAGATTGCGTTCGCAGGCCAACGCGATCTTGCGGCTCGAAAACACCCCGACGCAGTAGGCATAGAGCAACAGACACACCATCATGGCGGGATCAAACGGTGGGGCCTCGCGGGTTTCCTGCTCATAGGGGGCGTAGAAGCGGCGTACATTCAGCCGCGGCACGGTATCCAGCAGGAAGAACACCAAGTCGCCTTCGGGCAGCTTCGCTGCCGGGCTTTGGGCTTCGTGTCTGTAACGCTCAGGGTCCCAGGGGCGATATGTTTTCCCGTGTTGTTCGCTCATCATCGGTCTCCGCGTCGCGACGTGACAGAGGATGCACAGTGAGAGAAAAGCTATCATAGCCTGCTGTCCCATCAACGGCAACAACCAGTCGGAGAACTCGTCAAGTGTTTTTTATGGACAGCTCCTGTTCCTGGACAAAAATATTTATGTATATTACCATTTTGATCCTCATTGATACCTAGAACATTGAGCTTCTGCTCGCTGCAACATCATGCAAAAAGGCCAAGATGATCCATGCGATTTATGCGCGATCTCAGTCCTGAGACACAACGGTTACTCCGCAGATGTTCTAAAGAGAGTCAGCATCATCGTGTCAGACAACGTGCGCATTGTCTTCTCCTCAGTTTTGGTGGTAAAACGACCACGGAACTGATGCATATTTTTGCTGTAGAACGTCTGACCATCTATCATTGGTTCGATGCGTGGGAAAAGCGTCGTTTTGCAGGACTCTATGATCATGCAAAGTGTGGACGCCCTCCCAAACTGACAGAAGCAGAACAAGAGCAAGCGCAACAATATATTGTCCAGCATCCTCAAAATATGAAGAAGGTCGTCTATCTGATCGAACAAGAGACCTCGAAACGCGTGAGCACGAAAACGATCAAACGTCTGCTAAAAAAACCGCTATGTCTGGAAACGGATCAAGCACACACCAGAGAAGAGCCCAGATCCTGCGCAATATGAGCGCAGCAAAACCTTGATCAATCGACTCCATGACCGTGAAAGGCGCGGAGAGTGTGCTGTGTGGTATGTTGATGCCTCCGGATTTTGTTTAACGCCCTCTCTTCCCTCTGCGTGGCAACCTCTTGGCTCTGTGATTGAGGTCCCAACGTCAACGCACAACAGACGGCTCAACGTTTGAGGGTTTCTTACTCGTCATAATGACCTATTTCCCTATATTATTGAGGGGCGAGTTGATACCGATGTGGTGATCGAATGCTTTGAACAATTGAGCCAACAACTGAAGAAAAGATCCTATGTCTTCCTGGATAATGCTTCTATACATAAGTCACATGCATTTATTCAACATATTCCCCAGTGGGTCAAACGTGGCCTTCTTATCAAATATTTACCACCCTATAGCCCGGAATTGAATCTCATCGAGATACTATGGCGCTTCATGAAATACTACTGGATGCCGTTTTCTGCTTATGTCTCTTTGCAGTGTTTGCTCCAATCTATAGAAGATATCCTGCAACGTTTCGGAACGGAATATACCATTGCTTTTGAAATAAAGTGAATAGATAAAAACTTATGTCCATCAATGAGATCAAAGCGCCACCGTCATCGCTGGCAATTGCAGGCTGGCTTGAAAACCTTCCTGCGTCAAGCGCTGAGGCAAATATTTCATTTATCCCCTACAGGGCGCTGCCCTGGCGAATCAGGCATCTGTCGCTGGCGAAAGTCTCCCAATCACCCCAAGAGCCAGCGAGCATGTCCAGTCAGGGACGATTGTGGTGGAGGGTCGAATCACGATCTCGGCTGAGTGGCAGTGTGCCCTGTCCGATCGTCAGTCAGCGTCGTACACGACTATCCGCATAATTCCTCGACCGTACGTGATCCAATGCGTGAAATCACTCCGCAGGCGTGTTCCTCTGTCGCATTTTTAGTTGATGCTAATCATGACAATCATTATCATCACAGTTTTCAATAATCAATCAGTACGACTCTGCCAGGCGAGCCAGCGCTATCTGGCAGCGTTTCCAATCACCTCGGCATGGCAGAGACTCCTGATCATCAGGCGCTGTGCCCCCCTCAGGAGGCAAGGTATGGCCATTATGTGTATCATGTGTCTGGGAGATTGCGCGTAAAATCACCTGTCGTCAAGAAGAAACTCATACCGAGCTGAACGGACCTTCCAGGAATTGTTGGGAGCTGTGCCAGGGATATGCTTATGTGTGCTCTGTGCAACGGTGGCGATGGAATGGATGAAGGGGCCAACCGGATCGGGCGTGGTCCCTCTTTCAGGGCATACCGGGTACCTGTGAGTCGTTGGGAGTCAGGCAGGTAAAGCGCCAGGCCTGCATACTGCTGAAAGTCAGCGCAAGAAGATACCCAAGAGTACGGCGTTTCTGACTGAGACGTAGCATTGTGTGAAGGCGTTGACAATTTATGAGTCGCAGAAGATGGAGGGCATTATGGTACAGACCCCGCCAACCAGCCCTTTTAAGGTGAGGCCAACTTAGCCATATCGAGCCATGAGTAATTTGGCCGTAGAGACATGTCCCTGCTTCGAACTACCGTCATGATTTGGGGCGTGGTTTCTTCGGTCCTCTGGGGCTTTTTCGGTACGCCTGCAGGTTCACCCGCTGGGCCAAATCGAGCAATGTCGCCACCATTTCAGGCGCACTCATGCGAGTAAAACACGTCCCACTCCACCTCGGGTATCGCGATCATCATCCCGTTATACGTCGTCGATATGTCGTTGGCCATATAGTAGAGCGACACCTCTTCATCCACTCTTTCCTGGCCATGCACACCCCGTAAAGCCGCCAACACGACCGCCAAGAGATTGTAGGCAACCAAGGCGAGGCAAAACCCAAACAACGCCGCTTTGGGATAACCCAACGTATTGATTTCAGAATGAAAATAGGCCTCCAGATGCTGGAAGGCCGTCTCCAGCGTCCAGCGTTTGCGATACAGCCTGGCCACCCGTGTGGCCGAGACCTTGCGAGCGGGGACATTCGTCAAGATATAGAGCAACGTCGCGCCGTCGCGCGTGGCGTGGTCCAACTTGATCCGCAGACGCCGGAACGTATGCGCGACACCCTGCCCATCCACCACCCGCACCCGTTGCTCAGCAATTTGTCCCCGTCTCCACACGACCCAGCGGGCGCAGAGGCGTGCGAATCTCGAAGGGCAAGCCCCGATGCTCCCGAATGATAAAGCCCGCCCCTCGATGATCGATGTCGCACAGAAAGTCCCGCGTACAGAAGTTGCGATCGGCAATCCAGAGGTCACCCGCCTGCACCGTCTTGAGGACGACACCGAACAGCGAGCGCTCTTGGGCATGGCCATCTTCGCACGGAAAAACGTCACGCACTAAGCCCTGATCCGGTGCATAGACCACCAGCGACTTCCCCGGTAAAGCGCCGGCTTCCACCCGTCGCAACACCTCGAGCCGATGCTCGCTTGCTTCCAGACAATTGCCATCGATAATCTTGACCTGATAGCCGCTGAGCCAGGGCTCGCGGTTACCCCCAGTTGCTCGATCAGCGGCGCCAACTGGTGGGCACTATAGCGGACCAATGCTGCCGAGGTGTGGGGCTCGATCTCTTTGCAGTTTGTTGTAGACCGAGACCACCGACGTCCCGACCTGCGCTTCTTGCGCCCGATAGGCCGCATGGACAGAGGGCTGCAGGCGAAAGACCACTTGACTCATCAGGTCATAGACCGTTGAAAATAACAGTTCGCGGGTATACTGCTTTTTGGCGGTGCGCTCATACCACCAATCGAGGGGATCAGGCCCCAACACCCGCTCCAGCGTGCCACGCACCATCACCGAGATCGGACTTTTTCGACAAACCGTTCAAACACGTCACCGAGCATCTGAGGCCTCCTTGCGGGTGTCAGTTGAGAAGGCCTCTAGTTTACACCATGCCGGCAACGTAAAAATGCGCTCACCTTGCGCGGGCTGACCCCACTAACCCAGACACCAGCCGCCCGCATCACCGATGTCATGTCCGCCACGGAAGCGGATTAGCACGGCTGATCTCATGCAGGGCGCCCGGAAATCATCATACTCCATCAAGGGGAGGAATATCTGCTGCGGATCACGAAGATCGGCAAGCTCATTCTCACCAAGTAAGGCTCTCTCACCCAGCCAGCCATTGACCTTCTTCCGTCAGGTAGCCAGCCAGGGAACCGAGACACACAAGTGGGCGATAAAGGCAAGATCATTTGTATTGACCGTCTTGCAGGATGTGCAAGGACTGGCGGTCTTCTCCCATCGTCAACAAGGCATGGCTGCGAAGGAGAGGCAATGCAGAGTACACAGAGGGGGTGGGTGGCCGTAGGGGATAGCAGCACTGCTTGGGCTCCACGCCGGGGCGCCAAAGCGCAAAGGTCCAGCGACACGCCACAGGCCCTGGCGCAACAGCAGGCTTCTCCAGGGCCTGCGGCAGCGCCATCGGAGAAACCGCTGAGCGCCGCAGTCGTTATATGAGGCCATTGCCGAGCGCGTCCATGTAGGGGGCTACGCCTCTCCATATGCATCAAGCTAAGCCGCTTGGTCCACCATCATTGTCTCCCCTGTGCACAACTCTCGCGGAAAGACTCCCTCCTGCGAGCAATTGCTGACTGGTTCTTCGCTTCCTTTTTTGTTTGCACAGCAGCACCACCATGTCACGGCGGAGGTCACTCCACAGGGTCTCTACCGTGCTATCCTCGATGGCATGTGCAAAGCGGTCTTTGCGCTTCAGCCACAGAATGAGTTTATGGAGACTCAGTTCTCTCCGTAACACAGAGACCGCATACCACGAGGCATACGCACAGATACGCATCAACATCGTAATGGTCGTCAGTCGCCCATAGAGCAGACATTTGATGCGCTCCGGACGTGTCCCAGCAAGGACATGAATATGCAATAAGGATTTCCATTGTTTCAAACAGTAGTTCGATTTGCCAGCGGATGCGGTAGGACGGTGGCGACCACCGCTGCCACCCAGATTTCTGGATGGACATTCGTGATATACCAGCCAAACTGCAACCAGTGCAGGTACGCTTGCGTGGGTGTAAGCGACCTTTCTTCCGGGCCGTTTCATACGCGCTGCGCCGCCGCTGCTCTCATGACCTCCTCCGGCAGCGATAGCCAACACCCGGCAGGGGAGCCGGGGTTGCCCGAGATAGCCCGCCAGCTCCACCAACGGCATCCCGGGCGGCGTGACGCTGGATGTGTCGACCAGCCAGAGCGGCTCGCTCGCTTCTGCCGAGAGGTGATGACGACCGTGCGCTTAAGCGGCTGAGAAACCACGCCTGCTTCGCGGCGATCTGACTCAGGACCTCAAGGCGTAAAAGCCTAGCCTGGTCGCGATGATTCGCGGTCGCCCTCGCCCGCAGGTGGACACCGCGGCGGCGTGCTCCTGATCGGTGGCCTCGCCCATCGGTCACGACCAGGTCGCGCAGCCGACGGCGGAGTAGTTCATGCAAATGACATCAATTTTCACGGTAGCGCTGCTGGCACTGCCACCGGACCTCGAAAGGCGTCTGCCAGTTTGTGGTGGAGACGACACTGCGTACTATCTTCGAGGAACACCCGGCCAAACGGTGCCAGTAATCCTCGCGTGAGCTGGGCATACAGGGGTTCGAGCTGCCGCGCGCAGCGCCAGTTGGAAGACCTCCTGCTATACGCCACAGCCTACGGCTGTTGAGCTCGTTGACAAGGCTAGGGGTCAGCACGGCGTGCGGGTTGCGTTGCCGGAGCAGGTCACAGAGCCCCTCCCAAAGACACCGCCGGGTCGTCCAGCATTTCCGTTGTCATCAAGGCCACATAAGTCCCGACCAGTCATTTTGCTGCTGGCCCGTTGAATAAAATGGCTCTGACGGGCCAGGGCCTCTAAGCGGTCTGGGGCCACACATGCTCGCGAGTTTCTCTTGGATTTTTCCTGCGAACTGTTTAGGCCTCTAGTTTATCGTCATGAGGATCGCTCTTTCGCGACGATGTGATCTGCGCAAATTCACATCGTACAGGCGGTCCCTCGCGAGGAGCAAACCTTCAGATCACTCGGAGTTGCATGCTCTTGTGCGGCTTAGCTTTTTTGGATGCATATGGGCTACGCCTCCTTCCGCTATGAGGCCAATGACCTCCAAGATTTCAATGATGGTTTCGACTTCCGCCGGTTTGTCCTGGCCCTCAACGCCAACCCAGCCCGGCGGTTGCACTTCAATTTCGAACTGGAATTCGAGCGTTTTACCGGACTTGAACTGGAGCGGGAGATCAAGTCCAGTCCTGAGGGGATTGAGATCGAACAGGCACTTGAGGGCTCGAATCAATCCGAGATCAGGATCGAGCAGGCCTGGATGCAGTATGACATTGTCCCCTGGCTGAACTTCCGTGCTGGCGCGCTCCTCGTGCCTTTGGGCCGCTTTAATATCATGCATGATGACAACCGCTGGAACATCCCCCGCCGGACTTTAGTGGACCGGGGCGTCCCAGTGCTGCCGGTCAAGGCAGCCTGGACGGAACTGGGAGCCGGGTTTGCGGGAGAAATACCACTGGGGAAACAGGGATTGTTGAGCTATCAGCTCTACGTGGTGAACGGGGTCGTCCTGGATACGGAGATCGAGGAAGAGGCGGAGTTCCAGCAGGGAGAAGGGGGGTACTGGCACGTACCGTGAAACTCCAACCAGCCAATGGGCCTTTCGATCAGGATCTCAACAGCGGAAAGCGGTCGCGGCCCGCGTCAACCTGAGCCCCAGCCTGGGCTCTGAAGTCGCCATCTCGGGCTATGCTGGGGACTACGTGCCGAGCTTCCTCAACACCTCGAAAACCGTGTGGTCGATCGCGGCAGATGGCAAAACCGCTCTGGGTTCCTGGAGATTGAAGGCGAGTATGTGTACACCCACTGGGGAGACGTTGCAGGGTTGCCCGTGCCTTTGCCCAGCGTGTCCAAAATGCGTCCGTGGCGAACGCCACTCCTCGCAAGTGACCGAGCTTGAACTTCGAGCTGGCCAACCTGGCGACCGCGAAGAGTGGCTACTGGTTAGAATTCCGCTATCCCTTCTGGCCCGCTGCCCTCAGTCAGACCCTGCTGGGACGTGACTTTGCCAATCCCCAACTGGTGCCTGTCGTGCGCTGGGAACAGGTGTTTTTCAATAAGCTCTTGACTGACCTTGACTTTACCAATGGTGGTATCACCGTTCTCAGAACCAGGAATGCCACACTGAATCGCTTCACCGTAGGCTTCGCCTACCGGCCGACCCCTCTGGGTGTTCTCACTGGCATACGAACGGACGTTTACGTCGAACGGTTCAGGGTCTCTAGCGGGCCTCACCAATTTCCTGCCAGCTCAACCAAACGAAAATACCGCCAATGCCTTCCTGATGGGCGTTGCCATTGGCTTTTAAGCAGAGGAAGCCGTCTGTGCTATCACGCCGCACGTTTGCGCTCGGTCTCATGACCCAGGCTGCCGGTTTACTCCCAGGGGAGTTGCATGCCCAGGAAGGCATGTTCCTGACAGAGGCCACGGCACCAGCGGCCGTCTTTCCACAGGCGACCACCTTTGAGCGTACCGTCGTGCCCTCCACTCCAGAGCTGCGGGCGCAGATGCAGACGCAGCTTGGCACGCTCCGTCCTTCGCTCTGGGAGCCGGAGTACATCATCTTTACGGCAAAGCAACGCGACATCGCTCCTAGGATACGGCGTGATTGTTGGAGGAGATCGGGAAAAGCCTGCCAATCACGTTCATTGTCGGGGTGCGACCGGACTGGCAAGGTGGCAGAGGTTGCCGTCATGGCGTATCGCGAGCCGTATGGCGGAGAGGTGCGCTATCCACGCTTCTAGCCAATACGCTGGGAAGACGCTCCGCGACCCGCTCCTGCCCTATCGCGACATCCACAATATTACCGGCGCTACGCTCTCCCGCCAGAGTATTGGGCAGGGGGTCCGCAAGGCCCTGGCCCTGGTCCATGTCCTCTTTCCGCAGGAGCGAGGCTCGTGAAACCACTCCGCGTCCTCCACTACATTATGGGCACATTGCTGGATTGCACGCTGTTCGACTTGCCTGGCAGCGCAGGGGCGTTGTCTCCTGTCCCAGGGCGTGCACGAGGCGCGGCGCCTGGAACAGCTTGCTCAGCCTCCACGATCCGGACAGTGCCCTGAGTCACCTCAACCGCCAGGCAGGATGCGGTCTCAGTGCAGGTCGCGCCAGAACTCTGGCAGCTCCTCTGCCTTTGTGCCGCACTCACGCGGCAGACGGACGGTGCCTTTGACGTGAGTGCTGGGGCTCTGACTGGTCACGCAGCCTACAGCATTATCCAGGGTGCCCGGTCACGTCCCGCGTCCCGCCTTTGCCCTGTCTGCCGACGGATGGGTCGAACTTGCCCCAGGGCTTGCCTGGATCTCGGTGGTATCGGCAAGGGCTACGCGGTGGACCGGCTCATCGAGCTGTTCCAGGACGCTGGGGTGTCCAGGGCCTTATCAACTTTGGTGAGAGCAGCCTGTACACGCTCGGTGCGCCTCCGACGCACGGGTTGGCCCATTCTGGTGCGCGGTCTGGTGCAGGAGGAAGTCCTCGGTGTCCTGTGGTGGAGAATGGCGCGCTCTCCACCTCACACAGCCTGGGAAACGCCTGGCCACCGGTGCCAGCCATATCCTGGACCCCCGTACCGGTTTGCCTCTCCAACACCCCTGCCTGAGCACCATTCTCGCCCCCAGTGCCACCCTTGCCGAAGCCCTGAGCACGGCTGTCCTCGTGAGCGGTGCAGGGTGGACCGATTCTGCTGGCGCGCTTTCCTGAAGTACGAGGGACTCTACGTTCGGTCCTGATCGCGTGCCCCACTGCACCGCTGGCCTGACCCAGTGCTTCCAGCCGTACTCCGAGGTGCTGTGATGCGTGAGTTTGGCAAGCCAGGGTTTCGGCCTCGCGCAGCTCCCGCGCGACGTCAAATGGGTGTACACCGGCTTTCTCATCTTTGTTGGACTAGGATTCTGCACGAATGGCCTCTTCCAGTTCACCCGCATCGGCCTCACGTTAGACCGTATAGCCATGTACTACCGTGGGGGCGAACTGGAGCAGTCCATGACCTTCCCCAAAACCTTTGCCCAGTTGCTCGGAGCTCACCCACTTCCACACGTTTATCATGGGTGTCATTTTTCTCATCCTGGCTCCACCTGGTCATCGCCACAGCCACTTCCTCCATGGCTCAAGACGAGCCTGATCATCCTCGCCTGTGCGGGGTCGCTGGGTGACATCGCGAGCTACTGGCTGATCCGTTACGTTTCTCCCGTCTTTGCGGTGCTGCAACTACTGAGCTGGATCGGGATGTGGGTAGGGTACGGCGGCATGATCGTCGTCACGCTGTGGGACATGTGGTTCACGACCTGACCGTCGATCATGCCTGTGACAGGGGCGATGCGCGCTGGCGTGCAGGCTCTGGATCGCCAGACCCCTGCTGTGTCAGTCTGCGGAGATAACACCATGGGCTGCCGATTGTTCTTCGCAAAGCACTATGAGACATTTTGTGGTGAGCGCAGGTCTCGCCTGGGCCGTTCTCTTCATCTTCGGATGTCCTGCTCGGCAAAGAAGAGAACTTTGTGGTTGGGACGCCGGACGCTGCCGAGTCTGTGGGCGAGCGCCTGTTTCTCGAAACTCGTTTCGCCCAAGCTTTCAAAGCTTTTCTCGACAGCGGCTGGGAAAGTGAATGAGCCGCTGCCGGGCCGGTGACCCGGTGCTGGATGACACCCAGACCACTGACCAGCCGCTGCCGGGCCCTTTCGCTGGGCTCACGATGAACTGTCGGCCTGCCATCTCGTGGACGAGCAGCGCGTCCACACCAGAGGGGGGATGCGTACGTATGCTGATTTTGCCCGTCCGCAGCCCGGTTCCAGCACGTGAGGATGGCAAGCTCACCACATCGCGCAATTCGCCGCCACTGGTCAATGCGACGTTAGATCGACCGGGCGGGCTGCTGTTGCACTTAGACGCCGAGTTTTCCACGTTAGAGGATCTCATTGCCGCCACCTTTACTGGGCGTAATCTTCGGGTGGCTGCCAGGCAAAAGGCCGAGGCCATCCACCACATCGCGACCGCAGGTGGAGCGATAACGGCCAGAACAGCCCGGCGCAACAATTCGATGGCCAACCGTACCGCATTCTGTTCACGGGGACAGACCCTGCCATCCCAGAAGAGTTTCGCTCTGACATCGGAATTCCGCGTCGCGGTCGACTCAGGAAACTGATCCAGCAAATCTTTGATGCCGTAGTGAAAGTGGTCGCTGCCTATGTGAACAGTCTACGCTTTTCCAAGCAAGATGATAATGGCAACCCTATTCGTTCGCCGTTTGACATCTTCCTGCAGATCAACAGCCTGCCGTCACAACCAGCGGCCGACGAATCCCCACTGGACTACAGTCGTCGCCTCGCAGATTGCAGAGGCGAGAACAAAACGCCACCTTACAGTTTGTCACGGCAAATCCGAACACCTCTGACGGGCAGTTTCAGTTCCACGATCAAGATTTTACCTTTGGCCTGCAGTGAACCTGCAGGGCCTCAAGATCTTCCTCGCAGAGCCGCCAACGCTACTAGCCCGCTGCCACTGGCTTAGCCCAGGGAAGCATCGGCAACTGTCTGGCGTGCCACCCCGCACCGAATTTCACAGATTTTCAGTTGCACAACACGGGTGTGACTCAGAGGGAATATGATGCCGTGCATGAGGGAGGGCAATTCACTCTGCTGTTTATCCCCACCCTCGCGCAACGCAGTGCCGATCCGCAGACCTTTTTGCCGGCAACGGATGACCATCCGAGTTACCAAGAACCTTTCCGCGCCATTCCCTCGGTGAGCAATCCTCAGCTGACCGATCTGGGCGTGTGGAATATCTTTGCGAATCCCGATTTCCCAGCGCCTCAGGCAAAGATCCGCGCAATTTTGTGCGCGCCGAACACGTGCCACAACCCTGCCCTCTGACGACAGTACGTTACTCGATGAGGCCATCGCGCGGTTCAAAACCCCGAGTCTGCGCGACCTCGGCATTCCGCGCCCTACATGTGCACAACGGTCAGTTCGACACCCTGGAGGCTATCATCGGATTCTATATCGGGGCAGCGGCGCAAGCCAGCCAAGGGACCCTGCGCAATGGCGCTGGATGCTCTCCAGGGCATCGCTCTCACCCAGGAGTGATATCCAGCCACTCGGTGGCGTTTCTCAAATCGCTCAATGAAGATTATCAATGAGGGTGCTGTCGCACATGGCTTGGGGGCAAAATTTGCCCATGTGGAGGTGTTATGACCACGACAACCACTTTTCGGTATGTGCTCGGCTGGACAGGTATGCTGAGTCTAACTGCCCTCGTATGGAGCGTGAGACTGGCGGCGGCGCAAGCCACGCCTGAGCAGGCGCAGCTCATCCTCCATCTGCTCGATTATGTGGCCGCGGACTACCCACAGTGCGTGCAGGATGGCACGGTGCTCGACCAGTCCAGAGAGTACGACGAACAGGTAGAATTTTCCCAACAGGTGCGCACGCGACTCGACCAACTCCCAGCACACGCGGCCCAGTCTGGCCTCCTCAGCCAGGCCGAGCAACTCGTTACGCTCATCCAGGACAGACGTCCAGGTCCAGAGGTGTCCGCGCTCGCCCATCAGCTCTATTGGCATGTCATCCGCACGTACAACGTCGAGATTGCTCCTAAGCGTCCCCTGACCTCGCCACTGCGGCAGTCCTCTACCAGGCCCAATGCGCTGCCTGCCACGGTCTCCAGGGCCAGGGCGATGGACCAGCGGGCGCCAATCTTGATCCGGCACCGAGCAACTTCCACGATCGCCAGCGTATGGATCAGCGCAGCATCTACGGTTTTTACAGGACCATGACCCTGGGCGTCGAGGGCACAGCGATGGCGAGCTTCCGCACGCTAAGCGAGGACGAGCGCTGGGCACTGGCTTTTTACATCAGCACGCTCGCGAGCAGCACGCCTGACCTCACGCGAGGCGCCGAGCTGTGGCAATCCGGCGTTGGACGCACCTGGTTTCCCTGATCTCGCCAGCGTCGCGACAGCAACGGCCAGTGAGATTCACGCTATGCATGGTGACGACGGCGTGCGCGTGCTCGCCTACCTGCGCAGCCAGCCCCACGTGGTCGTGTCATCCAGTGAGTCGCCGCTGGCACGCAGCTCCCGGCTGTTGCGTGAGAGTCTCGCAGCCTACCGGGGCGGCCAGAAGCAAGCGGCACAGGACCTGGCGGTGTCAGCCTATCTCGATGGTTTCGAACTGGTGGAGAGCGAGCCTCGACGTGGTCGACAAGCGTCTCAGAATGGCGGTCGAGGCGGAGATGATGCGCTACCGGGCCATGCTCAAAAATCAGGAGCCGACTGCTCACCGTCGCAGTGCAGCACAACCGCATTCAGGGACTCCTGACTGAGGCTACGACGCTCCTTGACAGGACTCGACTGCCGCCTGGGGCAGCTTCTCTCAGTGCCTTCCTGATCCTGCTGCGGGAAGGATTGGAGGCCGATGCTGGTGCTGAGCCGCCATCCTGGCGCTGCTGATCAAAAGCGGGCGGCGCGATGCTCTGCCCTATGTCCACGCCGGCTGGATCGCTGCGCTGGCTCTAGGAGGATGCACCTGGCTCGTCGCCTCGTATGTCATCGCGTTGAGTGGCTCGACGCGTGAGGTCACCGAAGGCGCCACGGCACTGGTCGCCGCCGTGCTACTGCTCTACGTGGGCTTCTGGATGCACAGTAAGGCCTATGCCGACCGTTGGCGTACCTTTCTCCAGGGCCAGCTCCGCGATGCCCTCTCCGCCCGCACCATGTGGGCGCTGGCACTGGTGTCATTCCTCGCCAGTGTACCGCGAGGCGTTCGAGACCGTGCTCTTCTATCAAGCTTTATGGATACAAGCTGCACCGGCATACGCCCTGTGCTCGGTGGCCTGCGTCGCCGCTGCCGTGGCGCTCACCGGACTCGGGTGGCTGATCTTACGGGGCACTGTCCACCTCCCGCTCGGGCCCTTTTGGTGCTACGTCGATCCTACTGGTCCTGCTGGCGGTGACTTCGGGGAAGGGTATCGCCGCGCTCCAGGAGGCCGGCACCTTGCAGTGCACCCAGTGCGCTTCCCGGTATTCCTGCTCTGGGGTCTATCCGATCTCCATAGGCCTGCCGTTGGTGAAGGCGGTCCTGATTCTGATCAGCGCCGGCGTCTTCGTCATACTCACTACGCCAGGCGGTCTGAGATCTGGATCTGCAGAGCTGGATCGTACCTTAGCCACTATCCGGGGCCGCTCACGGGCCACCGTGGGGCCGGATAATCATGAGGCTTTGCGGGTTGGAATCCTGCGTACGAAGAGTGTATACTGTCACCTCGAATGCCGAGGCGAGCTTGTGCTGCAGCAACGTTGGGTGACTTGCCCCGATTCCAGACGCGGTGGTAGTACTTATAATTTAGGCCAAAGTCCTCCATGTCGAGCTGGCAGCTTTCGGGCCTTCCGCAGATGTCGCAAGCGGTTGCCAAAATCTGGAGTAGCTGTTCAGGCGTCATGCTGCGAGCCAGGTCATGTTGCGCCTCGATCTTACGCGTTGTGCTTTCGCCGCAGAGCCGACCTTGCCTGCCGACGCTCCGTCGCGGTGGTGAGATCTGCTGGGGCCAGATAACCACCAGCCTACCTCGTTGATTTGTGTTTTTGGCGCCTCGCCAGTCGACGTGATGCTTTTCGTCCTGAGGACGCACTCGAGATCTCCCGGCGCGTCCGCCTGTCCATGAGATGCATCAGCATGGTCTGCGCCAAGCAGCGCAGTTCGGCGTCGGCAGATGCACTTCGACCCGTTGTCCAGGGGGCGATACTTGCACCCGCCAGCCGGAGTATTCTGGCCGTTGGTCCTGGCACTCCGGATTCGCGTGGTGGAAACCGGCGAACCCTCCAGCCATTTTCTAAAGGCCCCATGCGCCTGCTGAGGAGTCGGCGCGCCAGTGCATCGTTCTGCGGATGAGCGCCATCAACGTTCGGTCATCGTTTTGCATAGCACGCGTCCCATGCTGCAAAATACCAGCTAGCGCCAGCGTCTTACTTGTAGCGGCTCGACGTGGCCAGCTTCGATTGCTCCGCTCAGTTCACCAGCGGCAGCAACGTTAATGTCATCTTGCTTGAACGGCCCCCACTTGGCGAGGATTGGATGGACCGGCGTTTGTGGGTTAGCTGGGTATTCAAAGTTGCTATTCACCAACAGTTGCTGGGCCTCGGGACGTGACAGAAACTCAATGAGCTTGATGGCATTGGCGCGGTGCTTGGCGATGGGCTGTCACCCCGGCCCCAGAGATGTTGACGTGCGTCCCTGTGGTTTTGTTGATTGGTCCAGAACGGCGCCACGGGAAAGTTGGGGAATCTTTCGCCAGCAAGCGCCCTAGATAGTAGGAATTGGTGAGACCGACATCGCACTCACCGGCAGCGATAGACTCGAGGATACGGTGTCGCTATTGATGAGGGGTCGGATTATTGGCCGCCCAGCCACGCACGATAGCCTCGACTTTTTGCCTCCCGTAGCGCTTGATCATCGTCGCCAGGAGCGACTGGTTATAGATGTGGTTGGAGTGACCTGAGACAGAGACGATTCTTCCACTTGGGATCGCCGAGGGCTTCATACGTTGACAGCTCCTCAGGTTTGACCTTGCGGGTATTGTGCTACGATCGTGCGCGCCCGAACGCTGAGACCAAACCAGCGATTCTCAGCGTCGCGCAAATGGGCTGGGATATTGGCCTGCAACTCCTGACGAGTCGATTTTCGCTAACAGCCCTGCTTGTGCCGCATTCCACAGGTCGCCGGGCGTCAACCGAAATCAGCACATCGGCTGGCGTCTTGTCGCCCTCAGCCTGGAGGCGCTCGAAGAGTTCGGAGGGGTTCCCATCAAAGGTTTGAATGTCAATGCCAGTCTGCTTGGTAAAAATCTCGAAAAATGGTTCCTGACCGTAATGCCGCGCCGTATAGACTACGACCACCTCAGCGGCTGCAGCTGAGTCAGCTGCCAGTGCGACCCCAAGGCATAGGGGCTATGATAGCCAGGTACGAGCATGGCCCTCTGCTGGCATATGCGTCTTATGCACATCGCTGGGTCTCCTCTCTGAATACGAGTTCACTCTCGCATGATCAGCCCGTCGACTCACAAGTGTGTCAAAAGAAGGTCAGGCGGTATCAGGCCCAGCCATCGTCAGACTCGACCTCGGCAGCAAAGCGCACATGCGTTACTCCTCGGTTCTACGGTGCGACCTCACGCAGTCACCCAGACACGATGCGACCTTGGGCGGTCTTCTCGTGAAATTCCCAACAAACTTGTAGGTGCCTGGTTTCAAAGCGGGCATTTTACTTGGAGGGTTTTGCCACCAGGAACGATCTTCTCGATCCGGAGTGAGGACATTTCGAACTCCTCGTCCTCTTTGTGCCTGTTGGTGATGATCAGGATAAACGGCGCGATTGGCTTTGACGCGGATCTCTTCTGGACTAAAGCGATGTTGGTCAAGGGTGAGGCGCGAATTCTGGCGGGGTAGTCTGCAGATGCTACCGCGACACCGAGAGCGGTAGATAGGATAATCATATTGAGCAGCCATGACTACACGTCGCACGGAGTGCCTCCTCTTGAGAAAGCGTCTCGTCAAGATCAGCGATGTTGTAATGCTGTGATTATATATGATCTTGAAAATCATTTTCAAGATAACGTCTTCTCGTTAGCGAGAACTCTGGACGACCGCGGGGTATGTCAGGACGCAGCTGGGATTGGGGGAGGAATGCAGAACGTTGGCTGTCCGGGGTGCCGAGTCCCTCCCCAGAGGGACTGGCGTGGAAGGCACGCCTTGCCAGTCCTTGAACACCACGAGGGCGTCAACGGCCTTCACACCGCGTCCGGCGGGAGAACCAGCAACGGATTGATGTCCAGTTCGGCCAGGCGCGCCATCAAGCTGCACAGCCAGGTGGGAAATGTGTACCAGGGCCTGCACCAATGCCTCGATGTCCACTGCCGACCGTCCACGGAACCTGCGCACACGCGCGCCCCTTTGACATCTGACAGCATGGTGCGCGCCTCGGCCTGGGTAATGGGACAACGACGGAGCGCCACGTCGTTGTACACTCGACCATGATCCCACCGCTGCCAAAGAGGATGGTTGGTCCGAGTTGGGCATCGTAGGAGACCCCGACAATGACCTCCACACCGTCCGTGACCATTTCCTGCACCAGCACCCCAGAAATGCTGGCATCGGGCGCATAGGCGTTACGCGCACTCGCAGGATGTCACGCATGGGCGGTACGCACCTGGCTCAGCATCGCGCAAGCCAAGGCGAATGACCCCGGCTTCTGTCTTATGCAGAATATCCGGCGAATCCACCTTGAGTACCACAGGATAGCCCAGGCGCTGGGCCGCCTCGATGGCCGCGTCAGCAGAGTCCACACGCACTTCCTGGGTGACTGGTATGCCCCACGCCGCGATCAGTTGTTTGCTCTCGGATTCCGAGAGCGTTACCCGACCGAGAGCCCCCGCGTGGCGGTGCTATCGTCATGTTCTTGCGCTGCGGTGATGGCTGGGGCACTGCCGAAGCCGTCCGCCAGGCGGCGCTCGTGCCAGGCGTGGTAATCGAGCAGGTGCCGGAGACCGTGCGCGCCAGAATTAACGCATCGGGCGCGTAGAATACAGGAATACTGTTGGCGCTTTTGAGCTTCGCCAACCCCGCCGTGCGGCGCCAGCGACTGCCCGTCCACGGGAAGACAATTTGCCCTTGGCGCTCCGGTCGCGCAGGCTGATCACCTGCTCTGGTTTCGATTGTCTGCTCCGCACTTGCGACTACCATCGTGCCGACCAGTCTCGCTGATCATGGCGTCCATGATCTAGCGAAAGGCAATACGTAACTGAATCAGCATACC